>ENA-OQVM01000315-OQVM01000315.1-marine-metagenome-genome-assembly--contig:-NODE-315-length-78511-cov-6.952470_pt1 | contig 78511 bp, 76 predicted proteins | sample MGYA00237776_ERZ505498 | MGnify/ENA primary metagenome ERZ505498 (study PRJEB26159, sample SAMN06265151) | marine metagenome | isolation source: Helgoland LTER site | place: Germany:Helgoland, sampling... | reverse complement strand
GTCAAGGCAACGGCAGAAACGAAGCTGATGATACTGGCTGTAAACGGCACCTCGGCACTTATTTTTGTATTTAGTGGCTATGTTATTTGGCAGTTGGCGATTGCTATGTCAGTGGCACAGATAATAGGTGCGCGATTGGGTTCTAACCTTGTTATAAAGCGTGGAGCCAGTTTTGTGCAGCCTGTTATTACACTGATTACGTTGTTGATGGCGGTTAAATTACTGTTCTTTCCGTAACTGTAGGAGTGCCTGTGAATTTTATTATTACCGTTGCTCTGACCCTTATTGTGGTGATACTGGCGCTGGTCGTTTTTCGCTATGTGGGGCTGCCCGTCTATCGGGTTGAAGCACCTAATATTGTGCGGCTGCTTGAATCTGTATTGGCACAGACTGCGACCACTGCCGATTGGGATGTGTTTATTGGTATGCCGATCCATCACAATCCTGAGCTGGATAAAATTCGGGTTCAATGTGCTATGTTAGAGGCCAGCGAAATGACTGAACGGCGTGGACGGGTTATATTTTCTGTCGCTGGCCGTCTAAAATTACAACAGATACTTAATCAGCTAAGCGCTTCAACAGAAGTAAAGAATTAGAGGCAGGCCCCATGATCGAAAATACTTCACCTATAGCCCGATTTTTAGTGGTTTTTGCCGCCTTTGTGATTGTTGTGTCCGGATTGAAAATGGCCGGGCCTTTATTGGTGCCATTTTTGCTCGCCGTGTTTGTTGCCATGATTGTCTCTCCGCTACTGAACTGGCTTAAAAACTTCCGTATTCCCAGTGGTGTGGCGATTTTGTTGGTAGTGATGTTAATTTTGCTCGTCGGGCTTGTTCTGGCTGCCGTTATTGGTTCGTCAATCACCGACTTTCGTCAAGATATCCCGATTTATTCGGCCAAACTGTCGGCTATGAGCGAGGCTGTACAGCAATGGTTAATGGTGCGTGGCATCGAAATAGACGCCCAGCAATGGCAGAACAGTTTTGATCCTGGCGCGGTGATGAGGTTGGTGGGCAGTACGCTGGCCTCGTTTGGTAATGTCATGACCAATGCGGTGATGATTCTATTGACGGTGATTTTTATACTCGCCGAGAATATGGGTTTTGGTGAAAAGCTGCGCTTGGCTCGTGGCAATGAGTTATCTCAAGAATGGTTAACCAAATTCTCCGATAGCGTGCACAGTTATTTAGCGATCAAAGCGGCTATTAGTTTGCTCACGGGTTTGATTATTTTTATCTGGCTGTGGATTCTCGGCGTTGATTACGCAATCTTGTGGGGCTTACTGGCCTTTATGCTCAATTTTATTCCTACGGTTGGCTCATTTATCGCGGCTGTACCGGCGGTACTACTGGCTCTGGTGCAACTAGGGATCTTACATGCAGGCCTGACAATGGGTGGCTTTGTGTTGGTTAATCTGGTGATGGGCAACGTCATTGAACCGCGCTGGATGGGTAGAGGTTTAAATCTCTCGCCTCTGGTGGTGTTTGTGTCGTTGGTGCTCTGGGGCTGGGTATTGGGTCCGGTAGGCATGCTGCTGTCTATTCCGCTAACCATTATGATTAAAATTGCGCTGGAAAATCAGCCTGAATCTCGCTGGATAAGCATTATGCTGGGTGGTGCGCCAGCACCTGAGGCGCCTTCTGCTGAGGTAGGCAGTTAACACAGATCCTTCTCATTTCAAACTTTTTATTGGAAGGGTGCTTGATGTTTTACACGGCGCAAGTAGACCAGAATCCCAGCATAAAAAATCGGCGTCATAAGTATCCAAGGAAGTTGGCCTTGCAGCGTAATAGTTCGCCCCTGAAATTCAAATAGTACGGGATTCCACCATGGACCAATGGGTGATAGAGGTGCCCAGGATATTGGTTTCCCCACCGCTAGCTGGTCATGATAAAGAAACATTTCTACCAGTATATTTTGCCCGAGAAACAAAAACAGCAGGCAGAAAAATACCGAGTGACGCCAGTGACCAAACAATTTAGGATCGCGGCCAAAAATCATCCAGGTAACGAAAAGTCCGCCGCAACTAATGGCACCAGCATCTGCCAGAGAATTGAGCAGCCAATTTAGGTGCAGCGGTATCCTTTGAGTTAAGCCTACAACTCGGCGAGTATCAACAGGGTCACCAGCGATGATGCCGTAGTTAAACCACAGTTCCCAACCAAGCGCGCAAATAATAAAAGTACCGATATACACCGGAAGCACCCAATTGGGAATTATTTTGCGATGATGTAACCATGGAATGGTCAGCAGAGGGATAAGTGCACTGCTATAGACAATAACGACTAATCGCGCTTGCTCAAAGGTTAGTGTTTCCATGGTGCTCTCTACTGATTAATGGGTAGGGTATTGTACGACTATATATTGATTAACATATATAGGCAGGCTGAAGATAGGCTAATCGGGTTGTAATACTACTGAACGCGCGTTGCATAAATTCTATAAAGGTGTGACTATTTAGGAAGTTAAACAGATTTCCAAGCTAATTAAAGGATCAAATGCCTATGAAAACTCACTCTATTCTCACCAGCTTAGTGCTAATAGTACTAGCGGTCTCGCTTCCCATAGCGGCAGATGAGACTGGATTGTCTTCTGTAGTAGCCGCTGAAGCTCGAGTATGGATCCAGTCGCCTGTGGATATGCAAGAGGTCAGCTCACCGGTTACTGTTGTGTTCGGTAGTGAGAGCGTCAGTATTTCTCCTGCAGGTGTAGAGCAGGAAAATAGCGGCCATCATCACCTTATGGTTGACCTTGACGAACTGCCCGCGATGGATATGCCATTGCCCGGTAGCACCCAGCTTATTCATTTTGGTAAGGGTCAAACAGAGACCTCATTGTTACTTGAGCCGGGCCTACACAGCTTGCAGCTGTTGTTGGGTAATCATATCCATGTACCCCATTCTAGACCTGTGATGTCTAAAAAAATAACGATTTTGGTTAAGTGATTGGTGCTGGGGCTTGCAGAGTTTGCTTTAAGAACCGACGGACCACGATGACTTTTCTGTAGTATTAAAATCTGAGGTACCTGCAGCAGATCCGTCACATATATTTAGGATGAAATTGCCTGGTATTGTCTGGAAATGACCCACGTAGATCTCGGACTAAATGCGCAGCATTTTGGGCGCATTCGCTTGTGAAGGCGGGGTGCAACCCTGAGCGCTTTAGCGCGAATCCATCTAACGTTCGATGATTTCCTTACAGAATAAAAAAACCCCCAGTTTTCACTGAGGGTTCTTAATATTATGGTGCCCGGTCTCGGAATCGAACCAAGGACACGAGGATTTTCAATCCTCTGCTCTACCAACTGAGCTAACCGGGCGTCTCGACAATGTTGCTCGTATCTCGAGAGGCGCGTATTAAAGCGTCTGAACTGCGCTTCGTCAAGGGATTATTCGGTCGGTGGCACGTATCCGTCAGCCTTATCGAATTCTTCTCCAGCAAAGTACTTTAGACGCTGTTCAGCGAGGTAGGTTCGAGCGGTTAAATCCATCATGCTGAGATGCTTTTCATTGATTAATGTGGTCTGGTGGGTCATCCACTCAGCCCAAGCCTGCTTGGACACATTGTAAAAAATATCTTCTCCGGCTTTACCGGGAAAGGGCGGCAATTCCAAGCCGGGGAGTTCTTTCTTGAGCTTGCGGCATAATACTGTGCGAGCCATAACTAACCTCTATGTGAATGTGGGTCTTAAAAAGTGGGTCTTCTATTAATTCTAGGCGATATCGGCGAAAAGCGCTTTGATCGGTGCGGGCATACCCAATGATAGTGGATTTCGCGGGTTATACCAGACTTGATTAGGCGACTCGGCAACCTGAAGCGGAGATATTTCAGCACTGGCAACTGTTGCCTGAACCGGTTGATAGTCGAGATGGAAATGGCTAAATGTGTGACGCTTCACTTCAAGTATCTCCTCAGAGGCGACTTTAACCCCCAGCCTTAGATACAGCGCAGCAAGCTCAATCTCAGTTTCGCACTGAGGAAAAATCCACAGACCACCCCAGAGACCCACCGGCGGGTTTTGCTCCAGCAGCAACTCACCCTGCTCATTGCGCAGCATCAGAAAATACGCCGTCTTAACCGGCAGTTTCTTCTTTGCCTTCTTGCCCGGGTAATCCTTTGGGTTGCCCTGCTTATAGGCTGTGCAGTGGGCCATTAGTGGGCACTCACTGCAGCTTGGCGAGGATCGGGTGCAGAGTGTCGCCCCCAGATCCATCATCGCCTGCGTGTAGTCAGCAATACGCTCTAGAGGCGTATAAGTCTCGGCGATCAACCAGAGCTTCTCAACCACTTCGCGCTTGCCTGGCCAGCCCTCGGTGGCGCTAAAACGTGCCAAGACTCGCTTAACATTGCCGTCGAGAATACTGGCTTGGTTTTTAAAGGCTATGGAGCTGATGGCGCCGGCGGTGGAGCGACCAATGCCCGGCAGCTCGATAAGCTGGGTAACATTATCCGGAAACTGTCCACTGAGCTCAGTGACAACCTGCTGTGCAGTTTTATGCAGATTTCGCGCCCTGGCGTAATAGCCCAAGCCTGTCCAGTGGTGCAGCACTTCATCCAATGGCGCAGCGGCCAAGTCTTGCACCGTTGGAAAGCTCTGCATAAAGCGCTCAAAGTAGGGAATTACTGTGGCCACCTGAGTCTGCTGCAACATGATCTCTGAGACCCACACCGGATAGGCGCCAGTATCCTGCTGCCAGGGCAGATTGGTGCGACCGTATTGGTCAAACCAGTCGAGTACGGCTTTTTGGAATTGCGCTGGGCGCATATTTTGGCGGCTCTCTATTTATAGCGTTTTTTACTTACAGCGCTCTCTATTCACAGTGCTTTCTATTTTCAGCGCGTTCTATTCACAGTGCTTTCTATTTACAACGCTCTATTATCGATTCTTGTCGAAGATACCTTTGAGCAAGCTTTTTAGAGGATCGCTCTGGGGTTGTTCCTCGCCATCAGTGGTTACTGGGGTTTTAAATAATTGCTCACCAATCTGCTCGTAGACACTGCCTTTAAGCAGGTCTCTGATCAAATTGTCATCTGGCTTGCAGCTGGTTTTGCCGCCCTGATCAAAACTGCCGGTACAAATGAAGGGCAGGCTGCGGTTTTGCAGGCGCTTATTAACCGAACAGCCGGAGGCGCTAGTTTTGCTGCCATTAACTCTGGTGTCGGCAATAATCTTAAAGCGCTGTTGCGCTAGCTCTACTGTGCCACGGGATTTAATCGAAAGATTGCCGGTGGCGCTGTTCATATCTTTAAACAGCAGTTTGCCATCATTGAGCTGAAAGGAGCCGGTGAGGGTTTTAAATTGGGTGCCTTGGGGCCAGCTACTATTGCTGTCACTGCCGCCAAACAACGCCGCGGCATTGCAGAACATCTCTTCCGCGTTAATTGCAGCATAGCGTGGATCCACCACCGTAATGTCACCGCCGCCGCGCAGTGTCGAGGTAATCTCATCGACATTGTTGCCAGCGCCTTCAATGGAGGCTTCAAGACTCAGCAAACCCGTGATATCGCTGCTGTCAGCAATACTCGGCAGTGCTGCCTCAAGATCTATATTGGTGAGGGAGGCTTGCAGGTTAAAGTTTGGCGCTGTTGAACGCATATCCAGACGTCCAGTGGCATTCACCTGACCGCCAAAGATATCGCTGTTAAATGAGCTGAGGCGCAGCACCTTCTGATTGCCAAATAGATTGATATAGATATTGTCGGCATCGAAGTCTGGGAGCTTTAGCTTGCCCAACGACAGTTCCATCTGGCTGCGTCCCAGCCACAGCGCAAAGGGCACCGCGAGAGGGGCAAATAGAGCGCCGTTTTGGTCGCTATTATTGCTGTCGGCGGCCAGATAGTCGCTGACATCAAACTGATCGCCGGTGACGCGCATAAATAGATTGTTGATGCTGTGATCAACTTTACTGGCGATGCTCAGAACTTGGCTGTCTAGTTCGAGCTCTGTGTTAAAAGTAGAAAGGCCATTCATATCGGTATTAAAACTACTGTTCCAGCTCACTGCGCTGAGGGCGTCTTCGGATGCCATGGCTGACAGTTTGACCGCGGGAAAGCTTCTGCTGATGCTGGTGACCAACTTTTGAAGATTAAAACTATTGCTGCGCAGGCTACCCTGAGCGGTGGCAAAGTTGCTCTCGGCATAAAATTGTCCGCTGACCTGCATATTGCCAATTGAGGTCTTAAGATCGCTGACAGTGATTTTTTCTATGGCGGCGGCACTAGTATTCACCTGCAAGGCGACAACAGCCTCCAGATCCAGCGCAAGTCCAGAGAATATCTCTGCCGATGCGCTGATGGGAAAGGAGTCTCCTGCCAGAGAGAAGTTATTAACTCTGGCATTGAATCGCTTCAGTTGAATGGGAAATGTGTTGGGGGCCAGCTCGGCAAGCATAATCGTGCCGTCGCTAATGGCAACTGAACCCACCGGCAGCTGCTTGCCCGACAGATCAATATTAAATAGTTCGCTCCAGCTTACCGCCAGTGATAGCTCGCCAATCTTGCCCGAGGCAACAGAGCCGTGAGCGAACTCAACCTGCTCCACGACCACGCCGATTTGAGGTAAAAACTGCCAGCTTAAATTGCCATCCAGAGTCAGCTCAATACCTTGGCTGGCGGCGGCAGATTTTATCTCGGGTTTAAAGTCATTGGGGTCGACAGCCAAAACCAGATAAGCCATGGCTATAGCAATAAGCGCCAGTAGCGATAAGCCTGATCTCAGAATCCATTTGATAATCGTTCCCACAATAACCTCTGTTTTTTACTGTCGTGATCGAAGGCGGTATCTTACCCCAAGGGTCGTATTACGTCTCGGTTCAGGGGCAATATCGCGCAAAAAGGATCTGCCATTGCGAATACTTTGGTTGGTCAGATGTCGACCTTTGAGAAACACCAATCAGGTCTCCTGTTGATAGGCCAGGGATCCATCCACTCTGCTGTAGCCATCCCTCTCTAATTGATTCTCCCTGGCTTGGATCTGCGCCAACTATGGCCTTCATCATTGGTCAATAAATTAAATGAACCGGCGATTTAACCTACTGATTTTTTGCGTTCATTGCAGCCGTCGATATGACTCTGCGCCGATACCACCGCAGAGCCCAAGCGGAAAGCCTGGCGCATGGTAGTCGCGACCAACCATTTAACATTTTTAAGACCAAACCCATGGGTCGAATTGCATCAGCTAATTGTTTCGAAAATACCTTTAAATTGCGGTTATAATGCCGCTCTAATTGAGATCGTTAAAATACACCACTGCTGGAGAACATCATGGCTGATCGCATCGCGACAGTGACACGCAATACACTTGAATCACAGATCACCGTAACCGTGAATCTGGATGGAACCGGTATCGCAAACCTTAATACACCGGTGCCATTTCTAAACCACATGCTCGATCAGATCGCGCGCCACGGTTTAGTGGATCTGGATATTCAAGCAGTGGGTGACACGCACATCGACGATCACCACACGGTTGAAGATATCGGCATCACCTTGGGTATGGCCGTTGCTGAAGCCATTGGCGACAAAAAAGGCCTGACCCGTTATGGCCACGCCTATGTGCCACTGGACGAAGCCATGTCGCGTGTTGTTATGGACTTTTCCGGACGCCCAGGCCTGATCATGAAAGCCGATTTTGTCCGCAGTCACGTCGGCACCTTTGACGTCGACCTGACCCGTGAATTTTTCCAGGGCTTTGTCAATCACGCACTGGTTTCAATGCACATCGACAACCTGCGCGGCGCCAATGCCCACCACCAGGTCGAGACCATCTTTAAAGCCTTTGGTCGCGCCCTTAGAGTCGCCGCCTCTGCTGATCCGCGCATGGCCGGTGTTATGCCATCTACAAAGGGTACTCTCTAAATAGAGAGTACTTGTTCTAGCGTACCCTTTGATTTGTTTGCCTTACACGAAGAAACCCTATGAGTGATTTTCGCAGCCATATAGCCGTCATCGACTACGGAATGGGCAACCTCCATTCCGTCGCCAAAGCCCTTGAGCACGTCTGCCCAGGCGCCAAAGTCTCGATTACCGCCGACCCCAAAGTTGTCGAAGACGCCGATCGCGTAGTTTTCCCTGGCGTTGGCGCCATCCGCGACTGCATGGGCGAAATCAATCGACTTAATGTCGGCGACGTAGTCAATCAAGCGATGAAAACCAAACCGGTTTTGGCCATCTGTGTCGGCATGCAAGCCCTGATGCAGCGCAGTGAAGAAAATGGCGGTGTAGACTGCCTCGGTTTATTGCCCGGCGAAGTCAAATTCTTTGGCGACAATCTAGTCGACGACCAGGGCGGCAGACTCAAAGTTCCCCATATGGGCTGGAACCATGTTGAACAGAGTATTGATCATCCCTTGTGGCAGGGCATCGAACAGAACAGCCGCTTCTACTTTGTCCACAGCTACTATGTTGCACCAGCCGATCCAAGCTATATTGCCGGGCGCTGTAACTACGGGCCGAATTTTGCCGCAGCCTTAAGTCATAAAAACCTCTTCGCCGTGCAATTCCACCCCGAAAAAAGTGCCGACGCAGGTCTGCAATTGCTGCGCAATTTCTGCAACTGGATGGGTTGAGTCATGGCCGATCAGAACACTTCAGAGCAGCCGATTTTAGAGCAGCAAACCGAAGAACAAGAATTAATTGCCCGCCTAAACAGCGAAACCGCAAAAATAGCCTGGCATGATCTGCAAACCCACTATGCCGCTGGCAATGTCTTGGGCATAGCAGCCGACGCCGACCTGATTAAAGTCGCTATAGAATTCAACCGCGATAACGCCACGCAGATTCAGCAGTGGTTGGCGGATAGCAGCCTATTTGAGATCAGCGATCAACAGGCAACGGACTGGTACGAAAACAACCAAGAACTCTGGGCACTGGTTATTCCGCCCTTTGTACTGGTTCAGCAAGTAGCAGACTGAATGGTCAGTAACTATTGAGTAGCAACTCGGCAACTGTCCTACACTTACGATTTTAAATTGGCTGCAAAGTCAGTCGCCTACTCTAGGGGTTAAGCATGAATCTAAACAATAAAGTTGCAGTAGTCACAGGCGCAGGATCCGGTTTAGGTCGCGCAGCGGCACAGGCGCTAGTGGATGGCGGCGCCAAAGTCGTCATCATCGACATGAACGCAGAAGCCGGCAACACCGCAGTGGCAGAACTGGGTGAGAGCCAGGCGCGCTTTCTTCAGCTCAATGTCTCCAGTGGCCCAGATGTAGAAGCCGCCTTCGAAACTATCCTTGCAGACCTTGGTCGCGTCGACATCTGCGTCAACTGCGCTGGCATAGGCATAGCCGAAAAAACCATTAATCGCGATGGCGACCCCCACAACCTAGATCACTACCGCAAAGTCATCGAAGTAAACCTAATCGGCACCTTCAATATCTCACGCTGCGCCGCCGCTGCCATGGCCCGCAATGAACCCGATGAAAAAACCGAAAAAGGCATTATCATCAACACCGCCTCCATCGCCGCCTTTGACGGCCAGATGGGACAGGTAGCCTACTCAGCCACCAAAGGCGGCATAGTCGGCATGACCCTGCCCATGGCCCGCGACCTAGCCAGCCAGGGTATCCGCGTCAACACCATCGCCCCCGGCGTCATGGCAACGCCACTAATGATGAGCATGCCCCAGCCCGTTCAAGACGGCATCATCTCCAATATTCCTTTTCCTAAGCGCCTAGGCGAACCGGCCGAGTTTGGTCAGTTAGTGGTGCATATGGTTGAGAACAGCTACCTGAACGGCGAAACTATCCGTCTCGATGGCGGCGTGCGCATGCAACCGCGCTAACCCAGAGTTGGAGCCAAACCCTCAATGACCTCAATGACCTCACTGGATCAACTGCTCTACGCATTTTCCATAATCGGCACCGTAGTCTTTGCGGTGTCAGGGGCATTATTCGCCGCTGAAAAGCGCATGGATATTCTGGGCTTTATTTTAGTTGGCACCGTTACCGGCGTCGGTGGCGGCACCCTGCGAGATTTATTATTGGGCATCTCCCCAGTAAGTTGGGTACACAACCCAATGGCAGTCTATATCTGTATTGGCGCCTCCGCGTTAACCTACTTTACTGTTGATCTGTATCGCAAACGTGACGCCTGGATTCTATGGACCGATGCTATCGGGCTGGCGGTGTTTGCCGTTATGGGAGCACAGGCGGCAATGGCTCATGAGGTACCGCCGATGATTGCTGTAGTCATGGGTGTGATGACAGCGACCTTTGGTGGCCTGATGCGCGACGTACTCTGTGCCGAGGTATTGACCCTAATGCGCCCGGAGATTTATATCAGCTGTGCCCTGATGGGGGCGGCTGGATATGTGGCCTTGCATCAGCTCGGTGTTGGCGACAGTATTGCAGCAAGCTTGGCCTTTTTAATGGCGTTTGGCCTCAGGGCAGCGGCGATTTGGTTTAAGTTAACCTTGCCAAGGTTTGGCACTTAGTAAGCAGTTTATTTGGCTAGCTCTCTCTCGACTGCTAGAGCTAGATCGACAAAGGATTGACGTATACGGGGAGTTGTTCCCCCAGCAAAAAGGAGAAGGGTGTTACCTATGAGTTCTATCACTATTTCAAGTAATTTTGATGGCGGCAATATAGACATCATTGATGCCAGCGACCCATTAAATATCCAGTTAAATATTAAACCTGACAATGCCTCAGATTTTTTCCAATGGTTTTACTTTCGCCTCGAAGGCCAAGCAGGCCAGCGCTGCCGGATTAATATCCTTAACGCCAGTCAGGCTTCTTTTCTGGGCGGATGGGAGGACTACAGAGTCTGCACCTCTTGGAACCGCAAAGACTGGTTCCGCACCGACACCCGCTATCAGAACGGAACCCTCAGTTTTGAAATAACACTGCAGAACAACGCAGTGTATTTTTCCTACTTCACCCCTTACAGCCATGAGCAACATTTAGACTTGCTGGGTTGGGCCCAGACCGACCCCCGTGTAGTCGCCACCACTCTAGGTCAAACCCTAGACGGCAACGCCATGAGCCTGTTGCAGATTGGTACTAGCCAGCAGCCTCAGCACAAAGTGTGGGTTATTGCCCGGCAACATCCGGGTGAAACCATGGCCGAATGGTTTGTCGAAGGCTTCTTGAAAGCGCTGCTTGATGAGGATAATCCGCAATCTCAAAAGTTGCTGCAAACCACCACTTTTTATGTAGTACCCAACATGAATCCCGATGGCTCGATCAGGGGTAATCTTCGCACCAATGCCGCCGGTGCCAACCTGAATCGCGAATGGCAAACCCCCTCCATGGAAACCAGCCCTGAAGTGTTTTTGGTGCGCGAAAAAATGTTACAGGAAGGCGGAGATCTATTTCTTGATGTGCATGGCGATGAAGCGCTGCCCTATAACTTTGTCGCTGGCTGCGAGGGCAATCCTGGCTACAACGAATATCACGCCAACCTTGAAAGCATTTTCAAAAATGCTTATATGCAAGCCTCTCCCGATTTTCAGGATGCGGTTGGCTATGCCAAGTCTGAGAAGGGCACAGCCAATATGACTATTGCGGCTAATTGGATGGGAGAGCAATTTAAAACCCTGTCATTCACCATTGAAATGCCCTTTAAGGATAATGCTGATCTGCCTAATGTGGATACAGGCTGGTCGGCTCGGCGCAGTGCTCAGTTGGGGAGGGATGTGCTGTTTCCTATTGCGGCAACTTTGGCTGAGATTGGGTGATGGAGGATACCTTGGGCTGAGGAGGCATAGTAGCCTTGAGTAGACAGGCGGGTGGTCTGTATTGATGACAGGCTATCTCTATCTTTGATTGGGAAGTTTGAGTCTGCGGAATTCGAGTCTGACCCTCATTCTCCTCAGTCATTCTCAAGAGCCACTATATTGATATCCGGGCAGAGCGGATCTACGGAGTGATCTAGAGGTGTCTTACATCTGTTCCGAATTTGGGCCTGACGCTAATTGTTTAAACTTCCAAGCTTCCAATGTAGTTATCAGCATAAGTGTCTACTGTATAGTCACTTAGAAAATCAACTGAATAACTGTCGCTAGATACTGATATGTGAATGAGATTTCTCCCACATTCAAAAACTATGGAGCCAGCACTATTTTGTGTAATAGTCTTGTAGCCTGAATAATAATTCAGGTGCTCCGTTGGTGCTTCACCGATAACTATAATGCTTGGGTTTATTCTGGACAGAATGCTCTGAGGTACTCGGCCAGTATCACGCCCATGATGGGGGGCAAAAAGTATATCAACCTCAGGCCATTCAACTTCATGTTCAATTTTCTCCATAAAATCTGTCTCCAAATCGCCCATCCACAAAAATTTTCCTCCATCTTCAAGCGAGTATCTTAAAATTGGAGAAATGTTGTTCGGGCTATTCCCCTCCTTTGAATGCTGTAGTGCAGTTTGAAAATCGGCATTATTTACGTCTGGCCAGAGTACGGTTAGCCCTGAGCTACCTTGCTCGTTATCACTGAGGTTCATCCATTTCCTAGTACAATTTTTATGAATATAGAAAGCTTTATCCCCATCCCTTAATTGGCAGTAATGCTTAAAGTCAGCTGTCTCGTTCACTTTAGTTGCGCTATTATGAACGCAATAAAAGTTCAATATAGGGATTTCATTGTCGAGATATTCCAATCCCATAATGTGATCTTGATCGGCGTGAGTTGAAATAAAGCGACTAATCTTTTTGGCTTCCCCTTGATTTTTAAGGTTCGCTATAATCCAGTCTCTGTTTTCTTCTGAAATACTACTGTCAATTATCGTAAAATTATCCGAGTTATGTTTGATAGAGAACATATCTCCATTTCCAACGGCGTAAGAAATTAAAATGCTCATAAATCTTTACCCTTCTGAAGATTAACTCTTCTTACTATATATTTTGTTTGTTTTCTATAAGAAAAAATAAACAAAATAAGCAGGCTTGAAATGAGTAAATAGATTTCATACTTTTGTATGAAATAACTGTATTCGGAAAAAATGTGATAGAAAAATAATATGATGAGAATTAAGAATAGAGAGCATAGTGTCCTATACATGTTGTTAGCTTCGGAGAGTTCTTCTATTTTTCGATCCAACTTCGATGCATGAAGAAAATCTTTATAATCTGTGAACTTTAGGAATCCAATTTTTTTCAACATAGGTTCAATAAATAATGAACCTATACGGCTGATAACTAGCCCAATAAAGTAGTAGAGGAATACTCCTATAAATAGATCATCTTGGACAAATGAGTACGTAGTAGCCTTATCTGCTATCACTGAAAATAAAGTGCCTGGCAAGAGATAATTAAATAAGTTGTAAGAAGTAAGCTTATCAATAATTTCTACCATGATTTCATCATCCTTATTGGAAGATTGGTTATTATGGTTTTTAATAATATTAATGTTGGTCTAAAAAATAAATCCAGCGTCTACTTTTTCATTTTTGGCTTTCGGTACATCCGCTAAGTTTTAGATTATTTTTCTAGCTATATCAAGTTAGGCTCGGATATTTTTTGCTGTGTACGTAACGGCTGATTGCTAGATGAGGTCGGGATAGCGAGGCGGTTATACGGAGGGGAGATTTGGTATCTGATACCTTTGATCGCGAGCACGATGGCTTTAATTATATGGCAGAGTGGTACGATGAGGTACTAGAAATCTCTCACATTCGCTCGAGATGAACCGTGTGCGGCTCTATTACAACGCGTGGATTCGACACAACAGAGTGATGTGTCCCATATCCCAGCGCCTGTTCCCTGGAGACCCTTCGGCTTCGCTCAGGGTGACAAAGTTATGCGCCCGGGCTGAAAAGACTATGTTCTTCGCTGTGTCAGCCTACCTCCGCCCAAGCCACCCAATAACCTCAGCCCGATCCCCACGAAACAGCACCCGCTCCTGCTTCTTACCCAGCTGATAACTATACATAGGATCATAATAATCCACCGTCAGCGCATTCAGCCACTGCCTATGACTAGCAAAGTCATCTGTATGCTGAATCGCAATCGCCGATTCCATCAGCGCTAAAATCTCCTGAGTGCGCTTACCCCCAAGGCGTTTCTTCACCCGCAATAAACTGTCCACCAAATACTGAGCAAATTCCTCTTCACCGCGGTCGCCATGATAGGCGAGGGTGTTGTGATAGCGCTCAATCACATACTCCTGCCAGAGTCTGTCGATGCGTTCTTCCAGTGGCAGTTCAATTACTACTATAGGGCTCTTTGCCATCAAATCTGCAAGGCAGGGAGGCAAATGGCGCGCGCCAATATTGCGGCTTTCGTCTTCTAGGATGACGGTTTTTCCTGGGTGGTTTTTTTCGATTTTAAGCAGGTCTAGGGCGATTCTATTTTCAACATCGATCTGAGCTGGCTGGCCATTGAGCGGGCGACCAAAGCTGGAGCCTTTGTGATTGGCTGCGCCTTCTAGGTCAATGCCGGTTTCTAGCTGCAACATGATGTCGGTTTTGCCTGTGCCGGTCATGCCGGAGAGGATGATAAATTTCTCTGGGTTGCGGTCTTTATTTAATGGGTGGTCTTCTAGGCAGTAATCATTGAGATAATTAAATAGAAAACCACGCAGTGATTTATAGCCGCCTGTGACTTTGGGGCATTGGATACCTGCCTCTGCTAGCCATTCCTGACTCAGCTGCGAGCGCAGTCCGCCCCGGGCGCAATATAAAACGGCATTGGGGTTGGCGGCCATAAAGCTCCGCCAAGCTTCGATGCGCTGGGCTTTGACCTCACCCTGTACTAATTGATGGCCAAGTTCTATGGCGGCTTGTTGGCCCTGTTCTTTGTAGCAGATACCCACTTGGTGACGTTCGTCGTCGCTCATGAGTGGCAGGTTGACCGCGTTGGGTAGAGAGCCGGTGGCAAATTCTATGGGGGCGCGCACATCAATCATCGGCGTGCCGTCGAGCAGCAGCTGGTGATAGTCGTCTACCAGAGGCAGGGCACTCAGGGGTGAGCTTGTCACGAGAGCACCTTAATGGTGGCTGAACCTGTGGCGGTATCGGTGACTTCTGCAAGTGTTCCAATCGGCAGGTGATAACAGCCTGAGCTTTTTAATAGGTCACTCACTGCATCTGCGCTGTCCGGTGCAACGGCTACTAATAAGCCGCCACTGGTCTGTGGATCACAAAGTAGAGTCTGGCTCTGCTGGTCGGTGCCGCTGATATATTGGCTTATGCTCTGCCAGTTGCGGGTGCTGCCGCCGGGGACGCAGCCCTGTTCAAGGTAATCAATCACAGCGTCGTCTAACAGCGGGACAGCCTTCAGATCTATAGTGGCTGAGAGTTCGCTGCCCTGACAGACTTCTAACAGATGGCCCAATAAACCAAAGCCGGTGACATCGGTCATGGCGCTGACGCCATCAATTTTGGCCAACTCAGCGCCAATGGTGTTTAGCTTCATCATGCTTTCTACTGCTAGGCGGGCATGTTCCGGCTGCAGCTTAGACTGTTTTTCAGCGGTGGTGAGAATGCCGACCCCTATGGGTTTGGTGAGGAATAAAATATCCCCTGCTCGAGCTGTGCTGTTCTGTTTAAGCTGGGCCAGGTCGACACGACCGGTTACTGCCAGGCCAAAGATCGGTTCTGGTGAATCGATTGAATGTCCACCTGCCAGATGAATACCGGCTTCGCCACAGGCATGGCGGCCGCCATCGATAACTTTCTGCGCTACCTCTGCCGACAGCACATTGATTGGCCAACCGAGGATTGCAATGGCCATCATCGGTGTGCCACCCATGGCGTAGATATCGCTGATCGCATTGGTTGCCGCGACACGGCCAAACTCAAAGGGGTCATCGACAATCGGCATAAAGAAGTCGGTGGTGCTGATGGCGCCGGTACCGTCGCCAAGGTCATAGACCGCAGCATCGTCTTTGGTGTTGTTGCCCACCAGCAGGCGCGGATCATCGGGAGCGACAAAGTCGGTTTTGAGGATGCTCTCGAGAACGCCGGGGGCGATTTTGCAGCCGCAACCGGCGCCATGGCTGTATTGGGTGAGGCGGATTTTTTCGTTGGGCATGGGGTTCTTTTATAGGCTATAGATTTAGTGCTTTAGGGTACTTGGTTTGGGGATGCTTTGCATGAGTATGTTGAGGTGTTTAGAGACAGGGGGTTCTTCTGGCCATCTACAAGCGACCATCTATAAAGGACCATCTACAAAGGACCATCTACAAAGGACCATCTACAAAGGACCATCTACAAAGGACCATCTACAAAGGACTATGACATCAAATCTGCGGTTGTCACACAAAGGACTGAGATATGACTACTAAGAATCAAATACAGCTGTTCCAATCAGCCGACGGTAAGGTGCAATTGGAAGTTTCTCTGGAGCAGGATACCGCTTGGCTGACTCAGGCGCAGATGTGTGAACTGTTTAAAAGGGATCAATCAGTTATTTCTAGACATGTAAACGCGGTCTTCAAAGAAGGCGAGCTAGAGCGAAATAGCAATATGCAAAAAATGCATATTGCTATTTCAGACAAGCCTGTTGCTCTATATTCTTTGGATGTCATTATTTCTGTTGGTTATAGGGTGAAATCCAAGCGTGGCGTGCAGTTTCGCCAGTGGGCTAGCAATATACTTAAACAGTATCTGATACAGGGTTATACCCTCAATCAGGCCCGGTTGCATGAGCGTGGCATTGAGTTTGAGCAAGCTCTTGATCTACTTTCGAAAACCCTAGCTAATCAGCAACTGGTTAACCCAGTGGGTGAGGCAGTCCTAGGGGTGATCAATGACTACGCCCGCACCTGGTCATTATTGCAAGGCTACGACGAGGAAAGCTTGGTCGACGCCGCTACCAAACAGCAAACTATGCAGCCATTGGGATTAGATGACAGCTTGGCAGCTATCAAACAGCTAAAAACTGAGCTAATTAGCAAAGGCGAAGCCACTGAATTATTTGCCCAGTTGCGTAGTGATGGTCTGGCATCGGCACTGGCAACTATTGAGCAGGGTTTTGCGGGTGAATGGTTTTATCCTAATGTGGCGAGTCGTGCCGCACACTTGCTGTACTTTGTGATCAAAAACCATCCTCTGGCAGACGGTAATAAACGTACGGCTTCGTTTTTGTTTTTATGGTATCTGCGTAATAACCAGCATCTGCTTGGAAAGCCCGTAGAGCGCCTAATTAACGACAACACTCTAGTGGCTTTGGCGCTGCTAGTCGCAGAGAGCAAGCCTGAGCAAAAAGAAATGATGATTCGTTTAACTCAGCAGTTTATTTTATTAAAGGAATAGAAGGCTCGCAGGACCAAATTTTCTAGAGAGACTCTGAACTTATTGACCATTTTGGATTGCTGGGTGGGTTGAGAGTCAGCATTATTCCATCAAGAATATTTGGTGTAATACTTCTGCTTTAGGCAGAAAATTCCGAAGTACCTAAGGGACTATATGAATATTGCTCACACAAACTGGCTATTAATTCCACTGGCAATATGTATTGGCGCAGTGCTCCCGATTCAGGGGGCACTGCTATCAAAGCTTGGGCCTCTGCTAAATCACCCAATACAGGCAACCTTAGTGTCTTATATCGGAGGCGCTGTTGCCTGTGTACTGATATTGGCTGTTTCTCGAAGTGCCTATCCAAGCCTTGGTGAATTAGTAGCAATTGACTGGCGCCTCTATACCGCAGGATTTCTGGGAGCGATCTTTGTTAGTGGTATGCTCTATTTAATGCCGGTGGTCGGTGTCGCCAATATGCTTGCCGCTGCGATTGTTGGGCAGTTGGTGGCGTCGATACTGATTGACCACTTTGGTTTGTTGGGTGGCTTGCGAATCAGTATCAGTCCATCGAGACTCTTTGGTGTGCTGCTGCTTTTTATTGGACTGTATTTTATTCAGAGAAAAACCCTGTGACGGCTTGAAATAACTTAAGCATATGGGTTTTTCATTGGGGCAAGCTGATGAGCAAAAAGACTCTAGTATCGGTTTGATTTCAGGAGTCTTTTTGCACTCCAAGATGTCTCAGCTGCCTTTGATCTAAAACGCTAGCTCTTCTTTTTTCCTCGCTGAGCCAATGTGCTCGCCGCCACTGATTTGGAGCTGGCACTGCTACGGCCATCACGTAAAACCTTTGAGGCTGCTGTAGCGGCTGTAGCTGAGGTCTCTTTCTCTGGTGATGATGCCTGAGCGAGAGCACTGGCTGAGGCGGTTTTTGAGGCTTTGCCTGTGCTGTTCGACTTTAGATTTGCCGAGGCTTTTGATGCGATATCTTCGCTGGTAACTTTTTTGTTCATATTGAATTGACTCCTGTCGTTAGGTTTTCTATTTCTAAAATATTGACGCGATGGGTACTGGTAGCCAAGTGATCCTTCACCTTGGCTACCTCTATTGCGTATATTTTACTTAGCTATTACAGATCAAAACGCACATCAAATGTGATTGCATCGAAATCATCTGAAGAGCCATAACCGAGACCCAGTGAAATGTCGGGGGTGGTGAAGTATCTTGCACCTAATGAGTATCCTGTTTCGCTGCCACCTTCGATGTCTGCGTAATCGATAAAGGCAGCCAACTCCAATACATCTGAGGGTCTTGCTCTCGCGCCTGCGGCAAGGATGTAGCCATTGCCATCTTCAGTGAGGCCGAGGTATTCAACTTCTGCATCGGCGTATGAGAGGGTGCTGACAAAATCAACAGTCTCATTTATGGGTGTGTGGAAGCCAAGTCCAAAGCTAAAGGTTGTAGCTTCGATTTCATCTGCCCCGAAGCCAACGTCGAACGCATCATCTGATTCAATTGAAGTGTATCCACCTAATAGAAAAAATGACTCATTGAGTGCTTTGCTTCCATAAACACCAAAACCACCGAAATCAATATCAGCCAGTTCGCCAGTCTGATAGCCGATTCCGGCGTAGGTGTAGGATAGAGCAGACTCTTCAGCCGTCAGTGAGAAAGACGCGATGGATGAGATTACACCGACGATTAATACTTTTTTAAGCATGAACTATTTCCTTATAAAAAATGAATTGCGGCAAAATTCGGGTTTTGCCAGACACTAATATATGCAAGGATATTTTCTATTGCCGAGTATTTTTGGCGGATGGGATAGGGTTCATAGTTTTCGTTGTTGAGACCCGTTGTCTGGGCTCTGTCGGGCTGGATGACAAGTTTTTTAGTCAATTTAATTAGGGCCGTATCGCTTATTTTTTGATCAATGTGGTACCGACTTTGTCTTTAAAGCTTCGATACCAGAAGCCATTTTATTCAAGCTTCCCGCTTGCAGTATTCCCTCGGGGTCAACCCCGTCCAATGCTTAAACGCTCGAGTAAACGAGCGAGACTCAGTAAACCCGACAATCTCTGCAACCCGCTCAACCGAGAGCCGTTCACTGACCAGCTTCTGAATAGCCACTTCCCGGCGCAAATTATCCTTAATCTTCTGATAGCTGGTAGCACTCTCCTTCAGCCTGCGGTGCAATGTCTGGGAGCTAATGCCTAACTCCGCAGCCATCTGATGTATAGGCACAAAGATCAGCCTATCCGGATGACGCTGGGTAATGATGCGCTCAATCTGGGCTTCCAATGTGCTATCGGAACCGGGAATCGTCATCACATCCGCCGGGGCATTTTCCACAAACTGCGCCAGTTCTTGAGCTGACCTCAACAGCGGTTTATCCAGATACTGGGCATCAAATATCAGCCGGTTAGCGCTGCTATTAAATTGCAGATCTGTTGGAAACATAATCTGTAGTTCATCTCGATGTTGCGGCGCACCAAAGGTGAAGTGGGTTTCTTGCAGACGGATCGGTTGACCTATATACCAGCTCGGGAAGCGGTGCCAGATCACCAGCCAAAACTCTGCCATAAAATGCTCTGGGTCCAGTTCGGGTTTGGCCATATTAAAGCTGAGCACTGCATTGCCCCGTGAGCGACTCAGGCGCATGGGGATATCGTCGCTCACCAGATTGTAAAAGTTCACTGCCTTTTCTAATAGCTCTCCCAATGTGCTGCAGTGGCTAACCAACTCGGCCATGGTGGCAAACAGTCCCACTTTGCAGTTGTTCTGGGTAAAGCCCATAAACTCATCATTGAGGGTTTCCTGTACGGTCTTAAATAGCCGTGCCACTTGATCGGTATGCACTCGCTGACTGTGGTTTTCCATCACCGCGGGATTAATACCGGCGCGCTCAAGGGCCTGCTGCTGGGGAAAGCGGTTCTCTCTCAGCCCATGCATACAGGAGAGAACATGGTGGTTGCAGATCGTGGCCATTAAATAGTGCTCTATATGAAGTGCGAGATGTTAGGTGTTATTTGTGAGTTTATGGTGCTTTTATACCATTTAAAGGTCGGAAGAGGTAAATAAAATGGCAATAAATGTGCTTTTTGCTGTTGAATTTAGACCTTCTATTGACTGGCGCAGTCCGGCATAGTGCTTCTCATTAGATGCCAGCCTGTGATTGGCACAAAAATCGACAATCGAGAAGATTATGGCCGACGATAAAAAACCGACTCTCAGTGACTGGGAACAGCTTGCCGCTAAAGAGCTGCGCGGGCGCTCAACCGATGACCTGGTTTGGCAGACCCCCGAGGGCATTGATGTCAAACCTCTTTATACCGCTGAAGATACCGCGGATCTCGATCATCTGGATAACCTGCCGGGCTTTGCGCCCTATAAGCGCGGCCCCAAGGCGACTATGTATGCCGGTCGTCCCTGGACGGTTCGTCAATATGCCGGTTTCTCAACCGCTGAAAAATCCAATGCTTTTTATCGCCGCAACCTGGCTGCTGGTCAGCAGGGTTTATCGGTGGCCTTCGATCTGGCCACCCACCGCGGCTATGACTCTGACCATCCCCGAGTAGAGGGCGATGTGGGTAAGGCGGGTGTGGCGATTGATTCGGTTGAGGATATGAAAATCCTCTTCGATAGCATCCCGCTGGATAAGGTGTCTGTGTCCATGACCATGAATGGTGCGGTACTGCCGATTATGGCCAGTTATATAGTGGCCGCAGAAGAGCAGGGCGTGGCCCCGGAGCAGCTTGCCGGAACTCTGCAGAACGATATTCTGAAAGAATTTATGGTGCGCAATACCTATATCTATCCCCCTGAGCCTTCCATGCGCATAGTCGCGGATATTATTGGCTACACCGCCACCAAGATGCCCAAATTCAATTCTATTTCCATCAGTGGCTACCATATGCAGGAAGCCGGGGCGACCAATGTCCAGGAGTTGGCATTCACTATCGCCGATGGCATTGAGTATGTGCGCACCGCCATTGATAGCGGTTTGGATGTGGATGCCTTTGCCCCGCGCCTGTCATTCTTTTTTGCCATTGGTATGAACTTCTTTATGGAGATCGCCAAATTGCGCGCCGCACGGATTCTGTGGGCCACTTTAGTCGAAGAGAAATTTGCGCCTAAAGACTCCCGTTCGCTGTTGCTGCGCACTCACTGCCAAACCTCTGGCGTCAGTCTCACCAGCAAAGATCCTTACAACAATATTATGCGCACCACTATTGAGGCCATGTCCGCTGTATTGGGCGGCACTCAGTCTCTGCACACCAATGCCTTTGATGAGGCCCTGGGTTTGCCCACCGAATTTGCCGCCCGTATTGCGCGCAACACTCAGCTGGTGATTCAGGAAGAGACCGGTGTTAGCAATGTTGTCGATCCACTGGCCGGTTCCTACTATATAGAGAGCCTCACTAACGAGTTGGTTGAAGCGGCCATGGTGCTGATCAATGAGGTGGAAGATCTCGGTGGCATGACCAAAGCGGTTGAGTCGGGGATGCCTAAGTTACGCATTGAAGAAGCGGCGGCGTTACAGCAAGCACGAGTTGATCGCGGCGATCAGGTGATTGTTGGGGTAAATAAATACCAGCTGGCTGAAGAGCCAGATGTGGATGTGTTGGATATTGATAACAGTGCCGTGCGGGATTCACAGATTGCCCGTTTGGACAAAGTCCGCGCTGAGCGTGACAGTGAAGCCTGTCAGCGGGCATTGACTGCATTGACTGAGGCGGCGAAAAGCGGTGAGGGCAATTTGCTCGAGTTGGCTGTGGATGCCGCGCGAGTGCGCGCTACGGTCGGTGAAATTAGCGATGCACTGGAAAAAGAATGGGGTCGCCACCGCGCCCAAACCCGATCCATTAGCGGTGTCTATGGTTCTGCCTATGAAGGCGATGAGGGCTTTATGAGTATTGTGAAAAAAGTGGCTGAGTTTGCTGAAACCCATGGTCGCCGTCCGCGTATGTTGGTGGTGAAGATGGGGCAGGATGGACATGATCGCGGCGCTAAGGTAATTGCTACAGCCTTTGCTGACCTGGGCTTTGATGTGGATGTGGGGCCTATGTTCCAGACCCCGGAGGAGGCTGCGCGCCAGGCGATTGAGAATGATGTGCATATTGTGGGGGTTTCCTCACAGGCTGCGGGTCATAAGACTCTGGTGCCAAAGATGATTGAATCATTGAAAGCTCAGGGCGCTGGTGAGATTTTGGTGATCTGTGGGGGTGTGATTCCACCGAAGGATTATGACGAATTGACTGCCGCTGGTGTGGCGGCGATTTTTGGGCCGGGGACGAATATTCCTGAGGCGGCGGAGAAGGTGTTGGGGTTGATTAAGTAGAGCCTGTAACCTCGCACCACCCGACTGTCATCCTGAGCGCAGTCGAAGGATCTCATCGACCTGCGTTGCTAGCTTGCAGGGAGATCCTTCGGTTCGCTGCGCTCTCTCAGGATGACAAAGTAAGTGCTCAGGATGACAAAGAAAGCGATCGGCACTACAGGGTGGCTGAACAGAATAAAAAGCTTTACGGAGTGAGTGGACAGATCCCGGCAACCAGCTGGAGATCCCTCGGCTACGCTCGGGATGACAAAACTTAAAGGAAAAAATCATGCACGAAATTCTTGCAGAACTTGAAGCCAAACGCGATCGTGCCCGCCTCGGCGGTGGACAGCACCGTATCGACGCCCAGCACGCCAAAGGCAAGTTAACTGCTCGCGAGCGCATCGACCTGTTACTGGATAACGACAGCTTCGAAGAGTGGGATATGTTTGTCGAGCATCGCTGTACTGACTTCGATATGGACCAGCAGCATGTTCCAGGAGACGGCGTAATCATCGGCTATGGCACCATTAATGGCCGCCTAGTCTTTGTCTTCAGCCAAGACTTCACCGTCTTCGGTGGCTCCCTCTCCGAAGCCCACGCAGAAAAAATCTGCAAGCTGATGGATCAAGCCATGAAAGTCGGCGCGCCAATAATCGGCCTAAACGATTCCGGCGGCGCACGTATTCAGGAGGGTGTTGCCTCCCTCGGTGGTTATGCCGATGTTTTCCAGCGCAATGTCATGGCCAGTGGTGTTATCCCGCAAATCAGTATGGTGATGGGCCCCTGCGCCGGTGGCGCAGTCTATTCCCCAGCCATTACCGACTTTATCTTTATGGTCCAAGACAGCTCCTATATGTTTGTCACTGGACCAGATGTTGTCAAAACCGTAACCCACGAAACGGTTACTGCCGAAGAGCTGGGGGGCGCACTAACCCACTCCAGCAAATCCGGTGTCGCCGATCTGGCCTTTGCCAATGATGTGGAAGCCCTGACTAAACTGCGTCATTTCTTTAATTATCTGCCCGCCAACAATCGTGAAAAACCACCGGTATGGCCCACAGAAGATCCAGCTGATCGCACTGAAATGTCACTGGATACCATCATCCCAAACGACCCCAATAAGCCTTACGATATGAAAGAGGTGATTTTAAAAGTTGCCGATGAGGGGGAGTTTTTTGAAACCCAAGTAAGCTATGCAAAAAATATTATCACCGGATTTATCCGCATCGAAGGCTCCTCTGTAGGGGTAGTGGCCAACCAACCAATGGTACTGGCTGGCTGCCTCGACATTGATGCCTCGAAAAAAGCCGCGCGCTTTATTCGCTTTTGCGATGCCTTCAATATCCCAGTTTTAACCTTTGTCGATGTGCCAGGATTTATGCCCGGCACTAGCCAGGAGTATGGCGGCATTATTAAACACGGTGCCAAACTGCTCTACGCCTATGCCGAGTGCACAGTACCCAAGGTTACAGTGATCACCCGCAAAGCCTATGGTGGTGCCTATGACGTGATGTCTTCTAAGCATCTCCGTGGCGATGCTAACTTGGCTTGGCCCACTGCTGAAATTGCCGTGATGGGCCCTAAGGGTGCCGTGGAAATTATCTTCCGCAAAGATATTGGTGATGTAGAAAAGATTGCTGCCCGCACCGAAGAGTACCGCAAAAAATTCGCCAATCCGTTTATTGCTGGCAAGCGCGGTTATATCGACGACGTGATTATGCCTCACAGCACACGCAAGCGCGTGGCTCGTTCACTGGCGATGTTGAAAAATAAAAATATTGAAAACCCCTGGCGCAAGCACGGCAATATTCCACTTTAAATCCGCTTTTGATTAGAAGATTAAAATTATGTTGAAGAAAATTTTAGTGGCCAACCGAGGCGAGATCGCTTGCCGTGTCTTTGCCACTGCGAAAAAAATGGGTATAGCCACAGTTGCGGTTTACTCCGACGCCGACCGCGATGCGCTGCATGTGCAGATGGCCGATGAGGCTGTCAATATAGGTCCAGCGGCTTCCTCTGAAAGCTATCTGGTGATTGAGAAAATCGTTCAGGCCTGTCTCGACACTGGCGCAGATGCAGTGCATCCGGGCTATGGTTTTCTCTCTGAGAACAGTAAGTTCCACGATGCACTGGATGCCGCGGGTATCGTCTTTATCGGCCCTGGCAAAAAAGCTATTGAGTCCATGGGCGATAAAATCACCTCAAAACTGATTGCTCAAGAAGCGGGGGTGAACTGCATTCCCGGTTACACCGACGTGGTTCGCGATGCCGAGCACGCAGTGGAAATCAGTGCCGGTATTGGTTATCCGGTGATGCTTAAAGCGTCCGCCGGTGGCGGAGGTAAAGGCATGCGCGTGGCGATGAACGAAGATGAGTGCCGCGACGGTTTTGAGCGTGCCACTAACGAAGCCCGTTCCAGTTTTGGCGACACGCGAATCTTTATTGAAAAATATATTCAAGAGCCGCGACATATTGAAATTCAGGTGATGGCCGACGGCCATGGCAATGTGATTTATCTGGGTGAGCGTGAGTGCTCTATTCAGCGCCGTCACCAGAAGGTGATTGAAGAGGCACCCTCGCCATTTTTGGATGAGGCGACGCGACAGAAAATGGGTGAGCAGAGTTGTGCGCTGGCCCGAGCTGTAGATTATCAGTCTGCCGGTACTGTAGAGTTTATTGCCGACGCCAATATGAATTTTTACTTTCTGGAAATGAATACCCGATTGCAGGTGGAGCATCCGGTGACTGAGTTGGTTACTGGCCAGGATCTGGTTGAGCTGATGATTCGTGTTGCCGCAGGGGAGAAGCTTCCCCTGGCTCAGGAAGATGTCACCATGACCGGTTGGGCCATGGAATCCAGAGTCTATGCAGAAGATCCTTTCCGTAACTTTATGCCCTCCACCGGGCGGCTAGTGCGTTATGCCGAGCCTCAGGGCGAAGGTGTGCGTGTCGATAGCGGTGTCTATGAAGGCGGCGAAGTGTCGATGTTCTACGACCCGATGATTGCCAAATTGATCACCTATGGTGACGACCGCAAGCAGGCAGTTGAGCGCATGGTTGAGGCACTGGATAATTATTATATCCGCGGCGTAAATCATAATATTAGTTTTCTCAATGCCCTGATGGTGCACCCGCGATTTGTTGAGGGACGCCTGACCACCAACTTTATTGCCGATGAATTCCCTGATGGTTTCAACGCCGATCTGGTGGTGCAGGATGATCCTGCGATTGCCTTGGTTGTTGCAGCAGCGGCCCATCAGTTACACCAAGAGCGTGGTAGTTTGCTGTCTGGTCAGCTGGCGGGTCATGAGCATGCTGCCGAAAATAGCTGGGTAGTGATGGTGGCTGATCAGCAGACGCCCGTTATTGTTGAGCTTATGGACAGCGGTTACTGGGTTAGCTTGGGTGATCAGGATTATGAGATTGAAACTGACTGGAGTCTTGGGCAGCCATTGTTCCAAGCTCGGGTAAATGGCAAAAGTGTTTCGGTGCAGATTGAGACCACGGCTGCGGGTTATAGGTTGTTTTACCGTGGTGCTGAGATCAATGCCCGAGTGCTGTCGCCACAGTCGGCGAAATTGAGTGCCCATATGCTCTATAAGCCACCGGCGGATATGTCGAAGTTTTTACTCTCGCCTATGCCTGGCCTGCTGGTTAAGTTGGCCGTTGTTGAGGGTCAAGAGGTGAAAGAGGGCGAAGAGCTGGCTGTGGTTGAAGCGATGAAAATGGAGAATAGCCTGCGTGCCATTCAAGATGGTATTGTTGGTAAAATATCGGCGGTTGAGGGCGATAGTTTGATGGTGGATGAGGTTATTCTGGATTTTGAATAAGGCTTTTTTTTACGAGCCGGAGGGTCTTTACCCACCAGCTTGTCATCCTGAGAGAGCAACGCGAACCGAAGGGTCTCCTGCCGACTGGTTGAGATCCCTCCGCTGCGGTCGGGATGACAGAGTAGGGCGTATCGGGGTGACAAAGTAGGGCCTGTAGGCATGACCCACCCGCCTATCATCCTGAGCGAAGCCGAAGGATCTCCTCGCCGTGGCACCCAAAACCCAACAGCAACAACAGAGTCATAAACAAGGACCCAAAAGGCCAATAAATGTTAGCAGAGCAGATCAAAGCCGGTGACCGCCGCGCCTTAGCCAAGGGCATCACCCTAGTGGAATCTACCCGCGCCGATCATCGTCAGCAAGCCGCTGCTCTCTTAGAATCTCTAATGCCCGAGACTGGAGAATCAATCCGTCTCGGCATCTCCGGTGTCCCCGGCGTTGGTAAATCCACCTTTATCGAAGCCTTTGGTAATCACCTAATAAAGTTGGGTCACAAAGTCGCCGTCCTAGCCGTAGACCCCACCTCCGCAGTCACTGGCGGTTCTATCCTAGGTGACAAAACCCGCATGGAAACCCTGGCCTTTGCCGAAAATGCTTTTGTAAGACCATCTCCCGCAGGCAAAACTCTGGGTGGCGTCACACGCCGAACTCGAGAGTCTCTGCTGCTCTGCGAAGCTGCCGGCTTTGATGTGATTCTGGTGGAGACGGTGGGTGTGGGCCAATCAGAAACCGCCGTGGCGGATATGACCGATATGTTTTTGTTGCTGTTATTACCTGCCGGCGGTGACGAACTGCAGGGCATCAAGCGCGGCATTATGGAATTGGCGGATCTGATTCTGGTGAACAAGTCCGATGGCGATCAGGCCAATGCGGCCAAGCAAACCAAAGGCGATTATGCCGCGGCACTGCATTTTATGAAGTCGCGCTTTGACAATTGGCAGCCCCAGGTGCTGGCTTGTTCATCGACGCAAAACAAAGGTATAGAAGAAGTCTGGGAGCAGGTTAATGCCTTCCGCACAGCGCTAGATGCTGATGGTGAACTACAGCAGCAGCGCGCCCAGCAGGCACGCTCATGGATGTGGGCGGAAACCGCCGAGGCCTTGGTCAGTGATCTGAAAAGTGATGCCAAGGTCAAAGCACTGGTTCCCGAGTTGGAACAGGCAGTGCTCGATGGTCTGTTGCCGGCCACTGTTGCTGCTCAGCGTTTGATTGATACTTTTAAGAGCTAATTTTAAGAGCTAATTTTACGTGCTAATTTTTACGGGCTAGCTCTTTTAATCCGCCTTTTAAGACGAACAGCTAACCGATATCTTCTCTGCCCAATCTGGCGGCAGGCCAGCGTACTGCCGTGCTTCTGGATGCTCTTCACAGGGGCTCTGCAATACTTTCAACAACAGGTTCACCTCAGAATAATCACCCGCCTGAGCCTTTTCGATTGCCGCTTGGGCCATATAATTGCGCAGCACATATTTTGGATTCACTGCGCGCATATTATCCCGGCGCTGTGCATCACTCAGGTCTTGCTGAGCCAGTCGTGCAAGATACTTAACCGCCCACTGATCAAAACCTTCTCGATCAATAAACTGATCTCTGACCGCTTGGTTATCCGCTGTAAAATCACAGAGGGATCTAAACAATATTGTGAAATCCACATTGTTGAGATGCATTAAATCCAGTAGCTCATTGGATATCAGCTCGTCATCCACTTGGTATTTTTCCAATCCCAACTTGCTCACCATAATGGCGCGAAACTGGTTTAGAAATTCTGGCTCATACTGTTTTAGTACATCAATAAGCTCATCGCTGCTCAGTAAAGAGGTCAGGGAGGTAGCCAGTGCATTGAGATTCCACAGTCCTACCGAAGGCTGGTTCTTAAAGGAGTAACGACCATTGGTGTCTGAGTGATTACAGATAAACTCCGGATCATAGTTATCCAAAAAGCCAAAGGGCCCATAATCCAGCGTGTCACCCAGTATCGACATATTGTCGGTGTTCATCACGCCGTGATTAAAACCAACTGACTGCCACTGAGCGATCATTTTTGCAGTTTTAAAAACCGTGTTTTTAAATAATTTTAAATAACGATCTTCGTCTTCTACCCACTGTGGGAAGTGTCGCTGCACAACGTAGTCGGCGAGAGCGCGAACCGATTCAGGCTGATTTCGATAGTGGAAATGTTCGAATGAACCAAAGCGAATATGACTGCGGGCAACACGGCAAACTGTAGCGCCAGATTCCACTTCTTCGCGATAGACTGCGGTTTTACTGTCCACCAGGCTCAGTGCTCTGGTGGTGGCAATGCCCAACCCATGCATGGCTTCGGAGCAGAGATATTCACGGATGCTAGAGCGTAACACTGCACGGCCATCGGCAAAGCGGGAGTAGGGTGTGGGTCCTGCGCCTTTGAGTTGGATGTCCCAAAGTTCACTATCGAAGAGTTCACTATCGAAGAGTTCACTATCTAAGAGCTCACTGTTCTTTTTACCAGCTACCGGCCCTTTATTAACTACTGGCCCTCTATTGGCTACCGGCAACTCCCCCAAAGTCATAGCCCGACCATCCCCAAGTTGACCCGCCCAGACACCAAATTGATGTCCTGAGTAAACCAGTGCAATCGGTTTGATATTGGCGGTCATAAAGTTGCCGCTCATCACTTCCAGCATTTCCGGACTGTCTAAATTGTCCGGATCTATACCCAGCTCTTCTGCCAGTAGCTTATTGCTGCTGACCACTATCGGGTCGAGCAAACGCGCGGCCATCACCGGACTAAAGTGCGAGTCCTCCTGCTCTTTAAAGCTTTCAAAATAGGTATGTTCTAAGCGGTCGATAAATAAAGTCATTAGATTCCGGCGTTTTCTCTGCTGATACGAGCGAGATTGTCTGAATGAAGGCTGCTGATATAGAGCCAGTTGTCGGTTTCCAGCGCACCTGTATTGGTGTGATGTTCGCCGTTGGGGTCCTGTAGTGAAGTGATCACCGCACCATCTCTATCCATGGCAAAAATATGGCTGTAGGGCACCGCCTGTGGACGCATAAATGCGGGTAGGCGCTGAACCATTTTACGCAACAACGGCGAGGCTGACATGTCATCAAGTTGTTGACTGCGAGGTGATACTAGACCCACCCAGAAGCGTCCATCGCGACCCCGGACAATATTGTCTGGAAAGCCGGGGAGATTGTCTATCAGCACTTCTGAGGTACCAGCACGATCGCCTTTCAGCCAGTATTTATGCAGTCGGTAGGAGCCCGTTTCATTGACTAAAACAAAGCTGCTATCTTCGGCAACGGCGACGCCATTAGAAAAGTTGAGACCCTCCATAAGCATACTGGTGGATTGGTCTGCTGGATCATAGACCATCAGGCGACCATGGCCACCATGCTCCATGGTGTCGAGCAGGCTGGCCGCATAGGTGCCACCATTGGATTGAGCGCCAAACTTGGTGGAGGCGTCGCTGAAATAGATTTTGCCCTCTGCATCCACATCCACGTCATCGACATATTCCATGGGCACGCCATTGTAGCTGTCGGTGAGCACGCTGATTTCACCAGCTGGCGAGACACTGAGCAGGCCTTTATAGGCATCGGCAATCAGTAAGTTATCGTTGGCATCAAAAGCCAAACCCAGCGGGCTGCCCTCGGTATTAACCCATTTAGTCATGGTGCCGGTGGCTTCGTTGTAGCGAATAATCCAGCCCTCACGGGTCGCGGTATAGATTTCGTCATTGAGCAGCGCCAGTCCCTCGGGACCATGAGTGTCTTCCAACTCCAATATTTCGATTTTATCGAGACGGGTATTCTGTTCGAAATCGCCGACATAATATTGGTTCGCCGGTGCATTCCAGCTGACTGGATCAATGGGCACTGGCCACAACAGTAGATAGGCAAAAAGGGTGATGATGATTAACAGGCTGGTTCTTAGCATGGCGGTTTGCTCCCGGCTCTTTTAATAAAGAATTTAGTAGTCAGCTCTGCTGAGCATGGTGCGCTAGTGCCACTGCTTAATCAACCTCGGGCTGCCTGCGGTTTTCCCTTGGTCTGCTGTGGCCGGTCATGTAAAATGCGCGGCTTATTAGCCGTTGATAAAAGATTATTTCATGGAAGTTAATCCGCTCTATAACGCCCTCGATGACCTACAGGCACGCACCGACGTGTTGAGGGGGTATCTTTGACTACGATAACCGCAAAGATCGTCTCTCTGAAGTTGAACTAGAACTCGGCGAACCCGATGTCTGGAACGAACCTGAGCGCGCTCAAGAATTGGGCCGGGAACGCTCCGCTCTCGAAGCCGTAGTGAAAACCATTGAAGACCTGGACACTGGTGTCGCTGATTCTCGCGAGCTCTTGGCCATGGCGGTTGAAGAAGATGACGCCGACACCGTTGCCGATGTGGAAGCGGAAATCGCAGCGCTTGAGTCACAGCTAGCCAAGTTAGAATTTCGCCGTATGTTCTCTGGCGAGATGGATCCCAATAATGCTTACCTGGATATTCAGTCTGGCTCTGGTGGCACCGAAGCCCAGGACTGGGCCGAGATGCTGCTGCGCATGTATTTACGCTGGGCCGATGATAAAGGCTTTAAAGCAGAATTAGTCGAATGTTCCGCTGGTGATGTGGCGGGTATTAAAGGCGCCACTGTGCAGATCTCCGGTGAATATGCCTATGGCTGGTTGCGCACTGAGATTGGTGTGCATCGCTTGGTTCGCAAGTCACCCTTTGATTCGGGTAATCGTCGTCACACCTCTTTTTCGGCTGTCTATGTCTCTCCTGAGATTGATGACAATATTGAGATCGATATTAATCCGTCGGATGTGCGCACTGATACCTACCGCGCCTCTGGTGCCGGTGGTCAGCATATTAACAAGACTGATTCTGCGGTGCGTTTGACCCATGGGCCCAGTGGTATAGTGGTGCAGTCTCAGAGTCAGCGGTCACAGCATCAGAACCGTGATAAGTGCTGGCAGATGTTGCGCGCTAAGCTCTATGAGCTTGAGGTGAGTATTCGCCAGAAAGCGGCTCAGGCCACTGAAGATACTAAGTCTGATATTGGTTGGGGCAGTCAGATTCGCTCCTATGTATTGGATGATGCGCGGATTAAAGATTTACGGACGGGTGTTGAGACACGGAATACCGGTGCGGTGTTGGATGGCAAGTTAGACCAGTTTATTGTGGCGTCGTTGAAGGCGGGACTTTAGGTAAAGACTGTCACCGCCAACCTGTCATCCTGAGCGAAGCCGAAGGATCTCCTGCCGACTGGTTGAAGTCTCTCCGCTGCGGTCGAGATGACAAAGTATATGTGTGACGGGATGACCCCTCAGCATGTCATCCTGAGCGAAGTCGAAGGATCTCCTGCCGACTGGTTGAGATCCCTCCACTGCGGTCGGGATGACAAAGTAGGACGAGTCGGGATGACAAAGTAGGGCGAGTCGGGATGACAAAGTAGGGCGAGTCGGGATGACAAAGTAAGAGTTTGTGACAGTAGATAATGCAAAACCAAAAAATTCAAATTAATAACCAAGAAACCAAATACGCTATGACCGACCAACTAGACGAAAACAAACTAATCGCCGAGCGCCGCGCCAAACTCACTGCACTGCGTGAGCAGGGTGGCAGCCCATTCCCCAATGACTTCCGTCCACAACACAGCGCCGCAGAGTTGCAAGCTGGTTTTGGCGAAGAGACTAAAGCTACCTTAGAGGAGCTTGGTAAAGTGGTCAGCATTGCGGGCCGTGTGATTCGCAACCGCGGTGCTTTTATCGTGGTTCAAGATAGCTCAGGCACCATCCAGCTCTATGTCACCAAAGAGGCGCGGCCCTTTGCCAAGTCACTGGATCTCGGCGATATAGTCGGCATCACCGGAGCTCTGCACCTGTCCGGCAAAGGCGATCTCTATGTGCAAATGGACAACTACCAGCTGCTGACCAAAGCCCTGCGTCCACTGCCAGACAAATTCCACGGTCTGGCGGATCAAGAGATGCGCTACCGTCAGCGCTACGTCGATCTGATTGTTAATCCCGATGTGCGCAACACTTTCCGCATACGCTCTAAGGTCGTCGACTTTATCCGTCGCTATTTAAATGCTGCTGATTACTTGGAGGTTGAAACACCCATGCTTCAAGTGATTCCCGGCGGCGCTGTGGCACGACCTTTTGTCACCCACCACAATGCCCTGGATATCGATATGTATATGCGTATCGCTCCTGAGCTCTATTTAAAGCGTCTAGTGGTTGGCGGCTTTGAACGGGTCTATGAGATTAACCGCAACTTCCGCAACGAAGGTTTGTCCACAAGACACAATCCCGAGTTCACCATGCTCGAGTTCTACCAGGCCTATTCTGACTTCAATGATCTGATGGATCTCACCGAAGATATGCTGCGCAAGATGACCACCGAAGTGCTGGGTTCAACCAAGGTGGTCAATACCACTAAGGATGCCGATGGCGAAGTGGTCAGCGAGATTCACTATGACTTTGCCGAGCCCTTTATTCGCCTGTCAGTGTTTGATTCGATTTTGCAGTACAACCCTGAGATCAGTGCCGAGCAGCTGGCCGATGAAGCCGGTGCACGACAAATCGCTACAGACTTACATATCCCGTTAAAGTCTATCTGGGGTCTGGGTAAGGTACAGATCGAGATCTTTGAAAAGACTGTTGAGCATCTCTTAGAGCAGCCTACTTTTATCACCATGTATCCCGCCGAAGTTTCACCATTGGCGCGACGCAATGACGAAGATCCCCATGTCACCGATCGCTTTGAATTCTTTGTCGGTGGCCGTGAAATCGCCAATGGCTTCTCGGAGCTGAATGATTCCGAAGATCAAGAGGCGCGCTTTAAGCAGCAGGTTGCTGAAAAAGACGCTGGCGATGATGAAGCCATGCACTTTGATGCGGACTATATTCGCGCCTTGGAATACGGCATGCCGCCAACCGCCGGTGAGGGGATTGGTATCGACCGTCTGGTTATGCTGTTGACTGATTCTCCCTCCATTAGAGATGTGCTGCTGTTCCCCCATATGCGTCCAGAATAGTGTTTGATCAACCGTTACTGATAATAACGTGACGGGAGGCGGTGTTTGCTGTTGCATAACAGTAAACACCGGTCTACTATGATTAAAAGCTTCAAACACAAAGGCCTTGAGAAGTTCTTCACTACTGGTAATACCGCTGGGATCCAGTCACAGCATAGGGCTCGGCAGGAAGATCGGCTTCAGGCGTTACACACAGCCTGCTATGTGGAGGATATGAATATCCCCGGTTGGCGTTTACATCCGCTTAAAGGCAGTAGAAACAAGCAATGGGCGGTCAATGTCAGTGGTAATTGGCGAGTTGTGTTTGAGTTTATCGATGGCCATGTTTATGTCGTTAACTATGAGGATTATCACTAATGGATATCCAGCAGCACAAACCTATGCATCCTGGCGCCTTTATTCGCCGGGTCTATTTAGAGCCCTTTAATGTGGGCTCCAATCAGCTGGCACGACAGTTAAAAGTCAGTCCTGGTTTGGTTAGTCGGTTACTCAATGAGAAAACCGATATTTCTCCTCTGATGGCGCTTAAGCTCTCCAAGGTAATAGGCCGCTCTCCAGAGAGTTGGCTGCAAATGCAAGATAACTATGATCTTTGGATGGCTCGTCTAACAGTCGATCTGGATGATTATCAGGCGTTAAAGTTTGGTTGATTTGATGTCTTTATTTTAGTCCACATTCAAAGCCCGGCATTGCTGGGTTTTTTTGTGTCTGTGATGCAGGCCCAAAGTACAGACTGCGATCCCACGCCAAGCGAGCAGGGTCATATCAAACCAACACTGTTATCCCTGGCCAAACCAACACTGTCATCCCGACCGTAGTGGAGGGATCTCTCGACAGTGGCAAAGACTCAGACTTCAGGCTCTCTGTTCAGGAGATCCTTCGACTGCGCTCAGGATGACAGGCTTGGGTGCCACCCCGAGTCGCTATTATGCTGTCATCCCGACCGCAGTGGAGGGATCTCAGCCAGTCGGCAGGAGATCCTTCGGTTCGCTACGCTCTCTCAGGATGATCGGCTTCGCCGATCACTTGCAGGGCTTATTTTCGGTGGAATTTCATCCTGTTAAGATAAAAGTTATTCTGGTTTGTTTTTTTTATGAATGGTATTATCACCCCAGCAAACCGAATCCAATAATCACATCAGCGCTACTCCTATTGCGCCTCCAAATACTCTCCGGGAGAGGGCTCTTTGCCCCCGCTGCTGCGAGAACTAAGGACAAAAAATGACCTACAAGACCATCGATTACAAGACTATCGATTACAAGACCATCGATTACAAGACTATCCAATACCAAGTCGATAACAAAATTCTGACGCTATTATTGAACCGTCCCGAAGTGATGAATGCCTACACCATCGAAATGTGCAATGAGCTGGTGCATGCCTTCAACCGTGCAAGCGATGACGACGACGTCAGCGTAATCGTGGTCACCGGTGCGGGCAAAGCCTTTTGCGCCGGTATGGATCTCTCCGCCGAGGGCAATGTCTTTGGCCTCGATGAGTCCCGCACTCCGACTCTTGCAGAGATGCAGGCCTACGAAGAAATGGATGGCGTTCGCGATAGCGCAGGCAAAGTCACCCTAGCCATCTACGACTGTAAAAAGCCGGTTATCGGTGCCATTAATGGTGCTGCAGTTGGCGTCGGCGCGACCATGGCCTGTGCAATGGATATCCGTCTGGCCTCAGAAAAAGCCCGCTTTGGATTTGTCTTTGGCAAGATCGGTATTGTTCCCGAAGGCTGCTCAACTTGGTTTTTACCGCGCATCGTCGGTATGCAACAGTCGATGAAGTGGATGCTTTCCGGTGAAATATTTAATGCGGCCGAAGGTCTTGCTGGTGGTCTGGTCTATGAAGTCTGTGCCCCGGATATGCTGCTTGCCAGAGCCTATGAAATGGCTCGACAAATCGCTGACAATACCGCGCCTGTAGCCGTGGCGCTGATGCGTCAGATGCTCTATCGCAACTCTGCGGCGGCCCATCCGGCCGAAGCCCACAAGGTGGAATCTCTGGCGGTGTTTTACACCAGTCAGGAAGATGGAAAAGAGGGTGTTGCGTCATTCTTAGAAAAGCGCCCGGCCAACTTCTCAGGCAAAGTCTCTACCGGCATGCCCCCGTTTTATCCCTGGTGGTAAGCCTCAGGTTCTCTTTAATGCCAGTGCCGCTTTTTAAAATCGTTTTTTGAATACTGTCTTTCTAATGGAGCACCAAAATGTACCAAAACAGTGAAAAATCTCAGCAGATGCTGGAAAAACTAGAACGCTTTTTTGACCAGCATATTTATCCCAACGAAGCCGCCTACGCCCAGCAACTTCATAATGCCGAGAACCGTTTTGCCTCGCTGCCATTGATGGAAGAGTTAAAGCTCAAAGCTCAGGCTGCCGGTCTGTGGAATCTTTTTGTGCCGCCATCCCACGCCGAATACTGCAATCATGGCGGTCTCAGTTTTGCTGAATATGCACCCCTCTGCGAAGTTATGGGGCGGGTGATCTGGTCTCCGGAAGTGTTCAACTGTAATGCCCCGGATACCGGCAATATGGAGGTGTTTATGAACTACGCCACCAAAGCCCAACAGGACAAATGGCTACAGCCGCTTTTAGCCGGCGAAATTCGTTCATCCTACGCCATGACCGAGCCACAGGTAGCCTGTAGTGACGCCACCAATGTTGAAATGAGCATTGTTCAAGAGGGCGACGAGTGGGTGCTCAATGGCCGCAAGTGGTTTATTACCGGCGCCATGAATGTGCGCACGCGAATCTTTATTGTGATGGGCAAGTCCGACCCGGAAAACCCCAGCCGTCACCTCCAGCAAACCCAAGTGCTCGTGCCCAAAGATACTCCGGGCCTGACCCTGGTGCGTCCTCTGACCACCTTTGGTTATGACGATGCGCCCATAGGTCATGCCGAACTGCGCTTTGAGAACTGTCGTGTGCCACTGGAAAATGTTTTGCTCGGCGAAGGCCGTGGTTTTGAAATTGCCCAGGGTCGGCTTGGCCCCGGTCGCATGCATCACTGTATGCGTCTTATCGGTGCTGGTCAGCGCGCTCTTGAATTAGCCTGCAAGCGCAGCGTTACACGCTCCACCTTTGGTCGCCAAATCAGCAAGCATCAGTCGATACGAGAAAATATCTCGCGGATGTTTTCCGAGATCGAAATGGCCCGTTTATTAGTTTTAAAAACCTGCCACAAGATCGACCAGAAAGGCGTTCCTGCCTCGGTGGATATGATCGCCGCCACCAAGACCACGATTCCATTATTGATTCAAAATGTTCTAGATAGAGCCATACAGATGCACGGTGCCGGCGGTCTCACCGAAGACTATTGCATGGCCGAGGCGTTTAATTATGCACGCTGGTGTCGCCAGGCCGATGGCCCGGACGAAGTGCATCAGATGGCTCTGGGCAAGCAGATTATTGAACGGTATTCCGGTGCGAAAGCTTAAAAGATGAAAGGCTTAGAAAATTACAGGCTTAAGGAATAAAAGGTTTAAACATGCAGTCTCAGTTTGATTTCGATGTGGGCAGATTAGCCGAGTATCTCGAAGCTCAGGTGGCCGGTTTTAAGGGGCCGTTAAAAGCCGAGAAGTTTGCCGGTGGCCAGTCCAACCCGACCTTTAAGATCATCACCGCTGGTGGCGACTATGTGCTGCGCCGCAAGCCGCCGGGTGAGTTGCTGAAGTCTGCCCATGCGGTGGATCGAGAATACAGAGTACTCGCGGCCTTAGCGGATACCGATGTACCGGTCGCTGCAGTCTACCACCTCTGTGAAGATGACTCGATTATCGGCAGCATGTTTTACCTGATGGAATACAAGCAGGGCAGGGTGTTCTGGGATCCAGCACTGCCGGATCTGAGCAATATTCAGCGCGGTGAAATCTTTGATCAGATGAATCAGGTTTTGGTGGCCCTGCACTCAGTGGATATAGAGGCAGTGGAGCTTCAGGACTATGGTCGCCCCGGCAATTATTTTGCCCGCCAGATTGGTCGCTGGACAAAACAGTATCAGGCCTCGGAAATCGACCGCATTGCCGATATGGACAGATTGATTGAGTGGCTGCCGGAGAATACGCCTGAGGACGATGGCAAGTTAGTCCTCGCCCACGGCGACTTCCGTTTAGACAATATGATGTTCCATGCCACCGAGTCTCAGCCCATTGCGTTGCTCGATTGGGAGCTGTCGACGCTGGGCCATCCCTATGCGGATCTGGCCTATCAGTGCATGCAGTTGCGCCTCGACAACGACTGCGTACTGGCTGGACTGGGCGGCATTGATCGCCAAGCTTTGGGTATTCCCAGCGAGGAAGAATATGTTGCCCTCTACTGCCAGCGTATGGGTATAGAGAGTATTCCCAACTGGAATTTCTATGTGATTTTCAGCATGTTTCGCTTTGCAGCGATTCTCGAGGGTGTCGGTCAGCGCGCTCTCGGGGGTAATGCATCCAGTGATAAGGCGGGGCAGATGAGAGAGTTGGTTAAGCCGCTAGCCAAGATGGCCGCGGAGATGATCACTTAAAATCAGTCAAAGCTGGTTTTTGTAAACAATTACGCCTGTTTTCTATGCAATATGGTGAAATGCCAAGAGTTTTTCTATAAGCTCCGCAATTACCGACAGCTGATGGTTTTTATTATTATTTACGCTGATTGACCAGATCAAACTTAAAGGAAAAATTACATGACTGCGGCAAAAGACAAAGTGGGCGCGACTAAAAAAGTAGCGGCAACCAGCAGCAAGCGGCCGCAGCGCAATGAAAAAGGATGGCAGGCGGAGAAGAGCGCAATGACACGCTCAGCGATTCTCGAAGCCACCATTCAATGTCTTCTCGAATTGGGATATGCCAATACCACCACCGCTCTGATCGCCAACTATGCCGGTGTTTCCCGCGGTGCCATGATGCACCACTTCCCGTCACGTATCTCAGTGATGCGCGCGGTAATTGATTATCTCCACGTCTTGCGCCTGCAAGAGTACCGCGACCTGATGTCTGATATCGATGATCCGCAGAGTAAGCTGACCGATAAAGCAATCCGAGAATCTGTAGAGTCCGCCTGGCGCTATGTCAATCTTCCATCATTTTTGGCCTATGAAGAGATGCTTGCCGCCTCGCGAACTGACGCTGAGCTGCGACAGATTATTGAACCAGTAGAAAAAGACTTTGAAAAACAGTTCCTCAATACCGTTAAAGCGGTTTTCCCCCATTGGAAAAATGTATCGCGACTTGAAGGCGCCCACGATATGGTGCAGTTTTTGATGAAAGGTATGGCTCTGAGCCATATGTCGGCACGCAAGAATGCCAGAGCTAAGCGAGTGATGACCTATTTGACCGCGATTCTCCACGATATCTACAAAGAAGCGGATTTGATGGAAAAGTAACTGCCTGGCGCGGGTGGCACTCTGCTTCCCGCGCTAATTAGTTTGTTACAGTCCATTGCTAATCACCACTCTTAATATCCTCTCGATACTCTCCCTATACCGCCCAATCCCCCCTGTTACAGCTCTTTTTTCCCTCTCTTATTAAAACAATCTTAATATCAGTCTCTACATAGTCCTTTTAACCCCAGGCTAAAAAGCTCTCAATCAAAAGCCCTTGGTTAAATGCTTACAGCAGCTCATCCAGCGCTAGATTCAGGACAAACAAGTTGCAGCTTGCGGCCATTGATAATATAGTCTTAAAAAAGAAACATGCATGTCTGTTTTGTAAAATGCAGTGGCGCTAATTTTCGATTTATCAGGCAAACTGACTCAACAGCAGCATAAAAACAATAATAATTAGAACAAAACCAAATATAGCTGTCACGAGGGGTTTCTGATGGGTCGTTTCACAGGAAAAGTAGTTTCCATAGTCGGTGCTGCCGGTGAAGATAATATGGGTCAGGTCATGGCTCGTCGCTTTGCCGCCGAGGGCGCCAAAGTGGTTGTCTCCGGTCGTCATGAGGATAGGCTGCGCAAGCTTGCCGAAGAGATTAATGGCGATTGGGTACACTGTGACTTCTCTAAAAAAGCCTCCATTTTTGCCATGATCGACACTGTAGTTGAGCGCCATGGCCGCATTGATGTGGCCATTAACAGCACCGGGTGGGGCTTGCTAGTGCCCCTGGCAGAGAACTCCGAAGAACAGCTCGACCAGATGATTGACCTACAGTTCAAAGGGCCTTTTCTGTGGCTGCAAAAGCTGATTCAGACTATGGATGCAACCGGTGGCTCGATTATTCAGATCTCCTCAGCCACCGCCAATATTATGCTCGATGACCACGCCGCCTATATGGGCACCAAGGCTGGCACCGATCACCTAGTGCGCTGTGTCGCCAACCAATATGGTCCCAAAGGCATTCGCGCCAACAGTATTTCCCCCGGTTTAACCCATACCCCGATGACTGCAGAGCCGTTAAAAAGTGCTGCGCTGCTGGCGGAGTTCGAAAGCTGCTATCCACTGGGCCGTATTGGCAGCAGTGACGATATAGCCGCCGCTGCGCTGTTCCTGGCCTCAGATGAATGCTTTATGACCGGTGAAAACTTACAGGTTAACGGCGGTCTCTGTCTGCGCCGCAACCCACTGGGCACAGAGCTGTTTGATGCCATGGTGGCTGCCGGTGAAATACCTGGGCAGTAGAAGATCTCACAAAAAAATTAACGGTAGGAACAAACATGAAATTGGATAACAAAGTGGTGTTGATCACTGGCGCTGGCGGCGGTATTGGCCAAGCAGCAGTGCGAAAGTTTGTCAGCGAAGGCGCCAAAGTGATGCTCGCGGATATAGGCACTGAGGTCACTCAGACATTGGTCGACGAGCTTGGCTCCGAGCACTGTGACTGTGTCGCTGTGGATGTTGCCGTCGCCGATCAAGTTGAGAATATGGTCAGTGCCACGGTGGCCAGATTTGGCGGCATAGATGTGTTTGTTGCCAACGCTGGCGTCGAGGGCAAGATTGGTTCGATTATGGATACTGATGTCGCCAACCTCGACAAGATATTGGCGATCAATGTTCGAGGCGTCTGGTTGGGTCTGCACTATGTTATGCCAGTGATGCGCGATGCCGGGGGCGGCAGCGTTATCATCACTTCCTCCGGTGCCGGTGTGCAGGGCTCGCCCAATACCGCTGGTTACAATAGCAGCAAGCACGCCGTGATTGGCCTGATGCGTTGCGCTGCATTGGAAGTGGCCCAATTCGGTATCCGCGTCAATACAGTTAATCCAGGTGCAGTGGAAACGCGCATGATGGAGTCTATTGAAGAGGGCTTTGCCGACGCCGGTGCCGGTGACTTTAGAGCCATGGTTGAGGCTGTGACACCATTGGGTCGCTATGGTCAGCCTGACGAAATCGCCAATATGATGCTGTTCTTGGGCAGTGATGACAGCAGCTACTGTACCGGCGGTGTCTTTATGGTCGACGGTGGCAATTCCACTTAAAGCTTTTAATAAATAGCTTTTCTTAAAAATAACCAAAATAAACCGATTATGACTTTTGATTTTAAAGACAAAGTAGTACTGATTACCGGAGCCGCAGCTGGCTTAGGATACGCCTGTGCCCAGGCATTTGCTGCTGCGGGGGCCAAATTGGTCATCACTGATATTTCCCAAGAGGCGCTGGATCAGGCAGTTGAAAACCTTCAGCAGGACGGCACTGAGGTGCTTGGCCTGCTTAACGACGCCAGTGACTCGGCGGATGTAGGCGCCATGATGGCAGCCCTATTGGCGCGTTTTGGGCGTCTGGATATAGCGGTTAACAATGCCGGCACCGCAACCCCATTGCAGGAATTCCATGAAGTGGGCGAGGCAGAATTTGATCGGGTTATTGCCGTGAATCTGAAAGGCGTATGGCTCTGCATGCAGGCGGAAATTCGCCAAATGCTCAAGCAGGGCGGTGGCCGCATAGTCAATATGGCCTCAGCCACTAGCCGCAACACTTACCCCCATGCCGCGCCCTATGTGACCAGCAAATTTGCCGTGGCAGGACTGACTCGCACAGTAGCCGTGGACTATGCCGATCGCGATATTCGCATCAATGCAATCTGTCCCGGCAACGTCGCCACACCCCTGGTTGTGAGTCTGGTTGAAGACCTCTCAGTGCTTTCCACCAAACATGCTATTAAGCGCCTTGGCACTCCTGAAGAGGTGGCCAATGGTGTGATGTTTCTCGCCTCCGACCTATCTTCTTTTAGCACCGGTAGTTTGCTCGAAGTGGATGGCGGTTGGAATGCGATTTAGCCAATAAGTAAAAATAAAAAAACATAATTTAAGTAAAAAATAAATTAATTTTAAAAAATATAAAAAGGAAAATTCCATGTCTAGATTATTAAACAAAGTAGCCATCATCACCGGTGCAGCCTCTAACCCGGGTCTCGGCCATGCCACTGCTGTGCGCTTTGCTCAAGAGGGCGCCAAGTTGGTACTTACCGATATAGATCTGGTGGGCCTGGCTGCCGCCGAAAAAGAACTGCTTGCCATGGGTGCTGAGGTCCTGACCATGGAGCAAAATGTGGTCGACGAGCAGCGCTGGCAGGAAGTGATCGACGCCACCGTCGAGCGCTTTGGCGGTCTTGATATTCTAGTTAATAATGCCGGTATCGCGGTAATGCGACCGATCAGCGAATACTCAGTAGCCGATTATGATCTACAGATGGATGTGAATATTCGCAGTGTTTTCCTTGGCTGTAAAAAAGCGTTACCGGCAATGATCGCCTCTGGTGGCGGCTCTATTGTGAATATGTCTTCGGTTGCCGCGCTGCGCGGAATTCCCGGTGTCTCGGTATACGGTATTGCTAAAGCCGGCGTACAAATCTTCAGCAAGAGCATTGCACTGGAACATGCCGCCGACGGCATTCGCTGCAACTCTCTGCACCCAGGTCTGATCGATACCAATATTCAGAATGACTCCCGTCGCGACAACCCGGATGAGTTTGAAAAGCTCGGCGCCACTGTGCCATTTGGTCGTATGGGCTATCCAGTGGAAGTGGCCAACTGTGTGCTGTTCCTGGCCTCCGATGAAGCTAGCTATGTCACCGGCACTGAGCTGGTGGTTGATGGCGGTCTTATCGCCAAGTAATCCTGGGCAATACTGGCCGGTTTATGGCTGGCCTTTCATTTTTAAAAAAAAGAGCTATTTGAAGAGAGCCATTTAAAGAGAGCCATTTAAAGAGAGCCATACTATGACTGAAGCACCAGGTACTTCTCGCTACGCCAAGGGTTTTGATATGCCTGTTCGGGGCGACACTATTACCGCCGATCGCTATATTTCCCAAGAGTTTATGGCCCGCGAAAATCAGCACCTGTGGCCGAAAGTCTGGCATCTCGGTGGCATGGTTGCCGAGCTCGAAGAGGAGGGCGATTACGTACGTCATAACCTGGGCACCGAATCAGTGATTATGATTCGCCAATCCGATGATTCCATTAAAGCCTTTTACAATTCCTGTCCTCACCGTGGCAATCGTTTGATCCTCGGAGATATTGGCGGCAGTGAGCGCATAACCTGCGGCTATCACGGCTGGCAGTTTTCTCCTGATGGCGTGCTGGTCAATGTTCAAGATCCCGATGACTTTCCCGATGGCGACCCCTGCGGCAAAGTCACCCTCAGCGAAGTGCGCTGCGAAACCTGGGGGCCGTTTATTTTTTACTGCATGGACCCAGAGGTAAAACCGCTATTGGAATGGCTGGCACCACTGCCAGAGCGACTCAAAGATTACGGCCTGGATAATTGGATACGAGTCATGTATCTGTCGGCGGACGCCAATTTTAATTGGAAAATTATCCGCGACAATTTTAATGAAAGTTATCACCTACCCACCATTCATCCAGAACTGTCGACCTTTATTAATGACGGTCTGCCCGACACATTATTTGAAATGTATGAAAGCGGTCATAACTCCATGTGGATGAAAGGCCATCAGGCCACCACCCGCAACCCAGAGTTTCATACCGGTGAAGTGCCCTCACCACTGGACGAAGTGGCGCGCGCCTGGGAGATAGACCCGGCGGACTACAATGGCCACACCGGTGATCTGCGCGAAGCCATAGTGGCAGCCAAACGCCGTCTCGGGCCCGAGCGTGGGTTCACCAACTATGAGAATATGAGCGATCAGCAGCTGGTGGATTATTTCCACTGTACATTGTTCCCCAACCTCACCATTACCATGTCCCCAGAACAGTGCCAGATCTTGCGCACCGAACCCCATCCCACGGATGCGCAAAAATGCGTTTTCCATCACTGGGTTATTGCCCCTCCGGTTGAGGGCATGACTGAGGTGATCACCCCTATTGGCCCCATGCCACTGGAATGGGCTGAAAACCGTCACAGTGTTTATGGCGATGGTCAATCTGTGGGCTATGTGGCAGATCAGGATTTGAGTATTGGCACCAGCCAACAGCAGGGACTCAATTCTCGCGGCTTTAATGGTTGCATGCTCACGCATCAGGAAAAGCGTGTGCAGCGTTTTCACGAGTTGCTCAACGACTATGTGAACCCGGATGTCAGCACTGACATTATTAATTCCGATCAGCTGAGGTAATAAAAATGTTTAAAGCCATTGTTATTGGAATGATCATGTCTTGCATGACTGCGGGTGCTTTTGCTGAAGACAGTTCAAGTAAAGCCATTTCTGGTAAAAACAGTTCACCGAAACCGAACCCACTGGCGTTGATGCGCGCCGACCACATTATGATTTCCACCGCCGACTACAGGGGCACCCTTGAATGGTACAACTCGGTTCTCGGTTTTGAAGTGGTTCGGGAATGGGATATTGAAGGCTACGACGATGTGGACGTGGGCTATATAGCCGCCAATGGTTTTATGATCGAGGTAGTGGGTACCGCCACAGAATTCCAGTCGGAGAAAGTCGCCCCAGATGTCTTTACCGCCATGTCTGATCGCGGCTATGTGCATCTCGCCTTTAGCAGTGCCGATGTGGATGCAGTGGCTGCCGAATTAATCAGCCGCGGCGTCGAGCTGGAGTTACCCCCAACCGACTTTGATGCGGCAGGAGTTAGGTTGCTGTTTATTCGCGATAACAATGGCAACCTCATTGAAATTGTCACCCCTCTATCTGCCTACAAGCATTGAGCATGAGCCTAATATTTTAGCTGCGGATAGCAGTAGATCGATTGCACCAAAAAATTCTAGTTAAGGAAAATAATAATGCACAAAATGATTCAGGGTTCGACCTTTGCGACCTTTGCCGTCTTGGCACTGGCAGTCAGTCTGTCGGCCAGCGCTGCTGAACCCACATTGGCAGATCAAAAACTACTCTACTCAACACCGATAAGAGAAAACGTAACCAATCTTTACTGGGGTGATTTACATCTGCATTCTCAACTCTCTGCTGATGCCTATATCCTACAGACGCGACTGACCAAGGATCAGGCCTTTAAATTTGCTCGCGGTGAAACAGTGCAGGCGGATAACGGCATGCCGGCCAAATTACGCCGTCCACTGGACTTTTTAGCGGTCACAGATCATGCGGAATATCTGGGTATCTATGCCCAGATGGCCCTCGACGATCCCCGTTTAGATGAATGGAAGATGGGTACGGAATGGAAAGAGTTATTGCGCCAGGGGGATATGATGAGCTTGGCCCTGGCATTCTCCGATGCGATCCAGACTAGCGAGCCAGAGTATTTAACACCGGACAGCCTGCGCGCGTCTATTTGGCAGGAGGCCTCTGCCGTCGCGGACAAATACAATGAGCCGGGATTATTTACCGCCTTTGTCGGTTACGAGTGGACCTCCATGATCACCGGTGACAATCTTCACCGCGTGGTGATCTATAAAGACGGCGCCGAGACCGCATCACAGATAACGCCGTTTTCCGCCCAGCACAGCAATGACCCGGAAGATCTGTGGGACGCTCTGGCAGACTACGAAAAGCAAACCGGGGGTGAGGTGCTTGCCATTGCCCATAACGGTAATGTGAGTAATGGCCGCATGTTCTCGCCGAACCGTGAGAATGGACTGCCTCTAGATGCCTCCTATGCTCGCAAGCGGGCACGCTGGGAACCGGTCTATGAAACTACCCAGGTTAAAGGGGATGGCGAAGCCCATCCCTACCTGTCACCAGATGATGAATTTGCCGATTTTGAAACCTGGGATCAGGGCAATATCACTTTGGGCACGGATAAAAAGCCTGAGATGCTGCAGTACGAATATACCCGCTCGGCGCTGCGCGAAGGTCTGCGCCATGAGGCTAACTTGGGCACCAACCCATTCAAGTTTGGCATTATCGGCAGCACCGATTCCCACACCGGCATGGCGACGACCAATGAAGATAATTTCTTTGGCAAATTTGCCCACGACGAGCCCTCTGTGGACCGCACTGAAAAGCGTATGGCGGATCAGCTACAGAAGATCTGGCGGCTAGTGTCCTCGGGTCTGGCAGCGGTCTGGTCTGGTGAAAATACTCGCGAGTCGATCTTTGATGCGATTAAGCGACGTGAAGTGTATGCCACCTCGGGCACCCGCATTAAGCTGCGCTTTTTTGGTGGCTGGGAATATGAGCAGGCGGATGTATTGAGTGCTGATTACGCCAGCATCGGCTATGCAAAGGGTGTTCCCATGGGTGGCGATTTAACTCGAGGCCCTGATGCTAAAGCCCCAAGCTTTATGCTAGCCGCCACCAGAGATCCAGATGGTGCCAATCTTGACCGGGTACAGATTATTAAAGGCTGGCTCAATGCCAGTGGCGAAACCGCGGAACAGATATTTGATGTGGCCCTGTCCGATGGCCGCACTAAGAGCTGGATAACCGGCGAGATTCCCGCTGTGGGCAACACTGTAGACAGTGAAAATGTCACCTACAGCAATAGCATAGGTGCCGCCGAGTTAACCGCAGTGTGGACCGACCCCGAGTTCGATCCAGAACAGCGTGCATTCTATTATGCCCGAGTGATTCAGATTCCCACTCCACGCTGGACCGCCTACGACGAAAAATACTTTGGTGCCGAGATAGATCCCCGCGCGCCAAAAACCATTCAAGATCGCGCCTACTCATCCCCTATTTGGTACACCCCATGACAGCACCGTTAGTTAATAAAAAATGGACCTTAAAATCTCGCCCAGAAACTACTGTGAGCACAGAGCACTTTAACTTTGAGACCGAGACCGTCCGCGATCTAGTGGCTGGCGAATTTCTGGTAAAGAATCACTATCTTTCCTTCGAACCTGCCCAGCGTGGTTGGCTCAACGATGTGCGCAGCTATGTGCCACCGGTGGCCATCGGCGAAGTGATGCGCTCTATGGCAGTGGGCGAAGTTGTTGCCAGCAAGCACGCTGACTATCAGGTTGGCAATAGAGTGCAGGGCGGTTTTGGCTGGCAAGAATATGCTATCAGCGATGGCACCGGACTCTTTCCAGTATCAAAAATCCCCGAGGGCATGCCCATCGCTTACCCACTGCATATCTATGGTCTCACCGGCTTAACTGCTTACTTTGGGTTGCTCGATATAGGCAAACCGAAAGCCGGCGATACAGTGGTGATTTCAGGTGCCGCTGGTGCCACAGGCTCCACCGTGGGTCAGATTGCCAAGTTAATGGGCTGTCGTGTGATCGGTATTGCCGGTGGCCCAGCCAAGTGCCAGTGGCTGATCGATGAGCTGGGCTATGACGCAGTGATTGACTACAAATCAGAATCTGTCGATGCGCGCATGAAAGAGCTGTGCAAAAACAGCATCAATATCTATTTCGATAATGTCGGCGGCGAAATTCTCGACTCGGCCTTGGTCAATCTAGCCAACCATGCACGGGTAGTTCTCTGTGGCGGTATTTCCAGTGGCTACCAAACTAAAGCACTGCCGCCGGGACCGAAAAATTATATGCAGTTGGTGATTCGTCGCTCCCATATGGAAGGCTTTATTGTGCTCGACCATGTGGCGCGTTATCCCGCGGCAATAAAACAGTTACAGCAGTGGGTTGATGAGGGGAAGATTAAGGTTAAAGAACATATATTAGAAGGTATAGAAGAATGTCCGGCTGGTTTGGCGGGACTTTTTGCCGGGCAAAACTTCGGTAAGCAATTAGTTAAAATTTAAAAATAAATTATTGAGAGGGCACAAACATGGCCGGTAGATTAGAAGGGAAAGTCATTGTTATTTTAGGCGCATCTGACGAGCGCAGTATGGGTGCGGCGACCGCACATCGCTGTCACGCCGAAGGTGCCAAACTTGTTTTAGCGGCCCGCAGACTGGATAGGGTACAGGCCATCGCCGACAGTATTGGCGCAGTCGCCGTGGGTTGCGATATTACCGACGAAGCACAGCTTGCAGCTCTGGCAGATGCCGCTGTAACCCATTACGGCAAACTCGATGGTGCGATTAATTTTGCCGGTATTGAAACCTCTTCGTCGATTGCTGATATCAGTCGCGAAGTATTGCAGCAGAACTGCGATGTTCACCTAATCGGAACCACGCTGTTTATCAAGCATATGACCGCAGGCATGAGCGACGGTGGCTCAGTGGTAACAACCTCTTCACAGACGGCCCTTTTAGCTCCTCCGGGACTCGCGGCTTATGCTGGCACCAAGAGCGGGGCTGATCATATAGTGCGCATAGCAGCGGTTGAGTACGGTGGGCAGAATATCCGTGTTAACTCCCTGTCTCCGGGTTTTACGCCCAGTGCTATGACTGAGGGTTTCCTGGCTATGCCCGCCATTGAACAGGCATTTTTGAATGAGATTCCACTGGGTAAGTTACCCAGCACTGATGATATGGCGAATGCTGCCCTGTGGCTGTTATCTGATGAGTGCTTTATGACCGGGAGGATGTTGGATATTTCCGGCGGCCAAACTCTGCGTCGTATTCCTACGGCCACAGAGATGGGTTTTTAATTTAGGCTTTTTACTAAAGAAGCAAAGCTAAGACCACAATAAGCCGCTGCCATCAGCGGCTTTTCTTTGCCACAGCTTTTCCTGCACTGTAGTCATACACTTGGCCATTACCCAGTGCGCCTAAGCCTTTGAGAAAGTCACCGCTATCCATAGCTTCAGTTTCCGCTTCCATCTCACTGTCTAGTCCCAAATCGAGAGAGCCTTTCCAGGCAGCCCCTAAGCATTCCTTAGTCCATTGCACCGATGCCGGTGAACAGTGACGCAAACGCTCGAGCACGTCCCTTAGATGTCCATCTAAGAGCTCAGGAGTGACAAATGAGCCTGTCACCAGTCCAAACTCCGCCGCCTGAACGCCACTAATTGATTCTCCCAGTAAAAGCATCTCCTGAGCCCGTCTAAAGGGCATAAGCCGCGCCGCTAACTGAGTGCCACCCCAGGCGGCAACGAAGCCCAGAGTCACTTCAGGGAAACTAAAGCGCGCCTCATCAAGGCAGTAGAGAAAATCACTGCGCAATAGCAATTCAAGACCGCCTCCCAAAGCGCCACCGCGGGCTACGCCAATCACCGGAATAGGCAGTGCGGCAATCTGGCTACCTAGCGTATGACCAAGCTTTACCAGCCGTTGAAAGTCATCGCGGCCCAGGTCTTCGAGTCGAGGCTGTAGTTCTGTGACCGCCACAGCGCCGGCATGAAAGCCACGCCCGCCAGCGTCGATGACTACTGCGCGTATATCAAGCTGATCCTTAATACTGTGAAGGGCTTCGCCCATAGCCTTAAGCATGGCCAGGGACATACCAAAATTATCTTGAGGATTGTTTTTCGTTAGCCACAGAATGCCATCCTCGATATGGCGTTTAAGTACTGTAGTCTCAGTTTGTTGCATGTGTGCTTACCTATTTTTTTAACGATGGTTTGTTGTTTGTTTTGTCAGGCGAAAAATATAAAAAAAGGCGGTTGAACTCAGTTCAACCGCCTTTTAGTTACTGCTGGTTAAGCGTTCAGATACTTAGAACTCATAACCTAGGCTAACACCCATCTGACGACGTGGAACCAGTTCCGCCCAAGCGAAAGCACCAGCGTCATAGCGGCGACCTACACGGTTACCACCGTCGAGGATATCGGTACCATAAGCGCGTAGCTTAATAGTGCCTGAACCCATCTCTTTCATGAACGTTGCTGAAAGATCAAAAGTTTGGAAGCTGTCGATAGTGACCTCAGGGCCGGTGACTGGATCATAAGTTGACCAGTCGGCTTGAGTCTCAACTTCGTCTTTATGGCTAAAGCTAGCATTGATAGTCAGTGAACCACCCGCCACTTCTGACGTGTGCTCAGCAACTAAACTAGCGGTTAACTCAGGCGCATAAAGCAGACGCGCTCGGTCAGCGATATCAACACCGTTGTAGTCAAACTTATCGTAGTCTCCACTGAAGGTACCAATTGCGGCACGAAGAGTCAGAGCATCAGTCGGCATCAGCGCTGCTTCAATTTCGATACCGTCCATACTCACGTCACCAGCATTACGAACAAAGGAGCAAGTCACACCCTGAGCTGCTGGATTTTCAACAGTTCCTTTGCCACAAACCGGATCATTACCATCGGTGATAACCGTGGTTTGCTTGTCTGAGTAATCGGCGCTGAAGTAAGTTACGTTGAGCTGTGAGTTCTCAGTTGGGTTGCTACGCATACCGATTTCAAAACTGGCTACTTCTTCCGATGCGAAAGGTGTCAGTTCTGAATCAGTGGATCCGCGGTTAAAGAAACCACCACTGCGGAAGCCAGTTGCGTAAGAGGTATAGAGCATACCCTTGTCAAACTCGCGCTGTAGAACTATACGGTAGGAGACATTGTCATCTTCAAAAGAAGGTGAGCCTTCGTTGAGCAGATTGTCAGAGCTATTAGCGATACGGTCAGCATTGCCTACGCCTACGATCCACGAACGTGACTTAAGATCTTTTTCTTCTTCAGTGTAGCGAGCACCAACGGTGACAGACCAGTCTTCAGAAAGGTCATAGCTCATTTCACCAAACACTGCTGTAGTCGACAGGCTGTGATAAGCGGTAAAAGGAACGACTGGACCTGAAGTAATATAAGAGTCAGCTTCGAGTAAGTAGAGACCAGCAACAAAGTTCATTGGGCCGTCTAGATCAGAAATATACTGCAGTTCGTGAGAGGTCTGCTTGAAATCCTGCTCTCTATCAACTGGGAAGAATACCCCTGCAGTACCCCATGAGGCTTCGTGGGCTTCTTCAGAATAATCCATGATACCCATGATGTATTTGATCTGATAGTTGTCAGCGTTGTGGGTAACCTTAAGAGTTGTATTTTCGCCTTCTAGTGTTGCGGTGAGAGGCAGCAATTGAGGAGATGTTTTCCAGTCGTTGGCTTCTGAAGCAACAGAGCCAGCGCCCAACGGGTTATTCGCCACAAAAACATTGTCTGGCGCAGTAGTGTTGTGGTCGTAATCATCATAGGTCAGCACCGCTGAGGTATTTTCGCTGAAATCATACTTTACTGACAGAGACATGGTCTCTGAGTCTTTAAAGTCTCGTCGACCTTCAAGAGTAGTGTTGTAGACATGAGAGTCAGACTGAGTATCTCTCACCGCCAGCTTAATACCACCATTTTCGCCCAAAGGCATATTGATCACACCTTTAAGAGAGGTAAGACTTTCATCACCTGAGGTTGCTTCAAATTTGCCGCCCCACTCCCCGGTGGGTTCAGTTCGTTGCACGTTGATCACGCCACCAATAGTGTTGCGGCCAAAGAGTGTACCCTGAGGACCACGCAGTACTTCAACAGACTCGACATCAAAAAAGTCGAATACGCCGCCGGAGTTACTGGCTAAAAAGACACCGTCAATGGCGATGCCGACTGTGGGTTCGATGGACTTCTCAATATCGTCGTAGCTAAGGCCACGTATAGAAGCGCTCATTGACTCTGAACCGATTGCAGTTTCATGAAGTTCCACGTTGGGAACCAGCTTGCCGAGATCAAGAGAGCTAGTGATTGAGCCTCGCTCCAACTGGCCTGGTGTAATAGCAGTAACGGCTACAGGAACATCCTGAATAGATTCTTGACGCTTTCGAGCAGTAACAATGACTTCCTCAAGAACGGTCGCGCCAACGGCTACGTTAGCGTACAGCGGTAACATGCACACAGAAATCAGGGCTGGAAGCACCTGCTTCTTAAAGTTTTTCTGATAATTCATCGATTTATCCCCTCAGGACATTATTATAATTTTTTCGAAGTAGATGCTCTGTAACCCTTTAAACGTGGCATTTTCCCACTTCCTCCCCCTGCGAACAAAAAACAATCGAGACTGCTTTTTAATTCGGCTCCGATGAATATAAACCTCTGATTGGCAAAATTCAACTTATTTTATTCACTAGATTGTCGATTAATTGAGCTGCAAATGGGTAGTTTTAGTCAGCATCTATGGCTACCAAAACCGGTAGGTTATTGATTGCAATGGGAAAACGGCAGCAGACTCTGTTGCCTAGGCTGATTTCGCCAATCAAATTACAAACAATATTGAATGTTTTTATAATCTAGGTTACTTTAATCCTACTTCGATCAACCCAGTTTAGTTATTCAAACCAGCAGCCTAAGGCCAACAATGCGACTACGTACCAAAAATCTAGCCGACTACGCCCAAGAGAGAGCCCTCAACATGCCCGAGGCGGTTGCCATCTATCTGGAGGATGGCCAGCACATTCAGTTTGCGAGTATTTTTAACGAGGCCCTAGCCCTGGCGACATCGCTGTCGAATCTCGGTTTAAAAGCCGGCGATGTGATTAGTTTTCAACTGCCAAACTGGCGCGAGACCGTCGCCCTAGATATCGCGGCAGTATGGTTGGGTTTGGTGGTCAATCCGGTGATACCCATCTATCGAGACCATGAGCTAGCCTTCATTCTCGCCGACAGCCGCTGTCGCTGCCTGTTTATCCCTGGCGTTTACCGCGGTTACGACTTCCCGCAAATGATTGCGCGTCTGTCACCAGAGCTTCCCGACCTTGAGCACGTGATTACCGTTCGCGATGACCCGCAGCGCGAGGGTGCCCCAGACACTGTACTGCGCTATGAAGACTTGATCGAGCAGCGCGACGAGCCGGTGCCGGCAAAACAGCCCACCGATATGTCCGCTGTCAAAGTGGTGATGTATACCTCCGGTACCACCGGTCGTGCGAAAGCGGTGCGCCACTCTCACCAGTCGCTGGCCCGCGCTATCGACAATGGTGTCGAAGGTTGGGGGCTAGGGGAGGGCGATGTGATGTTAATGCCATCCCCTGTGACCCATATCACCGGTTTTGCCAACGGCATTGAGCAGGCATTTATCAGTGATTGTAAAACTGCCTTTATGGAACGCTGGGATGTGGATCTGGCGGTTGCCTATATAGATCAGGTGAGCGCCACAGGTTGCGTGAGTGCGACACCATTCTTACAAGAGCTGGTTGAGAAAGCCCAGCGCGACTCTCTAGATTTACCTTCATTAAGATTTTTTGCCTGCGGTGGAGCCTCTGTGCCACCGAACCTAATCACCGACGCCCACAAAGTCTTTGCCAACTGCCGTGCCTTTAGAGTCTATGGCTGCACCGAAGCGCCACTGATCACCGTCGGTTTTAGGCAGCCGGAGGAAGAGACACTGGCGGCAAATACCGATGGCCGGATCAATAACTGGGATGTACTGATTGTCGATGACGAGGGTCAGTCTCTAGCCCAGGGTGAAGACGGCGAGATACTGGTCAAAGGCCCAGCGCTAATGTTGGGCTACGGCGAGGAACAGCAGACTCGACAGGCGATCACCGACAAAGGCTACTTTCAGACTGGAGATATCGGCCATATCACCCCTGAGGGTGCCATTGTCATCACCGATCGCAAAAAGGACATCATTATCCGCGGTGGCGAAAATATCTCCGCCCGGGAGATTGAAGATGTCTTGCACCGCCACGACATGATCAGCGAGGCAGCCGTGGTTGCTATGCCCCATGCGCGACTGGGGGAGGGCGTCTGTGCCTTTCTGGTGATGCGTGACTCAGCCACTTTTACCATGCCAGAGCTGCAAGCCTTTTTGCAGGAGAGCGGATTGGCCAAGCAAAAATGGCCTCAGCGTATTGAGCTGAGTGAAGAGCTGGGAAAAACCGCTTCCGGAAAAGTACGCAAGGATGTTTTGCGTCAGCAAGCCAAGGCCCTGATTGAATCTGAAGCTTAATTTTTACCGCTGATAATAGATTTTAGACTCTCGAGTCGCCGCTTTGCATTTCTTCCATTGCATTAGTTTGGCTATGGCCATAAAATAAAAACAGGTTGGCTTGTTTAATGTTTGAGTCGCCGTTCAACTGAGATGATTTATGACTGACAATGTTTTCCGCACTGATGTTCGCGCTTTTCTGGCTGAGTCTCTGACCCCAGAAATCAAGCGCGCGGGCGAGCTGATGACCAGTGTGTTTGCCGATTTCGATGCAACTATGGACTGGCACAAAATTCTCCACGCCAAAGGCTGGGTGGCCCCAGATTGGCCCCAGGAACATGGCGGCACTGGCTGGACCCTGAGTCAGCGCTATATCTTCCAAGAAGAGTGCAAGCTAGCCAATGCCCCGGCGCTATTTGCCATGGGCCTGCAGATGCTCGGCCCCATGCTAATCCGCTACGGCAGCGCAGAACAAAAAGACTATTACTTGCCGCGCATGCTCTCCGGCGAAGATGTCTGGTGTCAGGGTTATTCAGAGCCCGGTGCCGGATCGGATCTGGCGTCCCTGATGACCGCCGCAGTTCGCGATGGCGACGATTATATTATCAATGGTTCAAAAATCTGGACCAGTTACGCCCAGCACTCGAACAAAATATTCTGTCTGGTTCGCACCTCGAAAGAGGGCAAGCCCCAGGCCGGTATCAGTTTTATTCTTGTGGATATGGATGCCAAGGGTTTATCCGTTGAGCCCATAGTCGGTCTCGACGGCACCGTTGAACAGTGCCAGGTCTATTTCGATGATGTGCGAGTTCCCGCGGCCAATCTGGTCGGCGCAGAAAATCAGGGTTGGGATGTGGCCAAGTCACTGCTGGAGTTTGAGCGGGGCGGCCACAACTTCACCATCGACCACAAAAAACAGATGGCGAAAATTGATCGCCAGGCCAACACGCAACTCTCTGCTGACGGCGGCCTGTGGAAAAATAACCCAGTATTTCAGGCTAAATTAGCCGATGTTGCGGTTGATGCACTGGCACTGGAGTTTACCGAACTGCGGGTTAAAGGCGCCTTTGAAGCCGGCGGCAATGCCGGTGCGCTGTCTTCATTGATCAAGGTAATGGGCACCGAAATCGGCCAGCGCTTTAATGAACTAAGTGTCGAAATGATGGCTGAACACGCCTTTGTGAAACAGCTCGATGCCCTGCTTCCCGGATTTGAAGGGGAGGCTATCGGTCCCAGCTGTGGCCTCACCACCATGGCTGAATATATTAACAATCGCTCCGCAACCATTTATGGCGGCTCGGCTGAAATTCAGCGGGATATTATCGCCAAGCGGGTATTGCACCTTTAACAGGTTGCTAGAGAGCAGCGTCAAAAACAGAATAAAAAGCAGCAACAGAAATAGGATATTGAATGTTTATTGAATACAGCGAAGAGCAAAACATGTTGCGCGATAGCGCAGAGCGTTACCTTCGCGACAACTACAGTTTCGATAGCCGCCAAGCCGCTGTTAAGCAGGCCCGCGGCTTCGACGCTGATCAATGGCAGACCTTTGCAGAATTGGGTTGGCTGGCGATGACCTTTAAAGAAGAGTCCGATGGCTTCGGCGGCGGTGCTCTGGAAACCATGATTCTCTGCGAACAGTTTGGCAAGTTTTTGGTACTGGAACCCTATCTTGAGTCAGTTGTGCTGGTTGGCGGTCTTATTGAAGCCGGTGCCCAACCCGCGATTGCAGAGCAGTATCTATCCGGCCTGATCGCCGGAGAATTACAGGGCGCATTTGCCTACTTAGAAGAGGGCAGTGTTGCAGACCCGACCCATGTTAAGACAACCGCTGAGCCCAGCGCCGACGGTTTTGAACTAAATGGCTTTGTGCTTAATGGAAAAAAGACCGTGGTATTGAACGGCCCAGAAGCGGATTGCTTTGTTGTCTCGGCACGCACTGGCGCTGCCGAAAAAGGTTCGAGTTCTGGCATCAGTCTGTTCTTTATAAGCAAAGATGCCCCGGGCCTGAGATTAAAAAATTATAAAACCTACGACGGTCGCTCTGCCTCTGAGTTACAGCTGGACAATGTTGCAGTCACGGCTCAAGCCCTGGTGGGTGAATTAAACAATGGCTTTGCTATAGCAACACCGGTGTTTTCTCGTGCCATGCTAGCGGTTTGTGCCGAGGCAGTGGGAGCTATGGACGCGCTGTTAACCGCCACAGTGGACTACACCAAACAGCGCAAGCAGTTCGGTCAGTCGATCTCTGGGTTCCAGGTCTTGCGTCATCGCATGGTCGATATGTTTATGGAAATTGAATTAGCCCGTTCGTTGCTGATGGCCACGGCCTGGAAGTTGGATAACAACGCCGCCGATGCGGAGCAATGTGTGGCAGCGCTCAAGGCCAAAGTGGGTAAGGCCGGTCGCTATGTTTCACATAACGCGGTGCAGCTCCACGGTGGCATAGGCACAACCGACGAGTTTAGTGTCGGACATTATTTTAAACGCTTGGCGGTGATAGGGGCGATGTTTGGCGCCAGAGATTCTCACCTGTCGCGCTACTCTAAGCTGAGTGCTGGGCTCTCTTCTTAATGATGAGAGTTAACTAAATTACATTCGAATAATAAGGAACGATCACCATGGATCTTCAGTTAAAGAATAAAACAGTATTAATTACCGGCTCATCTAAAGGCATTGGTTTTGCATTGGCAAAAACTCTGGCCGCCGAAGGCTGTGATGTGGGCATCTGCGCACGCAACGCCGACGAAGTCGCTGCTGCGGTTGCCGCGATCCAAGCTATGGGCGTTAAGGCTCACGGTGAAGTGGTAGATGTGACTGATAGCGCTTCACTTGAAGCCTGGATTAAAGCCTGTGCCGAAGCCCTGGGTGGCGTCGATGGGTTTGTTGCCAATGTCAGTGCCGGTGGCGCCGACAACGAAGAGTCTGGCTGGAGAAGTAACTTCGAAGCCGACGTGCTGGCCAGCTGGAAAGCAGTCAATGCGGTTAAACCTTATTTAGAAGCCTCTGATTGTGGCGCCATTGTTAGCATTGGCTCTACCGCCTCTCTCGAAGCCTTTGCCGGTGCCGTACCCTATGGCGCAATGAAAGCCGCACTGCTCAACTACTTTGGCAATCTGGCCCAGGAACTGGCACCAGCGGGCATTCGCGTTAACAGTGTCAGTCCTGGCCCAATCTATTTTAAAGGCGGCGCCTGGGAAGATATTCGCGCGGCCATGCCAGAAATTTACGATGGCACAGTAGCCAATATTCCGGCGGGCCGTATGGGTTCACCAGAAGAGGTTTGTGTTCAGGTTGCACTGCTGTTGAGTCCGCTTTCCGGTTACACCACGGGCACCAATGTGGTTGTCGATGGTGGCTTCACAAAGCGAATTCAGTTTTAAGAAAATTGGATAAGACGCTTAGCTTTTGAATTTGAAAGCTTTTGAATTAAAGAGCTCTATATCCAAAGAGCTACATAATAAAAAAAGGTAAATCTTGTGACAGATAATATTTTTTCCGTAAAGGGCCGGGTCGCTTTAGTCAGTGGCGCCTCCAGTGGTTTGGGTGAGCATATTGCAGAAATGCTCGCCTCCCATGGCGTCTCGGTAATCTGTGCTGCCCGGAGAATCGATCTGCTCCATAGTCTCGCCGAGCGGATTGTCGCCAAGGGCGGAAAAGCCTTGGCCGTGGCCATGGATGTCACCGATCGCGCCTCAGTTAAAGCCGGCTATGATCTGGCAGAACAAGCCTTTGGCACCCCGGATATTATTGTCTGTAATGCTGGTGCAACAGGTGCGCAACCCTTTTTAGAGATGCAAGAGCCGATGTGGGACAACGTGTTAACGGTTAACGTCAAAGGCGTGTTTAACCTTGCCCAGGAAGGTGCGCAGCGTATGGTCGCAGCGGGCAAGTCGGGCAATATTATTAATATCTCTTCTATCTGTGCGGTCTCCTCGTTTAAGGGTCTGACTCACTACAGCGCCTCGAAAGCTGCGGTTAATCAGCTCACCAGTGTTATGGGCCATGAGTTGGCCGAACATGATATTCGCGTAAATGCACTGGCTCCCGGGTTTCTCTATACGGATATGGTGGCAGACTATTACGAGACGCCAGCAGGTCAGGCGGATCTGGCTAATCTACCACTGGGACGAGCAGGCGCTCTATCGGAACTCGACGGTGCTATCTTGCTGCTGGCGAGTAAAACAGCAAGTTATATGAGCGGTTCGGTTGTCACAGCAGATGCGGCCCATTCGAAACGCCTGGGGTAGTCCATGGAAAAGTCGGCAGTTCCAGCACATATTCCTGAAAGCTTAATCAGAGATTTTAATATCTACACACCGCCGGGCTTAGATGATGACTTTCATCGGGCCTGGGCGATGCTACTGCAAGAAGATGATTCCTGTCCCCTAGTTTGGACCCCAGCCAATGAAGGCCATTGGTTGCCGACCCGCTCGGCGATTATCGAAGAAGTGCTTACTGACTTCACACGATTTTCCAGTCGCAGCATTATTATTCCCAAGAGCCATAGTGCCGATCATGGTCTGCTACCCACCACCATTGATCCCCCAGAACATCACTTTTATCGCAAGACCCTAAATCAGACCATGGCACCGGCTGCGGTTAATGCCATGGGCGACGATATTCGCGGCATTGTTACCTCGCTGATCGATGGATTTGCGGAGCAGGGCGAGTGTAACTTCACCCGTGACTTTGCCGATATTCTGCCGATTCGGGTTTTCCTGTCGATGATGGATCTGCCAGAAGATGATATACCCCAGACCAAGTACTGGACCGACCAGTTAATTCGCCCGGATGGCAGTATTAGCTTTGCCGATGCACTGCAAAACCTCAAAGATTATATTGCCCCCTATGTGGATCAACGCATGGGTCAAGATGGCAGCGATATGCTTAGCCGCATGATTAATACGGAAACCAATGGTCGTCGCCTAACTCGCGAGGAAGCGATTAAGCTCTCCATTCAGGTGTTTATTGCCGGTGTGGATACGGTGGTTAATCTGCTCGGTTTTGTATTTTTGTTTTTGGCTCGCAACTCAGCTCATCGTCGCCAGATAGCGCAGGGGGAGGTCAGTGCATCCGAAGCGGTTGAAGAGATTTTAAGGCGCTTCCCACTGGTGACTGTGGCCCGGGAAGTGACCGAGGATATGGAGTTTCACGGCGTGCAGTTAAAGGCCGGGGATATGATCGCCGCGCCAACGCCACTAGCGGGTATGGATAATAGCTTTACCCCCAATGCGGTGGATGTGGAATTTGGGCGCAAGCAGGGCAATAGCCTGACCTTTGGTCGCGGCGCCCATACCTGTCCGGGGAAAAATTTGGCCCGGGTCGAGCTGCGCATTGCTATCGAAGAATTCCTCAAACGCATTCCCGATTTTGAGTTGGATGAAAGCAGTCCTATTAGCTTTAGCAGTGGCATTGTCGGTGTAGTTAACGAACTAAAATTACGCTGGTAGTATAAATATTAGTAGTAAAAGCGAAATGAAAAAAAAGGGACATTTTTTAAATGTCCCTTTTTTTATGTCGCGTTATTAGGCTCGTAATAAAGAGCTTTACTCAACAGCAGCTCGCGCTTTAGCCAGTGCATCGGATGTCTCTTTATCCATAGGTTCAATAGCCCATTGAATACCCCGTCGCAGCAGCTGGTAAAACACCGGCAAGTCCCATGAACCGCGGTCCATTGTGGGCCAGTAATCCATCATTGGCTGCATATCGTGGTGGTGACGACAGTGGCCCAGAGTTAAATAGAGCACTTCTCCCTCGCCCACCTTGTGGGTATAAAACACTGGGTGACGAGCATGTTCCCATTCATCTTCTTCAAAGCCTTCCGCCTTGCCGCCGTACTCTGTATCCAGAATAACGTGGAGGTCGCCATAGGTCTTCATCAGATAGAGTTCATCGTCCGACTCAAAGGGTTCAATACCCTGAGCTAAGGGATGATCGGAATCCGCTACAGAGACAGTATAGGGAGCAATCGGTGGATGTGAACGGAACATAGAACCCAGAGTTTCCACAAACAGTGGCGCCCACTCTGGCGTGCCGTAAAGCCCACTCGACATCAGTCGAATAATCGAATTGGTGCCGTGCAGTGCATACCAGCGACCGCCTCGTTCAACCCAGGCTTTGAGGGCTTCCTGAGCGCCGAGAGAGGGCACCACATTGCAGGTGTAGCTGACAATAAAGTCCGCCTCTTCAATCGCCTGAATATTTTCATAATCCTCAAAAACACGCACCCGAAAACGGTCGTCTTCCGAGAGCAGCTTTAATAACTCCAGTCGCGCATGGTCAATGTCATGCCAGACGCCACCGGCGATTAATAGACAATTGATTCGGCCAGCGCGGTTTTCGTGAATGCTCATGAATCACCTTTGTTGTTATCGAGTTCAGGTTTTGGCGCTGAGGGATCCTGGGCCAGATACCACTCTACCCAGCGATGGAACAGCTGATTGCCCGCTTCGTTGCGACCGAAGGTGACATTGGCATGGGCATTAGACTCTAGGCCTTTCTGAATCTTGAGACCCACCTGATAGTCTTCCACATCCACCACTTCTTGGAAGAAGTCCATCATACCCTGAAGTTCAGTGTCTTCTCCCGCTGGCTTGGTGGGGTGAATAAAGTTGATATAGGTAGTGTTCTGATTCGGCAGTGGGCCGGGAATAATCTGACTGACCAGGGTAATTTCCGGTGCCACAAACAATGAAATATTGGGGAACAGCGTGCGGATCCAATCGTAGCCATTGTTTTCGTGTTTGTGATAATCCTCTGGCGCCACATCGGCAAGATTCTCTTTAATCGCCAGATGGGGGAAACAGATCAATGTGTGGGGACCGTAGGCGGCAAACTCCATCACATTGGAATAGGTGCGTTCAGCGATGGTGTCTGGATGGGCTGCGGCAAAATGGTAGCCTTCCAAATAGCCGTCATAGGCCACCTTCCAGTTGGCACCATCAATCTTGCGCTGACCACAGAAGTGCCAGTTCTCCATTCCCAGGCGGCCTATGTCTTCCATTATGCCGTCCAAAAATCCGTCGAAATCTACTTCTTCATCACCGGGCTCAAGCACAGTAAAAATCATCCCGCCACGTTCGTACACAGGAAGCTGAGTTAAGCCATTGGTCTGCTTGTCAAAATCACCAAACTTGGCCTGATCTGCAACGCCGCGGAGCATGCCGTCATTGCTGTACATCCAGCCGTGATAGGGGCAGGTAAAGCGCGATTTGTTGCCACAGGGTTCGGTGGCCACAGTCATGGCACGGTGGGAGCAGGCATTGAGCATCACTCTAGCGGTGCCGTCTTTAAGGCGAGTAATCAGCAGTGGCTTATCGAGAAACTGAAAGGTCTTGTAGTCACCAGCATTGGGCAGCTCTGCGGTCAGAGCTACAAACACCGGAACCTTTTTAAAGATCAGGTCCATTTCCTGCTGCCAGATATCGGCATCGGTATAGTTTTTCGAGGGTACTGTTAAGGTACCTGACGCTTGATCTGTAGTGTTATTGTCCACGTCATCAATAATGCGCGCGATAATACGATTGTAGTTTTCTGCAATACTCATGCTCAATATTCCTTACCTGTTGAAGGGTTTAGGCTTCGGGCAGCACTAGCGGGCCCACGGCTGAGAGATCATAGCGAATAACATTCATACCGGTGATTTCCACGGTGCCACAGAAGGCCATAAAGTCGACAATATGAGGCATACCTAAGTGCGCCAACAGCGCCTCGTCGTTTTCCCACTGCTCGGTAATCCAGATCACATTGGGTAGATTAATGTCCACGGCTATGGCGTAGAGATGACAGCCGGGTTCAGCGTGAGTGGGTTCAATAATGCTCTGTGCAGCGGCTATATAAGCTGCGATATCTTTGGAGGCCAGTTCAATTCGTGCGGAGATAGCTAACATAATGGGAATTCCTGTTAATCAGAATAAGTTTTTAGCGCGGCTTAGTTGCCGACGCCATCTAAGCCTATATACATAAGTTCATAGGCTCCAAGAAGAAAGGCTCTGGCTTCGTCTTCGCGGCCTGCTTCGGCGATAAATTCGGAGTCATAGGTGAGGCGGCAACTGCCGTCATCCAAGACTGTGAGTTTGCCGGTGGCCTGATAGTGCAACAGTCCGGCAGGTCGTTCGCCGACTATTGAGAGCTGCAAGGTATGGTTGGCGAGATCTAGTGCATCTAGGCGTTCACTGACAGGTGAGTCAAAGCCAACATTGTAAATATGACGGGTCATGCCGACACCGCTGCCATCCAGCTCGACCCGATCAATATCAATCGGCGCATTGACTGGCCACCAGGCTTCGATATTGCCAAAGTCCATCAGCAGCTGCCAGATGGTCTCGATTGGCGAATTGATATCGTGATGAGAGTGCAGTTGGATCATGTTCGGAGGCTCGCTATTTATAATTATTTTAGTTTTTATATTAGCTCATATAAGAGCTGGTGCCTGATCCTAGGCTAAACCAAACAGCCGTTTTTTACGATGCTTGTCTGGCAACAAAGGTGATTAACCGTTAAGGCCAATATCACCCTGGGCAAAAATGGAATTCAGTTCCCGATGAGTAATGCGCCATCCCTCAGGAGTGCGCACTAGCTTATCGGTGTACTCGCCCCAGACCATAAGCACTTCGCCCTCATAGTCGCCGAGACCTGCGTGCATAGCAGACAGGTAGCAGGTGGTATGAGCTTCATCGCCGGTCACTTGGATTTCGTAATTACCCAGCAGGTGCTGAGTCGCTGCACATTGGGAGAGCACGCTGGAGATCAGATCGCTGATCGCCTGACGGCCTTCAAACTGACCAATGCCAATAAAGTTAGCCACTGCATCTGGGGTAAAAACCTGCTCCAGTTGCGACCAGTTGTGCTTGTCGATGGCGGATGCGTAGAGATTGAGCACCGTTTGAATTTCCAGGTGATCAGAAAAATGCTGTGGTTCTTGAGCTGCCATTGCAGGCCTCCAGTATGATTTTTGCTGGCCCCAGCACAACTGCGGGGTCGGAAAATGCTTTTTTTATTATGTGAATAACAGCATGAATACTACTTGTCCACCTACTCTCAGTCAATAAAAACCATCAAACATGTTTGTTATTTACCTATGGGATTCCCTCAGGTAACATATGGATCAAATATGAGAGCTGCTATTGTATTGCACTGTCAGCATAACTAATAAAAATGGATACAGATATATGACGCAGATGAACACTCGAGTGCTGTTAGCACGCAGGCCTGCCGAACATTTAGTGGCAGCGGATTTCGCTGTGGATACACAGCCAGTGCCGAGCCTCGAAGAGGGCCAGTTTCTGATTCAGAATACCTACCTTTCTATGGATGCCGGCTTTCGCCAGTGGATGAACGAAGATTCTGGCGATAACTACCTGGCCTCTATGCCTCTGGGTGAACCAGTCCAGAGCATAATTATGGGTACCATTATTGAGTCTCGTCACAGCGGTTATCCGGTGGGCAGTGCGGTAATGGGCAGAACCTCCTGGGAACAATACAGCGTTGATGATGGCACTGACTTTATGGCGATCCTCGATCTGGATCCCGGTGTGGAACCCTATGAATATCTCGCCAGTCTCGGCCCCTCGGGCATGACCGCCTATTTTGGCCTGATGGATATAGGCGCGCCGAAAAGCGGCGATGTCTTTGTGATTAACGCTGCTGCCGGTGGTATTGGTTGTCTTGCGGGACAGATGGCCAAGGCTGAAGGCTGTTCTACTGTGGGTATTGCAGGCGGCCCGACCAAGTGCGCTTGGTTGCAGGATACTTTGGGCTATGACCAGGTTATCGATTATAAATCCGGCGAGTCTTTCGATGATCAGCTGGCGGCGGTTGCCCCCAATGGTGCAGACATTATGTTTGATAATGTGGGCGGACCCATGCTCGGCTCTATGCTCGGTCATCTGGCGGAAAATGCTCGAGTCGTTCTCTGCGGTGCGGTATCTCAGTACGAGCGCGAAGGCGGCCATGAAAGTGTTGCCAATATGTGGGAGCTGATCACCAAACGGGCCAAAGCTGAAGGCTTTATGTTCTCAGATTATGTGGATCGCTATCCCGAAGCGTTGGACTATATTGCCGCCATGCTCAAGGCTGGAACATTGGTCAGTCCGGTGAATATAAGCCATGGTATTGAATCTTCAGGGCAGGCGTTTATCGATATGCTCGATGGCAATAGCACGGGAAAATGTTTGGTTAAGCTCTAAGCTCTAAGCTAAAGGCTCTAAGCTAAAGGCTTTAAGCTAAAGGCTCTTAGCCTGAAAATAGAAACTACCCTAGCGAGAAAGAACTTCCCCCCTTTTTCTGGCTGGCGCCAAAACCCTCCGTACTCTGTGCGGAGGGTTTTGGCGTAGTGGTAAGCAGTATTCTTTTAGTATTGTTCTAAGTGCATTTAAAATAAAATAAGAAAAACACAAAATAATAAAAAAGGACAAGACCATGCCATTGGAATCTGCCACCGCCGCCATCTTGGCCCATATAGCCGCAGAGGGCGGTCCCGAATTATATGAAATGGCGATTACTGAAAGTCGCAGCATGTATCGGGAAATGCAGCCGGATCTGCTGGAGATTGTGGTGCACAGTGTTGAAGATCGAGTGATCGACGGCCCAGTTGGTCCTATTCCTGTGCGTATTTATCGACCCAGTGCAGCACCTGCCCCAGTGCATGTCCACTTTCACGGTGGCGGTTGGGTAATCGGTGATCTGGATACCCACGATCGCGACTGCCGTGAAATTTGCATCGGCGCAGACTGCATAGTGGTGGCAGTGGACTATCGTCTGGCTCCAGAGCATATATTCCCCGCCGCACCAGAAGACTGTTATGCCGCCTTCTGCTGGGCCACAACTAATTTAGAAGGTCTGGATGCGTTGCCTGGTCCTGTCAGCGTAGGTGGCGATTCTGCCGGCGGTAATCTGGCTGCCGCTGTGGCGCTGATGGCTCGTGATCGCAACGGGCCTGCTATAGCAATGCAGCTGCTGATTTATCCGGTAACCGATGCGACTATGGAGAGTGCTTCCTATCGGGATAATGCCGACGGCTATCTGCTGTCGAGAACCATGATGAGCTGGTTCTGGGATCACTACTGCCCGGATCTGGCACTGAGAGCGGACCCCCTTGCCAGTCCGATAACCGCGGAAGATCTTTCGGGTTTGCCGCCAGCACTGGTAATGACAGCAGAGTTTGATCCTTTAAGGGATGAGGGCGAAGCCTATGCTGAGAGGTTAATAGCTGCTGGTGTGGCGGTAGAAGTGCGGCGCTTTGATGGCTTGGTTCACGGTTTCTTTTCCCAGGCGGGAATGATTGAAGCGGCTCGAGAGGGTGTTGATCTTGCAGTGAAGGCACTGCGGAAGGCGCATAATATTGTTAGCTAGGCATCAGCGGCTGTCCGCGCAGAGAGGTTATTTTCCATGCGGCGTTAATGCGAGCAAACTCAAGATGGTACTGCACATAAAACAGCACTGAATCGCTTCCTGTAGGTGCAGCCGCCGCAGGAACACCCATACCCATTGCATGGGTTCGCGCTGAGGCCCTATCTTGCTCCAGTGAATCAATCTTAAAGTTGGTCGCGTAATGGGCGCTATGACTCATGCTGGCAAAGGCCCCGGTAAATAACTCCCGCAGTGCAGCCATACCCTCAAAGATCGGATAATCCAACGCCGTCATATCAAACACTGCATCTTCAGTGAAGTGGTTGAGCAGCTGTTCTAAGTCCGCTGCATCATCCAGTGCAATCAGGTAGCTGCTAACCAGCTCTTGTAGAGCCTGGCGATCTTCGAGTGTCTGAATACGTTGCTCTAAGCTGGGCATGATGTGTCTCTTTTTTTACAGGAGTCTTTTTAAAGAAGCCTTAGCTAATAAAGAAGCCTTAGCCGGTAAAGAAATCGGCCCGCGGAGTACCCGTCTCGTCATACACCGGCTCCGCGTGATCAATACGGTACTTGAGAATATCCGTGTCATGAATCTCATACTGATAGAGCAGGGCTAACATATCAGTGTAAAAGGCACTGGCCAGATGAGCGGCAAGATGCTCGCTGGACTCCCAGTTTTCATGGACATAGATACGACCGGGCACCGCTGGATCGAGACTCCAGACATAGTGGCGGCAACCTTTTTGACTGCGGGTATCGATCATTAGCTGCGCAGTTTCACGCAACACTTTTACCGCGTCTTCAGGGTTGAAATTGACGGTGCCATTAATTAGTACAGTCATAGGGCGTCCTACTCTTTATTCACCGTAAAGCGAGTTAAAAATACGCTCAATAAATAACCACTCACCATCGACCTTAATTAACTTGTCGTCATACTGGCCGCGAGGTCGGATCTCCGTGCCATCCAGAGTCGTACCCACTTCAGTGGTATAGGCCCGTGCCGTGGCAGTATCACCATCCACTTGAATATCGCCCACTGAAATTGACATAAAGATAAACGGAAACATCGCCATACCGGCATTCCAAGCGGCGACAATATTTTCTTTACCGGCAACATTTTCCATTCCCGGAATAACCGGCAATTTCCAGCTAGAGCCCTCAGCCCAGGTAGAGCCCCAGAGTTCAGCATCGCGCTGGTTTACTGCATCGGCGTAGATATCCATCAGTTCACGGATAGCCAGCCGGTCTTCAATCGGTCCTGAGAAAGCCATAATATTGCCCTTATAATTATTATTGTCTAGTTGAAAAGACTATACAGCAGAGCACATCAAAAAAACAATCTCAGTTGATTTTTTATTATTAAAGGGGTACCTTGAACTCCAGAATTAAGCCTTTGCTGTAGGCTGTTATAAAGTGCAGTCACGACAGCCAATTAACTAGAATAAAAACGGGAACCACCATGTCAATCAACTACAAGCAGTACTACCTCCACCAGCGCCCAGTGGGTGCAACAACGGATAGCGACGTCAAGGTTCGTACAGTTGAAGTTGATGGTTTAAACGATGGTCAGTTGCTGATTAAAAACGAGTACTTCTCTCTTGACCCCGCCATTCGCGGCTGGATGAGCGACGAGCCGAGCTATATGCCCCCCATCGAACTGGGTGATGTGATTCGCAGCTCAACTGTGGGCACTGTAATTGAAAGCAAGCACCCAGATTTTGCTGTCGGCGATGTGGTTTATGGCCTCAATGGCTGGGAGCAGTACAGCGTCTCCGACGGCTATTTCCTGACCAAAGTGCCAGAGGATAACCAGTTCCCTCTACACTACTATTTAAGCGCCTTTGGTGCCGTAGGCCTCACCGCCTACTTTGGTATAACCGACGCCGCTCAGTTAAAGCCCGGTGACACATTGCTTATGAGTGCCGCTGCCGGTGCCGTTGGTTCCCTGGGTGGTCAGCTGGCCAAAAACATGGGTTGCCGTGTAGTCGGTCTGGCTGGTTCAGATGAAAAATGTCAGTGGTTAACTGATGATCTGGGCTTTGATGCTGCGATCAACTACAAAACCGAAAAAGGTAATCTGAACGCCGCCATTAGCGCAGCCTGTCCAGAAGGCGTAGATGTGTACTTTGATAATGTCGGTGGTGAAATCCTCGACGCCGCACTGTTAAATATCAATAGCAATGCCCGCATAGTATTCTGTGGATCCATCTCCAGCTACAACGCCTCAGAGCCGGTTCCCGGTCCCTATAACTGGTGGCAGATTCTAGCGAAAAGCGCCACGGTTCAGGGCTTTTTGATCAGTAACTATTTCCCCGAATTTGAAGCCGGCGCAGCCGCCATTGCCGAATTACTTACCGAAGATAAGCTGCAGTTTAAATATGAAATCGTCGATGGTTTTGACAACACATTGACTGCATTCCACAAGCTGTTTGATGGCAGTAACAAAGGTAAGTTGATGCTTAAGGTCTAGCATTGAAAGCCTGGCGCTAAAGGATATATGCCTATGTCAGATAAAAAATTAGCAGGTAAACGCGCCATAGTCACAGGTGGCGCCACCGGTATTGGTTACGGCATCGCCAAGCGCTTTATCGCCGAAGGCGCCCGAGTCATTATTACCGACATCGACGCCCAAGGCGGCACCAGCGCCGCCCAGCGATTGGGCGATAGCTGCCAGTTTGTACATCACGATGTCTCCCTAGCCAGCCAGTGGGATGGCGTGTTTGCCTACGCCGAGAAACACTTCGGCGGCCTCGATATCATGGTCAATGTAGCCGGTGTCACCCTGATGGGCACCATTGAAGACCTGGATCTAGAGACCTGGGACAAAACCATGGCCATCAACCTGCGCAGCTGTTTCCTCGGCTGTCAGGGCGCGATCAAATTAATGAAGAGCAACTCAGCAGAAACCCACGGCGGCTCCATCATCAACATGGCCTCCGTCTCCGCTGTCAAAGCCAAACCCGAACTGGTTGCCTATAACGCCTCAAAAGCCGGTGTCGATATGATGACCAAATCCGTCGCCCTGCATTGTGCCGTGAGTGGTTATGGCATCAACGTGAATTCCATTAATCCCGGTGTGATAGAAACCGATATGCTCAAGAAAGTGATCAGCCAAGTAGAAGATGGCGACGCCCTGATGGATAGCTACAGAGCACTGCACCCCATTGGGCGTATAGGCCAACCGGAAGATGTGGCCGCCATGGCAGTCTATCTTGCCAGCGATGAAGCCTCCTTTGTTACCGGCTCGGCCTTTACTGTTGATGGTGCGCTTTCTCTTAACTAAAGGCTCTTAACAAAATGAGGAGAAACCCATGAATGAAGCAACACGGCAAGGCGGTTGTCTCTGTGGTCAGGTGCGTTACACGGTGCCAGCCAAACCAGTAGAAACCGTCGTCTGCCACTGTCGCAACTGTCAAAAGCAAGCCGGTTCAGCATTCTCCGTTGTGGCGTTTTTTCCAAGAGATAGTTTGCATCTAGAGGGCGAGTTACAGACATTTGAAGACAAAGGCACCAGCGGCCAAACCGTCTTTCGTCGCTTCTGTGGCAACTGTGGTTCTCCAGTCATTACCGATACAGAGAATGCACCGGAGATGGGGCTGATTTTTATTAAGGCCGGGACATTGGATGAAGTAGATGATCTAGTGCCATCGGTGCATGTTTGGACAGAGCGCAAGCATTGCTGGTTGACCTTGGCAGAGGATCAGGTGAAGTTGGAGCGGGAGTAGAGCCTGACTTTACTCAGGTCATCGCCAGCCCAAATTTAGTCATCTCGAGCCCAAACCCTGTCATCCTGAGCGTAGCCGAAGGACCTCAACCAGTCGGCAGGAGACCCTTCGACTACGCTCAGGGTGACAAGTAAGAGCCCAAAAATAATCAGGGTCAAATAATCAGGGTCAGACTCGAATTTCAAATTTGGTGTTTTTATCGTGCTACTATTTTTCGTCAAATGGATTAACCAGCTCGATTTGGCACAGCTCAAAATCCTTGATATTTCTGGTCGCTACACAAAACCCTCTGGATCTGGCAATTGCTGCAATTTGCCCATCAAGGCTACTCATTGGACGGCCGATCTCTTTGCGGTGACACATTATCTCACCATAGATACGGGCAGCGCTTTCATCAAACGACAGTATTCGTTCACTAAAGGCACCATCGACAAACTGCTCAAACCGTTCACTTAACAACTTGCGCCGTTTGCCCTCTGGCATAGCTCGAAGACCGTAACCAATTTCGGCAATTGTGATGGTTGATAAATAGAGTGACGCGACGTCCTGATTGTTGAGCCAGTTTAGAACCTGGCTAGCTGGTGGGGAAGTCATGAATTCCGAGACAACATTTGTATCTAAGATAATCATTTAGAAACTCACAGGCTTGTGAGTTTCGCGCTCGGGTAGGGTTAGTTCGTCACCAATATAAGCAGGGCTGAACAACCTAACGGCTAGGTCACCGATACTCTCAGGTGTAGACACTGCGCGCTTTATGATCCGACGAACTTCTTCTTCCATAGACGCTCCATGCTTGGCTGCCTGAATTCGCAGGCGTTGCATGGTTTCTTCATCTATTTTTCGTACGCTTAGGCTTGGCATAATCGGGACTCCTAGCAGGTAGTTAGTAATCTAATGCTAGCGCTCGAAGTCATTGCTGTCAAATTTAAAATAATGATGGCATAAGCGGTTTTTACTCATTCTCCCTGTAAGTCGACCTTAACCAACGCCTTCCCCACAGTCTTCCCAGACATCAGCTCACAAAACGCCCTCGGCGTATTAGCAAACCCATCAGTAATATTCTCCAACACCGTAATATCCCCAGCTCGAATCCAACCCTCCAACTCCGCCATAGCCGCTGGCACTTCATCCTGATAAGTAGGCAACAAAAAACCCTGCATCGTCAGCTGTCGCGAGACCATCTCCCAGAGATTGGTAATCGGGTTGGGGTTATCCGTGCGGTTGTAATCGGAGATCATTCCACAGGCCACAATCCGCCCATAAGTTTTCATTGTCTTAAGCATGGCATTGAGCACCGGCCCGCCGACATTATCGAAATAGATATCCACGCCCTCTGGGGCAATGGCCATTACGGCTTCAGTGACATCTTCGGTTTTATAGTTAACCGCGGCATCAAAACCAAACTGCTTAACAATCAATTCAGCCTTGTCATCACTACCCACAATACCAATGACCTTACAGCCAGAGAGTCTGGCGATCTGCCCGGCCATGCTGCCAGTAGCACCTGCTGCGGCACTGACAACGACTGTTTGCCCGGGTTGAATTAACCCTACTTTTCGAAGGCCGATATAGGCTGTGGCGCCAGCTCCACCTAGGGAGCCGACATAATAAGAGAGGGGTATACCCGGCTCTGCTTTGAGTTTCTCCAACAAAATAGCGTTACTGTGGCAGAGTGAATAGTCTTCCCACTGGTTGAGGGCGTAGACATATTCGCCTTCGGCGAAGTCTGGGTTGTTGGATTTAACCACCTGGCCTACAGAGGGGCCACGGATCACGCCGCCTATGGGTATGGGTTCAAAATAGTTGGCTTTGCCGTCGACCCAGCCGCGGATTGCCGGTTCCATTGAGAAGTACATATTGCGCAGCAGAAATTCCCCTTCTCCGGGCTCTGGTATAGGGCCTTCAGATAGGGCGAAGTTTTCCGGTTTGGCGGCGTCGGTGACAAATGAGGCGAGTACTACTTGGCGATTGATCGGCATGATTAATCCAGTTCTAGGTGCAGGTTGCCATCTTCGGCGACGCTGACAGGATAGGTTTTTAACGGTACTCGGGTGAGCTCGCCCTTGGGCATTCCGGTGCGTAAATCAAAGCGTACGCCGTGCAGTGGGCAGGCGAGATAGCAGTTTCTAATGCGGCCCCCGGTGAGTTCTGCACGCTGGTGGGTGCATTGATTATCCACGGCGTAATAGTCCCCGTTGGCCTTGCAGATAAGAATATTCTTACCTTCTAAGGTGACAGCCAGCGTCTGATTATCGGTGATGTCGATGGCGGGGATTAATGTGTCTGCTGTGGTGGTCATAGAGCTCTCATAAAATTGTGACAGATAAAAATACCGGGCTCAGCGATTCTGAAACCCGGCAGATATTAGCTTTTAGGCCTTTAAGCGTTTAGATACTTATCGATTGTCTGGTGCAGGTGACGAATCCGACTCTCTTGATAGCTGGCGAGACTCACTGCGCCTTTTCTCGAGGCGATCATGCCTTTCTGCACGGCGGCCATATTGCTGTCGTCTTGATCGAATACTGGACCCAAACCGCCAATTTCTGGGGCTTCACTAAAGGCTTGGTCCGGACGCAGAATATTCTTTTCCGCTGGGTCTGGACGCTTGGTGCCTTTCTCATAGCGCAACAGGATCATGGTTTCGAATATACAGCTATTGTGGTCGTCACCATTGGGTAGAAAACGATAGACAATATTGCCGTGGTAACCGGTCCACACCTGAGTGTTGGGGAACAGCATATACAGTATCGCGTCCTCTAATTCAGACTTGGTGGCGTGGTCCAGTGATTCACCGATAATCTCGCTAAACATTTCGCGGTTGGTCTCGGCGACGTAGGTCCGCGCTGTGAGTCCCTCGGGCATTTCATGGCCTTCGGCGCTGTCGGTTGCCATACGTCCGGAGAGCTCGAGAATGTCGCGCATGGTTTCTGCTTCAGTGACATCTGGGCGATGGGGGCTGGGGATGCCCATGGGTGTGACAGAGCGGCTGACATGGTCGCCGAAGGTGTCGTACTGGGAGTTAGCATCGCCGGTAAAGGTGAGGATTTCGCTATGGGTTTCCAATGTGTGGAATGACTCCATAAAGGCTTCGGCACCGACTTTCCAGTTGCACTGAACCACGCGCTGAACGTGAGCGCCTTTGTAATAGTCGTGCAGTGGGAAGCGCGAGAAATGCTCTGGCAATGGACTGAGGTAGTCGTCCAGTGGAATGCAGTTTTCGTCGAAGTTAATAAAGATAAAGCCACCCCAGGTGCCAATCTTGACCTGTGGCAGGCTCATATCTTTTTCGTCTAGATGGCTAAAGTCCCATTTGCAGGGGATGCCTTTAAAATTGCCGTTAATATCCCAGGTTGCGCCGTGGAAGGGGCAGACAAACTCTTCGGCATGGCCGTCGTTGTCGCGCAGTATGCGGCCACGGTGCAGGCAGGAGTTGATAAAGCCTTTAAATTCATTTTCACCGGTGCGGGTGACAATAATCGACTGGTCGACGATCTCATAAATATGGTGGTCGCCGATTTCGGGAATGTCTTCTTCGCGACAGGTCATCTGCCAGACTTTGGGCCAGAGCTTTTCTTTTTCTTGCTCGTGAAAGTCGCGGGAGATCCAGCGGTCGACACTGATGTCGTCATTGCCCATATAGGGGTTGTTGTCTTCGCGCAGGTAGGCCGGAACTTCAATGGTTTCGTCATTGAGTAGGTCTTGGTAGCTAACGCCTTCACAGCGCTCTTCACCCTGCTGCTTTACTTTGATTAATTCGGACATTGAGTCTCTCCTGCTTTTTATTTTAATTATTTGCTAATGATATTCACGCCACTGAGACCGGGGGCACCGTAGACATGGGTGTAGCCGACCTTGGGGTTATTCGGCACCTGTCGCGCGCCACCTTCGCCGCGCAACTGCACGCAGATTTCATAGACTTGGCGCAGGCCAGATGCGCCTACGGGTTCGCCATTGGCGAGACAGCCGCCGTCGGTATTGATCGGCATGGAGCCATTAATCCCGGTGGCGCCATCGCGCAATAGTTTTTCCTGTTCGCCGTGTTCGCAGAAACCGTTCTCGGCCATATGGATAATTTCGGTGCCGCTGTCGGTGTCTTGCAACTGCATCACGTCTATATCTTCTGGGCCTATGCCAGCCTGTTCAAAGGCGGCTTTGGAGGCGGTGACGGTTGAGGCGTCGGCCACGTTCATCGCTTGAGATGGGGCAAAGACTTCAAAGCTGCCGTAATGACGAGTGCGCACTGCGGCGGTTTTTAGGAATAGCGGCTTGCTGCTATAGAGGTGTGCTTTGTCGGCATTGCAGATAATCAGTGCCGCGCCACCTTCGGCGGGGCTACAGAACATATATTTGCGCAGAGGGTCGCTGATCATGGCTGAGTTGGCGATCTCGTCGTAGCTCAGTGCCTGCTGACGCCAGGCTGTGGGTGTCAGTGAGCCATTCTTGAAAGCTTTTTCCGATACCCGAATAAGGGATTCTTCAGTGATGCCATGTTCGTGCATATAGCGCTGGGTTTTAAGGGCGAAGAACTGGGTGGTGAGCATCATGCCGGTTTCGCCATACCATTCGTCGATACCCCAGTCTGCGGGTTTCGGGTTAAAGGCGCCGCGGGGATGTTTGTCGAAACCCACCACTACACCGACATCGTATTCGCCGGATTTAATCGCGCTGTAAGCGGCGTGCAATGAACTGCCGCCGGTGGCACAGCCATTCCAGATATTGGTGAATTGCAGGCCTGTGAGACCCAGTTCGTTGACCAGTGCGTCGGCGTTGCCGGCATCTTGGCTGCCACCGTAGGCAAACTGCATATCTTTCCAGGAGAGTCCGGCGTCGGCCAGAGCGGCGCGCACGGCGGAGGCGCCTTGCTGCATGCCAGAGAGGTCGGGTGAGCGACCGAAGCGGTGGAGTCCTATACCTATAATTGCTACATCCATGATCTAGGCCTCCTTCACTGGGCTAAAACGAAAGGTCATTATTTGGTCGCCCTTGCCGTCAGTGCCATCAGTGCGAAAGGGAATAATATCCAGCTGCATGGGCATGCCAATCTGCAAATCTTCTGGCTTATTCGGCAGCAGGCGCGATTCGACACGAACGCCGCCGGGCATTTCTACATAGCCAACGCCATAGGGCTGAAAGGTCTCTGGGGTCTCGTCGCTGTTGTAGGGGGCTTTGGGCATAAAGGTCTGAATGGTCCAGGTCCACAATGTACCGCGATCACCGAGTTCAACAATTTTGGTTTCACGAGAGCCACAGTTGCGACAGTCAGGTTGTGCTGGGAAAGCGGTTTCTGCGCAGTCTACGCAGCGGCTACCCAGTAACTGAGGCTTGGCGGAGGGCCAGGTAAAGAGGCCTTCGTGGATGGGTACTTGATTCGGCATATATAAAATAAACTCTATTGGTGTATCGCTATTGGTGTATCGCTATTTATGAATCGCTATTTATGAAGAGCTATGCCAAGACTGTCGAGGACAGATTCATGCATGCTTTCCGAAACAGTGGGGTGGGCAAAAATACTCTGGGCCAGTTCATGCTCAGTGGCTTCAAGTTGCTGGGCTATACCAAAGCCCTGAATCTGTTCAGTGACCTCTGGACCGATCATATGCGCGCCAAGCAGTTCACCGGAATTTTCATCGAAGACGGTTTTAACCAGTCCTTCGGCTTCATTAATGGCCAGGGCTTTGCCATTGGCATTCAGGTTAAAGCGCCCGACACGAATACTGTGTCCGGCAGCTTTGGCCTGAGCTTCGGTAAGACCGACGCTGGCGATCTGTGGGCGGCAGTAAGTACAGCCGGGCACCTGATCTTTATTTAGTGGTTTAACGCCATCGACGCCGGCGATTTTTTCGACGCAGATAACCGCTTCATGGCTGGCTTTATGGGCGAGCCAAGGGGGACCGGCAACATCGCCAATGGCATAGAGACCGGCGAGATTGGTTTTGCCAAAGCCATCGGCTTGCAAGAAGCCTTTTTCGGTTTCAACTTTTAAGGATTCAAGGCCGAGGTTTTCAATATTGCCGGTAATGCCGACCGCCAGAATCACCTGATCAAACTCTAGCTGCTGGTCGCCCTTGGGTCCGCTAATCAGGGCAACTGTGTCTGCGCCGGTGGTATCTATAGACTGAACAATGCTGTTGGTTAAAACCTTAATGCCGCGTTGGACAAAGGCTTTTTCCGCCAGAGCTGAAATATCAGCATCTTCTGCGGGGGTAATACGCTGCTCGGCTTCAACTAGAGTGACATCAGTGCCGAGATCATTGTAGAGACTGGCAAATTCAACGCCGATTGCACCACCGCCTATCACTAGAAGCTTGCGCGGTAATTCGGTTGGGGTCATGGCTTCACGAGCGCCCCAGACAGAGTCGCCGTCAATTTCGATACTCGGCAGATTGCGTGGCCGAGCACCGGTGGCGAGAATAATATGGGTGGCTTTGTATTGGGTAACTTTGCCCTCGTGCTCTACATCGAGCAGACATTTGTCAGCTAGGCTGGCGCTGCCGTCGATTATGGTGATGCCATTTTTCTGCATCAGGTAGGCGACGCCATGGGTGAGCTTGCTGGCCACTGCGCGGCTGTGCTGCACCAGTTTTTTAATATCAAAGCTGAGGTTGTCGAAGGTAAAACCGAAGTGCTCTGCTTGTTTCAAAGTATGGGCAATGTCGGCACCCCGGAGCAGTGACTTAGTGGGAATGCAGCCCCAGTTTAGGCAGACGCCACCGAGGTGCTCTTTCTCAACTAGGGCGGTTTTAAACCCTAGCTGTGCGGCACGAATCGCGGCTACGTAACCGCCGGGACCGCCGCCTACAACCATTAGGTCAAATTGTTGCGTAGTCAATTTCTCGTTACTCCCTTAACCCAGCATGGTGGCTGGCTGCTCTAAATAGGCTTTGAGAACAGACATAAATTGCGCCGCCACTGCACCATCGATAATCCGATGATCGCTGGATAGGGTTAGGCTCATCACCGTTGCCACAGCTAACTCACCGTCTTTCACTACTGGGCGTTGTTCGCCAGCACCGACGGCCAAAATGGCTCCCTGGGGCGGGTTGATAATGGCGTCGAATTGCTTGATGCCATACATGCCGAGGTTGGAGATACAGAAGCTACCACCCTGGAACTCTTCAGGTTTAAGACGGCCGAGCTTGGCTCTGGTGGCCAGATCCCGAGTGGTGTTGGAAATCTCCACTAGGCCTTTGTGGTTAGCGTCTGTGACTATGGGGGTGATCAGGCCATCGTCTATGGCTACGGCAACAGAGATATCCGCATTGCTGAAATAGCTCAGCTGCTCGCCGTCGAACTGCACATTGATTGCCGGGACTTTCATTAAAGCACTGGCACAGGCTTTGACGATAAAGTCATTGACCGAAACCTTGGCGTCGCTGTTGCTGTTATTAATCTGCTTGCGCACCTCGAGAAGGGCGTCAATTTCCGCATCTATATGAACACGGAAGTGGGGTGCAGTTTGCTTCGATGCTTGCAGTCGTGCGGCGATGGTTTTGCGCATGCCACTGATCGGCTGAGACTCAACAGTATTATTGGAACTGACTGCTGTAGTGCCGCCTGCCTGTGCGGGCATTTTATTTTTAAGTGCTGCAACGGCTTCCACATCGGCTTTACAGACCCGACCCCGATCGCCACTGACTCGGCATTCGAGAAGGTTGATGCCAAGCTGAGTGGCTATGCGTCGGGCAACGGGTGTGGCTTTAACGTTGCTGTCGTCGCCGAATTGAACTGCGCCTGTTGCTGTGATGGTGCTGGCATTGCCGATTAAACGTCCACCGGCGGCCAATACAGCGGCTTCGAGATCCCATTTGGAAACCCGATCGTGACGGCCTGTGCCAGTGATATTGTTCAGGTTGACGCCGTATTCGGCAGCCAGACGGCGAGCCACTGGTGATGCGGCAACCAGGCTGTCATCTTCACCTTCGGCGAGTTTGCTGAGACCGTTTGCTGGCTGTGGAATAGCCACTGGGGCAGGAGCCGTTTCTATTGCAGCGGCTGCCGGAGCGGCCACTTCAGCAACAGTCTCAGCGGCTGCACTGGCATTACTGGCAATAAACGCCTGAATATCAGCATCGCTGGTCTCTGCACTGGCAATAACGCCAAGCAGAGCACCGACTGCATGGGTTTCACCCGTTGCACCCAGTACGGCTCTAAGAATTCCGCTATCTGTTGCGGTGACCGTATTAATGATTTTGCTGGTTTCTATATCAACTAAATCATCCCCAGCATTGACCTGATCACCGACGGCGAAATACCAAACATTGATATCGCCTTCAGACATTTCCATGCCCCACTTGGGCATATTGATCGGCTTGATTTCATTTGTCATGACTATGCTCCCGATGGGCCCGCGGCCAGTACTTCCCGAACGGCAACCATCAGCTTCTCTGCGTTGGGCAGGTAAGCATCTTCCAGTTCTGGGGCGAATGGCACTGGTGTATGGGGTGCCGTGACGGTGCGAATCGGTGCTTTGAGGCTGTAGAAACCGTGCTCGGCAACTATGCCGGCAATATCGGAGGCCAGACCGCAGCGTGGGTTGCCCTCGTCGATAATAACCAGACGACCGGTGACTTCGACACTCTCAAGAATGGCTTCATGATCCAGTGGCGATACTGTGCGGGGGTCGATAACGTCGCAGCTAATACCTTCTTTAGCCAGAATGTCGGCGACGGTAATGGCATGGGTAACCATATTAGAAATGGCAACGATGGTGACATCGGAACCCTGGCGGGGGAACGCCGCTTCACCAAAGGGAATGCAGTACTGCTCGTCGGGCACTTCGCAGGCAATGTCATACATCACCTTGTGCTCGAGGAAGATAACCGGGTCATCGTCGCGGATCGCCTGGACCATTAAGCCTTTGGCATCATAGGCATTGGCGGGCATCACCACTTTAAGACCGGCGACATGGGTGACGATGGAATGGAGCATGCTCGAGTGCTGAGCACCGGCGCGCCAACCGCCACCGACGGTGCCACGAATAACCATGGGGGTCTTAGACTTGCCGCCAAACATATAGCGAAATTTGGCTGCCTGATTAAAGATCTGGTCGAAGGAGACGCCGATAAAGTCGAAGAACATCAGTTCTGCCACTGGACGCAGACCATTGTTGGCGGCACCAGCGGCAGCACCAATAATGGCGGCTTCACTGATAGGCGTGTCAATTACACGCTCGCGGCCAAACTCGGGCATTAGACCTTTGGTCACGCCGAAGACGCCGCCGTAGGCATCATCTTCACCTTCACAGCCAGCACCACCGGAGACTTCTTCTCCGAGTACGATAACCGTGGGATCACGGCGCATCTCTTCGCGCAGTGCATCATTAAGAGCTTCGCGGATCGTCTTCATTGACGTCTTGCCGCCGACGGTGGGATTATTCGAATGATTAGTCATTTCAGTATCCTTAGTATGAGCAGTAGACATCGGACATAAGGTCCGTGGCGGGATCTGGATGGGGTGCGGCCAGGGCATCGACAACGGCGGTTTCAATTTCAACCATGATTTCTTTGTCGATGGCGTTCATCGCCGCAGCTTTCAGCCAGCCTTCAGCAATCACTCGCTCACGGAATATTTTTAAGCAGTCTTGGTTCTTACGTGCGTTCTTAACTTCGTCTTTCGGACGATAGAGCTGTGGATCACCAATAAAGTGGCCGTCGAAGCGCACACACATGGCTTCGATAGCGGTTGGGCCGCCACCGTTTCGGGCGCGCTCTGTGGCTATCTTTAGGGCTTCATAGGTGGCGAAGAAATCCAGACCGTCGATACATTCTGCGGGCATACCAAAGCCTGCGTTACGCTCGGTGAGGCTGTTGGAGCCGACGCCATAATTAGCGGCAGTGCCTTCAGCGTAACCATTGTTCTCGTAGACGAAGACATGGGGTAGTTTCAATACCACGGCCATATTCATGGCTTCAAAAACCGTGCCCTGGTTGGCGCTGCCGTCACCGTTAAATGACAGTGCGACGTTTTTGGTACCCAGGGTTTTGGCGGCTAGTGCAGCGCCATTCACCAGTGGCGGTCCGCCACCAACAATGGCGTTGGCACCGAGCATGCCTTTATCGATATCGGCAATATGCATGGAGCCGCCTTTGCCTTT
>ENA-OQVM01000312-OQVM01000312.1-marine-metagenome-genome-assembly--contig:-NODE-312-length-79232-cov-6.079010_pt1 | contig 79232 bp, 77 predicted proteins | sample MGYA00237776_ERZ505498 | MGnify/ENA primary metagenome ERZ505498 (study PRJEB26159, sample SAMN06265151) | marine metagenome | isolation source: Helgoland LTER site | place: Germany:Helgoland, sampling... | reverse complement strand
GAAGCCATCATACCACTGGATCAGAGGCCAATCATGCACTAACAATTAACCTGGCCCAGTCAGATGAGGCTGCTCAGGTTAGACTGGCAGTCCTAAATTTGGAAGGATGCCAGCTGTTTGATTTCTGTTTTTAACTGCGTCAATTCTTGCCTTTTTCTGTCATAAAAAGCGTCTCGAAGCAGAGGCAGTACAGGCCCTATTCCAAAGGAGTAGCGCCCGTTTCCATGCTGATAATTTTACCGTCTTTTAGCATGGCGACCAACATGACAGCTTCTCTGCTATCATCTGGATAGGACATAAAAGCATGCTGTACTAGGACATCGTCATTTTCATAAATACAGCGTGACGATTCTTGGATAAATTTTTCATTTTCCATCATCCCGGTAACCATAGACGCCCATTCCGTTTTAGAAAAAGTGTCGCCAGATTTATGAAATGTTACCACGAAATCTTTGTGTAATAGGTCAAGATAGTCATCAACGTTTCTATCAGACATTGATTGATTTAATTTATCGTTCAAAGACATTGTACCGTTCCTATAAAAGTTAAACACATACTCCTATCATCACAGTAGGAGAGGGCGCTGATCTGTCAATAGAGACGCTATTTAAGTTCTCCCAAATGCTGCATAAAAAGGCAGAGCTTACCGCCTGCGTTAGCAGTGTTGAAACGGTATCATCGCTAAACTTCTTCCGGACATGCCGCCCCAAGCAATGCGTATATACGGGTCATGTGACGCAGGTGCGACATTTTTTCATCTTAAAAATACTGGTAATATTTCCTGTGCGTAACATATCAAAGCTCGAGCGTTAGCTCTTTTTTGTAATAATGCCCTTCATTCTAACCAGAGACTAAAATAGGAACTATTGATGAAAAAATTAATGATAATTTTGGCGCTTCTTTTTTCTGCTCCGGCAGTGGCTGCAGATATGTCTATTGACATGCAGAAGAAATCCTACAGTGTCGAAGTCGCAAAAATCGACGTAGGTGATACGATTACATGGCTGCCAAAATCTAAAGGGCATAATGTTGAGATAGTAGCCTCACCAAATGAGTTAAAGTTTAAATCCAAGAACAATAAAGGGACGTCCCTGACATTTGATACGCCCGGAATTTACTATTACTGGTGCACACCGCATAAATCTATGGGCATGATCGGCCTTGTTGTTGTTGGCGGTGATACATCAAACAAAGATGATATTGCTAAAGCAAAGGCGTTAGGCAAAAGCAAGAAGAAGCTTCAGGCGCTGCTTGCCAGCTTGTAAGTCTTAGTCATTAGACGTGATCATAACTGATTGCGTCTAATGGCAGGTCACACGAGACGATATGATGTAGCCTATGATGTGGTGGGTCCCACACTATTTTGCTATAAAACGGGCATGACGGACCTTTGCCGGGCATTAGGCTTTTGTCTGCTCGTCTGTGCTGACAGTCTGCTCTCTTTCGATTTTCAGTTGAGCTTCACGGGCTTTTTCCAGCGCCTGAATAGCAACAACGCTTATCACATACCATGTCGTAAAATGATCCAGCAGGTGGTCGCTTAGCGTGGTATCTTCACTCTTCTCTAACATTTTTTAGCCCGACAATAATGTAACCCCATACTAGTTACTGAATGCGCCCGGGGCAAAGAAAACCTGCACGCCATATCGGCTGCAAAAGCCATAAGAAGATATAGCCCTAACACTCCCCCCGCCGAGGCAGTGGTATGTAACTAGTGTTTTGGGCGCATATCGGAAGTAATGATGACGTTATATGCAGGGCAATATTTAGCTGATATCGCCAGACCACTTGTCCGTTACATACTTATTAATAGTAAGTATTGTGATAGCCGCGGCGAGTGAGTTAATTTTATTTTGTAATGGGTCTAAGTCTTGTATGCTGGATTTTTCGATCATAATGGCGAGGGGTTTTGCTTCTGCCAAGATTGGGTCAGGGTCATCAGGATAGAGCCTGTTATAAGCTGCGCCAACAACAAGAATTGCAGCATTGTAGCCTTCACGATATGGCTCTGAGGACCAAATTTGGTCTCTAACTTCAGGATCTATTAAAGCAACGAAATGCCGTTTTAGCTTGCCCGATGGGTCAATAGTTAACATGGCTTCTATGCTACAGCGCCCCTTTTTTTTCTCTGACCAGTTTGCACCGCCATATGCAACAGATATTAGAAATGATATCCAGGTGTCCAGAAAACCTCTTATATAAAGATTATCAAAAAAATCATCAGGAGGGTGAAGAGTGAACCTACCGCGATATTGGGTACTCTCAAGGCTTTGCATCAACATTATGCGGCCTGCATTTCCGAGCTCTCTGCCTTGTTTGATGTGACGATTAAAGAACAATCAAATGCCTCAATTTAGGTTGAAGTACTTTTACCAAAATAAAACTATAGGTAATATATAAAAACAAATAAAAAATGTTAAATTGTATTCATATTTATCAAAAGTGTGATGGAAGTAGCGCTCACCCAGAAGAAACATGATTCTGAATTTAGGAACCTGTTCGGCCTAACTGCCGATTAGGCTATTACTTTTTTCGAGAAGTTGTTCTGCACAGATCTTGATTATACGAAATGTGACAGCTTCTTAAGCACTGTTTTCTCAAAACCCCTACAGTGTTCCGATAGCTCTCCTATTACTCATCTAAAAGAAGCGGGACATGTTGCGCCCTAGCATCTCCCCAGCATCCCAGCACGCAAATGCGCGCCTATTTGTTATCTTTGATGCGTTTTCCTATCTTGCGAATGCCGATATAGAGCGCCAAGGCTAGGATGGCGAGGATGAATGTATCAGTATGTGATACGCGCTCACCGCTGAATAGGGCTGTAATTGTGCTGAAAATATCCATTGATAGTTCTTTTCTAATGTTACCAAAGCTAGTCTTCACCTTTGGGTGGTTATGCGGATGAATAGGGCTAGGCAGGGCGCCTTTACGCGTCTGTCGTGAGCCGCATCAGGCAAGATAGCCTAGTTTGAGGCAGGGGTTTGCCGAATTTCATCCTCTTTAACAGGCTTATAGGTTCCGGATGTCTCAAACTTATTTTCGGCATCAATGTGAACAAAGTCTGCTTTGGTTCGGGTGAATATTTCCCGATCAATATCAAACCAGAAGGAGGGCGGGTCAAAGGTGCCGACTGCAATCGCAGTTTTGCCCCGCAAAAAATCAGAGTCGATTTGCCAATGTGTTGTCGTACCGCACGTAACGCAGAATGACGTTGAAACCGTGTTTCCGGACTGTGTCTGATAGGAATGTTGTGTGAGCGTGCCTGACAGTATTTCAACATCTGTTTCTGAGAAATACGCGCCAACACCAAAGGCAGACCCTGTCCGAAGCTGACAATATCGGCAATGACACACAGCATGAATGTCAGGATAGCCGGTCGTTCTGTATCTTACTGCCCCGCAGGCACAGCCACCTTCATGTGTCTCATTTTCAGTCATTTTTTTTCGCCCCCATTTTATATTATAGCGCCCATTCAGATTATGAGGGCTATCGTTACTCTGATGGGTGGCGTTGATTTTGCCAACCCCCAAAGAGCGGTGATACTTTCATCATGAGGCGATATAAGAGTAATAATGATTGTCTCAGTCTTGCATGTAGCAGTATTTTAGCAAACTATTAGATGAGCGTGAGAGAGAAGGGGAGGTAATGGATAATCAAACGGCGTGTGCTGTCATGTCAGCCTCAGAGACGGCATCTGATTTCAAAAAATCTTTTATCTGTGCCAATGATGATTTGCATCAGGCATTACTGGACTCGCCATTGGCTATTTTTGTTTATGTATTTGGCGTGCTGCTTGTGATGTTTATTGTGCAGCGTGCCGCTAAACCACTGCCGCAGAAAAAAAATAAAAAAGATAAAGAAGATAAAAAAGACTTATGAAAATAGAAAATATCACACCATCCGCAACACAGCCATCCTGCCCGCGCTGTCACGCTAGTCCACTAGTAGTTGTTGCTGTTCATGGGCATGAGCAATGCAGTATTTGTAAATCCAACATCTTTGAATGCTGTGCAGGAGATACCTGTGACAGTGTGATAGAGTTTGGCGATACTGGGCATGAAAACAGATAAGCGCCTCAGTGCCCCGCAAGATGAAAGCAAAATGCAGATGAACATCACTAAAATAGCACGAATGCTGGTATCCATTCTCTTTCCTGCGGCTGCGTTATATTTCTGTTGGTGGATTATGGGTGATGTAGGAGAGCTCGTAGCGGGTATTATTTTCCTGATAATGACCATCAATTATATCTGGTTAATGCGTAAGCTTGGAAAAACAGGTTAGCTGTGAGCTATCTAGCTGTATTTTTGAGCGCCTTCGTGGCTGCAACCCTTCTTCCGGCGCAATCAGAAGCTGTTCTTTCATTTTATATCCTATCAGCACCGCAGACAGTTTTTGCGCTTATCCTGGTTGCAACAGTGGGAAATGTTCTAGGCTCAGTGGTGAATTGGGTAGTAGGGTTTTATGCTACCAGATTTCAGAATAGAAAATGGTTTCCGGCAACGCCTAGTCAAATGCAAAGAGCAGAAAAATTCTATCGTAAATATGGAAGATACTCATTATTGTTAAGCTGGGTGCCGTTTATTGGTGACCCCATTACTGTCATTGCAGGCGTGCTTCGTGAACCCATTTTCTCGTTTCTGCTGCTTGTAACAATAGCAAAGTCAGCGCGCTATATTGCCCTCTCATTGATTGTTCTTGAGATGATATAAAGGATGCTACTATGCCTTATCGCAGGGCCTCTGAGGTAACACCATCCACGCCACTGAAAGTACAATAAAATGCATGAACTAGAAGCGCGGCCTGCTCTGGAATCTGACCTGCCAGCGATACTTGATCTGCTTGCAGATGATGTGCTTGGTCAGCAACGCGAACAGATTGGGCCGCCTATACCGGCTCACTATCATACAGCTTTTGCAGCCATTAAGGCTGATAAAAACCAGCTTCTGGCTGTATTTGAGTATCATGATACGCTTGTTGGCTGTCTTCAGCTTAGCTTTATCCCGGGCCTGTCTCGGCAGGGTATGTGGCGCGGCCAGATAGAAGCTGTGCGGATTAGCGCAACGCATCGCAGTAAAGGGTTTGGCACAGAAATGATAGGCTGGGCGGTTGAGGAATGCCGGGCGCGTAATTGTGGCCTTGTTCAGCTTACGTCAGATAAAACGCGTGCCAAAGCAGTTGCATTTTATCAGTCACTAGGCTTCCAGCCCTCTCATGAAGGCTTTAAGCTTTCGCTATAATATCTCCTACTACAGCGCCGTTAGCCAAGCGTGCCGTCAATAACATATTGTAATATGCGTACAATTTCGGCTGGGGTTTCAACCACTGCCAAAGCAGCGGCATCAACTTCTTTCAAAGCATGCTGATGCTCAGCGCCATGCATCACAATAAGCGATTTGCCAAGAGCAGATGCGTAACCTGCATCAAAAGCAGCATTCCATTGTTTGTATTTATCACCAAACCGAACCACAACAACATCTGCATCAGCAATGGCTTTGCGTGTCCGGATAGCATTGATCTTAGCGCCCTTATGATCATGCCAGAATTTATTCGGCTCATCCCCTAAAATAGCAACACCGCAATCATCGCTGGCGGCATGGTCTGTCACAGGGCCGGTGAAGCTGACATCCATACCAGCTGCGCCTGAAATGATTTGCTCACGCCAATCAGAATGAATTTCACCAGAGAGATAAAGTGTGAGTGACATGATTAATCCTGTGTTTAAAATACTGTCAAAAATACGCGTTAGGCCATTAGCCCTATAATGACCATATCATAGGCTGATAAAGGGCTATGATTTTTCACCGCGAGATGTAATGTCAGTCATAAAAGGTAGGATGATAAAGTTAAAGCCTTTTTGACATATTTTTCAGAATCTGAGGTTTGAGGGAGCTGTGCCATGAGCATGTTAACAAAAGCAGTCATAACAGGCGCGACAAGCGGCATTGGTTTTGAACTTGCAAAAGCGTTGACCCATTCGGGTCGTGAGGTTCTGGCACTTGGGCGGAATACAGAACAGCTTAAAAAATTAGCCTCTGAGTTTGGGTGTCATACGCTCTGCGCTGATATCAGGGATGATAAAGCCATTATCCCGGAAATGCTGTCATTTAAGCCTGATATTCTGATTAATAATGCTGGTATTGGGCATGGTATCGACGGGCTGGATGGGCTTGATGTGAGCCTAATTCAAGAAGCGATTGATATTAATGTATCCTCGCCCATCAAATTAACAGCAGCGCTTCTGGACAGTATGAAAGAGCAGGCACGTGGACATATTGTTAATATTGGCTCGGTTGCGGGATTGCATACGCTCTACTCATCTCTTTATGGCGCGACTAAATCAGCCATTCATCTATTCAGCCAGAATTTGCGCGCTGAGCTTCACGGGACGCCGATTAGGGTAACCGAAATCTGCCCCGGCAGAGTCTCAACAGGGTTTTTTCAAGCAGCGACAGGTAATGAGGAGCGCTTAAAAGCGCTTGGCCATTCCGGCATTAAAGAGCTTACCCCAACAGATATTGCTGATGCTGTTCTCTATGCTTTGAGCGCGCCGGCGCATGTTAATATTGCGACAATAGAAATTATGCCAGTCGACCAGGCTGTTGGGGGCATGAAGCTTAATAGGCCATAATGTTAGGCAGTGGTTTTGTTGTTATATCAAACCCCTTATTAAGACGGCAGCTGTTCAGCCATGCCGAGCGCGGCTTGCGCTGACCGGTTTTCAAAATCTGTTCCGGCGAGCTCCCACTCATTTTGTAACATCCTCGTCATATATTGCTTGTTATAGATGAAGCTGAAAATCAGGTGTGTTAAGCCAAAGGTAAGGAAGCAGAACAGAAAATGCAGCGCCGCAACGCTAAGCTCACCTCTAAACATAGGCACAAACCAGCCGAAAAATAGGTATGTCCAGCTAAACCCATAAGCACCATTTTTCATCATTCCACTATATTTATGTTTTATGATAATACCGGTTGCCATATCCCCTCCTGATGGATGCATCCACCTCCTAGCAGGCGGAGATATGAGTATATTTCACAACTGATTAAATTTTGGTTAAAGATACGAAAAAGCCGTTGCATTCACCTGCAGCTTATCTAAAGCTATCAGGGGGTTGAAACTCCATTATCTATAACCAAACGGTGCCAGACCACACCGACCATGGGAGCTCATATGAAAGCCTTTTCACATTTATTCGGTGCCGTTGTTATTTCAGCTGTTTTATCAGCTACAGCGGTCATTCATACTGCATCTGCAGATGGCCATGCAGCGCACCTTGATTATACGCTGGGCGATAAGATGTTTTCAGCCCATATGCAAAAAGCCGAGGGCGATGCGAAGGGGACAATTTATATTATTCATGACTGGGACGGTCTCACCGATTACGAAATAAAGCGCGCTTCTATGCTGGCAGAGCAGGGCTATAACGCTATTGCTGTTGATTTGTTCGGTGTTGATGCCAAGCTGGAAGGCCGCGATGATTACAGAAGAGAAACAGGCGCTCTTTATCAAGATAGAGACGAATTCAGAGCCCGTATATTAGCCGCGTTAAGCGCTGGAAAATCTAGTGGTCTAGAGGCAGATAAATCCTTTATTATCGGCTATTGTTTTGGCGGCGCAGCTGTGCTGGAAGCGGCGCGTGCAGGAATGGATCTTGACGGGTTTGTTAGTTTTCATGGTGGATTAAAAACGCCAGCTGAGCAGGACTATAAAAATACGCCGGCTCCTGTGTTGCTATTACATGGCTCAGCCGACCCCGTATCCGGTATGGACGACCTTGCTGCTGTCCTAACCTTATTGCAGGAAAACGGTGTGCCTCACGACGCTCAGGTTTTTGGCGGCGCGCGGCACTCTTTTACAGTTGAGGGGTCACGTGATTATGACGAAATAGCTGACGCTAAATCTTGGGATGCCTTGCTAAGGTTCCTAAAACAGAACAGTTAGGGGCTTCTGGCTTATTCATATAATGGAACCGGTATTCCTTGAAACAGCGTTGAATGGCCCATGGTCACAGCACCGCCAGCCCTTAATGCCAATAAGTGTTGAGGCGCTTATCGAAGAGGGAATAGCCTGCGCTAAAATTGGTGCGTCGATTATCCATTTACATGTCTATGATCCTGCAACATCTCGCCAATTTGAAGATTTTCAGGCTTATAAGGCAGTGATTGAAGGCATCCGGTCTGAATGTGATGTGATTGTCTATCCAACCTTGCCGCTTGCAGGCTCCCCAGATGCTCTGGCTGACTATTCAGCTGAGGAGCGATTTGCAGTTGTTGAAGACTTAGCCAAAACAGGGCTTCTTGAATGGGCGGTTATTGATCCCGGCACAACGATGATTGCCGGCTTTGATGATATTGAGGCAGGCGATAATGGCTTTATCTACAAGAATAGTGTGGCTGAGATCAGATATGGATTACAGCTAGCGGCACGCTACCAATTTCATCCCTCATACGCGATTTATGAAGCTGGGTTCATGCGGCTTGGTGATGCGCTCTACCGTTCTATACCGAACTGTCCGGCTCCGATTTATCGCTTTATGTTCTCCGATGGATTTACCTTTGGATTTCCCCCCGAGGCACGCTTTATGGAGAGTTATTGCGATCTTCTTGAGGGGATATCTTCTGATCCGTTCTGGATGGTTGCCGGGCTTCGCGCTGATATCACACCGCTTTATGAGGCCTGTCTTCGGCGGGGCGGGCATTTGCGTGTTGGCCTAGAAGATGCTGCCTTCCACTCACCCATTGGTAATGCTGGCCTTACCCAGAATGCTGTAGATGTTATAAGCCGGTCCGGGCGCATCGTTGGCACGGCGTCTCAGTTGCGCCAACGGCTTGCATCATCCGGCTTATAGGCCCCTAAAAATAGCGCGCCTATCACAGGCTATAATCACTAGATTTTTTCAGAAATAACAGTCACTCTTGGGTAATAAACCAAAAGTGAGGGGACGTGATTATGCCATATTTCAGCCATCAGGGCGTAAAGCTACATTATCTTGATGAGGGTGAAGGGCCGGCACTGCTTTTCCTACATGAATTTGGCGGTGATGCGCGCACATGGGCACAGCAAGTCGCAGGCTTCAGCCAGCAGACGGACGCGCCGCGGCGCTGCATTGTGCTATCTGCACGGGGGTATCTGCCGTCTGATGTGCCGGCGGATCCTGCCGCTTATAGCTGGGAGAATAATCGTGATGATGCAATCGCGCTGATGGACCATCTGGGGCTGCAACAGGTTGACCTTATTGGGCTCAGTATGGGGGCTTATATCGCTCTGATGGTAACCCTTCATGTACCAGATAGAATCCGGTCTACGGTTTGTGCAAGTGTTGGGGCTGGCGCGCATCCTCCCTTCCGCGCCGCCTTTATCGAAGATGCCATTGCCAGTGCTGACCATATCCGCGCCACAGGCACCATGCCGGCGCGTGAGATGGCCTTGGCGCCGAACCGTATTCAGCTTCGCTCAAAGAATGAACCTGCTTGGCAGGAGTTTCTTGACCAATTAGCAGAACATGACCCGATTGGGGCGGCAAACACACTTGCCGAGGTTCAGGCAAAACGGCCGGGCTTACATGATTTTGCAGATCAGCTTGAGGCGCTTGAGGTGCCGGTGCTAATCCTTGCTGGTGATGAGGATGAGCCCTGTCTGGATGTCAGTTTATGGCTGAAACGCCAGATGCCTTACGCAGCGCTCAAGCTCTATCCGCGCTCAGGCCATCTCATCAACCTAGAAGACCCTGACCAATTCAATTTAGATATTGCGCTATTCCACCGCGCTCTTGGCGAAGGCCGGTGGGAGAAGCGCTCGCCTACACCCTTTACCTCGATGTTTGCGTCAACTGATGAGCTCCAATCTGATTGACAGGGGGCTTCGAAGCACCGTTAACTTAAACACGGTATTATGAGGGGTAGGAAGATAGCTTTTCTGCTGGCACAGATCGGCGATGGCTCTCATCGCATTATGGGGAAATAAAATGGATAAAATCGGATTTATTGGACTTGGCCGAATGGGCCTGTCTATGGCAGCAAATATTGTCAAAAGCGGAACTGATGTCTGGGGGTTTGATACCCAAACTGCACAGACAGCTGCATTTAAAGAGCGCGGCGGGCATCTTTGTGCATCGATCGCAGATGTTGCGGCACAAAGCGATATCATTATTACCATGCTGCCAAATTCTGAAATTGTTGAAGCTGTCATTGCCGGACCCGGCGGGGTGCTATCCACAGCCAAGGCAGGCGCTACTATCATGGATATGAGTACGGTCCGCCCCGAAACATCTGATAAAATGGCGGCGCTCTGTTTGAAGCAGAATATTGGGTTTATTGATGCTCCTGTTGGCAGGCTGGCATCGCACGCTGATGCAGGCCAGTCTCTGTTTATGGTTGGCGGCGAGGTATCTGATTTTGATAGGGTGTTGCCGCTATTGAATGTAATGGGCAGCGAAATCTATCATTGCGGCCCTGCTGGCGCTGGCACGCGCACCAAGCTGGTCAATAATTTCCTTGCAATTTCTTATTGTCAGATGAATGCAGAAGCGCTTGCTCTTACAGCCAAATTCGGTCTTGATCTCGATAGTACACTGGATGTCCTCTATGGCACGACAGCTACCAATGGACAGCTGAAAATTGCATGGCCTGCCAAAGTGCTCAATCATGATAGTGAGCCGGGGTTCACCATCGATTTGGCGCATAAGGATTTAACGCTTGTTGTGGAAGCTGCAAACGCAGCACAAGTCCCAATGCCGATGGCTGCTGCCGCACGTGAAGCCTTTAGTTCAGCTAGGGCACGCGGGTTTGGCGGAAAGGATTTTTCAGGAATGCTCGAAGCGCATTGCGAGTTAACAGGCTCCGATGTTCCGCGGCTATCGCATAACTCACGTCATAAAAGCGGCAGTTAGCACTCCGCTCATCTTAGGGTTTTATGCTTAACGCATCTAGAATAGGACAGTCCGGCCTGTCATTACCTTTACAGCCCTTTGCAAGAAGCTGAAGCTGGTCTTTTAGGGATGTTAGCTCGGTAAGCTTGCTATCAATTTCGGCTATCTTGGCAAGGGTGAGGGTTTTGACTTCCTGACTGGTTCTGTTTTTATCTTCATATAACGAGAGCAATTCCTTGCATTCCTCGATGCTGAAATTAAACCGGCGTGCCTTGCCGATGAAATGGAGCTTGGCAACATCATCATCTGCGTAATCGCGATAAGATGTCTGCGTGTTGCGCTGCGGTGAGACCATTCCGATATTTGCGTAATATCGCACTGTTTTTACGGATAGGCCGGCCTTCTGTGCTGCTTTGCCGATATTCATCACATTTCTCCTTTACTCTCCCCCAAGGGGAGGCCGTATCTCTTCATTCCTACCCTCTAAAGTGGCAACAGGCAAACGGCATAATATAAATGGCAACATTATCACAAAATAGTGCGTTTACATGGCAATGCCGGCATACGTGGCGCAGGGCGTCAGTCAACACCTTATGGTGCTTGTTGGGATGTTCGATAGGCGATTTTGGTACCATTGCCTTTTTTCAGCTTTCGGGGATTGGCTGGCCTGTCTGGGCAATTATGGCTCTGGCAATTCTGAACGGTCTGCTTACCTCAATCCTGCTTGAAACAGTAATATTGAGCCGTCAAATGGCTTTGGGCTTAGCGTTCCGCACAGCTGTTGGGATGTCTCTTATCTCAATGATTGCGATGGAACTTGCAATGAACCTTACGGATGTCGCTTTAACTGGCGGCGCTATGCTGACATGGTGGGTGATACCCCCTATGCTTATTGCCGGCTTCATTGCGCCGCTTCCCTATAATTACTGGCGTCTGAAGGCACTTGGAAAGGCCTGTCACTAGGATGGCAAAATTATCTACTACCATGATGTTATTGGTTGCGGGCGGCGCCTTACTGAGTGTGGTGGCAGCATATTTTATAACCTCTGCTCCTGCTGGCAATGCCCGTATTCAGCTCATGCCGAACGATACAGAATTAGTCAGCCTCGGCGGCGCTGTCTATGTCCAGAATTGCGCTGCCTGTCATGGCGCTGCTCTGCAAGGGCAGGCAAACTGGCGCTCGCGTATGGCAAATGGCAGGTTGCCGGCACCGCCGCATGATGAAACTGGTCATACGTGGCACCATCCTGATAACTATCTTTTCGCGGTTACCAAATATGGCATTGAGGCAATGATTAAAAATACCTATCCCAACAATATGCCAGCTTATGAAGACCAGCTATCTGATAGAGAGATTATTGCAGTGCTGTCTTACATTAAAAGCCAATGGCCTCGGAAAATTCAGCGCCAGCATGACCAGATCTCCCAGCGGTCGAGTAACCAGTAACATGCTGATGGGCTACTGGGATGTTGTCACAATCGCTATTCCGGCAAGCACTAAAACCAAAGCCCCACGGGTAATCATTGGAACGATTTTCATCACCGTTGGATGAGGCGGGACTGCCTTTTTAGCGCTAGAGGCAAGGTGGTAATTCAAAAATGAAATAACCAGCAACAATATAGTAGCGCCGAATAATTTCATATGAAAAGCCCAGCCAAGGTCAAAGCCACCATAGATAGCATGGCCAAGCCCGATGCCCGTCACCCATAAAATGAGTATTGCAATTAGTCCAATACGTGCCAGCATCATCATTGTCTTCTGGACAGGCGGGGCAGGCGGCATGCCAGCCTTCTGATGCGCCTTTGCAAGCAAGCTATTTGCAACGCCTAAGCCGCCAGCAAGAAATAATGCGATATAGTGAAAAAATTTCAGCACAATGATAAGCGACATGGAACTCTCCTGGCAAAGGCGCGGTTAAAGATAACAGCAGAATAACTGTAACAATAGTCTGCCTTTTTCATAACTAGCATGAAAGGGTTATCCTTCCTGTGCTAGCATTATGCCCCCGATTAATGCAGTCGCAAATCAGGTTTTTTATCTATCAGAGCTACAAAACGCTGTTATACCTGCTGCATTGCCTTTATGCGATGGCGCGCGTAGGCTATTATTCGCTAAATATCATCCCTTTTTAAGACCAAAAGAGTTCGTTCGTGATAGAAACATTCATCACCGCTTTCATTATTTATTTTGTGGTTGTTGACCCTATTGGTAATGCGCCGATTTTTATTGCTGTGACATCTCATCTAGGCAAAGCAGCCAGAACCCGCACAGCCATAGAAGCAACCATTGTCGCAACTATGATCATGCTGTTCTTTGCGACATGTGGGTCATGGGTATTGCATTATTTGCGGATTGGGGAGCCTGCTTTTAAAATTGCTGGCGGGCTTATTCTGTTTCTGGTGGCATGGGACATGCTGAACAGCAAGCGCCAGGCCCGTAAAAAGAAGGAAACATCTCCGATTGGTGAAGCAGGTGACGATGAGCCTGAAAATGTGGCTATCTTTCCGTTGGCGATCCCGCTTCTTGCAGGACCTGCCGCTATTATGTCGGTGATGGTCGTGTCTGCCGATTTTGATAAGGGCCTTGCGATGACACTGGCCGGATATGCAGCCTTGCTGGCTGTAATGGTTGTGACAGGATGTATCCTAACAGCAGCCTCTCTGGCTGAAAACCTGATTGATCAGCGGGTAACCAACGTATTTTCGCGTATTACCGCTATTATTCTGGCAGCCTTATCTGTGCAATATATTGTCGATGGGATGACAGCCCTTAATATCGTTTCAATGCGCTAATGTGCCCGTGCGGCTATGCGCCGAACATTAAGGCTTAATAATGCGGCGGCGGTACATCTTCATCTGGCCTGAGAATGCCGCTTTCCTGCGTGCTCTGTAACTTGGTGGTAAGAACTGCTATTTCCATACGAAGGGCTGTAATATCCTTCTGCTGAGCATAAAGCTCTTCGCTCATCTGCGCGATTTCTGCCTGCATAAAAGCGGCCTGTTCCTGAATTTCTTGTAGTTTTTTATCCATAACGCTGTTCTATCATCATGCGTGACGGGCGGCAAAGAGTTATGCGTTATAGGCGCGATAAGATTATCGGTACTGAGCAGAGTTATTTTTTGAAAATAAGGATATTTGGCGCGTTATGAAGACAACGCAGATAATCGGGTAAAAATAGTTTTCAAGCTATGCATAATCCGCTTTCCGATATAGCGTGATAGGTGTTCCATTACAGGTGCGTAAAGGCGGCGCGATATGAGCGATAAACAAACAATTGAGGTTTATAACCAAAATGTTGAAAAATATCGGGCATTGGTTGATAAGCTTCCGAATACCAAAACGCTAAAATCTTTCATGAGCCGGTTTAAGGCTGGCGCAACTATTCTTGATTTTGGCTGTGGGGTTGGAGATTCGGCTGCCGCTATGCGGGCTGAAGGGCTGCTGCCTGTCTGCCGTGATGGGTCAGCAGAAATGGTCAGAACGGCAAATGAGCTGTATCAGCTTGATGCCTCTGTTGCCCTGTTTTCTGAGCTTGATGATAACAATATCTATGATGGAGTATGGGCTAATTTTAGCTTGCTCCATGCCCCTAAATCAGAATTCCCACACCTTATTTCTGCGCTTCATACATCCTTAAAACCGCATGGCTGGTTATTTGTTGCTCTCAAGCTCGGGGATGGTGAAATGCGTGATAAATTCGGGCGACATTATGCCTATTATGAGGAGGATGAATTGGATTCCATCCTGATAAAGCCAGGCTTTGCTGTAGATGAGAAAATTTATGGCAAATCAAGAGGTATGGCAGGCACAGATGAGCCATGGATTGGCGGGTTTTATCAAAAGTCTGCCTAACAGGCTTTATTTTTTGGGCAGAATTTTGGTGAATGATGCCTTCCAGAAAGGTAATGGGGGCAACTTAGATATCATTTTCTTTGTTTTATGCCGAAAAAAGGGCATAAAAATAGCTGGCTCGGCTAAGCTTTGAGCGCGTTCATTATCCCTTTCCTGAAGAGGTTACATGTCAGATCATCAGCCCCCCTCTGTTCAGCTTCTTTGCCTTGACGGCGATGGTATTGGTCCTGAAATTACGCAGGCCACAATTCATATTATCACAGCAGCTGCTGCTCGATGCGGCTTTGATGTTGATATCAGGCATGCTGATATTGGGTTAACAGCGCTGCAACAGAGCGGCACCACCTTTCCTGATAATGTGCTGGAAATGGCGCGGTCCTGCGATGGGATTATACTTGGTCCGGTATCTCATAATGATTATCCGCCAGTGGCTGAAGGCGGCATTAACCCGTCTGGTAGTTTGCGTAAACAGCTCGACCTCTATGCTAATATCAGACCGGCAAAATCTTTTGAGGGGGTTGCAACCCCTTGCGGCATCCCTGTTGACCTGATTGTGGTGCGCGAAAATACCGAAGGGTTTTATGCTGACCGTTCGATGTCACTTGGGCCGGGCGAGTTTATGCCAACAGATGATTTAGCATTATCGGTTCGCAAAGTAACACGCGACGCATCACTGCGGATTGCCCGCTCAGCCTTTGAGCTGGCCGCACAGCGCCGCAGTAAGGTAACAGCTGTCCATAAAGCAAATGTATTGCGTGTCTCAGATGGGCTGTTTCTAGAGTGTGTGCGAAATGTTGGCGCTGAATTTCCGAATGTTGAGTATGAAGAACAGCTTGTTGATGCAATGGCAGCCCTTCTTATCCGTGATGCAGGTGCCTTTGATGTGATTGTCACAACTAATATGTTTGGCGATATTCTGTCTGATGAGGCATCGGAGCTTGCTGGCGGGCTTGGGCTTGCTGCATCGCTAAATGCGGGCGAGAAATTTGCAGTAGCGCAAGCTCAGCATGGCTCAGCACCGTCACTTGCCGGTCAAAATAAAGCTAATCCATGCTCTCTTATTGGCTCGGCAGCAATGCTGCTGCGCTGGATTGGCGTGCGTAGGAGCGAGCCTTGTTTCGGGCAGGCCGCTCAGATGATAGATGATGTCATGGCTGATATGGTAAGCCAGCCTGAAACACGCACGCCCGATTTAGATGGCACATGCGGTACTGACGTGTTTGCAGATATCTTTGCAAAACGGCTATCAGGGAAAAGCTGAGTATTATTTATAATGGGCACGACGGTCTGAGAATTGGCGGACCCGTTTGCGCCATGCTTGGTAGCTACCACGTTTCAGAGATGATCGCATCAGGGCTTTGACCTCCTTTTCAGGCAGGCCATAAAGCATCTGTATCTGAGCAAAGCTATCATGATCAGATAACGCCATCTGAATGATATCGCTTATTTCGGCTTCGCTCAGGGCAGGGCGCATCGTCATTATAGGATTTCCCTTAAAGGCAAAAAGCGCTCCTTACTGGCGGAGCCACATAACGTCATATAGCGCAAAAATCAGAAAGCAAAGCCTTCTGCCATTGTTTTATCGAGGTGTTTTATTTTAGCGTTTTAGAACTTTTGCGCCTTCGGCTGTACCATCATGAAATGAGCCATGCCATTTATCGAGCGGCACTTCGGCAGTTCCATAATTACAATCATAATAGCGATGATGTAGTTGATGGAAAAAATCGCCCATTTTCATTCTGCGCTTCTGACCAATAACCAGCCCTTCATAACCGCTATGAGACACAACAGCGCCCAGAATAGATAAGTGCTGAGAGAAGATAATATGGAGCGGATTGCAGGAAATGAACGCGTAAATAAACACGCCAGACAGCCAGATAACATGCTCAATAGGATGCATTGCATTGCCAGACCATGGCCCGACAGACACATTGCGGTGATGCACATGATGCGCCAGCTTATATAGGGGCGGCCAGTGCAAGGCGCGGTGAATGACAAAGAACCAGCTACTATTCCAGACCGGCACCAGCATAAATAACCCAATAAACCAGAGCGGATTATCAGCATAGCTCATCGATGCGGCATAACCATTTGCATGTAGCCAGAGCAAGGTGCATTCGGTCGCTGTCCAGACGGTCACACCGCTCGCAAGGGACCAGAAAATATTATCGCGCACCTGATTGCCAAAGGTGAATTTTCGGCCATCCTTATTTGCCATGCTATTATCGAATTTTAGCGACCGGCCTTGCCCCTTAAACCGATAGAGATATAAATGAAGCCCGCCTGCAATTAGTAGCATTAGCCCCAGATTTTTAAGATAGATAGGCACAATCCAGCTTGCGCTGATGGTCACGCATAGCTCTAGCGCAGGGGTTAGATAGACCCAGCTAAGTATCGCCAGACCAAGAAATAGCAGGCGCTCTGTCAGCGGCAACCATGAGCGCACCAGCCAGCGTAACATTTCGGTAAGCCGAACTGGCAGGATGAAATAGGGCGAAATTTTCAGCGGTAGAACAGGATGAAAATGCCAGCCCGCCATTCGGGGCTGCTGTGTTTGCGGCGTATCATCAGACGGGCTCATAAGACCACCTCCACTCTCATCAAAAACCAAATCTTAAAATCATGCGTTACTCAATAAGACTGCCACCAAGCCAGCTATGTTTCAAGCGTGGGTGCAACAGGGGTACGAATTATATCTGGTTACTGTTTGGCGCCGGCGAACATAATGCTGTTGCGCAGCTCTCTATCTGCAAGAGCCTCAGCAAAATCATCATCATCAAGAAAGCCGCGCGGTGGCTGGCCGTGACTGAAATGACCAAAGCTATCGGTTCCTGAGATTTTTGTAACGGTTAGCTTTTCTGCCCCGCGTTGCTTCATCACAGGCGTAATCAGCCGGATGGCAACACCGATGCGTCTATCATCACTGCTATTCGGGCCAGAGGCATGATATAAATGGCCATGATGGAATGAGGCTTCACCAGCGCGTAGTTCAATATCAGTTGCATCGGCCGGGTCAACATCAACCGCTAGTTCCTGACCCCGTGACAGCAAGTTATTTTCTGCAAAGCTATCATGATGCGGCTGGATAATCTCATTATGACTACCGGCAACAAATTGCATACAGCCGCTTGTTGTTGTGGCATCTGACAGGGCAAGCCAGCAGGTCACCTCTTCATTATTATCAAGACCCCAATAGGTCAGGTCCTGATGCCATGAGACTATTTTATCTGTGCGCGGCTCTTTGATAAAGGTGTTGGAGCCCCATACAAGAAGGTCTGGCCCAAGCACCGCCTGTCCTGCATCGCGAATGGCAGGATGAAACAGCACCTCATAAAATGATGGAATAAGCCGCTCAGGATAAGCGCGGAGTAGCTTTAGCCTGTCGATATCATCACCGACAGCTTCTTCTGCACGTTCAAGGTCATATCGCATGCTGGCGGCATCTGCTGTGCTGAGCACCGGCACCGGAAACGCAAAGCCATCACGCTTATAATCATCGCGAAAAGTCGCAGTGGGGGAGCTGGCGGGCGGCTGTTCTGTCTGATATGTGGCCATTATATCTCCTTTTGGTTGCTTAGCCTGCTAACGCTAGGCTCCTTTTTCTCCTGATATTATCTCTTATGCACCGCCGCGCCCCCTTTGGGTGGCGGGCAGATAACCTCCTATCAAGACTGTTCTTCAAGCCGGTCTGTTGCAGGCGGCGGTGTTGGCACAAGTGCTGATAAAGCTGCATAAAGAGCGTCATCCATCTTCACGTCCATAGCGCCAAGTGAGGGGCGTAGCTGGTCGGCTGTACGGGCGCTGATAATCGGTGCTGTAATGCCGCTATGGGCTGCAACCCACGCAACGGCCAGTGCGATAGGATCATAGCCAAATTCGCTGCCAATGAGTTGCAGGTTAGCCGCCGCCTGATGCATCCAGTCCTGAGCGTATCGGGCTGTATATTTGGGGTCCCAGCCAAGCCGGCCAGCCTCATCTGATGGCGCAGTGCTGGCATATTTACCGGTTAGCAGGCCGCCGCCAAGCGGGCTGTAGCTGATAACACCAATATTTTCAGCTTCTGCCATTGGCAGGATTTCAACTTCAGCCTGACGCTTTACAAGATTATACATTGGTTGCAGGATTTCGATCTCTGGAAAACCATGCGCCTTGGCAAGGCCTTGTGCCTTCATTATCTGCCATGCTGCATAGTTTGATACACCTAGATGGTGAAACTTGCCTTCCTGCTTGAGGGCGTGGACTTCTTTATATGTGTCTTCTAATGGCACATCATCATCGAACCGGTGCAGGAAGAAAATATCGGTATAGTCCAGCTTCATCCGGGTCAGGCTTTGTTCGAGCTGTGAGCGGATATTTTTAGGGCTACAGCCGCCTTCTGCGCCTGCTTTGGTAACAAGAATGATGTCGTCGCGTTCCGGTGCTATCAGCCTGCCCAGAATATCTTCTGAACGCCCTTCTGTATAAACCCATGCTGTGTCGAAAAAATTGATACCTGCTTCACGGCAGGCAGCATACATCTCAGCAGATTGTGCTTCGCTGGCACGGCCGCCAAACTGCATGGTGCCAAAACACAGAGGAGAAGTTGTAAGGCCATTTGGGCCATAGACACGTTGTTGAGACATTGAACTTCCTAACTAAGGTGAGGGGGGCTTCCTAACTAAGATGAAGGCGTAAAACTATTTTTTAACTTTTCATGCAAGCAATCACTCGTCAATCTGTTTAACATAGAACAGCATAAAACAAACTGATGGGGAAATGTGCATGAGTGCGGTCACAGCGTTATTATTTGATGTATTTGGAACTGTTGTAAATTGGCGCGAAGGTATCTCGCGCGATGTCGCAATTATCGCAGACCAAAAGGGTGTTTCACTTGACCCAGCAGCATTTGCTGATAGCTGGCGTGCAGAATATCAACCTGCCATGGAAGAAGTCCGCTCAGGGCGACGCAGCTTTACGATTTTAGATGTGCTGCATCGTGAAAATTTAAAAAAGGTTGCAACTGATTTTGGGTTAGGCGCGCTTAGTGCTGAAGATGAGGATTTTCTGGTCACTGCTTGGCACCGATTGCCCGGCTGGCCAGATAGCAGTGAGGGGATGTTGCGCCTGAAGCAAAAATTTATTCTGGGATCACAGTCAAACGGTAATATTGCCCTGATTGTGAATATGGCGAAATATGCCAACTTGCCATGGGATGTTGTTCTGGGGGCTGAGGTTGTTGGCCATTATAAGCCGCAACCAAAAGCCTATCTTAACGCCTGTACTGCCCTTGGCCTTGCAACAGAAAACTGTATGATGGTTGCAGCCCATAATGATGATTTGGTTGAAGCGCGCGCAGCAGGCATGAAAACAGCGTTTGTTTGTCGCCCGACTGAACATGGCGTCGGCCAAACCAAGGATTTACACGCAGAACAAGACTGGGAATTTGTGGCCCAAGATTTCAATGATTTAGCCGATAAGCTCGGTCTATAGACTGTTAGGTAGGAGAGTGTACAGATGAATATTGATCAGCAGGAAATGACAGACTGGCTTAAGTCAATTTTTACAGTAGCTGGGTGTCCAGAAGAAGAAGCTGTCATGATCGGCACGCATCTTGTGGATGCTGATGCTTCTGGCCATGCAAGCCACGGTATTGCGCGGGTACCACGCTATATTGATTATATCAAACAGGGCGATGTGCGGCCTGTCTGCGAAGCTGTAACGTTGATGCAGCAGGGCCCGCTTTTGCTGGTTGATGGTCAATATAGTTTTGGTCAGGTGCTAGGGCATCAGATTGTTGATAAGGCTGTTGAGCTTACAGCAGAACATGGTCTTGCGCTTATTGGGCTTCGTAATGCAGGCCATCTTGGCAGGATTGGCGGCTGGGCAGAAGAGCTTGCTGATAAAAATCTGATCTCTATCCATTTTGTCACGGTTGCCGGGAGTTGCATTGTTGCCCCGTTCGGTGCCAAACAATCCCGCATTTCTACAGCGCCAGTGGCCATTGGTGTGCCGCATTATAATGCTGATGGCAGCACAGATCATTATATTCTGGATTTTGCAACCAGCCGTGTTGCCGAAGGCAAAATTCTGGTAAGCCAAAAAACCGGCAGCACATTACCATCTGATGCGATGGTTGATGAGAACGGACAGGATTCAGATAACCCGCGCACGATTTATGGCCCGTCTGCTGATAGCCAAATTCCAAATCCGCGCGGCGGTGAGGGCGCTATTCAGACATTTGGCGATCATAAAGGCTCTGGTCTTGGCCTTGCTTGTGAGCTTCTGGCTGGCGCGCTCACGGGCGCTGGGACAAATGCCATAGAGCGGAAATTCTGTAATGGGATGCTGTCGATTGTTCTAGACCCGAAAAAATTTGATACAGACAGCGCGATGGTAGCTGAAATAGACGCTTTTATTGCTTCCATTCGTGACGCAGAGCCACGGGTTGAGGGGCAGGCTGTCGTGATTCCGGGCGATCCTGAACGCCGCCGCCGGGCACATGTTGCAGAACATGGCATTAACCTTGATGAGACCATTCGTGACCAGCTAGTTCTGATTTCTGATGAGCTGGGGGTTGCTGTTCCGTCTGCTGCTCTGTAGCAGGCAGGGATATTGCCTCATAGCAGGAAAGATATCGGTCATTCTGATAAGGGTAGGGGTTTTTGTCACAGCAATTTGATGTGGTTATTGTCGGAGCCGGCGCTGCTGGTTTGATGTGTGCGTTTCAGGCAGGCCAGCGCGGCCTATCTGTCCTGTTGATAGATCATGCCCGAAAGATAGCTGAAAAAATCCGTATTTCAGGCGGGGGGAGATGTAATTTTACCAACATCCATACCCGGGCTGAGGCCTTTTTGTGCCACAATCCGCATTTCGTAAAATCAGCCCTTGCCCGTTATACAGCCGCTGATTTTATCGATCTTGTGAGACAACATAACATCCCCTTCCATGAGAAAAAATTAGGTCAGCTTTTCTGTGATAGCTCAGCCCAAGATATCATTGATATGCTTGTTGAGAATTGTCAGCGGGCTGGCGTTACGATCCGCAAGGGCTGCGCTGTCACTGAGGTTAGGGTAACTGATGGCATATATGAGCTATCAACTGAGAGCGGTAATGTCTCTGGCACATCACTGGTGATTGCAACAGGTGGCCTGTCTATTCCAAAAATTGGTGCTACCGGGTTTGGTTATGATATCGCACGGCAATTTGGTCTTGCGCTTGTGCCGCAACGCGCAGGCCTTGTACCGCTTACCTTTACCGATGAGATGAAACAGCGTTGTGCCGCGCTCTCTGGGCTATCAGTAGATGCATGTGTGTCTGCGGGAAAAACAGTGTTTGAAGAAGGCATGCTATTCACCCATCGCGGTTTGAGTGGCCCGTCCATCCTTCAGATTTCATCCTATTGGCGCGAGGGTGAGCAAGTGGCTGTTAATCTGGTGCCGGAGCATAAGCTTGGCGATAGTCTGAAAGCAGATAAAAAGCAGCATCCCAAGCAGACGCTTCATGCAACATTATCACAAGTTTTGCCCAAAAGGCTGGCAGCAGATATTTTGGAATCGGCTCAGATGGAGGGCCGATTAGCAGATTGTGCTGACAAGCAGCTTGCTGCTCTTGGCGATCTGATTAATGACTGGCATATTAGCCCGTCAGGTACCGAAGGATATAGAACAGCTGAAGTAACACTTGGCGGGGTAGATACAGACGCGCTTGATGCCCGTACAATGCAGGCACGCGGTCATAAGGGGCTATATTTTATCGGCGAGGTGGTGGATGTAACTGGCCATCTTGGCGGTTATAACTTTCAATGGGCATGGTCATCTGGCTATATCTGTGCAGAAGCGCTCGCAGCAGGCTAACCTTTATCAGGCATCCCAGCAGCGGGCATTTAACAAGGACGAATAGGTTATGGCGAAAAAACGTGTAGCACTCGAAATTGGCATGGGAACCTCCTTGCGCAAGCAAGATTATACCCAAGCAGGCATACGGGCATTATCAGATGCGCTCTGGCATAATTCACTTAGTATGGCCGAAGCATTCGGGTTTCCAAAGTCAGCGATGATCGTTGATGTGGAAATTGGTGTGCAGAAACCAGAACAGGTGGATATTGAAAAAGTTGCGGCTGTTCTGCCTTATGGGCAAGGCGCGGTGCGGGCGGTCAAAGGCGGGCTTGATATCGAAAAGCCAGATGGTACGGGTGTGACGGTTATCGCCAATGCAGCAGTGGTCGTTTCATTCGCAATGACAGCTTCAGATAAAGGAGCCACATCATGAAACGGCTTATCCTTGAAATGGGAACAGGTAATGATTTGTATGGGCAGGATTATACCAAAGCCGGCAGACGGGCTGTTCAGGATGCAATCCATCATAGCTCGCTGACGCTGTTCAGATCGCTTGGGCTATCACATGAAGATATGAATGTGAAAGTCACCATCGCAGTGCAACAGCCAGACAAGGTAGATAAGGACATTATCGCAGCTGAGTTGCCACGTGGAAATGCCTCTGTAACAGTCGTTTTTGGCGGGCTTGATGTCCATGATGCCGAAAATGGCACCACATCAGTGATTGCAACAGCTGCTATCGAAGCTTTTCTTGATATTAATCCCGATGACTGGATGCTAGATAAGGCGTGACATACCTAAAGTGTGATGCGGCGTTCGGCTAGGCCCGGGATATCCATCTCAATCGCAAATACAGCGCCAGCAAGCGGCTCTGCCCCAGCAGAGATGCCTTCTGATGCAGATGTTACATACAGCGTCTTGAAGTCTGCGCCTCCGAAACAGGGACAGGTGAGTTGTGAGGCAGGTAGCTTAATCGCATCAACAAAACGACCCTTACTATCATAGCATGCAACACGCCCTGCGCCCCATTGTGCATTCCAGAGCCGGCCAGCACTATCAATAACCGCCCCGTCGGGATTGAGCCCATCTGCTGATAAATCAACAAAAATTTCAGGCGGTGATGCTGGCAAGCCAGTATCTTCATCAATCATGCAGGTCAGAATTTGCTGGCGTGATGTATCGCAGAAATAGGCCTGTTTGCCATCCGGTGAAAAGCAGGTAGCATTTGGAATTGTGATTGGCCGGAACAGGTCGCTTGCGCTCATGCTGGGAAATGCCAGATGATAATAAGCGCCGAAATCTGCCTCTAGCTTGCGGCCCATTGTCCCGAACCAGATAGCATTACCAGGTGCAACACGGCTATCATTTGCCCGCGTTAGGGCATTGCCAGATTCGATATCGATGAGCGGCGTGCGGATGCCTGTCTCAGGGCTGAATGAGATAAGACCACGTGCGGCAGCGATCAGAATGTCTGGCCCCTCTGTTAGAAACACAGCTGAGACAGGTTCACCAAAGCCAATGCTCCGGACAGAGCCGGTTGCAATATCGCCAATATGCAGGCTCCAGCTATTGATATCACACCAGAATAACAGGTTCCGTCTTTCATCAAACACAGGTCCTTCGCCAAGCTCGTCACGAACCTGAAACGCAATCCGATACTCTTGTGCCATGCTGCTGTCTCCTTCTTGCGCTTACGCCTTTTTTGATTTATCTGACAGATGCTAATGCTGTTTGTCTAGGGCTAGCACGCAGGATTCTTTGTTTCACCTCGCCCCTTAATCTGGCGTATAGTGAAAGAAAGGTTATGATGAATTTTTCGCAAAACAAAGGATGAAATTAATGACAAAGCAGGCACAGTATCCTTCATTGAATGACAAAGTTGTTTTGGTATCAGGCGGAGGGTCGGGTATCGGCGCCTCGATTGTTCGTAATTTTGCGGCGCAAGGCGCGCGCGTTGCTTTTCTTGATTATGACCGGGCTGCCTCTGAGGCGCTGGTTACCTCGCTGAAAGAAGAGGGATGTGATGTTCTGTTCGCTTTTTGTGATTTGCGTGAAATCGATGATTTGCGGGCTGCGATCGCCTCTGTTGCCAGCGCGCTTGGTCCGATAACAATTCTGATAAATAATGCTGCCCGCGATGACAGGCATTCTATTGAATCAGTGACACCGGAATATTGGGATGAACGGATTGCAACAAACATCAAACATCAGTTTTTTGCCGCCCAAGCTGTCGCAGAGCTGATGAAGCAAGCTGGTGGCGGGTCGATTATCAATATGGGGTCAACAAGCTGGATGATAGGCCAAGGCGGTATGCCCTGCTATACAACAGCAAAATCGGCTGTTCAGGGACTAACCCGCGGGTTGGCACGCGACCTTGGCCCACATAATATTCGGGTGAATACCGTGGTTCCGGGCTGGATTATGACAGAACGTCAAGTTGAGATGTGGCTGACACCTGAAAGTGAAAAAGAATTAATGGAACGCCAATGCGTGAAACGCAGGCTGGTGCCGGATGATATCGCAAAATTTGTTCTGTTCATGGCATCTGATGAAGCGTCAGCGTGCTCAAACCAGAGCTTTATTGTTGATGGCGGCTGGGTCTAGGCAGGAGAAAGTAAGACGATGGCAAAAAGATTAGGAATTCTTGGCGCAGGACGTATCGGGCAGGTTCATGCGCGCGCGATTGCACAAAGCCGTGATGCAGAACTGGCAGCGATAAGCGATCCGGTTCCAGCTGCCGCCCGCGCAATGGCAGATATTTATGGCTGTTCTATCCGGACAGCTGATGAAATCATAACAGCATCAGACATTGATGCTGTCATCATCTGCACCCCAACAGACCTTCATGCAAACCAGATTGAACAATGCGCGCGAGCTGGTAAAGCTATCTTCTGCGAGAAGCCAATCGACCTAGATTCGGCGCGTGTTCGGGACGTTCTGGATATTGTTACAGCCGAATCCTGCCCGCTCATGGTTGGGTTTAACCGCCGGTTTGATCCGCATTTTGCCCAGGTTCGTGCAGAAATAGAGGCTGGTAAAATTGGTACGCCTGAGATGGCCGTGATTATTAGTCGTGACCCCGGCGCGCCGCCCGCAGAAATTCTTACGCGGTCCGGTGGTATTTTCCGGGACATGACTATACATGACTTTGATATGGCAGTGTTCCTGATGGGCGAAATGCCCTCTGAAGTGCAGGCAACGGGATCGGTGCTCACAGATCCTGAAATTGCGCGGTTTGGCGATTTTGACAGTGCAAGTATAATGCTGAAGATGCCGTCCGGTAGCCAAGTTGTCATCTCGAACTCGCGCCGCGCCAGTTATGGTTATGACCAGCGTATTGAAGTACATGGTAGTAAGGGAATGATTTCGGCTGAAAATCAGAGGCCCGTTTCAGTTGAACTTGCTACGTCAGATGGCTATTTACGTCCGCCTTTACATCATTTTTTCATGACCCGCTATATTGATGCCTATGCTAATGAATTAGCGCATTTTATTCAGCATTTAACTGCGGGTACTGCGCCGCAGCCTAGTGGCCGCGATGGCTTAAATGCGTTGCTTATTGCCGATGCAGCCTATCTATCAGCCCAAACAGGTCAGGCTGTCAGATTGGATAATGCTGGTTAAGGTTTCTGCTTTGCTATTCCGGAACAGCGCCGATTATCTGCTGGTCATAATTGATAATAGCGCCTGTTATCAGACCTGATGATGGGCTAAGCAGATAGGCAATCAGCGGTGACAGCTCGTCCGGGTCAACAAGCTGGCCCATTGGCGTGCTGGCGGCTGCTTTTTCAGCCCAGTCCTCACCGCCGCCATGAAACCGTCGTTGAATATCAGCTTCGCCTTCGGTTTCCATCCATCCCGGCGCAACAGCATTGACCCGTATCCGGTTTTTGCGCATTGCATTAGCAGCATTCTTCGTCAATGTCAGAAGCCCGCCTTTGGATGTTGCGTAGGGGGTAAGGAAGCTTTGGCCCACATACGCAGATGTTGATAGGATATTGACCATTGAGCCGGTCTTTTCAGTTTCAATCAGATGCCGCGCTAGCGCCTGCATCATCAAGAACGGGCCTCTCAAATTCAGGTCCATATGCATCTGCCACATCTCAAGTGTTGTGTCTGTTAAGCTGCCTCGGTCAGTAATAGCAGCAGAATTCACAAGGCCATTTACAAAGCCAAAGCGCGTAACAGCTGCGTTAAATAAGTCTGCACAATCATCTGGTGAGGACATATCGGCTTGCACATAATAGGCGTCAACGCCCAGTTCCAGAAGCGCAGCGCAGGCCTTAGCGCCTTTATCGGCAGACCGTCCGGCTAGCGTTATTTTCGTGCAGCCAGAAGCAATCAGTGCGCGGGCAACAGCAAGGCCAAGCCCCTGTGTCCCACCAGTAATAATGACAGACGATTCAGTATTATCGCACATGGGAGGGAGCGTCGGTGATAATGCCATTATGATATCCTCTGGTTATATCCTTATCGAAGGAGGTAGTTCGATATTAGCTATCAACTTTTACCCATGCCCCAGTCTGAGCAGAACGGTCAACAGCATCCATCACCTGTTCAATTTTGAGCCCGGCTGTAAAATCAGGCCAGACATCAGCACCTGTTTCAATGCCGTTTAGCAAATCATGCAGCTCGCATATTTTTACATCCATATAGCCAAGGCTGTGACCCGCATTCGGCAGGAAGGCAGAATAGGGTGGATGGTAAGGCCCTGTCAGGATAGTGCGAAACCCGTTACTTGCATCATCATCTTCGGCTGTGAAGAGTTTGATTTCATTTAACCGTTCCTGATCAAAACTGATGGTGCCGCGTGTGCCATGAATTTCCCAGCGCAGGCCACATTTGCGGCCCCATGTCACCCGGCTTGCCCCGATGTGACCTTTGACACCATTTTCGAAATGCACAAGGGCTGAGACCATATCATCATTATCAACAAGCATCTCAGACCCATCATCAGGGTTTGTGCGCTTTTCATGGACAATATTAATATCCCCAACAACGTTTGTAATATGTGATCCCGTCAGGAAATGACCAATGGAAATAACATGACTGAGCACATCACCATTTGCCCCTGTACCCGATGAATTGCGCGACATGCGCCACGACCAAGGGCGGCTCTCATCTGCTTCATTTTCAACATCATAGCGACAGAAAAATCCTGAAACACGGCCAATTTTTCCGTCTTCAATGAGGCGGCGTGCGTAAGTCACAACTGGATTTTTGGTATAATTATAGCCAATAATTGTTTTACCGTTGCTCTCTTGTGCGGCGGCTAGCATGGCGTGCGAATCAGCAAGCGAAGTTGACATTGGCTTCTCGCACCAGACATGCTTGCCTGCTTTTAGCGCTGCAATGGCAATTTCAGCATGCGTATCATTTGGCGTGCAAATCGAAATGAGGTCGACAGCAGGGTCTGAGACAACATCCTGCCATTTATCAGTATAGCGGCTGAAGCCAAGGTCTGTTGCGCGCTGGCTAGCACGTTCTGGACTGAGGTCACAGACAATTTGTAAAACAGGGCGAAGACCCGTGCCAAAAACAGATGCTGAAGCACTATAGGCAATCGCATGCGCCTTACCCATAAATCCAGTGCCAATAACACCAATGCCAATTTCTCTCATATCACCCTCATTTGCCTATTAAATATGCAGAAAACATCACTTTAGCGGTTTCTATCCGTCTAAAAGTGACCCTAGAGTTTGTTATCAAAAAAACAATAGCAATTATGCCTTATTTTTCTAGAAATGACTTTACACGTAATCGTAAATAAGACTTTAATCATTCACGAAAAAAAAGGCGTCCTTTATGGATACCAAAAAAAATCTCAGGGAGAATAAAATGAAAAAATTAGTTTTAGCTCTGGCAGCACTTGCACTTACGGCAGGCGCAGCTCAGGCAGAGCGCTATGTAATGATTACGCATGGTGAAGGTAAAGATCCATTCTGGCCTGTTGTCCAGAAGGGCGGCGAAGATGCAGCACGTCATGTTGGTGCAGACTTCGAATATATCTTCAACCCGTCAGGCGATATGGGTGATATGGCTAAGTCAATCACTGCTGCTGCTGCAACACAGCCAGATGGTATTGTTGTGTCTCTGCCAGATCCAGACGCTCTTGGTCAGGCGATCAAAGATGCGGTTGCTGCCGGTATTCCTGTTATAACAATGAACTCTGGTCTTGAGTCATCCAAAGAAGTCGGCGCGCTTATGCATGTCGGTCAGCCTGAATTCCTTGCTGGTCAATCTGCTGGTGCTCGTGCCAAAGCAGAAGGCGCAACAAAGGGCCTTTGCTTTATTCAGGAAGCTTACAACACAGCGCTGAATGACAGATGTAATGGTTATGGCGAAGCTGTTCCTATTAAGCTCGTAGATAGCTCTAATGACCCAGCAACTATCCCAACACGTGCAGCAGCTGGTCTTCAGGCAAACCCTGATGTAGATGCTGTTCTATCAGTTGGTCCACATGTATGTGTTGGCGTTCAGCAGGCAATTGATGAGCTGGGTATGTCAGTTCACCACTCATGCTTCGATTTGAGCCCACCAGTTATGGATATGATTAACGCTGGTAAAGTTAAGTACACAATCGACCAGCAGCAGCGTCTGCAGGGTTACATGCCTGTTGTTGTTCTTCACCTTTATAACAATGGTGCTGGCCTTCTTCCGGGTGCAAACATCCCATCAGGTCCAGGTTTTGTTGACAAGTCAAACGCGTCATCTGTTGCTTCCCTTGCGGGCGTAGACAGATAAATCTGACTAAAAAATGATGAGTGGGCAGCTTGGCTGCCCACTTATTTTATATAAGATTGGGGAACATCATGAACGCGCCCGTTGCTTCGCGGCAAGAGTCTGATAGGCATGAACGTAAAAGTTGGCTTAAATCATTGTTTGCCAGGCCTGAAATTGGACCTGTCGGCGTTATGCTACTGCTCTTTGGCATGCTTGGATATTTCTCAATCCCGGCCGGTGAGTTTTCCTTAAATCCGTTTGCTGGTGAAGGCTTTAATGCTCTTGGTATCCGTAATAATTTACGGGTTATCTCACAGCTTACAATTATTGCCCTTGGGGCAGGCCTGCTGATTATTGCCGGTGAGTTTGATTTGTCGATTGGGTCGATGATTGGATTTGCTGGCGCTTGTATGGCGATGATTTTACGATGGGGTTTTTCGATTGTTATTCCCTATCTGTCATTCGAGGGCGGTCTTCATATTGAATTTTTTACCCTCATTCATATCCCAGACGTCTCGCCGCTCGGTGCGATAGGAATTACCCTCTGTTTCACATTATTCTTTGGCTGGCTTCAGGGCTTCATTGTCGTAAAATCTGGCCTGCCATCCTTTATTGTAACGCTTGGTGGATTATTCTTTCTGCGTGGTCTTACCGAAGTGTCGTTACGTTCATTTAATCATCGGGCTGACCAGGTTAAGGGCGCCACGACTGTTACTGAAATTCCAGATTTAAAAAATATCATTAACCTTCCCGGTCATGGTGAAATTGAGCGTGAGGCTGCTAAAGCGCTGCCAGAAGCTGATTTGCTCGCGCTGATGAAAGATGTACCGGCTGATGTGATTGCAAGTATTGCAGAACGTCTTGCCTATACCTATCAGCGGGTTGCTGATGCAAAGACAGGTATCATCGCAACCAAGGGTGTGAAGCCTTTGGAGCGTGCATTGGAAAATGCTATCGAGTCAGGTAATGAATTTATGGTCACAACCATTCGAGATAAGATTGCAAACTTTAGCATCGAACCGGTTGTGCCAAAGACGGTAACAGACGCTGATGTGGCACGCGCTTATATCGATAGTATCTCGTCTGCGCGTCCGGTAGCTGATTTCTTTGGGGGAGATATTCTACAGCCATTATTTGACTGGTTATATTTCCCGATTGATTGGAACACGAATAATTTTGGCAATCAGTTTGCCTCAGGTCTTTATTCATGTGTGATGATCAGTCTTATTTTATGTATGGTCTGCTATGTCATGCTGAGTAAAACGCAAGCCGGCAATTGGATCTATTCAACCGGGGGCAATATTACCGCAGCCAAAGCGAACGGTGTGCCAACGAATAAAGTAAAAGTATGCTTGTTCATCTTCTCGGCGTTTTGCGCCACCGTGTTTGCGGCCTGTCAAGTATTCGAAGTCAATACAGCAGATGCAGCCAAAGGGAATTTGAAAGAACTTGAAGCGATTGCAGCAGCGGTTATTGGCGGCATCGTGATGACGGGCGGCTTCGGGACTGTGGTCGGCATTGTTGTTGGCGCCTTTATCTTTGGGCTGGCAAAAGAAGCCTTCTTCTATATTCCGGGGATTGACGGTTCCTTCTACCGGGTATTTTTGGGGCTTGTGATTATTGCCTCTGCCTTATTAAACGAAAATATTCGAAAACGGATTATGGGGGCTATCTGATATGGCACAGTCACCAAAACAGCCACTGATTGAAACCACGGATCTGGTGAAGAAATTTGGCGCATTCACAGCCTTGAACGGGGTATCGTTAAAAGTATATCCAGGTGAGGTTCATGCCTTGCTTGGGGATAATGGTGCCGGAAAATCAACCTTGATTAAATTACTGTCTGGCGTGTTTGCCCCTACCAGTGGGACCATCAATGTTGAGGGTAAAACGGTAAGCTTTGTCTCGCCGCGTAATGCAACAGACGCTGGCATCGGTACTGTGTATCAGGATTTGGCCTTGAACCCGTTAGCGTCTGTGACACGGAACTTCTTTCTGGGGCGTGAATTAACCCATTTCGGTGGTCCTTTCGGGCTGATGAAAATGAACGAAATGCATCGTATTGCGGCTGAAGAAATGGCTAAAATTGGGATTAATATTGCTGATCCTGAACAGGCTGTTGGAACGATGTCAGGGGGCCAGCGTCAGACATTGGCGATTGCACGCGCGATTTATTTCGGCGCGAAAGTGCTTATTCTTGATGAGCCAACATCAGCTCTTGGCCAGCGCCAGCAAATGGAAGTCCTGAAGACTATCAGGCGGGTTCAGAAGCTCGGTAATATTGCTATCATCTTGATTACGCATAATGAAATTCACGCACGTCTTATTGCAGACCGCTTTACCTTCCTGTCGTTGGGAGAAGTTATTGGTAGCGGAACCTCAGACGACCTTAAAGGTGATGACATCAAGCGTCTGATGGCAGGCGGTGCTGAAATTGGTGATTTGGCCAAAGAGCTAGCTGTTTAGCGCGGACCGCCAAAGGGCAGTGATAGGCTTAAACTATTAGCCAGCTTTTGGTGCGTGATGAGTCTTGGATTTTTTCAACAAGATGCTGAATGCGGTAGCCTGCCCGAAAATTAAACGGCTCATCAGTTATGCCGGCTATTGCCTCAGAAAATTTAGCAATCTCAATTGCCTTTAAATCGTTAAATCCTATCTGATGGCCCGGCGCGACGCAGAATTGACCATAGGGATCATGCTCTGGGCTGGCTTCGATGCGCTTAAACCCGCGTCTATTGCGGCTATCGTTCGCATCGAAAAAATGCAGCTCATTTAACCGTTCTTGCGAGAAGAACAACGCGCCTTTAGAGCCATAAATTTCAAAATCATGCTGCATCGTTCGGCCGGTTGCACACCAATTTGCCTCAACTGAGCCAGCAATGCCGTTTTCAAATTCTAAAAACACATGAGTAATATCATCAACCTCAATATCCTGCAGTGCGCCAGTAGCATCTGGGCGCTGCGGAATGAGTGTTGTTGAGTTTCCGATTACGCGTTTGATTGGGCCGAGCAGAAATTCTGCAGTGGCGAGCGCATGGCTGCCAATATCAGCAAGAGCGCCGCCGCCAACCTTATCATGCCGAAAAGACACAAGCGCCTCTGGGCTCGCCATATAATCTTCGGCATGAACACCTCTGTAGGAGTAAATCTCGCCTAATTCTCCTGCCTCAATCATATCCTTTGCTAATCTAAACATCGGATTTGTAAGGTAATTAAAGCCAACTTGCGTTTTCACGCCGGCACGTTCTGCTGCGACTGTCATCTCTAGGGAGTCATGAGCGCTTGGTGCGAGGGGCTTTTCACAATAGACATGCTTGCCGGCTGCAATTGCGGCCAAGGCTATTTCTTTATGCAATGCGTTTGGCGCGGTAATATTTACAAGGCCGATGGCAGGATCATTTATAATGTCCTGCCAGTTCGATGTATATGTTGTGAAGCCAAGCGATGTGCTGGCCGCAGAGGCAAGCGCATCGGTTGCATCAGCTACCATGTGCAGATGAAACTGGCAGGGCAGGTTAAAGACCCGTTCTGCAGTCGCAAACCCAAAAACATGGGCTTTTCCCATAAAACCTGTTCCAATCAGGCCAACATTAATGACAGTCAATTTCAGTCTCTCAGCTAAGGTGTTTTATTCTGAAAAATTACCCGAAAAATTTTAGGTAATCTAATGGGTTTAAAATAATGTCTTGTGTCGAAATTCGTTGATTACCAGAAGCTTTTTCTTCTACACTAGCTAAATTCAAATTCAAAATAATACAAGGTATCGCTATGAAAAATAATTCAGTTCGACTTACTATGGCGCAAGCTATCGTTCGATATCTTGTTAATCAATACACAGAAATTGATGGGGAGCGGGTGCCGTTATTTGGCGGCGCATTTGGTATTTTTGGGCATGGTAATGTTACCTGCCTTGCCGAAGCTCTGGAGCAGGTTCAAGATAGATTGCCAACATGGCGCGGCCAAAATGAACAATCAATGGCGCTTGCTGCGGTTGGTTATACCAAAGCGAAAAAAAGACGCCAGATTATGATTGCTACCAGCTCTGTTGGGCCCGGCGCAACAAATATGGTAACGGCCGCAGCCGTAGCACATGCCAACCGTTTGCCACTATTGTTGCTCAGCGGGGATACCTTTACCAACCGCCTGCCTGATCCAGTATTGCAGCAGGTAGAGCATTTTGGCACACCGTCTACGACTGTGAATGATAGCTTCCGTGCGGTGTCGCGTTTCTGGGATCGTATTACCCACCCTGCACAGATTATCAGCTCACTGCCGCAAGCCTTGGCCACGATGCTTGACCCGGCAGATTGTGGACCAGCCTTTATTGGCCTGCCGCAAGATATTCAGGAAATTGCGTATGATTATCCTGTGGAATTCTTTGAAGAGAAAACATGGGAAATTGCGCGCCCACGGGCATCGGTTAATCAAATCAAAGCAGCTGTTAGTCTGCTGAAAAAAGCAAAGAAGCCGTTGATTCTTGCTGGCGGCGGGGTGCGTTATTCAGGCGCCGAAGAAGCGGTGGCAGAGTTTGCTATGCAGCGCGGCATTCCGATTGCTGAGACGATTGCTGGCAAGGGCGGGCTTGTCCATAACCACCCTGCTTATGTTGGCGCGTTGGGCATTGAGGGTACTGATGCTGCAAAAGAATTGGCTGAGAGCGCAGATGTCGTGATTGCTATTGGGACCCGGCTACAGGATTTCACAACGGGGTCTTGGACTACTTTTGCGCGTGATGCACAATTTATCAATATTAATGCCGCGCGATGTGATGCCGCAAAGCATCGCTCTGTTGCTGTGGTAGGTGATGCGCTTGTTAGCGTGCTGGAAATTTCTGAAGCGCTCGGTGATTGGTCATGCCAGCCTGAACGCATGCAGACTGCCCAAACGCTTTATGCAGACTGGAACAAAGAGGTAGATGCCGGTCAAGTGCCAACCAATAGCGGACTGCCAAGTTATGCTCAGGTAGTTGGCGTTGTAAATAAACAAGCCAAGCCTGAAGATACCATGGTAACCGCCGCAGGAGGATTGCCAGGAGAGACAATCAAAAACTGGAGATGTAAATCACCACACACGTTTGATTGTGAATTCGGCTTCTCGTGTATGGGCTATGAATTAGCTGGTGGTTGGGGACATGCAATTGCCAAGCAAGGCCATGGCGTGCCGATTGTGCTGGTTGGTGATGGCTCTTATTTGATGATGAATTCTGATATTTACTCTTCAGTTTTGTCAGGACATAAGATGATCGTAGTGGTCTGCGATAATGGCGGCTTTGGGGTGATAAACCGGCTGCAAACAGGTATGGGAGGCGCTGGCTTTAACAATCTTCTGGTAGATTGTAATGTTGCCGATAAGGATAATATTCCGCATGTCGATTTTACAGCGCATGCGAAAGCAATGGGAGCTCATGCCAGACATTGTGACAGTCTGTCCGAACTGGATGAAGCAATGGAATGGGCGCAGACAACAGACAAAACAACTGTTCTGACCATCAACACCGATGCCTATAGTTGGACTGCTGGTGGCGCTGATTGGTATGTTGCTGTTCCAGAAATATCTGAGCGTGAAGCCGTGCGTAAGGCGCGTGCATCACAAGAAGAATTTAGAAAAAAACAACGTCAGGGTATTTAAGTATGTTAAGCGCAAAACTAGGTATTTCACCCATTGCGTGGTGGAACGATGATGATGTGAACTTGTCTGATGATGTCAGTCTTGAAGAAGCTTTACGTCAGGCTTCTGTGGCAGGATTTGTGGGTATGGAAACCGGCCAGCGCTTCCCCATGAATATGGAAGAGCTCGGCCCCATTATGAGCAAATATAATATTCAAGTTTGTGGTGGCTGGTTTTCAGGCGACCTTCTTTCTGGTGATCTGGAAGTTGAAAAAGAGCGGGTGGAAGAACAGCTGCAATTCTTTAAGCAGGCCGAAGCACCATGCCTTGTTTATGGTGAGGTATCTGGCTCGGTTCAAAGCAAGCGCGAGAAAACCCTTTCCCAAAAGCCTGTTATTGATGAGGCGGAGATGGCAATATATGGACGTAAGGTCTCAGATTTTGCTGACTATTGCGAAAAACAGGGTATGCCACTCTCATTTCATCATCATATGGGGGCCGTAATCGAGACGCAGGCTGAGCTGGATTTGTTTATGAAACATTCCTCGATACCGCTTTTGTTTGATACCGGCCATATGGCTTTTTCTGGAGGGGATAACCTTCACGTGATTGATAACCATCACAAACGCATCAGCCATGTTCATACTAAGGATGTGCGTTATCCGGTCATGGAAAAAATTGATAAATCGCGCGAGAGTTTCCTTGATGCTGTTGTCAAAGGTGTCTTTACCGTTCCAGGAGATGGCGACATTGATTTCGATGCGATATTCAAGCGTCTGGCATCTTATCACTATGAAGGCTGGTTTGTTGTCGAAGCAGAGCAAGACCCTAAAAAAGCAAATCCTCTGGAATATGCAAAAATTGGCTATGAGGCGCTCAATAACGGTCTGACGGCAGCGGGCTATAAAATAGGCTAGTTGCTAGTCAGTAGCGTTATATTTTTTTGCAAGAGAGTGAATTGCTGCGGCGGCAACAACGGTGCCGTGCGCATATTTTTCATGATTTTGGGCAATGTCTGGCACTTGATAAAGATAATTAACCATCATGCCAAAAGACTGCTTTTGGGCGAGTGGTGCGGTATCAGCATGCTGGTGCACGGCATGGATAAGCGCGCCATTATTGAGATGAAAGCGGGCAACTGGGTCAGCTGGCTGGCCATCGGCGCGTTTTGCATGGCACAGATAATGGGCGGTAAGGGCAGGCGCTATTTCAGCGTCTGCAAGGCCGTCTGCATCAATACCTTCAGATTCCACCCATTTGGCAAGGCGCGGAATAGGCGAGAGGGTAACAAACTGTTTGATAGCGCTCATATCTGCGGATAATTCGCGCACCACGGTTTTGATAAGTGAATTCCCAAACGAAATACCGGCAAGACCTTTCTGGCAATTTGAAATTGAATAAAATGTGGCAGTGGTAAAGGCATCATCGTTAAGGACTGGCCTATCATCGGCCAGAATTTCCTGAATGGAATGAGGAATATGGTCGGTAAGCGCAACTTCAACAAAAATGAGGGGCTCATCCGGCATGGCGGGGTGGAAGAAAGCGAAACAGCGTCTATCTGCAGGGGCAAGCCGCAGTCTAAGCGCATCCCAGCTATCAATAGAATGCACAGCCTCATAGGCGATGATTTTTTCCAGAATATGTGCAGGGCTTTGCCAGCTGATAGGCCGTAACACAAGAAACCCCCGATTGAACCAGCTGATAAAAAGCTGCTGTAGGTCAAATGCAACTGGGCCAAGCTCTGGCATCTCTGAGAGGTGAGCTAATATGTCCGCCCGCATCTCTACCAGCCGTTCTGTAGCGCCATCCTCGGCATTAAGACGGGTGAAGAGTACAAGTCGCCGTGGCTCAATAGCGGCATGCACCGCACTATATGTTTTGCTGTCGGGAGATGCCTTATAAGAGGATAGGGCAGCAATGCTCGCGCTGATATCCAGATCAAGATTATGTCTTAAATAGAGAAAAAAGGCTTTTTTCTCGTCATCTGACAATGTGGCGTATTTATCAAGAATATCATGAGCAAGTGATTGGCCGCTTGCCTCTCCTGTCGTAGACAAAAGTCGCTCACACAATGCTGTAATATCTCCTTCAGTTTGTTTCTGTGAAGATATCCAGCTTGATGTGCGGTCAAATAAACTACCAAGAAGTCCAGAAAAGAGGCTCATCGATGGGTCATCCTATCCTACAATATATGAAACTGCTCCTTTATAGTTAGGAAGTCGCATAGATTACGCAAGGCCCTTATGCTCTGATATCTAATTGCCCCGTAGCTTTTCTATCTCACGGGCAAGAGAGAGTGCGGCATCGCTGTCGTCCGGCAGTAATTCCAGCAGCGCCTGCCATTGCGACACAGCCGCCGCCTTATCGCCTGTTAGGCTTGCAACATGGCCACCAAAAAAGAGCGCCTCAGCCTGATAGTCACTATTATCGGATAATTGGGAAATAAGCAGCAGGGCGGCATCAAGAATAGCAGTATCTGGGCGTTCTGTCTCATTGCCCAAAGACAGCATTAGCTCAAGAGCTTGAAGGATGATGTCGGGCCGGGGTGTTATCTGGGCGGCTCTTACATAGGCATAAAACGCATCTTCGCTTCGGCCAAGCTGGGATTTGACCTGTGCCAGCCTTAGCCAGCCTGCAAGGTCGTCGGGCTGGTCTATCAAACGCGTTTCAAGCTGGGCGACCATGCTGTTTATCATCTCGCTACGTTCATCATCACTTAAAGCTGCTGCTGCTGTTATATCAGCTGCTGACGGCCCAGCCATCCCTGCTGGAAGAGGCAGGCCGCCTTGTGATGCTGTTTCTATTATTTGGGCATTAAGTGTCTCTGCCCATGGTGCATTTTGCGGTGTGAGGGCAAGTAATCGAATGAAGCGCGCAAGAGCAAGCGGGTAATCTTCATCCTGATGAGCTGCAAGGCCATAAAGGAAAAGCGCGCGCACATCATCTGGGCGTTCTGTCAGAATTTCATCAATAAGGATGCGAAGAGGAGGGGTTACCAGCCGTCCTGCCTGCCGGTAGCGTGCATCAGCAAGTAAGCTTTTTATCGCTGGATTACTGCCAGATAGACGAAGGGCGGTCTGCAGGGTTAAAATTTCCTCATCATGGGCTTCAGCCGCAGCAGCAGCCAAGGCAAGGCGCAATAATGTCTCTATGTCATCAGGCGCGACATCACGCGCTGTACGGGCTGCTGAGAGCGCGGTATCGGCCTGTTGTTGCAGAGAGCGGGACATTGCATCTGCTTGGGCGATTTCAGCCATACGCGATGCAAGTGGTGCAGATGGTAGGCCAGGATTTCCTAAATAGAGATAGAGGCTACCGGCGCCAAGGATAATCAAGACCGCCAGACTGGCCAAGAGGCGCGGTGATAATGCGGACAGTTTTATCTCTTTTGGCGTGCCCATAGAGAGGCTGGCATCATCCTGCATGGTTGCTACAGGGGCACGCCGCCGCATCACCAACCAGATAATACCAAAGGCGGCAATCACAAGCAGCGCCGGCAAGCCCCACAATAAAGCTGTCTGGGTTGTGACAGGCGGCCGCATCAGGACATAGTCGCCATAGCGTTGATGAATATCAGTTAAAATATCTGGCTCATCTGTTCCTGCGAGCAGCATTTTGCGGACATCTTTACGCAAATCAACAGCGAGTTCAGCATCAGAATCACCGATTGACTGGTTCTGACAGACAAGACAGCGCAGTTGTAGAAAAAGCGCACGCGCCCGGTCTTCGAGAACAGGATCAGCTAGTTGCTCTTCTGCCGTGACAGCATGCGCAGAGGTAAAAACAGCAGGCGCATTTATCATCACAGCAAAAAAGGCACTGATAAGAACGGCGATAAGGCAACGGCTTGGTAATTTATGCGTCATATACATGCCTCTATCATATACAGGCCTCTATCAGTGTCGAGATAGAGCGCGACCACGTTCTTTTTTAGGTAAATTAAAACTAATTTTTGGGGCTTGGCACCAAACTAAGAAAAGTCTTTGCAAAAAAATTCCCCCTTAGCCTTACGCCAAAGGGGAATTTTAATGGTTATCTGAGCGCAGCTTAGAACTGGAGCGAGATATTTGTATGCGCCGCTTTACAGCTTGAGATGCGTGGCACAAGGAAGTCTGGTAATCTGTCCTGCGATCTAAGGCCGATATGATATTTTGTCTCATCTTGGAATGCCAGCAGGGCAGGAACCACATTTGCCATTGCACTAACCCGCCAAATCACTTCGCTATCGAGCTGTTCAACAGCTTCTTTTAGCAAGGCAGCACCCTTATCTGTCTTGTTCTTTTTATAGGCACGGCGGCTTTTCGACATCAATGATTTGACAGCATTTGCACCCGGCACGCCGCTCAGACCTGCTTCAGTCTCTTTAATTGCGGCGGCGGCATCCTTGCCATTCAAAGATGCAACAGCTGCGATAACAGCCGCTAGCTCAGGCTTGAAGGCCGCTAATTGTGGTCCGGACGAGATAATGCTGGTGGCATCTTCTGCCCCTGAATAGCTATCATCCATGGCGCGGCGATATTTACGCTGCACTTTAGATAGTGTTTTCAGATGAACTTGAAACGTCTTTGACAAGCCGTCCCATTCAGCAGGAATTTGTGCTTCCAGATCGGTGATTTCTTGAGTCTTAATGCTCATTTCTTCGTCGACATGGGCATGGATGCCAACATCATCAGTTGACTGACGCTCTGACTTTAGGCGCTTCATAGCCTCTTTAGCTTTGCGGATGTCACGTTCAATTTCACGCACAGTTGTGTGCAAGCTTGCATAAGAGATAGTTGCCTCATCAAGTTCAGCCTGAGCCACTTTAATTTCGGCCAGAAGAGGAAGAACAGATCTGGCAGCAACCCCAGCATCATCCAGTGACTTTGCAAGCTTAGCAGGCAGCGAGCTTGTGTCGGTCGCAATAAGACGGTCTACGGTTGCAGCAACTTCATCACTGTTTTGTGTAAATGTCTCAGCCAGATATTCTTCAACACACATCTCAAGGCGCGGATTCATCGGCGGCGGCGCATTAAACGATGAGAGATAGAATCTATTTGGCAGATAGTTCACCAGCGGCGGGAAGGCACCCACAATACCAAGGGCAATAAGCTGTAGAATGATAAAAGGAACAACCCCGCGATAGATTGCAATCGTGGATATCGCCTTTGAGGCAACCCCTCGTAAATAGAATAGAGCAAAGCCAAAGGGCGGCGTTAAGAAGCTCGTCTGGATATTCACCCCGATCATAACACCAAGCCACACAGCTGTAATATTTGCACTTGGGTCAGCCAGTAGAATAGGGGCTACGATTGGTACAACAACAACAGCAATCTCGATAAAGTCGAGGAAAAAGCCCAGCAAGAAAATAACAGCCATCACAACAATAAATTGTGACCAGAAACCACCCGGCAGACCCTGCAAGAAGTCTTTGACATATTCTTCACCGCCGAAGCCGCGGAAAGCAGCTGTCAACATGGCAGCACCCAGCAGGATGATAAAGACCATAGAGGTTGTTTTCGCTGTTTCGGTCATCACTTCGGTTAGGGTGTTATCAGCTTTAAAGGTCCGCCAGACAGACCATCCAACAGCGGCAACAAGAATAACCGAAGCAATAACGGCCATCATCACAGGACCGTGATTCTGTGTTACACCAAGGTTTTTAACGTTTAAGTCATAGAGCGACTGTAGAACATAAATTGCCACCACAGCAGCCATCGCAATGCCTGCCGGATAAAGCGAATTTTTCTTATCCTCATAAAGCTTATAGCCCGCCATGATGGTGGCACCAATAGCGCCAATAGCGCCAGCCTGATTAACCGTGGCAATACCCATAACGATAGAGCCAAGCACCAAGAAAATAAGCACCAAAGGCGGCACCAGTGAAAACATCACCTTGCCCCAGAACTCACGCGTATAACCTGATGGGTTCGGAACAGCTGGTGCCATGCTAGGACGGATAAGAGCTGTAATAAGGATGTATGCAAAATACACGCAGACCAGAACCATCCCGGGCAAGAACGCGCCAAGGAACATGTCGCCGGCAGACGTTGATGTCACATCCAGGGCAGACGGCATACTGAATTCACCTGTCGCCTGTTTAAATAGGGACTGACGCATTGCAGAGGCTTGATCAGAGGCAGAGCCAAGTTGGTCAGCTAAAATAATAAGAACAATTGACGGCGGAATAATCTGCCCCAATGTACCCGAGGCACATATAGTTCCGGAGGCAAGAGACGGTGAATAGTTATTGCGCATCATTGACGGCAGTGAGATAAGCCCCATCGCCACAACAGTTGCACCAACAATCCCCGTGGTTGCGGCCAGCAGAGCCCCCACAAATACAACTGAAATACCAAGTCCGCCCGGCACCGGACCAAAAAGTCCTGCCATCGTGAGCAGCAAGTCTTCAGCAATCCGTGAGCGCTGAAGCATGATACCCATAAAGATAAACAGAGGAATCGCAATCAGCGTATCTCTCTCAAAATCATAATAAATAGCGCGGAAATTCATCACCCCGGCAGACAGCCATTCTATCGGGCCATCATGCGCAAAAAATGTTTTCACATCTCCGAAAAACACCAAACCTGCAACCGCAGCAAGACCAATCGTTAGGATAGCAGAGCCAGGCAGGGCAAAGGCAACAGGAAAACCGAGACCCAACGCTGCCATCATCAAGACGAACAGAAGAATCAGAAAATAAACTTCCATAATTTAAGATACCTTTTCTTGGAGCGCGCCGGTGTCATCGGCTTCACGATTATTTTCAAGGACATTCAATTCTTTGATAATGACGCTTGCAAACTGGAACAGCATGGAAATCGCAAATACAATGAGGAACCCTGACATCAAATATTTAACGTACATGCCAAACCCTTGCTGGGTTACTTCAAAATTTAGCAGGGCAAGATTAAACGGGGAAGATGGCCCCCAAAGGCCACGCGCTACAACAATCCAGCATAATGGAAGACCCAGAATAAGGGAGCCGAATATGTTAGTGCAGGCTTTCGCGCGGTCTGAAAAAGTCGCGTAAATCACATCAACGCGCACGTGTCCATCATGGACTAGAGTGTAAGCACTCGCAAATAGGAATAGTGCTGCATACCAGAAGCGCACAAGGTCACCCATAAAAGCCTGCTCGTAAGAGAAGATAAACCGGGTAATAACAATTAATAGCTCACCAAATACAATCAAGCTAGCAAGCCAGATGAAATCAACACCACGACGCATAAAAGAAATAGCAATTCCGGCAAGCAGAAGCGGCATATGGACATAAACGCCCCGGAATGATGGTTTGCCAAGAGATAAGGCTAAGTCGGCGCCAACAATTGAGGGTAGCATATTTTCAATACGCACAAACGAAATGGCTGCATCAACAATTCCGATTAACATGACAGCCCAGAAAGCAGCAGATACAATACGTGCCGCTGCATTATTCATCAAAACACTAGAGCGCGGCGCTGCCGATTGTGAACGCAAAATCATATAGGGGTAGACAAGAGCAGCCACATAAGTGAGCGACTGGAAAATACCGATAAATAACGCAAATCCCCCGTAAGTGTCTTCTGGCGTATCAAAAGAAAAGCCGACAGCATTAAGGGTCCCGTAAAGGCCGGGCAATGCGAATATATGAGTTAAAAAATTATTTAGAATGAAAGCTGATGCGGCAAAAGCACTCGACAGCGCGATATAGTGACAGATATTCCGAGAAAATTGCGATGACAGCATAGGTTTGACCGCTCTATCAAAAGGGAAGGGCTACAGAGCGATACACTCGCTCTGTAGCTTGGAAGTAGTGAATTTACTATCCGTAAATTCTGTTACGCTGTGTCAGGAATTCACCTTCTGATTTACCAATCCAGCCGCCGATTTCACCGCGAGCTGTCTCAAAGCTCTCATGAATACGGTTAGCCAAATCTGAATGTGCACGAGCTTCCTCAAACACTTCATCAGCAGCACCAGCTAGTGCATCCCATACATCATCGTTGAATGAGCGGATCTGAACACCATGGTCAGTTTCCAAGCGCTTAAGTGCTGGACCTGAATTACCATTATATTCTGACATCATCATTTCATTTTCTGAAGTTGCAGCAGCCTGAATGATTGCACGGTCTGTGTCTGACAAGTCAGCCCAGAACTTTGCATTAAATCCAGCAGCAATCATTGAGCCTGGCTCATGCATACCTGATGTGTAATAGAATTTTGCAGCTTCATAGAACTTCATGATTTCGTCATTCCATGCGCCAACCCACTCTGTTGCGTCGATTGCGCCAGAAACAAGGTTTTCATAAATCTGACCACCAGGGACAGTGACAGGTGAGCCACCAAGCTTACCGATAACATCACCGCCAAGACCAGGAATACGCATTTTCAGACCGTTAAAGTCATCAGCTGAGTTGATTTCCTTGTTGAACCAGCCACCAGCCTGACAGCCAGTTGAACCTGCCATGATAGCTTTTAGACCGAATTCGCCTGCCAGCTCATCCCATAGCTCCTGACCACCTCCATGACGGATCCAAGCATTCATTTCAGTGTAAGTCAGGCCAAAAGGAACAGCTGTGAAGTAACCATAACCTGGGTGACGGCCCTTCCAGTAGTAATCAGCGGCGTGGTAGCCCTGAGCGTTGCCTGATGCAACTTCATCAAAGCTATCAAAAGCGCCAACACGCTCGCCAGCAGCATAATAGCTAACCTGAATGCGGCCACCAGAGATATCTTGGATAGTTTGTGCGTAACGCTGTGCGCCGGTGCCAAGACCTGGGAAATCACGGCCCCAAGTTGCAACGATTGCCATTTCGATACGTTCCTGCGCAAGGGCAGGGGTTGCTAGCGGAGCAGCAACTGCTCCGATTGCTGCACCTTTAACAAAGGAGCGACGGTTAATTTTGGTCATAGTTTCCTCCAAACATGAATGGGTATTACGTAAAATATAGAAACACTGTATTTAAATTACGTCAATCTAACCTAGAACAGTAAAAATATGATCACAAGTAATTGTCGCGTATGGTGGAAAATCAGCTTAGATTCTTCGAATAGCAAAATATAGGTGATAAGAAATGCCTAAATTTACGCCAAAAAAAGAGTGACTTTTGGTAAATAAATCAGACGTTACCTTTAAATTTAACACTTTTAATTCAGATGGTTAGTTATGAAAACAGCACTTAAAAAACTTTATAGTGATATTGTTGAGGTCTCGTGGGAACTTTTTAAGATAATGGTCCCTACTTTGTTGGCTGTGAAAGTTTTGAGCGAAATTGGTTTTGTCAGTTGGCTTGATTCTATCTGTGCGCCACTTCTCTCTTTGATTGGATTGCCCGCCAGTCTTGTTGTGGTTGTTACAACCACCATGCTTACAAACCCTTATGCTGGCTTGATTGTGATGTCTTCTGTCCCACTTGCTGCTGATTTTAGTATTGGGCAGGCCTCCATTCTTGCCAGCTTTATGCTGTTTACACATTCATTACCTGTAGAATTGCTGATTTCCCGCAAAGCGGGGGTCAGAATGCGGGTAACATTTCTGATTCGGGTTGGGGGCGCGTTTGTTTTCTGTGCCTTTTTGAACCAGCTACTCGATATTACAGGATGGTTATCAGCCCCCGCATTTATCAGCCTACCAACCTTTGAGGTTACCACCAGCTTATGGGCATGGGGCGTCAATCAGGTTCAGGGTCTGATTCTGGTTCAGCTGATTATCATTATATTGCTCAGTTTTCTGGCGCTTCTTAAGGCGGTTGGCATAGAAGCATTGATGCATCGGCTTCTCACGCCATTTCTCTCGCTTTTGGGTGTTGGTGGGCAGGCGTCAACAATTGCTGTTGTTGGTGTGACGCTAGGCCTTGGATTTGGCGGCGGCTTGCTTATCAAGGAAGTCCGCACAGGCAGCATACCGCGACATGATGTATTTGGCGTCTTGGTGCTCATCAACCTATTACATAGTGTGTTTGAAGATACTGCAGTTGTTATGCTTCTTGGTCCCAGCCTGCTTGTTATTCTGGGTGGTCGCTTCTTGTTCACCATGCTGGTTGTTTGGATAATGATGCGGATAACAAGTCCGCTTCCCGACAAGGTGTGGCGCAGCATGCTGACAAATAATAATGTGCCGGAAAAAGCCGGTTAGCAAAGGGCGTAGTTGGGATGCGAGGCTGTTTTACTTGTCATAACCATGCTTGTTATGGTTTGTGTCAGCTAAATTCCCCCTCACAATAGGCATATATTTCTCATGACCAAACAAACTTCGCTCTGCAACACGGGACTTAATATTGCTGTGCAGGACTCGCCTTTGCATGGTCAGGGCGTCTTTGCGCTGCGTGATTTTGTAACGGGCGAGATATTAGAGCGCTGCCCTTATCTTGTTATTGATGATGATGATTTATCCGATGCAACCCGGTTGCAGGATTATTTATTTACCAGCCCAGATAATCCTAATGATTATCTATGCGTGATGGGATACGGCATGATGTATAATCACTCAGACGATGCCAATGCAGAATGGCAGATAGATGATGATGATGTGAGGTTTGTTTGTTTCACAGCAAAAAGAGCCATTTCTGCTGGCGATGAAATTTTACAGGATTATGGCCGTGACTATTGGGATACCAGAGCAGACTAACTTATACTCTGCTATAAATAGCTTACCTTTTACTGGTTAATGTAGCTGGTACATATTGTGGCAATGTTTTTTATATTTATAGAGCTATAAGCGCTGCTCTAAATATCTGTTTTTTTCAAGGGGGCGCAAGAGCAGAGCTTTGCATGAAACATGAATGATACAGTCATAAAAGATAGTAAAATGCCGGAGAGTCCCCCGCTAGAGCTGATGACACAGATTGATGTCGGTGCAGCTCTATCGGCTCACATGCCCGGATTTACAAAATGTCCCGCACTGCTGCAACGACTATGTAAGTGGGGAATAAGGCGGCTTGTCTATCAAGACAGGATAAATATGTTTCTTGCTGAACATGGACAGCGCTACAATTTTGATTTTATTAACCATATTTTCGAAAATCTATCATTTACCTATCATACACAACATTCCGACAGTCAGAATATTCCGGCTACGGGGCGGGTAATTATCATCGCTAATCATCCGCTTGGCGCGCTAGATGGGCTTGCTCTTCTGCATCTTGTTGGCTCAATTAGGCGCGATGTAAAAATTATTGCTAATGATATTTTGATGCAAATTTCGCCTCTGTCAGGATTAATGCTGCCGGTCGATACTATGGGGGGTGAGACAGGCAGGCGTGATGTATCGCGCATTCATGCCGCGCTTGAAAATGAACAAGCTGTGATTGTCTTTCCCGCCGGTGAAGTCTCCCGGGCAGGCGCCAAGGGCATCAGAGACAGAAAATGGAATGCCGGATTTCTGCGATTTGCAGAACGCGCCCAGGCACCGCTTCTGCCCATACGGATAAAGGCACGGAATTCGGGCTTTTTTTATACATGCTCGCGACTAAACAAAGCTTTTTCCATGCTGCTTTTGCCGCGTGAGATGTTCAGATTTAGGGGTACTGTCAGTTTTAAAATTGGCGAGCTGATACGGTATGACCAGATTGCTAGCCTGCCTGTTCCACGGGCCGAGAAAGCAAAACTTATTCGCCAGCACCTCTATAAACTTGGCAAGCGCGGCAAGCCTGTCTTTTTGACCGAGCGAACGATTATTCATCCCCGTGATGGGCAAGTCATAAAAGAGGAATTGATGCAAGCTGAGTGCCTTGGCCAGACAGCTGATGGCAAGCGCATCCTGCTATTTGATACCACCCCAGACTCAGCTGTTATGGATGAAATAGGCCGGCTGCGTGAAGTAACCTTCAGAGCGGTGGGGGAGGGAACAGGAAAGAGTAAGGATGTTGACCAGTTTGACCAGCATTACCGGCATCTGGTGTTATGGGATGAAGAGCATGGTGAAATAGCAGGTGCTTACCGGCTTGGCGAGAGCTGGCGCTGGAAGGCGGGCATTCAGCCAAACCTTTATTGCTCAACCTTATTTGACTGGTCTGACGATATGGCTCGATTTTGGTCTGAGGGGCTTGAGCTTGGCAGGTCATTTGTTCAGCCGCGTTACTGGGGGATGCGCAGTCTTGATTATCTGTGGCAGGGCATTGGCGCTTATGTGCGCCACCATCCAGAGGTACGCTATCTTTATGGGCCGGTTTCATTATCGGCCACGATTCCAAAACGGGCGCGCGATATGCTGGTCTGGCATTATGGCCAGCATTATCCTGACCCTGATGGATTAGCACAGGCAAAAACACCTTATGTTATCGATCAAACAACAAAGACGGTGCTTGCAGAACTGATGCCGGGGCATAACAGAGAGCAGGATTTTAGCGTTTTACGCAGCCAGCTGGATTTTATCGGTGTACGTGTTCCAACATTATATAAGCAATATACCGATGCCTTCGAGAAGAGCGGCTTGCGTTTCTGTACCTTTAATGTTGATGCAACATTCAAAAATTGCATTGATGGGCTTATTATTGGTGATTTAACCAAGCTTACAGCAAAAAAACGCAAACGCTATATCGGCGAGACATTATGATAATGTGGCGATAAGATCAGCTAGATTTGTCTCTGGTCGTGCCCCGTAATGGCTAATGATCTCACCAGCACAAAGGCTTGCGATTTGACCTGATCTATGGGGTGTCTCGCCGGCGCTTCGTCCATAAAGATAACCAGCAGCAAACAAGTCGCCCGCCCCTGTTGTATCAATCACGGGGCCCTGCAGTGAGGCGCTCACAGATGTTTTTTCACCCCTGCGCCAGATATCTGCGCCCGCCGCGCCTTTTGTGACAATCAGCTCATCAATTTCGCGCGCAAAGCTGGCAATGGTATCGTCATCATCAGTACCCAGCAGAGCCTGAATTTCATCCTGATTGCTGAACAATATTGAAACATGGTCGCGAATAAACGTGCTCAGGGCGTCTTTATGCCGCTCAACACACCAACTATCAGATAAGGTGAGTGATAATGCTGCGCGCGTTTCTAGGGCAAGCTGTGCTGCTTTGGCAAAAATTGCTGGACCGTCTGGTGCATCAAACAAATACCCTTCAAGATAAATGAATTTTGCAGTGATATCATCTTGAATGCTGGCGTCTGTCATCGTCAGAGATGCGCCCAGATATGTATTCATGGAACGCTGCGCATCGGGCGTTACAAAAATCATTGAGCGGGCACTTGCTGGCCCGTCTGCGGCGATGGTGCCGGTAAACTGAACATTGCCTGAGCGCAGGTTGGCAACAAAGCTATTGCCTACTTCATCATCGGCTAGTTTTCCTGAAAAGGCAGCAGAACCACCCAGCATGGCAAATCCGAACGCACTATTAGCCGCAGAGCCGCCTGACTGCTCCTGGGCGCCAGACATTGCGTTATAAAGGGTGAGCGCGCGTGCCTCATCAACCAGCGTCATGCTGCCCTTTTCAATTTCATGGGTGGTAAGGAAGGTATCATCACAGCTGCCAAACACATCCATAATGGCATTACCAACAAACAAAGCATCAACAGCTGGCATCTAAAAATTCCTTTTCTTTCATGGTTAATTTTTCAGGGTTAATTTTTGGAAGGTGGGGAGGAAGGTGTCATATCTGGCCAGACTATGCGCGCCCGTTCCATCACATCCTTGGGGGTAATTTTATGGATAATGCCTGGCGTGCCGTAATCATCATCTGACAGCACATCAAGAGCAATGATATGCGCAGAATAGGCAAGTGGCCGGGCCTGCGAAAATAAGCCAATACTAGGTACGCCCAGCAGAGCCGAGAAATTCAGCAGGCTAGTATCATTACCAATATAACCAGACGAGAGCTGTATCAGGCCAATTGCACCAGAAAGAGAGCCGGTGAAGGATGATACTCGTGTGAGCTGAGCCACAGAATGCCTGTCGCTGAGCTGAGCCGTAATCTGCTCAATAAGGGCTGTTTCATCTGGCCCGCCCATAATCATCACACGATACTGGTTTTGATGTGTCAGCAGGGATGAAATGAGGTACGCAAAATTATCAGCCCCCCATTGCCGGTCTGGGTGCATTGCCCCGACACCAATGACAAGATAAGGCGCTGGGCGTCGCCCTCTACCAGATGAGACAAAGCCGATATCAGCCAATAGGTTTTTTGCTTCGCCAGCCCCTTCAGCAGAGGCGCTCATCTGCCAGACAGGTTTTTCAAGGGCAAAATCGTTCAGGCGGGCATATTCAGCCATTCTATCAATAGCATGTTTTTGCCGCCACTCCGCGCTCAGCCCGTTTCCGGCTGTATAGAGCCATCGGCTTCGACTGCTCCCATAACCAAAAATGGCAGTAATGCCGGCAAGTCGCGCTGCAATCGCATATCGGGAGGAGTAATGAAGGATGAGGGCTGTGTCGGCGCCAGATTTTTTAAAATCTGCTGCCAGTCTGAATAAGCCTAAAATACCGTCATGTCGTCCTGTCGTGCCGCGCTGTGAGCGGTCAATATCAAGAATCTGAAAGCCAGCTGGAGCGTCATGGAAAATTGTTGTGGCTTTAACTGTTGGTTTGGTTGCAAGCGTGACATCACAACGTGACGCTAGCAGGTCAATCCATGGCTTATGCCATAGCATATCACCAATCCCAACAAGCGGTTGAATAACCAGCAAACGGGTTGACTTGGACAGTAGATTTGCAAGGCTAAAGGTGCGAGAAGACATGAAGTACAGACAAGACCAGAGCAAGTTAAATGACGTCAAAAATGCTTATATAAGGCTTTTGTCTAGCTGGTCTTGGAATGACTGTCTAGCTTATCGCTTTACTTTGGATGAATGCTTGGGCTAAACAACGGGTGCAGAATGACTTTTTGGTATAATATGCGGCGTAACACGTCATTTGCAGGTAATAAGACAAGAGGCGCGGTGAAACAACGTACCGCCCGCAGCCCTTTTGCAATATTTGGTGCGTTAATTTTAAGGAATTATGAAAATGAATGAGGCGCACCCGGTTCATCCGGCCCTCGTCGGCGCAATAGAAGCGCGTGGCTTTACGACCCTAACAGATGTTCAAATAGCTGTTAGCTCCCCAGATTTTGCTGGCAAAGACCTTCTGGTCTCTGCGCGCACAGGTTCAGGCAAGACAGTCGCATTTGGATTGGCGATTGCTGAAAGCCTGCTGGATGAAAAATCTAACGCTCCGCTTATCGGGCCACATGCAATTGTCATCGCACCAACGCGTGAGCTTGCCTTGCAGGTTCACAAAGAGCTGATATGGCTTTATGCTGATACCGGCCTTAAAATCGGGTCTGCTGTTGGCGGCATGGATCCCAGGGCTGAACGTAAGGCACTCGAAAGAGGTCTTCATATTCTGGTGGGAACACCAGGCCGTCTTGTTGACCATTTAAATCGTCATAGTCTTGATTTGGCAGATATCAGAGCGGTTATTCTTGATGAAGCTGATGAAATGCTTGATTTAGGATTCCGCGAAGACTTGGAAATTTTGCTGGATGCGATGCCGCAGACTCGCCGGACGCTGATGTTTTCTGCGACTGTATCAAAGCCGATTGCAACAATGGCAAAACGATATCAGCGGGATGCTATTCGGGTGGAAGCTGGCGGTGCAGGCGAACCTCACAAAGATATCACTTATAGTGGTGTGCTTATTTCTCCATCAGACCGGGAAAAGGCGATTATTAACGTATTGCGGTTTCATGATGATGCGAGCGCTATTATTTTTTGCGCCACGCGGGCTACGGTTGCGTATATGTCAGCCCGGTTTGCCAATCGTGGGTTGCAGGTTGTGTCTCTCTCGGGCGAATTAAATCAGGCGGCCCGTAATCAGGCGCTTCAATCCATGCGTGATGGGCGTGCCCGTATTTGTGTTGCAACAGATGTTGCAGCACGCGGCATTGATTTACCTGATCTTGAACTGGTAATTCACGCCGATATTCCAAAAACGTCAGAAACATTGCTGCACCGTTCCGGCAGAACAGGGCGGGCGGGACGCAAAGGGCATTCAATTTTGATGGTGCCGCAGAATAGTTTCCGCAAAACCCAGCGATTACTCCAGATTGTAGGTATTCAGGCTGAATTTGCGCCGGCTCCGGATGCTGATACGATCAGGGCGCGTGATGATGAACGCATCCTCACGCATGAAACGCTAACCCAGCCCGCACAAGAAGATGAAACAACACTGATAAATGCTCTTGTTGAGAAGCATTCTCCGGCTGAAATCGCTGCGGCATTAGTGCGTGCACATCGTGCCTCCTATTCAGCACCTGAAGAGCTAAATGAGATTAGCGCATCACGGCGTGATGAAGAGCCTATGGATGTTCAGTGGATTAGCTTGTCGGTTGGCCGTAAAGAAGATGTTCAGGTGCGCTTTATTCTAGCGATGCTCACCCGTCATGGCGATTTAAACCGAAAAGATATTGGTCACATCAGACTGCATCATGCCGAAAGTCATATTGCAATTGCCAAAAGCGCTGTTGCGAGCTTTAAAGCTGCAATTGGTCCGAAAAGCACACTTGGCGATGATATTTCTGTTGTGATGCTGGATGGCCCGCCTGCAGATTCGCGCGGTCCACGTGACAGTAACCGTCCAAAGAAATTTAGCCGGGATAGAGATGAAGGCCGCAGAGGCGGCGGTGGCGGCGGCGGAGACCGTAAGGACTGGGGCGATCGTAAAGACCGTGGTGAGCGTAAAGACCGCGGAGACCGCAAGGACTGGGGTGACCGCAAAGAACGTGGCGAGCGCAAAGAATGGGGTGATAGACCGCCTCGTCGTGCGGATGACAGGCCGTCTGATGACCGCAAGCCAAAGCGCTGGTCACCAGAAGATAAACAGCAGGATGGAGGCTCTTCTAAGAAGCCATTCCGCGCTAAAAGTGGCCCGCCGCGCTCGGACGGCAAGCCAGCCGGTAAGCCTTTTGGCAAACCAGGTGGGAAACCGTTTGGCAAGCCAGCCGGAAAGCCAGCCGGAAAGCCAGCACGCGCAGCATCCCATGATGACGCAGGCGGCAGTACATTATCGCTTGCCGGCAAGAAGCGTAAAGGCAAGCCAGCAGGTCAAGGCGGTGGCGGTCCGATTAAACGGCGCCAGTCTTAAAGAAGAGCGGTCTTAAACGGCAGATTAGGGCATTCTTTGCCCTATCCTCTGTTTTTTCTGCCGCTTTTTTGCCTCTGTATTCCACGCTGTGAATTGCATCATTGACGAAGTTGCCAATCAATGAGACGGTACAATCAGAATTGTATTATCCCGGTGGGAGGATGCGGTTCGCTTTATCGGAAACAGCATAGAAAAGGAGGTGATCATATGTCGAGTGATTCATTTAAGCAGGCAGGTCAAGTAGTAGGCGGCATCGCGAGGTGTGAGCAATCTCTCGCCTCTTAGGTCTCGTCTTTTTGCCGAACAGTCCAATATGTTAGGCAACTGATCTGACTTTGCTAAATTTCACGGAAGAGAGGATGGTCTCCATCCTCTCTTTTTTTATGGCCGCAGCGCTCTTTGCAGGCGTCAAATACAGCAGTAAGAGCCAAAAGCTAGCGCGCGCTATCCTCAAATTCTGCGTGTAAGTTCTGTACAATCTGGTCCATGAATTTTGCCGCCGCAACGGGGAGAACACGGCCTTTTGACTGGACGATATGAATAAGACCTGTCGGGACGTCTTGACTATCAATAGTGCGATGTACAACACCCTGCCTCTCAGTCAGGTAAGGCGACATGCCGAGTGGGATCTGGAAGCCAAGAATTTCTTCATGGCTGATATAATTGGTCATAAAGTCATAGCTATCAGACAGAATAGTCTGTTCGAGCGTTACTGATGAGCGCACCAAACCAACATCAATCAATGTCCGGATGCCGCCTGCTGTGCGCGGTAGAATAATGGGGTAGGGGGCGCAATCTTGCAGCCTAATCTGTTTTTTCTCTGCAAGCGGATGGGTCGCTGACATAATGACGTTGAGCTGCTGGATGGCTGTTGCAACGATTTGGACATCAGAGGGCAACACTGAATCAAACACAATCCCGATATCAATATCCAGAGACCGCAAGCTGGCGAGGGTTTCTTCTGATCCCATCCGGACAATCTCAAAGGTAACAGCGCTATGCTGTTTGCGATAATCAGCGACTTGGGTTGGCAAAAACGCGCCCACAATCTCAGGTCCTGCCCCAATGCGGACATTACCGCGTCTTATGCCAGATAAATCAGCAATGTGAGATAGCACACGCGACAGGTCAGTGATCTGCATGCGGACATGCTGAATAAACAACTCACCGGCTGTGTTGAGTCTTACCCCACCGGGTAATCTTTCAAAAAGAGGGGTTCCAATTTCGTCCTCTAGCGCCAGAATTCGTCTATTCAGCGCCGTAGATGTGATTGAAAGTTTTTCTGCCGCCTTACGAATTGACCCTTCGCGAGCGACCACATCAATGTAACGTAACTGTGTTAAATGGCGCATTTGAAATCCTTATTAAATCAATAAAAGCAGATAGATAACAGGGGTGTTCATTCTGGTTCTTCCCCCTTTTTCTTAATGTAAAACTAATAATTCTTATCAGTCGTGATGCAAAAAATGCATCGCAGTAGACTAAATTAAGCACCATTCAGTCTATGTCTTATTTGCTAAGTAGTTGTCTGTCAAATGCAGACAAACACGGGAGCGGCAGCGCCTGACCCCAAAAAAAGACTGCCCTAACGACTAAAAGCCACTCACGTTTTTTCAGAGCGTAACTATCGAGGTTAAAATGAAATATGTAATCGCAGTAATCCAGCCAGGTTTGTTGGATAAAGTTCAGGACAAGCTGTCTGATCTAGGTCTTCTTGGCATGACAGTTTCTGAAGTTCAGGGATATGGGCGTCAAAAAGGTAAAACAGAAGTTTATCGCGGCGCTGAATACGCTGTGAATTTTGTGCCAAAAATAAAACTAGAAGTTGCAGTTGATGACGCGATTGCCGAACAAACAGTCGAAGCTATCCGCGAGACTGCTGAGACCGGCAAAATTGGTGACGGCAAAATTTTCATCCTCAATCTTGAGGAAGTTGTGCGAATTCGGACCGGTGAAGCCGGTGCTGAAGCTCTTTAAGACCTCGTGTCGGTTTTGATGCCGGCCAGTCTTTTGAATTTAAACGAGGAGTAACTCTAAAATGTTGAAGTCTTTCACGAAATTTTCTACCATGCGCGCTGTGGCTCTCGGCCTTGCGCTTGCTGGCCTCAGCCAGCCAGCCTTCGCTCAGGAAGTGCCTGAACATGGTATATTCATTCTGAACTCGCTGCTGTTCCTTGTGGGCGGCTTTCTTGTCATGTTTATGGCATGTGGGTTTTGTATGCTTGAAGCCGGTCTCGTCCGCTCCAAGAACACCTCTACCCAGTTAACTAAGAATGTAGCGTTATTTTCGATTGCAGCCATTGGCTATTATCTCATCGGATACAACCTTATGTATCCTTTGGGCGATTGGGCAGCTGACGGCGTTTTCTCAGCTCTGTTCCCTGCGATTGCTGTCTTAGAGCCGGTTGGTGTTGATGCCGCTGGTGCTGATGATTTAGGCTATGCGTCTACCGCATCTGATTATTTCTTCCAGTTGATGTTCTGTGCGGCAACCGCATCTATCGTATCTGGTACAGTTGCTGAACGGATCAAATTATGGCCGTTCCTTTTGTTTACATTCATCCTGACTGCTTTCATCTATCCCCTGCAGGCAAGCTGGAAGTGGGGCGGCGGTTTCCTTGATGCGATGGGCTTTCTTGATTTTGCCGGATCAACTGTTGTTCACTCAGTTGGTGGCTGGGCAGCTCTTGCTGGCGCTATCGTTCTTGGTGCACGGATTGGCAAATATAAAGATGGCCGGGTTACACCAATGCCGGGCGCAAACCTGCCGCTTGCTACATTAGGAACCTTTATCCTATGGCTTGGTTGGTTTGGTTTCAACGGCGGCTCGCAGCTTGCGATGGGTACAATTGGTGATGTTGCTGATGTGTCACGTATCTTTGCTAATACAAATGCTGCTGCTGCTGGTGGCTCGCTCGTTGCGCTTGTCCTCACACAGCTTCTGTACAAGAAAGCTGACCTTACAATGGTCCTGAACGGCGCGCTTGCTGGTCTGGTATCCATTACAGCTGAGCCACTAACGCCAACTCTTGGTCAAGCAACGCTTATCGGCGGCTTTGGCGGCGTGATTGTTGTCTTTGTTGTCCCATTGCTTGATAAGCTGAAGATTGATGATGTTGTTGGTGCTATTCCGGTTCACCTGGTTGCAGGTATCTGGGGAACAATCGCAGTTGCTATCACGAACACTGATGCATCACTCAGCACCCAGCTTGTTGGTATCGCTATTGTTGGCGCCTTTACCTTTGTTATCTCGTTCATCGTATGGAAAATCATCGATATGATTATGGGTATCCGGGTTTCAGAAGAAGCTGAGATTATTGGTCTCGATAAATCTGAGCTTGGCATGGAAGCCTATCCTGAGTTTTCTCGCCAAGGCTCATAAGACCTTCAGACTACATCACTCACCGGGTCACAAGACTGTCTCGGTGAGTGATATAAAACGGCTCTTTTGAGCGAGAGTTCTGCTGTTAAGGCAGAACTTTTTTTATGTCTTAATGCTGTCATATATTGAGTTTCTGGCGTTAACAGGATAAGGCAAGAAGGTGTCTTGTTTGCGTTAGGTGCAATATCTTCAAAGGAACTCTTTTATGACCCCTGATTTTCGGAGTGATACGGTTACCAAGCCAGATGATGCGATGCGCGCTGCAATGGCGGCTGCTCCTGTTGGTGATGATGTTTATGGTGATGATCCGAGTGTAAATGCTCTTGAGGAGCGTGTTGCGCAGATGCTGGGAAAGCCGGCGGGGTTATTTGTAACCTCAGGCACACAGTCAAATCTAATTGCGATTTTAGGGCATTGCCGCCGGGGTGAAGAATTTCTCTCAGGCGAGCGTTATCACTCTATGAAAGATGAAGCCGGCGGTGCGGCTGTTCTTGGCAGTGTTGTGCCGCAAACATTACCGGTCGCAGATGATGGCAGTATTTCTGAGGATTCTGTGAGGGCTGCTATCAAGCCTGATGACGTTCATTTGCCGATATCGCGGCTTCTTTGTCTTGAAAATACGGTATCTGGCCGGGTGCAGTCCAAGCGCAATCTTGATAGCTTGACGAGCATTGCGCGCGAACATGGTCTCAAAACGCATCTTGATGGTGCCCGTCTGATGAATGCGGTTGTTAGCTCAGATGTATCAGCATCTGATTATGCGGCCGGCTTTAACTCTGTTTCGCTCTGTATTTCAAAAGGGCTTGGCGCTCCTGTGGGCTCGGTACTTGTCGGGGATGAAGATTTTATTAAGGCTGGTAGGCGTCTTCGCAAAATGCTCGGCGGTGGTATGCGGCAGGCAGGCGTGATTGCGGCTGCTTGTGATTATGCGCTCTCACATAATATTGAGAGGCTAGCTGACGACCATCTAAGAGCCTCTGGGGTCGCCCGCCGGTTATCGGAAATCGATGAGGTGCATGTTTCGCTCAATGAGGTTGAGACAAACATGGTTTATCTACAACTCCCCGATGATGTTGCGCCGGGGCTAAAAGCGTTTTTGGCCGAACGTGGCATGACGATAAGCCCGCCCTGTCCAAAATTCAGGCTTGTCATGCATAAAGATATTACAGATGCTGCTAGTGATAGTCTGGTTGAAGGTATTGCAGACTTCATGGCGCAGTGCCGCTCATAGCACCCAAATTTTGCCTTATTTCTGGTAGATAATGTAGGGTAATAAAATGATCATAGTGGCGTTCATACCGGTTTTGTAATATTCTTTCGTCCTTTTACGGGCTCCTTATTTTATGATATCGTTGTGCAGGTTTTGCTAATAGCGTGCTGTGCCTTGTATCAGGCATATTGAATGCTTCTTACGGCACGGTTTTGCCGTGTGATGTGGTAAGTCGAGGAACAGGAAGGGACATGTCATGGTAAATCACGCCGGTCACGATGGCACAAACCGACCAGTCAATGACGATACTATTTCGTCGGCTCAGACAAGCGAGGCTGTGAGCCCCAATCTCGGATCAATCTACGGCCTGACACCCAAAGTTGAAGCGGCGTTTCATGAGGCGTTTTCCCAACAGGAATGGCAGCGTGTGCGGATGTTGCTGGACCCGCTTCACCCGGCTGATAAGGCTGACCTGTTTGAGCGGATGGGTATGAAGGAATGTGTCGCGCTCATTCAGCATCTGGGCGATGATTTGGACCCAGAAATCCTGCCCTATCTGAATGATGATGTGCGCGAAGAAATTATTGATAATTTAGGCCCACATATTGTTGCACAATCTGTTACCGAATTAGATTCAGATGATGCTGTAACGCTTGCCGAAGACCTTGACCCTGACGAGCTGGATGATTTGCTTGCGGCATTGCCTGTTCAGGATCGTGAAGTGGTTGAGCAGGGGCTATCCTATCCGGATGATTCTGCTGGCCGGATGATGCAGCGTGAAATGGTTGTTGTGCCGCCATTCTGGACAGTCGGACAGACGATTGACCATCTGCGCAGCTTCGAGCCTGAACGAACTGAATTTTATCTGATTATGGTCACTGACGTTAACGGTCATCCGGTGGGAGAGATTAGGCTTGACCGATTGCTATGTTCGGCCCGCCCGCGCCGGATCAGTGAAATCATGGAAACAGATTTACGCTCTATTCCTGTGTTGATGGATCAGGAAGAAATTGCCTTGCTGTTCCGCCGTTACGGGATGGTAACAACGGGGGTTATTGATGAAGAAGGCAGACTTGTCGGCATCATCACTCTTGATGATATTATTGATGTTATCGATGAAGAAGCAGAAGAAGATCTGATGGCTCTTGCAGGTGTGTCTGACGGTAGTATCCGAACCTCTATCATTGAAACGTTGCGGGCACGTTCCGCGTGGTTGATGCTTAATTTAATGACAGCGGTTCTGGCGTCTCTGGTGATCGGGATGTTTGAAGAGACGATTGAGAAAGTTGTTGCGCTTGCTGTGTTGATGCCGATTGTTGCGTCTATGGGCGGAAATGCTGGCACGCAGACTGTAACGGTTGCTGTCCGTGCGATTGCAATGCGCGAATTCAGCCCAAAGACAGCCATTACATTCGGGATAAGAGAACTTTTTGTTGGTATTTTAAACGGTCTTGTCTTTGCTGTGATAGCCGCTGTACTGTCTTATATCTGGTTCAGACAGCTGGATGTTTCGCTTATTCTTGGCTTTGCGATGCTGATTAATCTAGTCGTTGCAGGGATTTCAGGCACGCTGGTGCCGCTTATTCTGTTGCGGACGGGTGTTGACCCTGCTGTTGCGTCTAGTGTGTTTATTACAACGATTACAGATGTAATCGGTTTTTTCGTCTTTTTAGGTCTGGCAGCGCTTCTCCTGATTTAACAACTTGCCAGCATGACCCGGTGTACTAATTTATCATTATGACAGTTCATTTAAAAAAACTCTCGGTTGGTTCAACCTCTCTTGACTCTCTTCGCAGCTGGCAGGATGTACGGGTTGCAAATGGCCTTCCCATTATCCACCCAACGCGGAATAAGCCCCGCCGGGCGGATGAAATTCTTGATGGTGGCTCGCTATATTGGGTCATCAAAGGCCAGATGGTTGCGCGTCAACGGATTGCTGATTTATGTGACGTTACGCGTGATGATGGCCGTCCAGCCTGCGGCATTGTTCTTGAACCAGGATTATTTCCGGTATGGCCACGCCGCTTCCGTGCCTTTCAGGGATGGCGCTATCTGGAAGTTGATGATGCGCCTGCCGATATGCCGGTCAGCGATGATGCAACCCCGCTTCCCGCTGATCTTGCCTCCGAATTAAGAGAACTCGGCCTGTTATAGCGGTAAGCGTGAAAGCGGCGTGAATTAGGGTGATTTGGCGATAATATGAGCTGCTGGTAAGGAGGCGGAGCGTTTTGCGCGTCGCCATTTATCAGGCATCATAAACTGGCCATTCCAGAGACCGCGCTTTGCATGACGCGCATGTTCCTGAGCAGAATGGTAATCTTTGGAATAGGCTAGATAGGCAACTGCCAGCCCTTTTTCGACAAGCCATTGCGAGATATCTTTATCAGCCTGAAAACAGCGCGCTACTTTTCGCTTGTAGTGGTCAATATCGACGATTTCGCATGATAGTGTTTTTTGATGTGCAAGCAAAAGAAGAAGCGCGTCTTTGGCTGCCTGACCACAGGCGTATTTTAGGCCATTCTCGTCAATGCAGGCTTGTTTTAGCTCCGGGGCATCAATCCCAAATAGCCGAAGCCTTTCTGCGCCAGCCCGCAACGAATCTCCGTCGCTAACCTTGGTGATCACAAAATCCTGTCGTGCTCCTGCTTCGGCTGAAACAGTTAGTAGCACACAAAACCCAAAAACATATAACAGTCGATAAAACACCATAATACCTGCTGCCAGATTAACGCTAGATACCAGTCTAGGCAAGTAGAGGGGGGATGTCGGTTATCAGTTAGGGTTATCGGCCTATCCCAAAAGGGGGGTTAGGTATTATCCGTTTGGGCAGGGAAATCAAGATAGGGATTTGCACTCAGCATGGCGGTTGCTAAATCATCATCTTCTGTGATGTCATCCCATGCAGCTTCGGGATTCAAGGTGGCTGCAATGGCTGTTCCAGCTTCAGGAACGGCAATAAAGGGCCCTTGTGCTTCGGCAGGAACAGGCGCACGTGCCTTCATTCGGGCTAGGGCATAGACACCAGTTGCAATATGGACAATGACAAGTCCGGCAAAATAAGCACGATTAGACACAAATTCCATAAATACCGCGATGAGGGGCGAGCCGACAACAGCGCCAATCCCGTTTACCATAATCAGGGTAGAGGCTGTCCCTACCATCTGGCTGGGCGTAAGATAGTCATTAGCATGCGCGATACACAGCGAATAGATAGTCATGCTAAACCCACCATAAAGCGCCATTAATATAATCAGAGGCCAGAATTGTTCTGCACTGAAAAAGGCTGCTGCTGCTGCGGCAAGGGCCGAGATAATGGCTACAAGAAAGATCACTAACCGTCTATCTAGAATGTCTGACAGACGTCCCACAGGATATTGTAAAACCATTGTTCCAATTGTAACAGCAACCAAAAATAGGGATGCTTGTGATGACGTCATGCCAATGGATTTGGCATAGGCTGTTCCCATACCAAAAGTCATTGCAGTAGAGACGCCTGAAAACAGCATCGCCACCATCGCAAGCGGTGAGATAGAATAGAGCCGGCGCAAAGAGACTTGCTCAGGTGCTGAGAATTCTGGCGCTTGTCCTGCTGTTACAAGAATAGGCACCACAGCAATGGACACAAAAACAGAGGCAATGATAAACAGAAAACTTGTTACGCCATCATCAAGGCCGCCCAGCATTTGGCCCAGCCCCATACCGCCCATGGTGATAACCATATAGATTGATAATATCTGGCCACGTGTCTGATTGGTCGCTTTTTCGTTAAGCCAGCTTTCGACAACAATATACATGCCAGCATAGGTAAAGCCGGTCAGCAGGCGCATGCCTGCCCAAATGCCAGCATTATCTGTGATAACATGGATAAGGGCTGCTGCTGAAGCGATCGCTGATAATGCGCCAAAGGTTCTGATATGGCCAACATTCGATAGAATGCGCGGCACAAAAAGTGACCCTATAAAAATGCCAAGAAAATACCCACCCATCATGAAGCCGGTGCCGATGTTGCTGAGCTCAGCTGCGGCGGCCCGCAAGCCCAGTAATATCTGAAGCAGGCCATTGCCAATCATGATCAGAAGAAGGCCGAAAAACAAAGGCCATGTCGATAAAAGAGAGCGAAGCATATACCGATTTACACTCCACTGAAAAGCGCCCGCACAGCGGCGGCATGGTTGATAAAAATGTCAGACTAAATGCGTCGCATTGGGCGTGTTTAATAAATAGCTATCTCTGGTTTCTGTGAGGCTAGTTGAGGGCTTAAACACCTAAAAACGAGTTCACGCAAGAAAAAAAGAAACAATGCCAAAAAAAACCGTGAAACCACTCAAGCTGTGTTCGCAAACAGGCCATTATTACATGTCCGCCACTATGGAGTGAAGGCGGGTTTCAATCAGCAGGCAATCATCATCTACTTGTTGTTTTAATGACGTAAAATCTGGATATCCAGCGAGGCGTGCAATCAGATTGGCCTGTTTGCTGGGAATGTCATTATGGTCTTGATTAGCGGGCAGGCAGAGTCTGAAATAATGCGCAACAGAGACAAGCCGTCCATGGGCGTCACCGAGTTCTGCATAAGGGGCGTCACTCTGTGCAAGGCAGCTTAGCAGAAAACTTGGGGTGAGGGGCTGGATGGCGGCATGTTTTGCGATAAGCCCGCGCCGGTGCCCCGCAAGGTAGGTCAGAAATTCTAAATCCAGAAATCCGCCGCTACGTTTTTTTAAATCGAACGAGGTTGGCGTGCTACTTGCCAGCCGCTCGCGCATATCAATGATATTATCGCGTAACGCCGTCTCAGAGGGAAAGATTTGACGTATCGCGCCAAGAGTATCAGCAATGCCGCTCAACGCAGGAGATGTATCTTGCGTGCCCGTAATTAAAATCGTGCGGGCTTTGAGCAGCGCTAGATGTTCCCATGGCCAGGCTTCATTTTTATAATAGGTTGTTAGCCGGGCTGTATGAACAGCAATCGGGCCTACTGTGCCATCAGGGCGAAGCCGCATATCAATTTCATAAAGTCCCCCTTTAGATGTTGCCACACTCAGCCAGCTGACAATAAGCTGTGACAGCTTAATATAATATGTTGCAAGACCAAGGGCGCGCGGGCCGTCAGAAACAGCCTCCTGATCGCCATCATAGACAAACATTAAATCAAGGTCGGAATGCACCGTCATCATCTGGCTTCCGAGCCTGCCAAGGCCAAGGATGCCAAAGCTGCTATTGGCGATATGGCCATAGCGCCGGGCAAAATTCTGAGAGGCAAGCCAACAGATTTCCTGAATAATAATATCGGCTAGATGCGAGTAATGAATGCCAAATTGCTCATAGCGAATTCTGCCTTCCAGCAGGTGCACTTCGCTGGTAAATCGCTGTTCTTTTGACCAGAGCCGCAAATGGTCAAGGGCTTGTTCATCATCAAGGCCTTGCATACTTTCCTGAAGGCTGTTCTGAAGCTGATCTGGTTGCAGAGCCGGCATAAAGAAATCAGGGTCTAGCATCCGGTCAAGCAAAGAGGGCATCCGGCCCAATATATCGGATAATCGGGGCGCTTTTATCATGATGCTACAGAGCAGGTCGGATAGCTGTGGGTTCTGGCAGAGCAGGGCAAAAAACTGAGCACCAGCAGATAGTCCATCAACAAGATACGCAAAACTGGCAAATGCATCATCCGGCTCTTCTGCACTGGAGAGGCGGGGCATTAACTCTGTGAGCAATTCTTCAAGATAGTTGCGGGCCCGCTCGCCGCGTGTTGCAGACACACCGCCAGCAAGCCATTTGCTAATAATATCTGCCATATCACGCGGCCGGGCATAGCCAAGCTCCGTTAGCCAGATAATAAGCTCTTCTTGTGTCTGGGGGAGACGCGCTGGACCTCGTTGTGCGCGTTGCTGCTGCTTTTTCTCAAGCATATGGTTTAGCACAGGGTGATCAGCTGCCCATTTTGTTTCATTTTGAAGAGTGCTCACAGCCGCGCGCAAGGCTGCGCTATCGGCGTAGCCCATAAAGCCGGCAAATTTATCAAATTCTTCTTCATTGCGCGGCAGGGCATATGTCTGAGTATCTTTTTGATATTGAAGGCGGTGTTCAATACGCCGCCACGCAATATAATTCTGGCTTAGGATTTCAGCTTTTTCTGGTGATATCCATCCGCCGGTAGCACATAGATTAAGGGCGCGCAGTGTATTGCCAACTTGCAGCCCTGTATGACGCCCGCCTTCGAGTAATTGGAGGCTGTGGGTAAGAAGCTCAATATGCCGAATAGCATAGGCACCTTTTTTGACGTCCATTCCCAGCAAGGCTTCCGGCGTAGGGAGATGTTGTAACCATGACTGCAAATCATCAATGACCGTAAAATCACGCACCCGGCGCCAAATAAAAGGCGCAATGCGTGCCAGAAATTTTTTGCCAAGCTCACAATCTCCAGCAATCGGTTTTGCCCGAATGAAAGCAGCACGCTCCCATGACCTAGCCGTAGTTTCATAATAGGATGCTGCGGCATCAATATCCAGACTGACAGCCCCGCCGCCCATATCGGGGCGCAAGCGCAAATCAACGCGCCAGCCAAAGCCATCAGATGTCTGGCGTGACAAGAGCCGGCTAAGAGAGCGCGTAAGGGCAATAAAGTGGCTGGCGGGCTTCTGAGAGCCTTTAGAATCATGCAGGATAATTAAATCAATATCAGATGAAAAATTGAGCTCTCCGGCCCCCAGTTTTCCCAACGCCAAAATAACCCAGCCACTGCCGGTAGGAGAGGCAGAAAGAAGATGTTCAACACAGCCCTTCACAGCCTGTTCAGCAATTAATGACAGTCTTTGATAGCTTGCGGTGATATCATCATGGCCCCATAATTCACTGAGCGCGATGGCAAAATGGCTCCGGTTGCGCCAGTGCCGTAATGCCTGCTCACGTTCAGAATCTGTTTGATTTTGGGCGAGTGTTTGTTGCCATTCAGCATAGGCTGAGCTCAGGATTTCATCAATTTTCCCTGAATAAATATCAGCAATGTCAGTAGCAAAAAGACGCGATTGCAGATGCAGAAATGAGCTAGCGAATAAGATAGGTGCCAGAGCGTGGCAGATATCAGGTGCGGCGGAGGAAGCCGCAGGCGCCATGATGCCGCGTGCTTCATTATTCCATTGCTCTGAATGCTGTTTCTGGTGGTCAGAAAATTGGGGCAAGAAAGGTGGTGACATAAAAGGTCTTCTCACTCACAAGGACATTTTCATAATGGTAGGCAATCATAATGCTAAACGCTCATCCTATCTTTGACCATAGCGCGCGTCACATCATCATATAGTCAGCTATCATAGTGCCAGTAGAGGAATTTTCCCAGCACGGATAGCACGCACCCGCAAGGCCCAGCGTATCCCTAGAATAATGGCATTCACAAACAGACCAACAGCCAGCCCAGCCCATATTGAAACCGGTCCCCAGTCAAGGATAAAAGCCATATAGGCGCCAGACCCTATGCCAGCACCCCAATAGCCAAAAAGCCCAATAATAGCGGGTATTTTAGTATCGTTCAGGCCCCGTAATGCGGCTGTTACAATCGCCTGCATACCATCAGATAACTGAAAAATAGCTGTGATAATCAGCATGGGAACAGCAATAACTAATACATCATCAAAGAGGGGATCGTCTGGCTGGATAAACAGACCCGTCAGAAATTCAGGAAAGATGAAAATAACCAACGTTAACGGAATGGCGACGAGCGCCCCGCAGATCATTGAGGCATTACCATTGGCAGATACTAATGCTGGATGACCTGCACCTGCCGCGCCGCCAACACGGATAGCAGCAGCTTGTGCAAGTGACAGAGGTACCATAAAGGCAATCGCCGCAATCTGATTGGCAACCGATGCTGCGGCCAGAGCAGATGTACCGAACAGCCCTATCAGCAGAGCCGCTATAATAAACATGCCAGTCTCTGATAGCACCAATAGGCCATTTGGCGAGCCAATACGAAGAATGCGTTTGATAATATGAAAATCCAGAACCCACCAGCGCATATAAGGGCTTACCTGACGGAAGGGTGCGCGAAGACCGATAAGAGCGCCCAAGGTAAGAGCCATCACGATATAGCTTATGGTTGTTGCAAGGGCGATGCCTTCAAGACCCATTTGTGCAAATGGACCAATCCCCTGCGATAAGCACTCATTCAGCGCTATATTAAGCCCAAGCCCCAGAAGGGTTGCATAAAGCTGGGGTGCTGGCTCGCCATGGCCGGATGAAAAAAACCGCATTGCAAGGAAGACAAAGGTGAAGGGCAGGCCAAGAGAGGTCCAGAACAGATAGGGTTCAGCATGGCGTGAGAGCGTTTCATCCTGTCCCAGAAATATCAGGATATCACTGCCATAAAAAACAGCAGGCATGGAGAGAATGCCAATCACAAACGCAATGATCAGCCCCTGACGGAATGTCCGGCGCGCTATTTTGCCATCACCGCTTCCAAGCGCCTGAGCTGTAAGGGGGGCAATGACAGCAAGGATGCCGAGGGCGATAAAATAAAACGGGTGGTAGAGCCGGGTTGATAAGGCTGAGGTCGCAAGGTCTAAGGTAGAGAGTCTTCCTGCCATCCAAAGGTCGGAGGTAAGAATGCCAATAGAGGCGAGCTGTGCCATGCAAATCGGAAGCGCAAGCCTTACGACGGCAGGAATTTGAGCAAAAGTCAGCGTCATAAACCAAGGGACTTTCTAAAAATAATGAAGCGATGAGACATAACCCAAAACCTGACTTATCGCAGAGACGAAAAACGCTGGCACAGAAGAATTTTATATAATGCTACGAGATATCCTTCGTGCATCTGGTGTGTGACAAGAGGGCCTTTGAGATAGTCGTCTGAGCTGTGCTGAACGCTGTTATTTCTTGCTGAGTGGCACAACATTTCCACACATAACATATTTGTACCAGCAATTTGATATACTGGACAAATTTTACTATTCGGACTACAAAATCGCGAGTGATCGGTTCTCATAAAATTTATGTATATAATGTGACGTGATTGGGTTTGCACCATCCCGGGATGACAGAGCGCAGGGGCCGCATCATAATAGAGGTTAGGAGACTAGGGCAATGAAGCGTCAGGTGACGATGCTGTTGAAAAAAGGACTGCCGGCGCTCTTTGTTCTGGGCGGGTTTTTCATGATTTATACCTGGCTGCAATCAACCAAGCCAGACGTGGTAGCGCGCTCCCCTAGTGAACAAACCTGGACGATTACTGTTATCGAAGCAAAGATGGGTATTGCCCGTCCTGCAGAACGAGCCTTTGGAACGGTGGTTGCTGCGCGTGATGCCGAGCTGCGCTTTGGCGTTGCGGGCGAGGTTGGTTTTGTATCGGATAACTTGCAAAACGGGGTTGATGTGCAGGCAGGAGACGTTCTGGCAAAGCTGGATTTAGAGCGCCTGACCCTGGCATTAAATGATGTCCGGGTGCAGATGGATGCAGAAAAACGTCAAGGCGATGCTCTTACGCGCCAAGTTGAACTGAGAACAAGGGCTGTTGAACGGCTCACCAAAATGCTGTCACGCAATGTTGCAACAGAAGCAAAGGCAGATGAGGCTGAGCTTGCCCTTTCTGTTGCCGGCAACCAGCTTGTCCAATCTCGTGCCAAGCTAAAGCAGCTCAAAGTAGCTGAAAAGAACCGGCTAAAAGATTTAGAAGACGCAACACTCATAGCACCATTTGATGGCACATTGTCAGCTGTTAGCCTTGCCCTTGGCAATCGGGTAAGCAATGCAAATAAAATCGCCACATTAACTGATTTAAGCAGGCTGGAAGTGCCGTTTGTGGTTGCCGCTGATATATATGCGAATGCCCCAAGCCTTATTGGCCAGACGATTAGCTTGTCATGGCAATCTGGCGGCAAGGTTGTTGCGACCGCACAAGCTGTTCTGACGCGGTCTGAAATTATTGTTGATAAAACAGATGGCGGCGGGCGGCTTTATGCTGAATTACCAGCTGATGCTGCGCGAACATTGCCGCCGGGCGCCTTTGTCCAAATTGATTTTATTGGACGCGAATTTGTCGATGCATTTGAATTGCCCGAAGAAGCACTGGTCGGACAGGATAAAGTATATGTTGTTGAAGAGGGGCGCGCACGCGAAAGACTGATTACGGTTCTGCAACGCGCGCCAGGCCGGATTTGGGTCTCTGGCGCGTTGATGACAGGTGATAAAGTCATTGCGACCAGATTGCCGGGGATAGGCGACGGACTAAAAGTCAGAATAGCAGACACGAAATAGCGTAAGCAGGGCAGCACGCCTTTTCTAACACACTCATCAAACGGCACCCATTAGGATTGAGAAAAAAAGGAGCAAAGACGCGATGTTTTCCGCAATGATTGAATTCTTTGCTCGCCACCGTACGGCGGCAAACTTGATTATGATACTGATGCTGGCCGTTGGCGTGGCCTCCACCATGCGACTGAACAAGCAGTTCTTTCCGGATGTTGATGTCGAAATCATTGGTGTTCAGGTTGCCTGGTCAGGCGCGACGGCTGAAGATGTTGATAATAATATTATTCAGCCGCTTGAGCCGGAACTGCGCACGATAGCCAATGTAAAAAAAGTGAATTCCATGTCCTATGAAGGGCTAGGGGTTGCACAGATAGAGTTTGAATTTGGCTCAGACATGCAAAAAGCCCTTGCTGATGTTGAAGCAGCTGTTGGGCAGGTTGCTTTCCCGACTGAGGCTGAAGCGCCTAAAATCATAAAAGGTGAATTCTACGATACGATTTCAAAAATTGTCTTACATGGGCCCTATCCGCTTGAATCACTTGGCTATCATGCCAAGGTTATCAAAGAAGATTTGTTGCAGCGCGGCGTTGATAAAGCGTCTATCTTTGGCCTGCCTGAGTTTGAAATTCTGATTGAGATAAAGGAATCTGAATTGGCCCGTCTCGGGTTAACCTTGAACGATATTTCGCGTGTCGTTGCGGGCAGTTCTATTGATGTTCCTGCTGGACGGTTTGCTGATGGCGCGCTTCGGGTCCGCTCACTGGGGCTTCGAAAAACAGCACCCGAATATGAAGATATCAAAATTTTGGTTCGGGCCGATGGCAGCGCTGTCACACTAGGTGATGTTGCAACCATCAAAGATACATTCAGCACGCCTGCAGACCTTTATGAGCATGATGGCAATCCAGCGATTGTTATTCTTGTTCAGCGCGGCAAAACCAGTGACTCTCTTAAAACAAATGCAATTGTTCAAAATTACATTACGGAAAAGCGCGCTACCCTGTCTGATGGGCTGATGCTTGACCAGTTTGATGTCCGCGCTGACCTGATTTCACAACGTATTATGCTGATGGTTCAGAACGGTCTTGGCGGCCTTGTTCTGGTGATGCTGGTACTATTTGCCTTTTTGCCATTCCGCGTTGCCTTCTGGGTTGCAACTGGTATTCCTGTTGCGTTTCTGGCGACGTTCGGTGTGATGTTTGCAACTGGGCAGTCGATCAATATGATTTCGCTGTTTGGCCTTATCATGGCGCTGGGTATTGTGGTTGATGATGCCATTGTGATTGGTGAACATGCTGAATATCTGCGCAAAAAGCGGAATATTCCGATAGAATCTGCTGCCATCCTCGCAGCGAAGCGGATGGGGCCACCGGTTATTTCAGCGATGCTGACAACTGTTGCTGCCTTCCTGCCGCTCTTTATGATTAAGGGCATTATCGGGGTGATTATCGGCGCTATTCCAGCGGTAGTCTGTGCCGTTCTTCTGGCAAGTCTGATTGAATGTTTCTTTATTCTGCCTGCCCATCTTGGTCATTATGGGGGGCGCGAAGATCAAAAACCCTCATGGTTCAGGCAGCGCTTTGATAATGGGTTTGACTATCTAAGGGATGTCATTTTTGGTGTTCTTGTGACAAAGGCGTTTCAGTTCCGCTATGTGACATTCGCCTTTGCAGTAGGTCTGCTTTTGTCGGCCGTTGGGATGATGACGAGTGGACGTGTTAACTTTGTATTTTTCTCCTCCCCCGAAGCCGACCGGATTTATGCGAATGTTGTGATGGCCTCAGGCTCAACCCGAAGCCAGACCGAAGTGATGCTGACCGAAATAGAACGGGCGCTTGTTTCTGTTGAAGACGAGTTATCCGATAGCAAAAATGACCTTGTCGTTTTCTCACTTGGTGTCATCGGAACAAATATCCGCGGCGATGATGGTGAACTGGCCGTTGGGGCAAATGATTTACGCGCAGGGATGGTCATTGAACTGAAAACAGCTGACCAGCGCAGTGTTCGCGCTGATGAATTTGTGACTGCATTACGGACAGCTATTATCCCGATGCCGGGGCTGGAGCGTTTGATTGTGCGTGCCCCGCAAGGAGGGCCGCCGGGACGTGAGCTTGATATCCGCTTGATGGGAGATGATTTAGACCAGCTTAAAATAGCGGCTCTGGATGTTATCCAGCTAACAGAAGCTGTTGCTGGTACATCTGATGTTGAAGAGAATCTGAATTATGGCGTGGAAGAAAGAATTGTTCGTCTCTCGCCGCTTGGCCGCTCACTAGGCTTTACGGTTGAAACCATTGGCGCTCAGGTGCGGGCTGCACTTGATGGGGCGGTGGTGCGCCGTTTCCCTCGCGGTGATGAGGTTGTGACTGTTCGTATTGCCTTGCCAAAAGATGAGGTTGCAACAGATAATTTGGCAAATTTACGGCTGATTACCCCGCAAGGCACCTATGTTAATCTGGGCGATGTGGCCTCAATTGAAAACAGGCTCGGCTTTTCGGTTGTCCGGCGTAAGGATGGCTTTAGGGAAGTTGCTATTCAGGGCGATCTGGATGATAAGGTTCTGAATACATCGCAGGCCGTTGAAGCGCTTGTCGAGGGTGATTTTGGACAATATGTGAAGGATAATAATCTGCGCTACCGGTTTGATGGGCGCGATCAGGAACAAAATGAAGCTTTTGCTGATATTGGGACTGGCGGACAGCTTGCCCTGTTGAGTATCTATGCCATTCTGGCATGGGTTTTTGCGAGCTGGACACGTCCTTTTGCTGTTATGATCATGATCCCGTTTGGCCTTATCGGGGCTGTGTTGGGGCATTATGTGATGGGGCTTAACCTCAATATTCTATCATTTTTTGCGCTGATTGCACTATCCGGGATTGTGGTGAATAATTCGATTATTCTGGTGTCGACGATTGAGCGGCGGCTGGAAGAATCGGGGGGTGACTTCGAACGTTCGGTCATTCAAGGAACCGTAGATAGATTGCGGCCTGTCCTGCTGACATCGATGACGACGATTGGCGGATTATCAACCTTGATGTTTGAAACATCCTTGCAAGCGCAGTTTCTTATTCCGATGGCAACAACGATTGTCTTTGGGCTTGCGGTAACAACAGGTCTTGTGCTGTTTTTAGTGCCGGCAACACTTGGTATCGGACGCGATTTGGACGTTCTTGTCTCACGGCTATGGCATCTTATCCGCTCAGGGGTTAGATCTTATTTTTCTGGCGCCTAAAACATGTTGCGGAGAACATCAGTATGACTGGACAAAAAACACCGGGTGGCGGCGCAAAAAAGGGTAGCTCCGGCCGGTCCTATAAATCCAAGACAGGTCTGACCCGTCAACCACGTAAAATGCGCGGCCTCAAGCCTTCATCACAGCGCTGGCTTACCCGCCAGCTTAATGACCCGTTCGTTGCGGAAACCCAGTCACGCGGCCTTCGCTCGCGCGCGGCAATCAAGCTGGAGCAGATGGATGACAAGCATCAGTTCTTAAAACCTCATATGCGGGTTATTGATTTGGGATGTGCGCCGGGAGGCTGGCTTCAGGTTGTCTCGAAGCGGTGCCGGCTTGATGCTGGTCTTGGCGCGCTTGTGGGTATTGATCTGCTGGAAACAGAGCCGCTTGGCGGCGCGACGATTATTCTGGGTGATATTACTGAGCCGGAGATGCTAACAGCCGTTCATAGCGCTATTGGCGGCCGTGCAGATGCTGTGCTGTCTGATATGGCAGCATCGACAACAGGCCATCGGAGCACCGACCATCTTCGAACGATGGCTTTGTTGGAGCTGGCAATTGATTTTACAACCGAAGTGCTTGAACCGGGCGGTATCTTCCTTGCCAAGGCATTCCGCGGCGGTGCTGATAATGACATTATGCAATTGCTCAACAAGCAGTTTGACAAAGTACGCTATCTTAAGCCAGCAGCGAGCCGCGCTGAATCAGTCGAAACCTATCTTCTGGCAACAGGGTTTCGTGGTGCGCTCCCTGATGCGCGGGAAGAGGATGCAGAAAAAGCATAGCATCCTGCTTCTTTAACACCGAATAATGCTAGCTTATCACGTAAAGTTAGCATATTATCTGGCGTCATCTCTCCTGATATGAAGGACATTTCGCGATGACGGCTTCTTCTTTTTCTATTCGTGACGCTTTAACCTTTGATGACGTGCTACTTCAGCCCGGTCATTCATCTGTTCTACCAGCTCACGTTGACATATCCTCTCAGCTTACCAGAGAGATTAAATTGCAACTGCCCTTGATATCGGCGGCCATGGATACGGTCACCGAACACAGGCTTGCAATCACCATGGCGCAGTCTGGCGGTATTGGTGTTATCCACAAGAATTTTTCCATCGCAGATCAGGCGGCTGAAGTCGCCTCGGTCAAGCGATACGAAGCAGGAATGGTGGTTAATCCCTATACAATTACCGCAGAAAAAACGCTCGGTGATGCATTGGCCATGATGAGCCGCTATTCGATAAGCGGTGTGCCGGTTGTTGATAGTCAGGGGAAGCTTGAAGGCATCCTGACCAACCGCGATGTCCGGTTTGCAACTGATGAGAGCCAGCGCGTTTCTGATTTAATGACAACGCCTGTGATAACTGTCACCAATTCGGCGAACCATAATGAGGCGCGCGCGCTGTTGCATCAACACCGGATTGAAAAGCTGGTAGTGATTGATGATAACGGTTTTTGTGTTGGATTGATTACGGTTAAGGATATGGAGCGCACGCAAACCTATCCGCTTGCCTCAAAAGATAGTAGTGGCAGATTGCTTGTTGCTGCTGCAACAGGTTCTGGCCCAGATGGTGTGGAGCGCGCCGAAGCCCTTATTGCAGCCGGTGCTGATGTTGTTGTTGTTGATACAGCGCACGGCCATTCGCAAGGCGTGCTGGACACCGTTCGTCATGTACGCGGCCTGTCTAACACTGTTCAGATTATTGGCGGAAATGTTGCAACTGGTGATGGTACACGCGCGCTGATAGATGCTGGTGTTGATGCGGTAAAGGTGGGTATTGGGCCGGGCTCTATCTGCACAACCCGGATGATTGCTGGTGTAGGCGTGCCGCAACTTACAGCCATTCTTGATGCAACCGCAGCCGCGCGCGATGCGGGCGTTCCTGTTATTGCAGATGGCGGTATTAAATATTCAGGCGATCTTGCCAAAGCCATTGCCGCCGGCGCTAGCACAGCTATGGTAGGCTCGCTTCTGGCGGGAACAGACGAGACACCGGGCGAAGTATTCTTGTATCAGGGCCGCTCCTATAAAGCCTATCGCGGCATGGGCTCAATGGGTGCAATGGCGCGCGGCTCAGCTGACCGGTATTTTCAGGCTGAAGTTTCAACGCCCCTTAAACTTGTGCCAGAAGGTATCGAAGGGCAGGTGCCTTATAAAGGTGCGGCTACTCAGGTTTTACATCAGCTTGCAGGCGGATTACGTGCGGCGATGGGATATACCGGCAATGCCACAATGGGTGATATGCAGACAAGCTGCCAGTTTCTGAAAATCACATCTGCTGGATTGAGCGAATCTCATGTTCATGATGTAACGATAACGCGTGAGGCGCCAAATTACCGTCCCGGCATGTAACAACTACATGAAATAATTGCATGTAAAAAACCATATGTAAAAACCACTTAACGCGCCCCTGTAACGGGTGAATATCTGGCGCAAAGGAGTACAGGCCGTCTCATGGCAGATACGATTCTTATTATTGATTTTGGCTCGCAGGTTACACAGCTCATTGCACGGCGGTTGCGCGAAGCAGGTATTTATACCGAAATTCTGCCAAGTACTGCTGCAGATGAAACCATTCTGGATAAACAGCACGAGATAAAGGGCATTATTCTGTCAGGGGGGCCTAATTCTGTGACGCATGCTGATACGCCTCGTGCGCCGATGGCTGTGTTTGATGCTCATATCCCCGTACTTGGTATTTGCTATGGCCAGCAGACGATGTGTGCGCAGCTAGGTGGCTCGGTTGAAGCAGGGGAAAGCCGGGAATTTGGCCGTGCTGAAATAGAGGTTATGACGCCAAGCCCGCTATTTGGTGAGAGCTGGCCGCAGGGCAGTCGTCAGACAGTCTGGATGAGCCATGGCGACCATGTATCAGCCTTGCCAGAGGGGTTTGAGATTATTGCGAAATCAGCAGGTGCACCGCTGGCCGTTATCGCAGATGAAAGCCGCAAACTCTATGGTGTGCAATTTCACCCCGAAGTTATTCACACGCAAGGCGGCACAGCACTTCTGACCAATTTTGCGCGTGATATTTGTGGCTGCACGGCCAGTTGGTCGATGAAAGCCTACCGCGAACAGGCGATAGCTACGATCCGCGACCAGGTCGGCTCTCGCGGGGTGATTTGCGGCCTGTCAGGCGGGGTTGATAGCTCGGTTGCAGCTGTTCTCATCCATGAAGCAATTGGCGAGCAGCTTACTTGCGTATTTGTTGATACAGGGCTAATGCGCGCTGGTGAAGCTGATGAAGTTGTTGCGCTCTTCACAGGGCATTATAATATACCGCTGGTTCATAGAGATGCGTCTGATTTGTTCCTGACGCGCCTAGAAGGGATTGATGACCCGGAACAAAAGCGAAAAATTATCGGGGCCAGCTTTATCGAAGTATTTGATGAGGAAGCCGCAAAAGTAACAGATGCAGGATTTTTGGCGCAAGGCACCCTCTATCCAGATGTGATAGAATCTGTTTCTGCAGCAGGCGGCCAGCATGTCACAATCAAGTCGCATCATAATGTTGGTGGATTGCCTGATGATATGGCTCTGGAGCTTGTGGAGCCATTACGTATGCTGTTCAAGGATGAGGTGAGGGCGCTGGGGCGTGAGCTCGGCATGCCAGAAACACTTGTTGGCCGGCATCCCTTCCCAGGGCCGGGCCTTGCTATCCGGATCCCCGGCATGATTACGCGCGAAAAGCTTGATATTCTGCGCGAAGCTGATGCTGTTTATCTGGATGCTATCCGCAAAGCCGGACTTTATGATGAAATTTGGCAGGCCTTTGCTGTATTATTGCCGGTCAAGACTGTCGGCGTGATGGGAGATGCGCGGTCGTATGAATATGTCTGCGCATTACGGGCGGTCACCTCAACTGATGGGATGACAGCAGAAAGCTACGGCTTTGAGCATGATTTTCTAACCCATGTCGCAACCCGCCTTGTAAATGAAGTCAAAGGCGTGAACCGCGTTGTCTATGACATCACAAGCAAACCTCCCGGCACGATTGAGTGGGAGTAGATGTTCATTTGGCTTCATTTTATTGCAGCAGTTTTTGCAATTATGCTTGGCCTAATAAATATTGTTTCCGAAAAAGGGACCGCCCGCCATCGGATGGTTGGATGGTCTTGGTTGCTAATAATGAGTTTTGTTACCGTTCCGTCACTCTGGATACGCGAAATAAATGACGGTCATTTCAGTTGGATTCATTTCCTCACTATCTGGACAATAATTAGCATGGGAATTGCCATTCTAAGTATTAGGAAAGGCAATGTCAGAACTCATGCAGGTTTCATGTTAGGAACCATGCTGGGCTCTGTTATAGCCGGTATTTTTGCTATTATGCCGGGACGGTTCATACAGTCACTGATTGGTCATTTTTAGTGAGCAGGAATACGGTAATTTATCCAAAATAACGATAAATATATGTCCCTAAAGACGATGTTAGCGCAGTTTGGCGTGTTTACTGCTACGACATAAGATATCGCAGTGTGATATCATCAAGAAAAAATTATATTCTGTATGGAACATTTTATGAAAACAGAGATTTTTAAAACGCTAGAGACACTAAACATTACATCATTGGAAACGCGTGTCTTATTCAATGAACGAACCAGTGATGTCGATAATCTGAAGGTATGGAAAGACAGTGTTAGCCAGATAATCTATATAGATGATTTCTATACTGGCGATAATACATATGTCGATGGGGCATACAGAGCAGATAAACAAATCAACCTGCAAACAAAAAATAATGATTTTGAGAGTGCGTCTGATGCTCAGCGCCGCTTTGACTCACATTTTCGGTTTGTTGCTGGAAAGAAGGTTGTTGATTTTGGTTGTGGAAGAGGCGACTTTTTACGGCTTATCAAGGCCGAATGTGAGGATGTTTTTGGGGTCGAGCTGCAACAGAATTATGTTGATGCCTTAAACGATGACGGCATCACCTGTTTCACCAATTTGGATGCTATAGAGAACCACTCCATCGATGTTTGTGTTTCATTTCATGTATTAGAGCATCTGCCCAACCCATTAGAGGTATTAGAGGCGATAAGAAATAAAATGGTAAAGGGGGGAGCGCTTCTGATTGAAGTGCCTCACGCTAATGATTTCCTGCTCTCTTCTTTGGCAAGCGAGAATTTCAAACAATTCACGCTGTGGAGCCAGCATCTTGTGCTTCATACCAGAGAGTCTTTACGCCGTATGCTGGGATATGCTGGTTTTAATGATATTCATATTCAAAGCGTTCAGAGATATCCGTTATCTAATCATTTGCACTGGTTGGCAAAGGGCGAGGCTGGCGGCCATAAGTCTGCTCTCTCGTTTATTGATACAACAGTTTTAACTGAGGCTTATGAAAACTCTTTAGCCCGCATTGATGCGACCGATACCTTGGTAGCGATTGCCAAAGCGCCCTAGCCCTACAGAGAGATGTTCACTGCTAGATATCAGTGCTGCATAGATGTAAAATGAGGCAGATAAAAATATGTCGCTAAAGAAGATATTAGAGTGGTTTGGGGTATTTACTGCAATAGCATATTCACTGCTGGTTGCCTCGAATACTGGCTATGAAGTTTTTGGGTTTTCTTTGCTTTTTATCTCCGCCATTTCAATCGGGTTATGGGCCTTTTTTTGCAAGCATTACGGCATTTTAGTGCTTCAGTTTTTCTACGCTGCTGCTGGTATAATCGGTGTGGTTAGATGGCTGTAGCTAATTTTTTGGATGACCGAGTGGGGGCGTCATGAATATTCGGCCATTTTGTGTGGATGATACAGATGTTGTCGTTGCATTATGGCAGGCGTGTGAGCTGACACGGCCATGGAATAACCCGCATCTTGATATTTTGCGCAAACTGGACATTCAGAGCTCTTTATTTGTTGTTGGTGAACAGGGCTCGGATATCATCGCGACTGCTATGTTTGGCTATGATGGACATCGTGGCTGGGTGAATTACTTGGCTGTCTTGCCAAGCCAGCAACGGCGTGGTTATGCCCGTCAGCTTATGGAATATGGGGAGAGGGAGCTGCTATCGCGTGGGTGCCCAAAACTCAATCTTCAAATCCGGTCAGATAATCTTCAGGCTAGAACATTTTATACCTCATTAGGCTATGCTGAGGATAAAGTTGTGTCTTTCGGCAAAAGACTGCGCGAAGATGAGAGCTTTTAGCGTGCCAAAGCTTTTGCTAACCCGTTAAGCGTGTCTTCTGACAATCTTAGGATTTGCTTGCTCCCTTTCAGGGGGCTTACTGATTTTGTGATGTGATGGTAGGCATGAAGTTGGCCAATAAATGATGAAAATGCTGCACGGCGTGGCCGGTGATACTGAATAGCATCAAACGTATCATCAATGCCATTATCTGCATTTTGTTGGTCGAACATACTCAAAATAAACAATAATTCCAAACCGTAAGGTTTCGACAGGAACATTGAGCATCCTGCATTTTTGTTCAATTTTCGAATAATGTTTACGTCCATTCTATACCTATAATGATAATAAAATAATAGAACTAGAACTAAATAAAGATGCGAAAAAGATACATCTTTTTATTGCAACTTTAAATGGTATTGCAAGGTTCTGATTATAAATAGAAATATGATCAACTAATGAAAAGATTAATCGTATTATAGTAGCGCTATGGCCCATTCATTTTGACCAAAGGAGCTATTCTTACATTATGCCATCTAAAATTTTCACCCACTCTCCGGAACAAGTCCTGAAATGGGTGGCGCTTGGGCTTGGTCTTGCGAGTGCTGTTGCTGTGATTGAAGATTGGTATCCTTACACGATGTTTATCTCGCTGCCCTTTTGTCTTATCTGGGTGTATTGTGCATGGCTGCATAATGAATGGCAGCTAAAATGGATTAACATCCTGTTTACAGGTCTTTATTCTTACGGCATCGCGAAGTATTTCTGGCAGTTTGGATAGCATATAGGGTCTTGTCTGCGAGGTGGTGCTAGTTTTAGATTTACAAATTTTTTATGTCATGATGATGTGTATTCTGGTTAACACCACTCTCTCTGAGGAGCCGATATGTCTTCTTCTTTATTTTCTACGCCCGATTTTGATACTTATCCCATGCATCAGGTTGCAGAACTGACTGTCAAACCTCTTGGTCTTGAGATTCAGTGGGCTGATGGAATGGTAAGCCATCACCTCTCCCCTAATTTGCGTGAGCATGCAGCAGAGCCGCATACATCGCATCCCACAACAAGGGAGACGATGGTTGAGCCGCAGGATATACCGGCTGGGTTTGCTATCACCTCAGCGCAGCTTCTCGATACCGGATTTGTTTCTGTCAGCTTTTCACACACGCTGTCTGCAGATGATACTGGCACATGCTTGTATCACCCGGGATGGCTCTATCAGACGGGGCTGTCATCAGACACCGATTTTGGCGCGGATGTTTCACCTATTCTGTGGGATGCGGCGATATTTGATGATATTCCCAAAATAGACGGCTCGCTTGTGCTGGATGATTCAGAAGAATTTCATCGTTTTTTGCTATCGCTTGCCCGATACGGCGTTGCTGTTGTGCGCGGACTTCCCCCTGAGCCTGAAATAATTGAAACGCTTCCGGGGAAGATAGGCGTTATTCGGACGTCTAATTTTGGCCATATCTTTGATGTTGAAACGAAGCCGGAGGCAGATTCAAACGCCTATACCTCGGTTGAATTGCGGGCCCATACAGACCTTGCAACACGCGAATATATGCCCGGGCTTCAATTCCTGTTCTGCCTTCAAAATGACGCTACTGGTGGGCATTCAACGCTTTCTGACGGGTTTGCCGTTGCTGATTTTATGCGCAAACAGGACCCGGATATGTTCCGGCTGCTCTCAACTGTGCCGCTTGATTTTGCTAATAAGGCTGCCACATCTGATTACCGGATGGCTGTACCGCTATTTCACCATGATGAAAATGGCCAGCTTAATGAGGTGCGATGGACAAGCTGGCTGAGAGCGCCCCTGCGCGGCACCTTAGCTGAAATGGCGCTTGTTCATGAAGCGCTACGTCATGCTTATCTGCTTGGCAATAATGAGCCGTTCAAGGTGAGCTTCAAGCTCGAGCCGGGCGATATGATGTGCTTTGATAACCGGAGAGTTTTGCATGGGCGGACATCTTTTGACCCGACAAGTGGGGCGCGTCGATTGCGGGGATGTTATGTTGAACGTGAAGAGCTTTGGTCTGCCTTACGTATCGCTGCCCGCCAGAAAAGAGCATCCCATCATAGCCCGTCTTAAAAGCTGCCTTATTTTGCTATTCCTAAAGCGCTGTTTTACAGTGCGGTCAATAGTATAAGCGGTGTTATTGTTGTCTCTGTCTCTCGTTAAACTCTGTTAATAATCTCTGCCCTGATTTTATGGAAATGCCGTGTCTAATTCATCTAATGAGCCATCTGATACAGTAAAAGCCCAGCCACGACCGTCTCTGCGGGGCTGGTTTATCTGGTCGCTGGCAGCCTTGTCATTTGGCTATGCTTTTTTCCACCGGGTTGCGCCAAGCGTTATGGTGTCTGAGCTGATGGGAGAATTTGCCATTGGCGGCGCAATGTTGGGGACATTATCTGCATTATATTTCTACCCTTACGTCCTGCTTCAGATACCGCTAGGGGCTTTGCTCGAACAGTTTGGTACCCGCTTGCTTCTTGGCTGTGCATTATTGCTGACGGCGGCCGGGACATTTTTGTTTGGGGCAGCCGAGGCAATCGAATTTGCCTATCTTGGCAGGGTGCTTATCGGGATTGGCTCATCGGTTGCCTTTCTTGGCGCACTTGCGCTGGCTGCAAAATGGTTTCCGGCAAGCCGCGCTGCCTTTTTAGCTGGTTTTGCGATGTTTTTTGCGATGTCCTGCGGCACGCTTGCACAAGCACCATTAGCATTGCTTGTGGACCAAATAGGCTGGCGGGCTTGTATGACAGCTTTAGGGTTTGTTGGTATTGGCCTATCCTTTATTGTGTTTTTCTTTGTGCGGAATGCTCCTGTTCAAATTAAAACGCCGCCTGGAAAAAGCTGGCAGATTGTCTGGCAGGGCGTTAGCTCGGCCATTATTCTGCCGGATGTCTGGAAAATTGCGGTTGTTGCTGCCTGTCTTTCTGGCCCGATGCTTGCTCTTGGCGGGCTCTGGGGAACCCCTTATCTGATGGAATCCTATGGTCTTGAGCGCCCGAATGCGGCGTTTCTGATGTCGTTTATTTTGCTAGGCTGGGCAATAGGCGCGCCTGTTAGTGGTATGGTGTCTGACCGTCTTGGCAAGCGGAAAATCGTTCTTGTCTGCGCGTCATTTGGTGTTGTTTGCGGCGTAA
>ENA-OQVM01000311-OQVM01000311.1-marine-metagenome-genome-assembly--contig:-NODE-311-length-79543-cov-5.009992_pt1 | contig 79543 bp, 65 predicted proteins | sample MGYA00237776_ERZ505498 | MGnify/ENA primary metagenome ERZ505498 (study PRJEB26159, sample SAMN06265151) | marine metagenome | isolation source: Helgoland LTER site | place: Germany:Helgoland, sampling... | reverse complement strand
GTCAATATGCGTTGCGGAGACAGCCTTCACATTAAAGCCAACCAGCGCCTCTGCTTGAAAAATATTAAATATCTTACGATTCATACCTGGAGAGGAAACTTCTAGTACATACTTATCTGAAAGAGGGTCCTCTAAATCAAAGTTTGCACTCACATCCCTACTTACAGTCTGACAATCATTTACTGAAACACCATTTTCATGATCTATGAAAATGCGAATGGTAGGCTTACCACTACCTACAACCTCTATACCCCATAAAATATAACCGAGATCTTTAGTGATAGGCGTTACTATTTCGTACAATTTGTCCAATAACATATATCCCCCTTGAATTGCTTACCTAAAAATTACAAATCCTTAGATAGCAAAAAGGCCCATTAAGGGCCTTTTTTTATGACTTTTGTAACGCGGTGGACTCTTGTGACACGGGCGCCGAGCTGTGCCTTTAAATTTGCAAGTCAATGGCAATAGGCGGTCGCTCCGGTAATAGCTCCGCCGCTAATGGTCTTCCTAAAGAACTTGCGGTCTAAGCATCACTCATAAATGACGGCAATCACAGCCCTGAGCAGCGGCCCGTCCGTGTATCTTGATCTTGACCCTGCTTTTTTTTGGCAATCTAGCAATGGCTTTACAAAAAGGCGTTTAGCGATAAAAGGGGGGTAAATGCCACATTCACCCAGCTTTATATCAACGACTCTTCGATGAAAACTGAACCCTCGTCACAAAACTGACCGACAGTGGCCGCTAATCTAATCCTAGAGGTTTAAGATAAATTAACCTTCAGCAACACTGGAGCGTTACCATGGACGTAGGAACAGTCGTAACATTGGTCACCGCAAGGGGTGAAATAGTGGGGCGTTTTGAAGCCTACGACGAGCGCTACATCACCCTGAGTCGCCCCCGAATGAGCAGTGGGAATTCTGATTTTTCAGAGTGCGCTGCAGAGGATTTTTTCGCTTCTGGCATCTCGATTACGGGCGAAAAAGGACCCGAGGTTTTGTCCTTTAGCCTGGCTATGGTGCTTGCCGTTACGGTGACCGAAAAATCATTTGCGAAAAAGTGGGCTGAGACAACGCACGATTGGGTTATTTAGTCTCAGTCGGCCTCTAGCGAATAATGCCTCGGGTACGGGCGGTATTTCTTGAGCGGCTCTTTATTGAGGCGCTTTAATAGCTGGTGGAGATTCGACTGGCGTGGTGACTGGCACACTTAGCGCAAAAGATTCCTCCCCGCCAGCCACTGCTAGATTATTCACTGACTCCTCCAGCTTTTGACGACCTCTAGTTTAGGTGGTTTTGATGCTTGCACTCTCGACAATGACCGCGATCGACTTAGCGCCGTCAGACGAATTTGGATGTTCGACTCCTGTTTGCTCAGCACCTAACAATGTGTGTCAGTGGGGCTAGCCTGTCAGCGGTTAGTGTTGTTCGCAATTCTGAGACTTGTAGGCCCAGATTTACTGAGGTCAAATAGTCGATGACTGAGTTGACGTTAGCGTGGTGCATCCCTATACTCCAGCGCCTCTGCTTAGTGGGTTTGACCCACTGAGGTGACAATCAAAGTAACGCGGCTACATAGGGCGTTCCTACAGGGGTCGTCACAACAGGTTTTGATGCGGGGTGGAGCAGCCTGGTAGCTCGTCGGGCTCATAACCCGAAGGTCGTCGGTTCAAATCCGGCCCCCGCTACCAAATCGATGGCAGCCATTGCTCAGGCTGTCATCACGTTTAAGCCCCTGTTTGGGGCTTTTTTGTATCCGCTAATAAAGCATTTGAGACGCAACGTGTATGTCTGGAAAGGAATCGCGATTGTCGGAGTTGCTGACGCCCACCGTGGAATCTTTGGGATTCGAGTTGTGGGGCATTGAGCTTTTGTCGCCAAATCGCCGGCCGACATTACGCCTGTTTATCGAAGCAGAAACAGGTGTTAGCGTTGATGACTGCGCGAAAGTCAGCCGGCATGTAGGTGGCGTGCTTGATGTCGAAGATCCGATATCAGGCGATTACACCTTAGAGGTGTCCTCGCCGGGAATAGATCGACTGCTGTTCAACGCCGAGCAGTATGGTCTTTACATCGGCGAACCCATCGAGGTGAAGCTGCGGTTTCCATTTGAGGGCAGACGTCGTTTCAGGGGCTGGTTAATGGGCATAGAGAGTGAAGATGTGGTGGTACGCGTGGAAGATCACGATTATCTTCTTCCGCTGAAACAAATTGATAGAGCACGGGTACAACCTAGGTTAGATACCGGTGGAAAAAAAGCAAAGTCGCCGGAAAAATCCGGGCAGTAACTTAAGAGAGAAACAAGGTCGCCCAGATTAACGGGTCACTGCGAGGAATACGATGAGTAAAGAAATATTAATGGTTGCGGAGGCTGTCTCCGCCGAAAAAGGTGTTTCGGAAGATATTATCTTCGAGGCTATCGAATTGGCACTCGCGACGGCAGCGAAAAAGCGCTACGACGAAGAGGCCGATATTGAAGTCGTGATCGACCGCGTTAGTGGCGAGTATGAAACCCGCAGGCGTTGGCTTGTGGTGCCTGATACCGAGCTCGCATTGTTGGGAACACAGTTCACGACCGAGGAAGCCGCAGAAGCGGATGCGAATTTGCAGATCGGTGATGTGCACGAAGAGATTATTGAAAACGCCGATTTTGGGCGCATTGCAGCACAGACCGCCAAGCAGGTTATCGTGCAGCGTGTGCGTGATGCCGAGCGTGCGCAAATTGTTGATTTATATCGAGATCGTATTGGCGAGCTTCTGGCGGGGATTGTTAAGAAAGTGACCCGCGACAATGTCATCGTTGATTTGGGCAACAACGCTGAGGGCTTATTACCCAGGGGTGAATTGGTGGGCAGGGAGACCTTCCGCATCAACGATCGCGTTCGTGCCATATTGAGCGAGATCAATACTGAGTCTCGCGGGCCCCAGCTGGTTATGTCTAGAGCTTGCCGTGAAATGCTGACAGAGCTGTTTAAAATTGAAGTGCCGGAAATATCTGAAGGCGTTATTCAAATCCGTGCTGCGGCTCGGGATCCGGGGTCTCGAGCCAAGATCGCAGTGAAGACCGGTGACCAGCGTATCGACCCTGTTGGCGCATGCGTTGGAATGCGCGGCTCGCGGGTACAAGCGGTGTCAAACGAACTCGATAACGAGCGTGTTGATATTATTCTTTGGGATGACAACCCAGCTCAGCTAGTCATCAATGCTATGTCTCCTGCGGAAGTGGAGTCCATTGTCGTTGATGAAGATAGCAACACCATGGAAGTTGCCGTCGCGGAAGACAATTTGGCTCAGGCTATTGGTCGTGGAGGGCAAAATGTGCGCCTCGCGTCAGACCTAACAGGCTGGACGATTAATGTGATGAGCACTGACGAGGCTGTTGAACGTCAGGAGGCCGAGGCCGGCGAAATTATAGAAACCTTTATGAACGCTCTCGATGTCGATGAAGATGTTGCAGTTGTCTTGGTCGAAGAGGGGTTCACAACCCTTGACGAGGTAGCGTATGTGCCCCTTGAGGAAATGATGGGAATCGAAGGTTTCGATGAGGCGATATCCGAAGAGCTTCGTGCCCGTGCTAAGGACGCCCTGCTGACAATGGCCATCGCAACAGAAGAAAAGTTGGATGTAGAGCCTGCGGAAGATCTGCTTACGATGGACGGGATGGAGCGACACTTGGCATTTGTGCTCGCGAGTCGAGGCATCGTAACCATGGAAGATCTCGCCGAACAAGGCGTTGACGATTTGATGGACATAGAAGATATGACAGAAGAGCGAGCGGGAGAGTTAATTATGACCGCTCGAGCACCTTGGTTTGCAGAGGAAGAAGCCTAATTTTTATCAGGTTAAATCCATATAAACCAAGTCTGACGGATCAGGAGTAACACATGGCACAGACAGTAGAACAGCTAGCCGAGACGGTGGGTGCCTCCGTCGAGAGATTGCTGTCGCAAATGAAAGAGGCGGGTCTAACCCACTCAGCTGCAGAGGAAGAGGTCTCGGAGGAGGATAAGCAAACCCTCTTGGCCGCTCTAAAGCGCAGTCATGGAGAGGGTGAAGCCGCGCCTCGTAAAATTACGCTCAAGCGCAAGCAGCTCAGCACGTTGCGAACCGGGGGCAGTGGCAAGCGCACGGTGAACGTTGAGGTCCGTAAGAAGCGTACCTATGTAAAACGCGACGAGCAGGAAGCGATTGCTGAGGCCCCGGGAGAAGACGTTGACGCGCCTGCGGTTACAGGTGAAGGCGCGGTCAATGACACTTCTGCTGGTGCCGAGTTGGGTGCAGGACCGGCGACTGACACACCAGAATCTATTACCGATGTCGCGGCTGCTGATGGCGCCTCTAGCGATAGCGGTGTGGCAGCGACTGATGTCGATCTGGAAGCTGAGGCGGCTATTGCCATAGCTGCCGCGGCTGAAGCGGATGATGAAGACCTAGCTAATCTTGACCCTGAAGTTTTACGCCAGCGTGCAACAGCGCGTCGCAAAGCCGAGGAAGAGCAACGCAAACAGGCGCTAGAGGTTGCGGCTCAGGAGCGCAAAAAAGAAGAGCAGCGCAAGATTGACGAGGTCAAACTTCAACAGGCAGAGGCTACTAAGCAATCAGCATCACCTGGAGAGCCCGATGCGGATCGCAAACCGAAGCGCATGCACGACGCACCTGCAGCGCGCACGACTCGCGAAGACGCGGATCGGAAGAAGCCGGGTCGTGGACGTCTTGGTAGAGCCTCTATTGCGGGAGCACGAGGTAAACAGCGCGGTCACAATCTATCAATGAGTGACATTGAAGCCGCAGAGGGCGGCGCAGGACGTCGCCGTGGTGGCCGACGGAAGAAAGGTCACGAAGAGCACTCTAAGCACGGGTTTGCCCAACCAACCGAAAAAATTGTTTACGATGTGAATGTTCCTGAGAACATTTCGGTGGGAGAACTCTCACAGCAAATGGCGGTAAAAGCGGGCGTGGTCATTAAGGAATTGATGCGCCTAGGTGTTATGGCCACGATCAACCAGATGGTCGATCAGGACACAGCGTCTCTTGTTATTGAGGAACTGGGCCACAGGGTTCGATTGGTGAGTGAGGATGAGCTTGAGGACAAGCTCGAAGAAACCATGGCTAGCCAGGAGGGTACGCTTACGCCGCGTGCGCCTGTGGTCACGGTTATGGGCCACGTTGATCATGGCAAGACCTCCTTACTGGACCACATCCGTAAAACGAAGGTCGCCAGTGGTGAAGCGGGCGGCATTACACAGCATATAGGGGCCTATCACGTCGAGACGGATCAGGGAATGATTACGTTCCTTGATACGCCGGGGCACGCCGCGTTCACGTCTATGCGCGCGCGGGGTGCACGATCTACAGACATCGTTATTTTGGTGGTTGCCGCAGATGATGGCGTTATGCCGCAAACTGAAGAGGCTATTCAGCACGCCCGGGCGGCAGAAGTGCCTCTGGTCGTGGCGGTTAACAAAATTGATAAAGAAGCAGCAGATCCCGACCGGGTCAAAAATGAACTTGCGGCTAAAGACGTCATTCCCGAAGACTGGGGTGGTGACACACAGTTTATTGAGGTGTCAGCTCAGACCGGCCAGGGTATCGACGCGTTGCTCGATGCCTTATTACTCCAGTCGGAGCTGTTAGAGCTGCAGGCCCCTAGAGACACTGCGGGGCAGGGTATTGTGATTGAGTCGCGTCTCGACAAGGGACGTGGTTCGGTGGCATCGCTTTTGGTTCAGCAAGGTACGCTGCGTCAAGGTGATATTGTTTTGGCAGGACTGCAGTATGGCCGTGTGCGTGCCATGCTGGATGAGTCTTCACAGCCTATTGACGATGCAGGTCCCAGTATTCCGGTAGAGATTTTAGGCCTCGACGGTACGCCCGATGCGGGTGACTCTTTTGTCGTGGTCGAAAGTGAAAAGCGGGCTCGAGAGATTGCTGAAAGCCGCTCTGAGAAGTTGCGCTCTAATCGATTGGCGCGCCAGCAAGCTGCCAAACTCGACAATATGTTTGAGTCGATGACTGCCGGTGAACGAAAAGTGTTGAACCTTGTTATCAAGGCCGATGTACGCGGTTCTCTTGAGGCGCTACAGGGAGCACTGAGTGACCTGGGTAATGATGAGGTCAAAGTGAATGTTGTCGCCAGCGGGGTCGGTGGATTGACAGAGTCCGACGTCAGTCTGGCACTCACCTCTGAAGCCATTATGTTCGGCTTTAATGTGCGCGCCGATTCGGGTGCGCGTCGACTTGCAGAGCAGGAAGGCGTGGAGGTTCGCTACTACAAAGTAATTTATGACTTAATTGATGATGTCAGATCGGCGCTCAGTGGTTTGTTGTCGCCAGAGCTTCGTGAAGAAATTATCGGTATTGCTGAGGTCCGGGACGTGTTCCGGTCGCCAAAGTTTGGTCAAATCGCTGGCTGTATGGTGACCGAGGGAACCGTGTATCGCGCTAAGCCTATTCGAGTGCTTCGGGACAATATTGTTATTTATGAAGGTGAGCTCGAGTCACTCAGGCGCTTCAAAGACGATGCGAGCGAAGTCCGCAATGGTGTGGAGTGTGGTATCGGTGTGAAAAACTATACCGACGTTAAAGTAGGTGACCTCATTGAAGTCTTTGACGTCAACGAGATCGCACGATCACTCTGATTGCCTGTGGCTAAAGATTACAGTCGGACGCAACGTATTGGGGATTCTTTGCAGCAGGAGCTTGCTCGATTGCTGCAATTCACCCTCAGTGACCCTCGCTTAAAAATGGTGAGCGTGACGGGGGTTGATGTCAGTCGTGACCTCTCCCATGCAAAGGTGTTTTTTACGCAGATGGGCGTCGACGATGCGCAGGCGGCTGCGGCGACCACCGCTGCGTTAGATCGTGCCAGCGGCTTCTTGCGATCAGAGATTGCCAGGACGGCAACACTGCGCACAGTGCCTAAATTACGCTTCTGCTTTGACGAGAGCGTTGGGCGTGGTCGAGCTATGGAGGCCCTCATACGCGATGTTCGGGCTGCAGACGGTGAGCTCGGTGATCAGCCAGACAGCCCAGAGGGTGATTAGCGGTGGCAAGGCGGCGGCGGGGTCGTCCCGTCAATGGGATTTTAATCCTGGATAAGCCCCTGGGCCTAACATCAAACGCCGCACTGCAAACCTGTAAACGCTTATTTGATGCCGCTAAAGCCGGCCATACGGGCAGTTTAGACCCACTGGCGACAGGGGTTCTACCGCTGTGCTTTGGAGAGGCCACTAAATTCTCACAGTTTGTGCTGGATGCCGACAAGGCCTATACCAGCACTTTCGTATTGGGCGTTGGTACCGACACCCTGGACGTGGAGGGTGAAATTACGGCAAGAGCCGATGCCTGCGCCGTCGATGAAAGCACTGTGAGAAAGGCGATGTCGGCGCTGACTGGCGCTATTGAGCAGGTGCCACCCATGTATTCGGCCATAAAGCGTAATGGCCAGCCGCTCTACAAGCTGGCTAGGCAAGGCGTAGAAGTGGAGCGTGCCTCGCGCCTTGTGACTATTCATGAATTTGAGTGTCTGGCCTTTCGGCCCGGTGCGGCTGCCGAGGTCGATGTAGCAGTTCGCTGTTCCAAGGGCACTTATATTCGTAGTTTGGCTGAGGCTTTGGGTGAAAAAATGGGGCTGCCGGCACACGTTGGTGCTCTGCGGCGCACCTTGGCCGGCCCCTACGCGTTGCAGGAGTCCATTTCTCTTGAGAGGCTCGAACAAGTAGCCGTCACTGCGGCAGAGGGCTTGGACGGCTTCTTGTGTCCAATGGACGGGCCTTTACAAGCATTGCCCTCAGTAATCTTGGTTGAGTCCTCCACTTTTTACTTACAAAGAGGTCAGCCCGTGCTGGTGCCAAATGCCCCTAAAAATGGTATAGTCAGACTGTATGCAGCGGATAAACGCTTTCTCGGCATCGGTGAAGTACTCGATGACGGGCGTGTTGCGCCGCGCAGACTTGTGAACGATTCCTAATATCTACGCAAGAGACTCTACGCAAGAGACTCTACGCAAGAACGGATTTCATAACGGACCTGTCTGTAAACCTGCACGGACAGAGCCCTATCTTACAAGCAGGTTGGAGAAAAGAACTATGGCTTTAGATGCAGCCACGAAGGCCCAAATTGTCACCGACTATAAGCAGTCTGACGGCGATACGGGTTCCCCAGAAGTGCAAGTAGCACTGCTCACTGCAAATATTGAACAGTTGCAATCCCACTTCAAAGAGCACGCACAAGATCACCATTCTCGGCGTGGCCTCATTCGTATGGTCAACCAGCGTAGGAAACTACTGGATTACCTGAAAAGCAAAGACACGGCACGCTATGCAAATTTGATTAAGCGTCTCGGTCTGCGTCGGTAAAGACCATTTTTTTGGCCGGCCAACGCCGGCCTTTTTATTTGTTGGAGAAAGTTAGTGAATGTAGTCAAAAAAACATTCCAGTATGGTGACCATGAGATCACTCTGGAGACAGGTCGTATTGCGCGGCAGGCGAGCGGTGCCGTTATGGTTACCATGGGAAATACCAGTGTTTTGTGCACTGTTGTTGCGGCGCGAGAAATGCGTGCTGGGCAGGATTTTTTCCCGCTGTCGGTTCATTACATCGAGAAAAGGTATGCCGTAGGAAAGATTCCGGGCGGCTTTTTCAAGCGCGAGGCGCGACCCAGTGAAAAAGAAACCCTGACATCACGGTTGATTGATCGACCGGTTCGTCCGCTGTTCCCTAACGGGTTCATGAACGAAGTTCAGGTGGTTTGTACAGTGATGTCTGCTGACAACGAAACCGATCCCGATATTCCTGCGATGATTGGTACATCGGCCGCGTTAGCGATTTCAGGCTGCCCTTTTAACGGGCCTATCGGCGGTGCACGGGTTGGTTTTACGGAAGCGAAAGGCTACTTGCTAAACCCAAGCTACAGCGTTTTGAAGAATAGCCAGCTTGATATGGTTGTTGCCGGAACCTCAGAAGCCGTTTTGATGGTTGAGTCCGAGGCGCAGGAACTGACTGAAGATCAGATGTTGGGCGCAGTGTTATTTGCTCATCAGGAAATGCAAACGGTGATCAAAGCGATCAGTGAGCTGGTTGAAGAGGCGGGCAAGCCGCGTTGGGAGTGGTCTGCACCCGCTGTTGACGAGGGTCTGAAAGCCGCCGTTGAAGCTGAAGCCAAGACCGGATTGGGTGAAGCTTACCGAATTACCGAAAAAGCAGCACGTTACGAGCGTGTCGGCGAGGTCCGCGATGCGACCATTGCGGCGCTGGCTGTGGAAGGCGGACCGTCTAAAGACGATATCAAGGATCAATTTAAAGCCCTCGAAAAGAATATTGTTCGCCAACGCATTATTAGTGGCGAACCTCGAATTGACGGGCGCGACGGCCGCACAGTTCGACCTATCGTTTGTGAAGTTGACGTCCTCGACAAGGCTCACGGATCGGCTCTATTCACTCGTGGTGAAACTCAGGCCATTGGTGCAGTAACGCTGGGTTCCAGTCGCGATGCTCAAATCATCGACGCACTCGAAGGCGAGCGCCGCGACCCCTTCATGTTGCATTACAACTTTCCTCCTTACTCTGTAGGAGAGGCGGGTCGTATCGGATTTACTAGCCGACGCGAGATTGGTCATGGTCGCCTGGCGCGTCGTGGTCTTGCTGCAACCCTGCCCACCGAAGAGGAATTTCCTTATACAGTGCGTGTTGTATCGGAGATTACCGAATCAAATGGCTCTAGCTCTATGGCGTCTGTTTGCGTGGGCTCACTGGCCATGATGGCAGCGGGCGTGCCTGTCAAGGCACCGGTAGCGGGCATTGCGATGGGTCTGGTGAAGGAAGGCAACCAGTTTGCGGTACTCACTGATATTCTTGGCGATGAAGACCACCTCGGTGATATGGACTTCAAGGTAGCCGGTACGTCGGGCGGTATTACTGCGCTTCAAATGGATATCAAGATCGAAGGCATTAACGAGCAGATCATGGAGATTGCTCTAGAGCAAGCCATGCAGGCTCGCCTGCACATATTGGGGCAGATGAATTCAGTCTTGGCCGCACCTCGTGAGATCGTGTCAGAAAATGCGCCCAGCATGGTGCAGCTGAAAATTGATTCCGACAAGATAAGAGACATCATCGGTAAGGGCGGAGCGACAATACGTTCTATTACTGAAGAGTCTGGCGCCACCGTTGACATTGAAGATGACGGTACAGTCAAAGTCTTTGGCGTTACCAAAGAGTCTCGTGATCATGCGGTTAACGCGATTATGGCGATCACAGCAGAAGCTGAAGTGGGCGCTATCTACGAAGGCACAATTGCACGTATTGTCGACTTCGGTGCGTTTGTCACTATTTTGCCGGGCAAAGACGGCTTGGTGCATATCTCACAGATTGCTGAAGAGCGTGTTGAGAACGTTACTGATTACCTGAAGGAAGGTGAGACTGTGCGCGTTAAGGTGCTCGATGTGGATCAACGTGGTCGTATTAAGTTGTCTATCAAAGAAGTTGCTGCCGACGAGGCGACAGATGTTGCCGAGCCCGCTGCTGAAGCAGAGGCTGAGGATCTTTCGGGCGAGTAACTGATTTAGGTCAGATAAAAAAACCGCGACTTGTCGCGGTTTTTTTTGCACTGATTTTTTTAATGAGGTTACAGCAAGGGCTATTAACTGGGCTTAGAGTCGCTGTCTCTGTGAGTCACCAGATCCTGGACCACCGAAGGGTCGGCCAATGTCGATATATCACCCAGATTATCAAAGTCGCGCTCAGCGATTTTTCTGAGAATCCGGCGCATAATTTTACCTGAGCGAGTTTTTGGCAGTCCCGGCGCCCATTGAATGACATCGGGCTTGGCAATTGGGCCTATTTCCTTGACGCAGAGTTGAATTAACGCTGCTTTTAATTCATCACCGGCTGTGACCCCGGCTTTTGGGGTGACATAGGCATAAATACCTTGGCCTTTAATGTCATGGGGAAATCCAACGACTGCCGATTCGGCAATGTCTGGGTGCTCCCCGAGGGCGGCTTCCACCTCCGCAGTCCCCATACGGTGCCCCGATACATTGAGCACGTCATCAACGCGTCCAGTAATCCGGTAATAGCCCTCTGCGTCTCGTAGCGCGCCATCGCCGGTAAAATAATACCCCTTGTAGGTACTAAAGTAGGTCTCGAGCATGCGCTGATGATCGTTGTACACGGAGCGTATTTGTCCGGGCCAAGCGCGTTTTATGGCGAGATAGCCTGCGCCCTCACCCTCTATTTCTTGGCCATTTTCATCGAGCAGCACGGGCTCAACACCAAAAAACGGGAAGCCGGCAAAACCGGGCTTGAGAGCGTGAGCCCCTGGCAGCGGTGTGATCATGATGCCCCCGGTTTCGGTCTGCCACCAGGTGTCTACTATCGGGCAGTGTCCATCGCCAACAATCTTGTGATACCACTCCCAGGCTTCAGGATTGATGGGCTCGCCGACAGAGCCCAGCACACGCAAAGTTTTTCTGGAGTGACTGGTTACCCATTCGTCGCCCATCCCCATGAGTGCGCGAATGGCAGTGGGCGCTGTAAAAAATAAACTCACCGAATGTTTTTCTATGACCTGCCAAAAGCGCCCTGGGTCAGGATAGGTAGGAATTCCCTCAAAAATAACTGAGGTCGCACCGTTGGCGAGGGGGCCATAAACAATGTACGTGTGACCTGTCACCCAACCTACGTCAGCGGTGCACCACCAAATATCTTCAGACTGGTAGTCGAATACGTAGCGGAAGGTCATGGCGGCTTGAAGCAGGTAGCCGCCTGTTGTGTGTAGCACACCTTTGGGTTTACCTGTGGAGCCTGAGGTATACAAAATGAACAGCGGATCCTCTGCATCCATGGCTTCGGGCGAGCACTCAATCTCGGCGACCTGGCAGGCCGACGCGTAGTCCAGGTCACGGCCGTCTTGCCAATCTATTTGGGCACCCGTATGGGCTACTACGATGACCGATCTCACAGAGCTGCAGCTTTTCAATGCGGCATCAACATTGGCCTTTAGCGGTATCTTCCGTCCGCCGCGAATGCCTTCATCGGCAGTGATTACCATGGCGCAATCAGAATCGTTAATTCGATTTTGAAGTGCCTCAGGAGAGAAGCCACCAAACACCACCGAATGGATGGCCCCAATGCGCGCGCAGGCCAGCATGGCATAGGTCGCCTCGGGTATCATGGGCATGTAAATGCAAACTCGGTCACCTCGACCAATACCCTGTGATTTAAGAACGTTAGCTAGGCGGCAAACGGCGTCTTTCAATTCCTGATAGCTAATGTGCTTGCTGGTTTTGGGGTCATCGCCCTCCCAAATAAAAGCCGTTTGTTCAGCGCGTTCGGGCAGGTGCCTGTCGATACAGTTGACCGAAACATTGAGTTTGCCACCGACAAACCAATGTGCCTTTCCCGAAGCAAGGTCTGAGTCCACGACTTGGGTCCAGGGGGTATCCCATACCAGAAACTCTTGAGCACGTGCAGCCCAAAAAGCGGAGGGATCATCTAGAGATTCGCGATACCACTGTTCATACCGTGCGGGACTGATATGTGCATTAGAAAAGTTAGCAGGTACGGGATAGGCGGAGTGTTCAGACATGCTGTATCGCTCTTAAAGTGAAAAAACTCTGACCCTGAATCTTAGTTCACTGTGCGACAAGGTCAATGCTGCAAGCCTAGATACTTCTTTCTAGAATTGATTGGATGCCCAAGGATTAGCATCATGCCCAAAACTTATTAAGCCATGCAGCCAATGCTGAATTCCAACCAAACTTGCCGATTGAAGGAAGTGATGACGCCATGTGGGACTTGAATTTTTTAACAATGATGCGTTCTGCTGTTTTATGGCTGGTGTTTCTGAGTCCCTCGGCGTGGGCGGCGCTCGAGGCGCGCGTTGTTGCGCTAGAGCAGCAGCTATCGGTACTTGCGTGCGCTAGTGACCGCTTTGGTACCGCAAGCACCTTTGGAGTCGCAGCTCACCGTAGAGACTAAAGTGCTGCCGGTGCCATCAGACACTGCAGCCAAGGTGGCTGACGTGAGTCAGGGCTTCAGTTATCAGGGCTTTATTCGGTTGGATAGCCTATTGAGTCGATACAGTGACGGTAAGCCAGGTGGTGGTGCCTTAGGACGCTATAGGGGGCTTAACGCCTTTAGTGATGGTGTTGTCACCCAGTCAGGGGAAATTAAAACCTACGAACAGATAGGCGGATTAGTGTCCTGGAACCGCCGGCTGAATCGGCATTGGCAGACCGGGGTGACCCTATCAGCTGCCTGGGCCGATGTGCTTTCTGAAGATATGCAGGATTGTTACCCGAACACTACGCCTCGGGTCACTTGAGTTTTTGGTACCCTCCAACCGGATCATTATCTCTTGGCTCAGAGTATATTAGGGCCGTTAAGTAACTTGAGAATGGAGATTCAGGTAGTCTTGATCGACTGATGTTCTCTGTCCGCTACAAATTAAAATAATACGAGTCACAAGATGTTGAAGGATGCCAAGTATGAGTGAGTTGTCGGAAGCGCAGGCCAAGGAATACTGGAAGCGTAATCGGAATTTAATGATTCGCTTAATGATCATTTGGTTTGTGGTGAGTTTTGGTTGCGGAATCTTGTGGGTTGATACCCTCAACCTTATTCAGGTTGGGGGGTATAAATTGGGTTTTTGGTTCGCTCAGCAAGGCGCTATTTTTGTTTTTATTGGTTTGATTTTTTACTACGTGGTGGCTATGGCCCGGCTAGATCGTGAGTTTGGGGTGGAGGAAGACTGATGGAGCTGGCCACCATTACCTACATTGTTGTGGGACTGACCTTTGCCGTCTACATGGCTATTGCTATCGCGGCGCGAGCGGGCTCAACCCAAGAGTTTTATGTGGCGGGCGGAGGTATACACCCGGTTGCCAATGGTATGGCAACAGCGGCTGATTGGATGTCGGCGGCGTCTTTTATTTCCATGGCGGGATTGATTGGAATCTCTTACAACGGCTATGGAGGTTCGGTTTTTCTCATGGGCTGGACCGGTGGCTACGTTATTCTCGCCATGTTGGTGGCGCCCTATCTCCGCAAATACGGCAAATTCACCGTACCTGAATTTATCGGTGATCGGTATTACTCCGACACCGCTCGGGTGGTCGCCGTCATTTGTTTGATTTTATGTTCCGTGACCTATGTCATAGGGCAAATGAAAGGTATTGGGGTGGCGTTTTCGCGATTTTTAGAGACAGACTACGAAACCGGGCTCTACACAGGAATGATCATTGTTTTTTTCTACGCGGTATTGGGCGGTATGAAGGGCATTACCTACACCCAGATTGCCCAATACGTAGTGCTCATTCTCGCTTACACCGTGCCCGCTATTTTTATTAGCTTTCAGCTGACGGGCAACCCCATTCCTCAGCTGGGGTTGGGTAGCACCCTCGCCGGCAGTGACACGTTCTTGCTCGATAAACTCGACCGGGTGCTTCTGGAGACGGGCTTTAAGGAATACACAACGTCGGTGCGGCTGAGTACTTTGAACATGTTTGCCTACACGGCGTCTCTAATGATTGGCACGGCCGGTCTACCCCATGTCATTATTCGATTTTTCACCGTGCCCAAGGTTCGAGACGCGCGTAAATCTGCGGGTTATGCGCTGGTCTTTATAGCGATTCTTTATACGACGGCGCCTGCAGTGGCGGCAATGGCGCGTCTCAATATTATGCAAACGATAGAGCCGAGTCCGGGGCAGCATGTGTTGATTGAAGAGCGTCCGCAATGGTTTAAAAACTGGGAACAGACGGGACTATTGGCGATACAGGACAAAAACGCTGATGGGAGGTTGCAGTATGTGGCCGACCCGCAGCGCAATGAGCTGATAAAGCTCGACAACGACATACTGGTGTTGGCTAATCCTGAGATTGCCCAATTACCCAATTGGATTATCGCGTTGGTGGCCGCCGGCGGTTTAGCGGCCGCGCTCTCTACCGCCGCGGGGCTGCTTCTGGCTATTTCATCAGCGATCTCTCATGACTTATTGAAGAGCACTTTTTATCCGTCGATTTCTGAAAAAATGGAGCTCAATGCCTCCAGGTGCGCTATGGGCCTAGCCGTGCTGGGAGCGGGGTATTTGGGTTTAAACCCGCCAGGTTTTGCGGCGGGGACTGTGGCACTGGCCTTTGGGCTTGCGGCCGCCTCTATTTTTCCGGCGTTAATGATGGGTATCTTTTCCAGTCGAGTTACCCGGGAGGGCGCTATAAGCGGCATGGTGGTTGGATTGGGTGTCACTCTGTTCTACGTTTTCCAGCATAAGGGAGTCATGTTTGTCGCAGAATGGCAATTTTTACCGGGCCTTGGTAAGAACTGGTTTTTTGGTATTGAGCCTAATGCCTTCGGTTGTATTGGCGCCGCGGTTAACTTTATTGTTGCCCTTGGTGTGAGCCGAGTTACGGGTGAGCCTCCTGAGCACGTTCGCAGGTTGGTGCAGGAAATACGAATACCGGCCGGTTCTGTGGCTGCGCCGGCTCAACACTAAACGCTGACTCCTTTTTTTATTTGAGATCATTCCTATGTCAATGTTGACCAATAAACATGTTCTAGCGGCGCTTTTAGTGGCTCCAATACTTGCCGTACTCGCTTGGTATGGCGCCGGGCAACTCAATGATGATGAAGAGCAGAAGCCCGCTCCGGCCCAAGCTGGTAATTCGTATCCTTTGATTGAGCGTCCGGGGTGTCGCTATGCGGGAGGTGACTGTGGTTTGTCTAACGAAGACTTTAAGTTGGCAATTGTTTTAATGCCAACAGGCCAACTGCGCATGATGTCGGCTGTGCCGCTCGACTATGTGCTTGTGGGCCTAGAGTCGGCGAATGATCAAGGCCCGGTGAAGGCTTTGCCAGTGTCTGCTGAACAGGATAGATGGGTGCATAATTTTGCCGTGGTACCGTCAAGTGAAGATCGCCTGAGAGTCGTGACCGGTGTCAGTGGGGCTTCCTGGTTTGGTGAGGTCGCACTGACCTTCATGGAACCTAGTGATCAGTAATGTGGTATCACAATATTATCGATTAACCGTGTCCCTTCGAGTGAGGCTGCACAGAAAATAGCAATATCGGTATCGTCCTCCTGAGCAGGTAGCAGGTCTGAACAGCGTCTGGCTTCGCAGTATTCGCTGACAAAGCCCAGAGCGTTAAGTCGTTGCATAAGACCGCTACAAAGGCCTGCATAGTCTCTGGCACCGTCCCGAACCGCGTCGCCGACTGCCATGAGGTTGCGATATAAGGCGGGAGCGAGGTCTAGGGCTTCTGGGGTGAGGTAGCCATTTCGTGAGCTGAGCGCTAGCCCATTGGCATTGCGTTGGGTGGGAACGGCCTCAATTTGTACCGGTATTCCCAGATCAGCGACCATCTTTCGTATCACTAAAAGCTGCTGCAGGTCTTTCTCGCCAAACAAGGCGATGTCTGCTGATACTAGGTTGAGTAGCTTACAAACTACCGTTGTCACACCATCGAAGTGTCCAGCACGTTGGCGGCCACAAAGAACATCTGTAAGCCCCGGGACGGTGACCTTGGTATGTGCTTGCAATCCGGAGGGATACAGATCCTCGACACTTGGCGTAAATACGAGAGCTACACCTTCCCCAGCTAACTGTTCAAGATCTTGCTCTAGGGTTCTCGGGTAGGCGTCTAGGTCTTCTGTGGGACTGAATTGGAGTGGGTTAACGAAAATCGAAACAATGACATGCTTTGCCATAGCAAAGCCTCGTCGCACGAGTGAGAGATGTCCCTCATGTAAATTGCCCATTGTTGGTACGAAGGCGACAGTGCCGTCCCCACTGAGTCCGGCGAGACACTGGCGCAGTTCATGGGAGTTTTTGGCGATCTCCATAGACCTCTAAACCTCGGTTAGGAGTAGGTGTGCTCTTCTTTGGGGTATACGCCGGTTTTCACGGCATCTACGAAGGCGCTTAGGGCGACCTGCACCGACGTTGAGCCCGTCATAAAGTTTTCTACAAACTTTGGGGGGTGTTCACTGAGCCCCAGCATATCGTGCAAGACCAGTACTTGGGCATCGGTACCGGGGCCTGCTCCAATGCCTATAACCGGAATATCCAATTTTGAGCTGATGTCTGCGGCGAGATGTGCGGGAATACATTCAAGCACCAGTAAGCTGGCACCTGCATCCTGAATTTCAACGGCATCGGCTAAAATTGATTTGGCTTCTTTAGGGGTTCTACCTTGTACCTTGTAGCCACCGAAAACGTTGACCGACTGCGGTGTAAGCCCCAAGTGAGCACACACAGGAATACCCCTTTCCACCAGTTGATGAATGGTCTCACTCAACCAAACACCCCCTTCCAGTTTGACCATTTGGGCACCGGCTTGCATCAGCATCATGCCCGACTCTAGGGCCTTGTCGGTGGTGTCATAGCTCATGAAAGGCATGTCCGCCACGACAAGGGAGCGCGGGCGCCCTCGACAGACACAGCTGGTGTGGTACGCCATGTCGCTAATGGTGACCGGAATCGTTGTATCGTGGCCCTGTAAAACCATGCCGAGAGAATCGCCGACAAGAATGGTTTCCGCCCCCGCATCACTGATCAGACGCGAAAATGTTGCATCATAGGCCGTCATCATGACGAACTTCTCGCTCTCCGCTTTCATGGTGTTGAGCGTACCGATAGTTATCCTTCTACTCATCTGTGCTATCCGGTTGGCTGTCTGTCATCGCTGGTTTTCCTGTGGGTGCAAGATTAACCGAAGAAGGTGGGGTTGAAATAGTGCCGACCACTACGAATATCGAGAAGATAATCGACAAGTTGAGCAAAATCCTCGTATCCCTGTGATAAATCGATCTCGTTAGCATTCACGATCAGCAAGGGCGCGGCGTCATAATAAAGAAAAAACTCGCTGTAGACCTCATTGATTTGCTCGAGATATTCGCGATCAATCCTGCGCTCGCTGCTGACGCCTCTCGTCAATATGCGTTCGAGGAGCCGATCAGGCGACGCCTGCAGATAGATGACTAAATCGGGTCGTGGGGCATCGATGGTGAGTTGCTGAAACACTTTTTCGTAGAGGGAGAACTCATCGGGGTCTAGATTGATTCTGGCAAACAAAGGGTCTTTGTCTATCAGAAAATCAGAGACCCTAACGGGCTCAAAGATGTCGGTTTGACGAAGGTCGGCAATTTTCTGGCTGCGCTGAAAAAGGAAGAAAAGCTGTGTGGCGAGAGCGGCCTCTTTGCGATTTTGGTAGAAGCGCTCTAAAAACGGATTTTCGTGCGCGTCTTCAAGTAATACCTGATAATTGAAAGCTTCTGCCAATCGTCTCGCGAGGGTTGTTTTGCCCACGCCTATCGGCCCTTCTACTGCAATGTAGCCGGGAGGGGTGCGTCCCTGCAGATTGAGATTTGCAGGGCTAAAAGTGTCTGGAGAATTGGCGTTCAAAGTGCGTTTCCAGGTGTTTCGCCAGTGTGAAGTTGAGCTGAGCTCAGCTTAAGACCGTGGGCCGGACAGCTCTGGAGTAATGTACCAATATCCACACCATTGGGCATCAGATATTCATCGCCCAGCAGCTCGGCGAGGGGTCTGAGCACAAAATCTCTCTCATACAGGCCCAGATGAGGTAGGGTCAGCGCTTCGCTTTGTAATACGGTGTTGCCGTAGAAGAGCAAGTCGAGGTCGATGCAGCGCTCTCCCCAATGTCTTTTTCGAACTCGGCCCATGGCAGCTTCTATCTCTAGTAGGGCGGTTAGAAGCGCGGCGGGCTTAGTGGTTGTTTCAATCTGGGCGCAAGCGTTTAGAAATGGCGGTTGATCGCTGGGCCCCATGGGTAGCGATTCGTAGACTGAAGATACTGCGACAAGCCGAGTATTGGGTAGCGCCGCCAAGGCCGTACAGGCCCTGCGAAGTTGCGCGGCAGGCTCTTCAATGTTTGATCCCAGCCCCACGAATGCCTCGGTCAATCCTCTTTCTTCCTTCTCGGTCTGCGACGCCTAGGCGGTTTATCCTCTGTCCGTGGTGGTGCACTACCTACTAATTCTGGGTACTCCAACTGCTGCTGCTCCCAAAATTTTCCGGCATTACCCAGCGCTTCTGAGGATTCTTCGCGTAAAAGAAGTAAGTCATAGGCGGCGCGGAATCTGCGATCGGCAATGAGGTCCTTAACGCGTTTGGGTTGTTGTCGTTCGAGACGAGGTTGTAGCTCCCAAATTTCCCTGACGGGGTAGGAGAAGCGCTTGGGGATCGCCATTTTTTGACAGGTTTCGGCAATGACTTGTTGCCCTGCACTGTGAATGGCTTGCGCAGCGGCCTCGCCCCCTCGCACCAGGTTATCGGCTCGAGTTTGTACAACAGGCCAAAGCAGTGCCGCAAGCAGAAACGCAGGTGTTACATGGCGCCCGTCTTTGACTCTCTGGTCAGTATTCCCCATGGCTTGAGTCACTAAATTTTTGAAGCGGGGCTCTTTTTCAATGAGAAACGCCGCATCGGTACACAGGCTGTCTAGCAGTTTATAGCGCAGGAGCAGCAAAAGCGTGGGGCGACCGTGGCCCGCCATGAAGAGTTTCAGGAACTCATCAAAAAGTCGTGCCGGGGGTATTTCGGCGAGCAGCGGACCGCAGTGTCCTATGGCCGCTTCGGTTTCTGACTCAATATCAAATTGTAATTTTGCAGCGAAGCGAACGACTCTCAGCATGCGCACTGGGTCTTCACGGTAACGGGTTTGGGGGTCCCCCAAAATGCGCACCAGTCGCGCACTAATGTCTTGATTACCCTCCATCTGGTCCAGCACTGACTCGTCAATGGGGTTGTAGTACATAGCGTTGATAGTGAGATCACGTCGGGCGGCATCTTCTGCCAAAGTCCCGTAAACGTTGTCGCGCAGGAGCAAGCCCTTGTCGGACTTCTTGCTGGCGCTTTTAACAGGCTCTTCGCTTAGGTGAGGGCCTCGGTAGGTTGTCACCTCAATGATTTCGCGACCGTCTCTGACATGCACAATTTGAAACCGTCGCCCAATAATTCGCGCGCTGCGAAATAGGCCTTTTATTTCTTCTGGGGTGGCATTCGTTGCAACGTCAAAATCCTTGGGCTTACCTCCTAGGATAAGGTCCCTGACGGCGCCACCAACAATATAGCCTTCATAATTTGCAGCGCGGAGTCTCTCTACAACACGAATGGCCGCGGGGCTCACGTGTTTGCGATTGACGTTGTGCATAGCCTTGGGGATTAGTGACACTGAATGTCCTCTGGGCGCAGTTGGGCGGTAGTGTACTATCCGGCGGCGCTCAGGGGGAGTTTGGCTTTCAGACGGGCAAAAAGAAACATGGGGAAGTACTCTTCCCCACCCAGGTCCGTTCTTGCTTTATTATTGCTTTTGGGCCGCTTATTATTATTTGGGCTCTGCTTAAGTAAGAGCAGGACATGTGCCAACAGAAAAAAGTCTATGATTAACAGGGGTTTAGTATTTTTTGGAGGGGTTTGCCAAAAGATTACGCCCTTAAAAGTGTTACTTTTATTCCCCTCGGTGTTACTCACGGTGATCATGGGTCCGTCGAACTTACCGATGGCTGCGCTTTACCTGCTGGCTGCGGGGTAAGCCAAAACGTTGCCGTCGCTCCCACAGACATTTCCGGCTAACCCCGAGCTTCTGCGCAAGCTGTGTTTCGCTCATGGAGTCCTGGTGCTCAAGGACAAAGCGCATAAAGTAATCTTCCAGAGATAGCTCTTCGTCCGCGGCCGGCATGTCTTCTGTGTCAGTTTCAGGCGTTACGCTGCCAATTAGGGAGAGTGGTGCTTCTGAGGCTTTAGCAACAGGGGCCAGGCCCATATCGTGAATTTCGATATGTTCACCTTCCGCCATCACCAAGCCGCGCTCTACGGCATGCTCGAGCTCTCTTACGTTACCGGGCCAAGGATGGTGAATTACCGCATTAATAGCATTTGCGCTTAAAGGGCGATGTTCCACGTCGAGCTTCGCAGCGAGGGTTTCGGCAAACCACTGTGCCATTGAGGCAATATCTACCGATCGCTCCCTAAGGGCTGGAATAGTTAGGCTTAAAACGTTGATTCTATAAAATAAGTCCTGTCGGAATTCATTTCGGCCCGCGAGTGTCGATAGGTCTCGATGGGTTGCGCAAATAAGCCGAACATCCACTGTTTTGCTGCTGACCGCGCCAATCTGTCGAATCTCACCTTCTTGTATAAAGCGCAATAGCCTGGCCTGTGCAGACTGGGGAAGCTCTCCAATCTCGTCGAGGAAAAGCGTGCCGCCATTGGCAGCTTCTATGAGTCCCATACGATTACTGGTTGCACCGGTAAAAGCGCCTTTTTCGTAGCCAAACAGCTCCGACTCAATCAGGGATTCTGGAATGGCAGCACAATTTAGAGCGACTAGGGGTCGCCCATTACGTCGACTTAGCGTGTGTACACGTCTGGCGGTCAGCTCTTTGCCCGTTCCAGTTTCACCCTGTATGAGTACGGTGGAGTCGGTTCGCGCGACTTTTTGAATCTGCTCATCGAGTTTTCGCAATGTCGGGCATTGACCCTGAAAAAATTGACGGCTGGCGGGCGTTCGTTGCCGGTCGGCGTTATCTGCGCGGCCCTGTCGGGGTAGCGCCGTCGCCACCACATTCAACAAATCATCATCAGAGCAAGGTTTCGCTAAATAGTCGACAGCGCCGGCTTTCATCGAGTCAACCGCCGAGCGCAGACTGGCATAGTTGGTCATAACAATGACCGGTACCGGGCTCGCTGATCGGATGAGCTCGGCGCCACTGGCGCCGGCGAGTTTAAGTTCGGTCACAATGAGATCGAACTCGGCCAAGTTATAACGGGTTTCTGCTTCCTGAACTCCCGCAGCCTCTGCAACTTTATAATCCCTCGCTTCTAAAACCCGGCGTAGGGCTTGTCGTTGAGAGGGTTCGTCATCAACTAGTAAAATGAGTGGCATGCAAATCGAATCCGTTGCGAAAGAGGGCAAAGTCTCTGAGTCCAACGTAACATTACTTTAAGTAACCAGGTAACAAAATGGCATTATTTGTTACCTAGGTACCCGCAGCGGATCCCATTTTGACTGACTCCAGGCAAGCAATGACACGGGGTCCTTCAGCTTGGCGGGAGGGTCGGGCTGTCCCAAGTCTTTCAGTGCGGTCCTTAAATTGTGCAGTGGTTGGTGATTATTCACTGCGGATGCGCCCTGCTGCTTACTGAGTTTGGCACCGTGTTGATCTGTCAGAACAGGTAGATGTCCATATTCAGGGGAGGGCAAGCCCAATCTGCGTTGCAAAAATATTTGGCGTGGAGTGGAGTCGAGCAAATCTCGTCCGCGGATAACTTGTGTCGCCGCGGGAGCCGCATCATCTACTGCGGCTGCCAGTTGATAGGCGTATAAGCCATCTCGTCGCCGCACAACAAAGTTGCTGAGTTGTTGGCCGAGATGCCAGTTTTGAGGGCCCAAAAATGCGTCTTCTAAGGTGATGACTGTGTTAAGAGGTACTTTAACCCTTAGGCACGTGGCCTCTGACGCCGCAAATTTTTTCTGAGCACAAGATTTTTGACAGTTGCCAGCGGCACCGAGCATGGCGCGCGTGCAGGTACAATGAAAAAGATCCCCTTGAGCTTCTAGTCTTTGCAAAGCCTGTGCGTAGCGATAGCTGTGATCACTTTGATATTGAATGTCGCCGTCAAAGCGCAATGCGTGCGCTTCTAAGCTTGCTTGAATGGCGGCTACCGAGCCCTGGACGGCTCTTGGGGGGTCAATATCATCAATTCTAAGGTGCCAAAGCCCTCCCTGCGCGCGCGCGTGTAGGAGACTTCCCAGCGCCGCCAGCAAAGACCCCGCGTGCAAAGGGCCTGTCGGAGAGGGGGCAAAGCGCCCCACAACAGCGTGCGCACTATGAACATCTAGGGTATTAATAACTCCATCCCATAGGCGTCCTCAAGGCAGCTCAAATTAACCCAGCTCTTGGCGCTCTTTAATTTCCGAGAGGGTTTTACAATCAATGCAGAGTGTGGCCGTGGGGCGAGCCTCTAGTCGTTTCACACCTATCTCTATCCCACAGGCATCGCAGTAGCCGTAATCGTCAATGGTAATGCGTTCTAGGGTGCCGTCGATTTTCTTGATCAGCTTGCGCTCTCTATCTCGAGTTCTAAGTTCGAGACTAAACTCCTCTTCCTGAGTGGCCCTGTCTGCAGGGTCGGGAAAATTCGAGGCCTCATCTTTCATGTGCGATACCGTGCGCGTAACTTCGTCCACGAGTTCTGCGCGCCAGTGCAGCAATAGGCCCCGAAAATGCTCTAGCTGCTCCTCGTTCATATAGGATTCGCCACGAGATGGCTTGTAGGGTTTGAAGTCATCAAAGTTCTGTACGTTACCCACGGCCCGAGCCACTTTCTTAGAGCTACTTTTCCCTCGACTTACCGCTTTCTTGACCGGCTTGTTCTCCACTATCTTTTGGCTTTTAGTGGTAGTGCTTGCTTTTGACTTGGTGGCTTTGGCCGGGGCTTTTTTCGCGACGGCTTTTGCAGCAACAGGCTTTTTAGTGGCCGCTTTTTTGACGGTCGGCGCTATGGCGGCGGTCTTTTTAGTCGCAGGCGCTTTGGCAGGCACTTTTTTAGCGGCGGCCTTTTTTGCGGGAGCTTTGGCGATCACTTTCTTGGCGACGGCCTTTTTCGCAGGGGCTTTGGCAGGCACCTTTTTAGTGGCGGCCTTTTTCACCGGGGCTTTGGCGGTCACTTTCTTGACGACAGCCTTTTTCGCAGGGGCTTTGGCAGGCGCTTTTTTAGCGGCGGTTTTTTTCACCGGGGCTTTGGCGGCCACTTTCTTAGCGGCAGCTTTTGCAACAGGCTTTTTGGCCACAGCTTTTTTAGCTGGAGCCTTTTTAGCTGGAGCCTTTTTAGCTGGAGCCTTTTTAGCCAAGGGAGCCTTGGCTGTGCCCTTGCCGGTGGGTTTCTTGGAAGACGTCGTTTTAGCAGCAGTCTTCTTTGGCGCTGCTTTGGTCTTGGCGTTGGACTTTTTGGTGGCCATGGCAGATTACCTGATTACCGAGTTGATTATGGAGGCAGTCAAAACACCGCAAAAAAGGACTGCTCGAAGGAGGCTTGTACAGCACGCTCCTGCAACGGGGACGGGAAGCTACCAGATTAGTCGCGTTGTTGCCACTGAATTTGCATTCGATTCCCATGCCACAATAAAACCGTTCCCTAGGATAAACTCTGTATATGACTTGGCATTGGGGTTTTGACAACTTAGAGCAGGGTATTTTACAGCGGCGCTATAAGCGGTTCCTGGCCGATGTAAAACTGCAAAATGGTGAAATCGTTGTGGCACATTGTCCAAATACAGGTGCGATGAAGGGCTGCCAGCAAACGGGTTCGCGAGTTTGGCTATCACCCAGCGACAATCCTAAACGCAAGTTAGCGTGGACCCTTGAGCTGGTTGAAGACCAGGGTAGCCTAGTTTGTGTGCACTCGGTTTTGGCGAATCGGGTGGTAGAAGGCGCATTAAAAGACGGTATTTTCCCCGAGCTTTCGGGCTTTGACACGCTTCATCGCGAGGTAAAATTGGGGGCTAATACCCGAGTAGACTTCAGACTTGCAGTAGGCGCTGCCTCCATCTGGGTAGAAGTAAAGGCAGTGTCTTGGTGCGTTGGTGCAGGATTAGGTCAGTTTCCTGACGCGGTGAGTGTTCGAGCGCGTAAGCATGTGCAAGAGTTGGCGAGTCTCGTAAGTTCGGGCACCCGAGCAGCCTTGATATTTTGTGCTTTTCACGAAGGCATTGAGCGAATTGTTCCGGCGTTAGAGGTTGATCCAAAGTATGCAGAGGCGTTAGTCGGTGCTGTTCAGGCAGGTGTTGAGATTTACGGGTTGGGCGTGGAAATATCACCGTGGGGTTTAAAAGCAACAAAGCCACTCGATATGGGGGACCTGAAACTTGGCGTTAAGCAGTAGCACGCAACCCTCTGTTCTATGGGCTCTGGGCCTTAGCCTAAGAGGCCTGACAGACTTTCCCGGGATAGGTTTAGCCAATGAGGCTGCAGCGACTGCCTTAAGTCGATTGATGGCCAGGGCTCAAAAATCAGGTTTTCAGTTGTCGGTCGCATCGGGGCACCGTGACTATGGCCGTCAATTGGCCATTTTTAATGCCAAGATGCGAGGGGAACGACCGGTTTATAACGATACGGGGGCGTTGGTACCGAAGCAGTCGCTTACGGGCCGTGACTGGTTACATGCCATTCTTCGCTACTCCGCTTTGCCAGGCACTTCCAGACATCATTGGGGGACCGATTTTGATATTTGGGACCCCAGCGCGGTGCCTGCCGACTATGCGCTCCAGCTACAGCCTAGTGAATATAGCGAGGACGGGCCGTTTGCCCAGCTGTCGAGCTGGTTGACGACATTGATCAATAAGGACGATGCAGAGGGCTTTTATCGTCCTTACACCGGGGAATTAGGCGGTGTTGCTCCTGAGCCCTGGCATTTGAGCCACCGCCCCAGTGCCAAATTATTTCAGCCGCTTGTGGATCATGCCCCACTCACTCAGCTGTGGTCAGGAGAAACCAAGCAACTCGGGCAGTTGGCTAAGGTTGAGGCCCTCGCGGGCCTACAGGAAGTGCAGGGTCAATATGAAGCCATAATGGCCCGATACGTTCGAAGTTACTGGGTTTAATCTGAAGCTTTAGGCAGTGACTCCAGCATTGTGTTACGCCACAGGCTAGACACCGGCCTCACTGGCTTTTTGCAGTAAGTGGCCGTAATGGTTCTGATAGTCTTTTTGTGAGGCAGCAATAACTTTAAGCGCCTCGTCACGGCCGTAGACACCGTCCACACGTATCTCAACGTTTTTTCCCGGAATCATTTTGTAGGTTGAGAAATAGTGTTGAAGCCTTTCGGTTTTTATTGGTGGCAGGTCTTTGATGTCATTGACGTCACCCCAAATGTTATCGCCCTCGAGTACCGCGATGATTTTGTCGTCAGCTTCGCCCTCATCGATCATCTGGATGCCCCCGACCACTCTTGCATTAAGCAAGATATCAGCACGGGTGATCAGTCGTTCTGAAAAAATACAAATGTCCAGGGGGTCGCCGTCTGCGATATCGGCATGGGCACAACGCGCTGCTACCTCCTCGGCACAGTAGGTTCGAGGGATGAAGCCATAGAGGGCCGGCGGCGTTGCAGTCGTGCGTTGCGGGCGATCAACTACCAAAAACCCGGTGTTTTTATCGAGTTCGTATTTGACGGTGTCGCTCGGTAGCATCTCGATATAAGCTCGCACAATACCTGGCTCCACGCCATCGGGTATGGCCTCTAGGCCGTGCCAGGGGTGTCGCCTATATGCTGAGAAGGGTTCGTCGGTATACATTTTTCGGGGCCTCCTGCCCTAGGTTTCAATAAATAAGTGTGCTGAAAACAGCGACAACGTGTTGACGGCGCAAAGCCTCTGCACTGCTAGCTGCAGTGCGTCATAACGTCAAATTAACGGTGGCAAATCTATTTCGGGATTGTCGGTGTTTCTACTTCGGATACCCCAGTATTATAACGACACCTCGAAGCCTTGGGCGAGTCGCTTTTCGACAGGCAGATTTTTAAGCGTCGTATAAATGGGCATTCCTTTGCTGTATTGAGGATACGCTTCCCCCTGCACCAAAGGCTCAAAATAGGCTCGTCCAGCGGGAGTGACACCAAAGCCGTCGCGGCTGATGAATTTACGGGGCATCTTTTTTTCCCGGTTGGCAACTTTGCTGAGCGGCGTCTCACCAATTCGCCAGCGATAGCCTTTGCCGGGATCTCGGATAATGGTCGGCATAACAGCGTTTTTTCCTGCCAAGGCCATCGTGACCGCAGCCTCACCAACAGCATAGGCCTGGTCGACATCGGTTTGACTGGCAATGTGGCGCGCCGCTCTTTGCAGATAGTCAGACACCGCCCAATGATATTTGTACCCCAACTGACTTTTGATGAGGTTGGCTAGCGTGGGTGCAAGGCCGCCGAGTTGCGCATGTCCAAAGGCGTCACGTACCCCACTATCGCTCAGGAATCGGCCATCGGCAGTCTGCGCTCCTTCCGAGGCAACAATGACGCAGTAACCACAGCGATCAACGGTTTTTTGGACTTTTGCCAGGAATTTTTTTTCATCAAAAGCAATTTCCGGGAAAAGTATAATGTGCGGAGCTTCGCTTGCTTGGGTCTCGGCAAGACAAGAAGCGCCGGCGATCCAGCCCGCGTGTCGCCCCATCACCTCGAGGATAAAGACTTTGGTTGAGGTCTTGCACATAGAGGCTACGTCCAAGGCCGCCTCTCGTGTAGAGATGGCCACGTACTTTGCGACCGAGCCGAAGCCCGGGGAATTGTCAGTGAAGGGGAGGTCATTATCGATCGTCTTCGGGATATGAATGGCCTGAAGGTCGTAGCCCAGCTTTTGAGACAACTGGGAAACTTTGAGGCACGTATCGGCCGAATCGCCACCGCCATTATAAAAAAAGTACCGAATATTGTGGGCCTGAAATACGGCTATCAAGCGTTCATATTCTGCTCGGCTATCCTCGAGACTGCGCAGCTTGTATCGGCAAGAACCAAAGGCGCCAGCGGGTGTTGTCATTAATCCGCGAATGGCCGACTTGGTTTCTTTGCTGGTATCAATGAGATCTTCGCGCAGAGCGCCCACAATGCCATTGCGACCTGCATAGACCTTACCAATACGATCTTTTCTTTTAGCAGCGGCTTCCAGCACGCCGCAAGCGGAGGCGTTGATAACCGGTGTCACGCCACCCGATTGCGCATAAAATGCATTGGCTTTGGGCATAAGGTCGTCTTGGTCTAATAAATAGGCTGCCTAAAATAGTGCGCTAGGGGGCTGAGTGCAATCCCCGTGGTAAACTCGGGTCACAAACGGAGTTAGATGTGGCACAACACATTCACATTGTTGGTATCTGTGGCACGTTCATGGGTGGCGTGGCATTGCTGGCTCGGCAATTGGGCTATCAGGTGTCGGGTTCTGACGCCAACGTATACCCACCCATGAGTTTGCAATTGGCCGATGCGGGTATTGTACTCGCGGAGGGATTCTCTGCAGAAAATCTTGAGCCCCGACCCGATTTGGTGGTGATGGGAAATGCACTTTCCAGAGGCAACCCAGAGGTCGAAGCGGTTTTAGATTTGGGGGTGCCCTATATCTCGGGGCCACAGTGGCTGGGTGAAAACATCCTCGCAGGGCGCTGGGTGATCGCCGTATCGGGTACCCATGGAAAGACCACAACCACGAGCATGCTCGCCTGGATTTTAGAGTATGCGGGGCTGAAACCGGGATTTCTCGTAGGCGGTGTGCCCGCAAATTTTGGGCTGTCTGCACGAATGGGGCAATCTGATTTTTTTGTTGTAGAGGCTGATGAGTACGATACGGCGTTTTTTGATAAGCGATCAAAGTTTGTGCACTACAAGCCACGCACCCTTGTAATGGCTAACCTTGAGTATGATCACGCAGACATCTTCCCCGATTTGGCCGCCATCGAGACACAGTTCCATCATCTCATTCGATGTGTGCCCAGTCAGGGGCTGATTATTCATGGAAACTCGTCGTCTATTGATGCGGTCTTTTCCAAGGGCGTGTGGTCGTCACGACAAAGTTTTGGCAGCCAGGCAGACAATCACTGGCGGGTGAGGGCTTTGTCGCCGGCGGGTGAGCAGTTTGAATTGTCCTCACCAGAAGGGTCGACGGAAGTTATCCATTGGTCCCTAATTGGTGAGCATAACCTTTTGAACGCTTGCGCTGCGGTAGCTGCAGCACACCATGCAGGGGTTCCATTAAAGATCGCAGCACGTGCTCTGGAGGAATTCAGTGGTGTTAAGCGACGTCTAGAGCTTTTAGGAACGCCAGCCGGAATCGCCGTTTTTGATGATTTTGCGCACCACCCCACGGCTATTGCGATGACTGTAGAATCAGTGCGTCATCGTATGGGTACTGAAGGTGGTCGTTTGCTTGCGGTCATTGAGCCGCGATCGGCGACGATGAAACAGGGGCATCATAGTGCGGCACTGGCAGCGGCTACCGCACAAGCTGATGAGGTGTTTTGGTATGAACCTCCCGGTTTATCATGGCCTTTGGCGGAAATCACTGCCGATCAAACGGGGCAGTCAGTTTGGCAGCATATTGAGACCTTGGTTGACGCCATTGTGGCTGTCGCATCATCGGGTGACGTTGTCGTTATTATGAGCAACGGAGGGTTCGGTGGGATTCATGAAATGCTGCTGCGACGCTTGGAAAAAGCAGCAGATTTGGGCCGACAGAGCTGAATATGATTGAGACTTATTTTCGTCGGATAACCAGCAAAGCCTGGTTAGTTGTCATTTTTTTCGGGTTGCTGACAACCCTCGCGGGTGGTCAGCTAGGGAAAATTAGACTGGATGCTTCTTCAGATTCTCTGTTGCTACAAGGGGACCCTGATTTAGCCTTCTTCCGAGAGACAAGTCGCCATTACGCATCTGGGGAGTTCCTCATTCTCACCTGGCGGCCATCGGGAGATTTATTGGCCGCCAATTCCCTGGAGCCTCTCGCAGAAATGGTAGAGGCTTTACGCGGGGTGTCGGGGGTATTGTCGGTCACCAGCATATTGGACGTTCCCTTATTGGAAAGTCCTCCGCTGAGCCTGACGGACCTGTCCGAAGCCGAACAGCTACCGACACTTCGCGATCCTGAAGTTGATAGGGCGCTCGTTTACACAGAGTTTACGACCAGTCCGGTTTATCGAGATCTTTTGGTCGGCGCTGCGGGGGATGTCAGTGCTATTCAGGTCAGTTTGGCCACTGATCCAAAGGGGCCCCTGCTGTTAGATGAACGTGAAGCTCTACGCAGCCAGTCACTGTTAGAGGGCTTAGACGACGACGAGGCGATACGTTTGCGGCTGGTCGAAGCTCGCTACGACGCTTTTTTGGCGGCTGAGGGGGAGCGGCGCAGTAAGCTGGTGGCAGAAGTGCGAGCCGTTGCCGAGCAATTTCGAGCTTACGCTGAAATTTTTGTGGGTGGGGTACCCATGATTGCCGCAGACATGATCGATTTTATTCGTGCTGATTTGGTCGTCTTTGGTGTTGCCATTATCGGTATCATGATTCTCGTGCTGGGCATAATTTTTCGTGACTGGCGCTGGGTTCTCATCCCCATTTTAAATTGCTCGATCACAGCTGGAATAATGTTGGGTTTGCTCGGGTTTTTGGACTGGCGCATGAGCGTGATCTCTTCAAACTTTGTCGCTGTTCTTTTGATCATCACGCTGTCCTTATCGGTACACCTTGTGGTGCGTTACCGGGAATTAGAGCAGGTAAATCCAGAAGAAAATCGTCGCCAGCGTGCCGCAAAGGCCGCGCAACTGATGCTAGTACCCTGTGGCTACACGGCATTGACAACAATTGTGGCCTTTGCGTCTTTGATGGTTGCGGGTATTCAGCCGGTCATTGATTTTGGCCTCATGATGACTGTGGGCATTGTGCTCGCCTTCGTTTCCACTTTCATGTTGGTACCGGCACTGATTTCATTGCTCCCAGCTCCGACACGAGTTGCTCCGTCTTCGATGGATAGCGGTATGACGGTGCGATTCGCAGGTTGGGTGGAACGTTACGGGGCAGGGGTGCTGTTATTTTCGGGTGTTCTGGTGGTGCTCGTAGCGGTGGGTATCGCTCGGTTAAAGGTTGAGAATCGATTCATTGATTACTTCAAGGAAAGCACTGAGATTTATCAAGGCATGGAATTACTGGATGCCCGTTTAGGGGGGACGATTCCCCTCGATATTGTGCTGTATCCGCCGCTCGAAGAAGCTGTCGAGTCGGAAGTTGACGCGAGTTTTGAGGCGCCGGGACCGAACAACTCCGTGGTTGGCGATGGGGGAAATGGTGGCGGCTTCGACGACTCGTTTTCCGACGATCCCTTTTTTGACGATGGTTTTGGTGACGGTGATTTTTTTGCCGAAGAGGGCAGTGTAGCGCCTTCATTTTGGTTTTCGCCCCGGGGCCGCGATCTTCTTGATCAGGCCCATGAGTTAGTGGAGGCTCGACCCGAAACGGGAAAAGTTCTATCGCTATCGACCGCGTTTGAGGTGATGGACGGGTTGTATGGGGCACCTTTGGGTGCGATAGAGCTGGCCCTCGTGCAAAACAGCATGCCGGAAGATGTCGCTGCAACGCTGGTAAGGCCTTATTTTTATTCTGAAACCGATGAGGCTCGAATCTCTGTTCGGGCAAAAGAAACCAGTCGAGATTTGAAGCGCGATCAATTTCTTCGCGAACTGCATTTAGAGCTAGTTCAGACACTTGATATTGCACCGGAGCGCATTCAGTTTACGTCCTTGCTGGTGCTCTATAACAATGTTCTTCAAAGCCTTTTTAAATCGCAAATTTTAACGTTGGGCGTTGTGTTTCTGGTGATAGGGCTTATGTTTTGGGTTTTGTTTCGGTCATTGCCTCTGGCTTTGTTGGCGCTGGCGCCCAACGTCCTTGCCGCTGGGCTTGTTCTAGGGGTGATGGGGCTTTTGGGCATTCCTCTCGATATTATGACCATCACCATTGCCGCCATCGTGGTTGGTATTGGCGTTGACGATTGTATTCATTACATCCATCGGTTTCGTAGCGAATTTGCGATCGATCAGAATTACCACGCGGCGATGCACCGAAGTCATGCGAGTATTGGTAGAGCCATGTATTACACAACCCTAACCGTCATGGTGGGATTTTCCTTGCTGACACTCTCTAATTTCACCCCCAGTCTTTATTTTGGTCTGCTCACTGATTTAGCGATGATAGCGGCGGTTGCGGGGGCGCTGCTTTTGTTGCCACAGCTCATTTTGGTGTTTCGGCCGCTGGGACCTGAAGGTGGTCGATGAGGTCTTTGAGTGCCGTGCGGGTTGCGGTGCCTGCTGCATAGCGCCGGGCATAACGCGTCCTTTTTACGGCATGCCACAGGGAAAGCCCCCCGGAACACCTTGTGTTCACCTCGATGCTGCCCGGGGCTGCGGCCTGTTCCTTGATACGCGGAGACCGGCGGTGTGCCGTAATTTTAAACCTCATATCGATGTCTGTGGTGACAGTGCCGAGCAAGCGTTAGAGTTATTGAATCAATTAGAACGCGCCAGCCGCCCCGAGAATTCATCATGACTGAGATACCACTGTTCCCCTTATCATCAGCACTCGTTCCCTATGGATACATGCCGCTCCAGATATTTGAGCAGCGTTACTTGGATATGGTTGCGGCTTGTATGCGTACAGGGACCGGTTTTGGCGTGGTTTGGTTGCGGCAGGGTTCGGAGGTGAGTGGGGGATCCCACAATACCCCTGACGTTGGCGACTACGGTACCCACGCTCGCATAACCGACTTTGACCAACTGCCTAATGGACTATTAGGCATCACAATTCGTGGTGAGGAGCGTTTTGACATTAATGAGGTCTGGCGTGATCCATCGGGCTTGATTCGCTCGCAAGTCACTATGGAGGCGCCCTTGGAGCCGGCTCCAATGACGGACGAATGGCGCTCTCTAGAGATCGTATTACGAGGCTTAGAGTCTCACCCCCATATTCAGCGGATGGATCTGACGATCGATTACACCAATGCCTGGGAGGTGGCTTTTACCCTAATACAGCTTTTGCCCTTTGATGAATCCGTTAAATATGAATTGTTGGGAATGGCCACCTTGGATGAACTGATCGTCGAGTTAGATATCTTGCTCAATCAGATTTCGGGTGAAGACGGGTGATTTTGGCGATTCGCTGAAATTTGGTAGATTTTGCGTATTGAACTTTTTGGGGTGATGCGAATGTACGATCTAATGATAAAAGGTGGCACTGTCGTCGATGGTTCGGGGGGCGTTCCGTTCTTGGCAGATGTTGCTGTCAAAGATGGTTTTATCGCTGCTGTTGGTCAGGGTTTAGGCAGTGCCGACCAAGAGATCGACGCGAAGGGCTGCTATGTAACCCCGGGCTTTGTCGATATTCATACCCACTATGATGGTCAAGCCACGTGGGATCAGGAAATGGCACCCTCGGCTTGGCACGGCATCACGACCGTCGTTATGGGAAACTGCGGGGTAGGCTTCGCTCCCGCGGCGAAGGACCGACACGATTGGCTGATTGGCTTGATGGAGGGTGTTGAGGACATTCCGGGGTCGGCACTGTCAGAGGGTATGAAGTGGAACTGGGAGTCTTTTCCTGAGTATCTCGACGCCTTGGAGGCCCTACCCAGAAGCATTGATATCGCCACACAAGTGCCTCACGGCGCTGTTCGAGCCTATGTCATGGGCGATCGTGGTGCCGCCAACGAAGCACCTACAGAAACCGATATTGCGCGCATGTCGGCTATTGTTGAGGAGGGGCTGCGAGCGGGCGCACTGGGCTTTTCCACATCGCGGACAGTGCTGCACAAATCAGTTGATGGTGTGCTGGTGCCTGGCACAACGGCTACCCCCGAGGAACTGCTGGGCATAGGGCGAGCCATGGGCCGAGTAGGTTATGGCGTGTTCGAGCTGTCGAGCGATCTGATGCCCGAATGGAATGAATTTGAGTGGATGGGTGAGCTGAGTCGTGAGACAGGCTTACCCGTTAGTTTTACGGCGCTGCAGTCTCCAATTAAGGCGATGGCACTGGAGAACCAACTCGCCTCAATGCGTGATGAAAATGCACGCGGAGCACATCTTGTCGCGCAGATCGCGTTGCGGGGCACTGGATTGATTCTGGGTTGGCAGGCGACCTTCCATCCCTTTGCGTTTAAACCCAGCTGGCTGTCTATTAAAGATCTGACCTGGCCTGAGCAGCTGGAGAAGCTGAAGGATGCAAAATTCAAAGAGCAGCTGTTGGCCGAGGAGCACGACCTGCCGGAAACAGATCTTAAATTACTATTAGAACTGATGATTTCGGCTTTTCAAATGCAGTATCCAATGAGTGATGGTTTCGACTACGAACCCACGGCTGAAGATTCGATCGCCGCTCTTTCCGCAGGCGCGGGAATGTCAGCTGAAGCATTCGCCTATGACGCAATGATGGCTAACGACGGTCAGGGATTTATTTACTTTCCCTTGCTGAATTATGCTGATGGCAACCTCGACTTTCTGGAACCGATTCTCGCATCGGATGACTGTGTTAACTCATTATCCGACGGTGGAGCGCATTGCGGGACGATTTGCGATGCCGCAGCAACCACCTTTTTATTGCAGCACTGGGTCCGTGATCGCAGTCGCGGCCGAATACCGATCGAGCAGGCCATTCGCCGGCAGTGTGCCAATACAGCACAGCTCTATGGGCTTAACGACCGTGGTTTGATTTCTGAGGGTTATCTGGCAGATCTCAATATTATTGATCTTGAGGCTCTGGGATTGAACCAGCCCTGGGTGGCTCATGACCTTCCCGCGGGTGGCATGCGATTGCTTCAGGATGCTCGAGGTTATCGAGCGACCATTAAGTCTGGCGTGGTGACTTTTAGTGACGGGAACTTTCATGGGGAGTACCCGGGATCACTTATTCGTGGTCCTCAGGCATCTCCGGCCACTGCCAGCCACCGCGTCGCTGCCACTGATTAACAATGCAGCAAAACAGTTCGGCCGTTTTAGTCGCATCGTAGGCGGCGGAGTGTGCTTCGCTGTTATCGAATTCGATACCGGCTCTTCGGCAAGCTTGGGCCAATACCGTGTGTCCGAACGCAAGTCCGGCTAACGTGGCGGTATCGAAATGCGAGAAGGGGTGAAAGGGGTTGCGTTTTATATCGCATCGCTGGCTGGCATGCGTGAGAAAACCAGCGTCAAAGTGCGCATTGTGGCCTACCAATATGGCCCTATTGCAACCGGTATCTCTAACCTCTTTGCGTATTCGGGTAAAGAGCTCCCCTAAAGCAATGGCCTCAGGCAATGCGGCACGAAGTGGGTTCTCTGGATCTATCCCAGTGAACTCAAGAGCCGATGGCTCAATGTTGGCGCCCTCGAAAGGCTCCACATTAAAGCTAAGGGTGTCTCCCAGTACCACCTCGCCTCTGTCATCTAAGTGGATAAGTGTGGCAGCCACTTCGAGAAGCGCATCGGTGGTTGCATTGAAGCCACCGGTTTCTACATCGACAATAACCGGTAGAAAGCCTCTAAAGCGATCCCGCATACGATAGGCAGCGACTGAGGTCACGACACTAACTCCCAGCGCAACATTTCACCCGCACGAATAGGGATGAGTATGTCGTCATCGCCCAAAGATAATTGCGCGGCTACGGGATTTGGGTTCTGTATGAGTGTGATGGTTGTGTCGTTACGCGGTAATCGATAAAAGTCTGCACCAAAATGGCTCGCGAAGCCCTCCAGTTGATCCAGAGCCCCCTCAGCCTCAAAGACCTCGGCATAGAGCTCCATGGCCGCATGACCGGTATAGCAGCCAGCACATCCGCAGCTGGATTCTTTTTCGGAACGAATATGGGGTGCCGAGTCTGTCCCTAAAAAGAAACGGGGATTCCCGGAGGTTGCCGCTCGGACCAGTGCCATTCTGTGCTGATCGCGCTTTAGAATCGGTAAACAAAAGAAATGGGGTCGAATCCCCCCGACTAGCATGTCGTTGCGGTTATACAGCAGATGGTGTGCCGTGATGGTTGCAGCGACACCCTCTCTTGCCGCCACAACAAAAGCGACGGCATCCTCAGTGGTGATGTGCTCGAAAATCACCCGTAAACCGGGAAAACGATCGACGAGCGGTCCTAGGTGCTGATCGATAAACACCTTTTCTCGATCAAAAATATCGATATCAGAATCTGTGACTTCCCCGTGTATTAACAGAGGAACATCGTGCTTCTCCATAGCCTCGAAGACGGGGTAAAGGCTCGAGAGATCGTTAACGCCCGCAGCAGAGTTGGTGGTTGCGCCCGCTGGATAAAGTTTAATGGCATGCACTACCGAAGATTCAGCGAGTTGAGCCACTTCAGCGGCCGATGTGTTGTCGGTGAGGTAGAGGGTCATTAGAGGATCAAAATGCCGATTTTCCTCGGTTAGGGCGTTAATAATTCGTTCGCGATAGGCTTCTGCGGCAGCGACATTAACGACCGGGGGGGAGAGGTTTGGCATAACAATAGCGCGGCGCGCCCACCGGGCAATATCGTTCGCGGTCCTGACTAAAGCAGATCCGTCTCTTAGGTGTACATGCCAATCGTCTGGCTGAGTAATGGTGAGATTTTTCATATCGAGTTCCGTCCTGGGCGTTGAGTTTAGCAGGGGCGCGCTGGGCAAGCCCACACTCTAGGCGTAAACTTGTCACCTCTTATCCCTTCATAGTGTTAAAGGTTGTGTGTCCATGTCTGTCAATAAAGTCGTACTCGCCTACTCCGGCGGTCTCGATACCTCGGTTATTGTTCGCTGGTTACAGGAGACCTACGACTGCGAGGTTGTGACCTTTACTGCTGATATTGGCCAAGGTGAAGAGGTTGAACCTGCCAGAGCAAAGGCGCAGGCACTCGGTATTGAAGAAATTTTCATTGATGATCTTAGAGAAGAGTTCGTCCGTGACTTTGTGTATCCCATGTTTCGTGCAAATACTATTTACGAAGGGGAGTATCTGCTGGGCACGTCTATCGCACGCCCTCTTATCGCCAAGCGCTTAGTTGAGATTGCCAATGAGACCGGTGCTGATGCTATTTCACACGGGGCTACAGGCAAGGGCAATGATCAGATCCGATTTGAATTGGGCGCTTACGCTTTGAAGCCGGGCATTCAAATTATAGCGCCTTGGCGAGAGTGGGATCTGGGTTCGCGAGAATCACTAATGGCCTACTGCGAGCAACGGTCTATTCCAGTTGATTTTTCAGGCGCCGCCAAAAAATCACCGTATTCTATGGACGCCAACCTCCTGCACATCTCCTATGAGGGTGGCGTACTTGAAGATCCTTGGGCTGATGCTGAAGAATCTATGTGGCGCTGGACGGTCAGTCCAGAATCGGCACCTGATCAGGGTGAGGAGATTATTCTTAGCTTTAGCCGTGGCGATATTACGGCTATTGACGGGGTGGCGCACACACCGGCGGAGGTTCTTGAAATACTCAATCAGCGCGGTGGTGCACACGGAATTGGACGTGCCGATATTGTTGAGAACCGTTACGTGGGTATGAAATCGAGGGGCTGCTATGAGACACCGGGCGGCACCATTATGCTGCGGGCACACCGGGCTATGGAATCGATTACCTTAGATCGTGAGGCAATGCACCTGAAAGATGAATTGATGCCTCGATACGCTAAACTTATCTACAACGGGTACTGGTGGTCTCCGGAGCGGCGTATGCTGCAATCGGCCATTGATGACAGCCAACGTTGGGTAAATGGAGACGTTCGTCTTCGACTGTACAAAGGTAATGTCACGGTTTTAGGTCGGCGTTCTGACGATTCGCTATTTGACGAGAGTATTGCGACCTTTGAGGACGATGCTGGAGCCTACAATCAGCAGGACGCCGAGGGATTTATCAAGCTTAACGCTCTGCGAATGCGTATCGCTGCGCAAAAAGGCCGATCACAGCAATAGCGATTCAGTGGCGGGTGTCTGGATATCACCTGCTTTTGGCATTGGATGACCCTTAAAAGGCAATACCCTGTGTTCTAATCCTAGCGTGAGCGAACCTGAAATTAATGTATTGAGGCAACAACATGGAAAGTACCGGCGGGACAAACAACACATTCGCTGAAGAATCCAAGTATGTCGATGTTATGGTCATAGGCGCTGGTTTATCAGGTATTGGTGCGGGGGTTCGCCTGCAACGTGACTGTCCCGACGCGACCTATGCCATTCTTGAGCGCAGAGAGGCTATTGGTGGTACTTGGGATATTTTTCGCTACCCGGGCATTCGTTCTGACAGTGATATGCATACTTTGGGCTATGACTTTAAGCCTTGGTCGGCGGAAAAGGCCATTGCTGACGGGACCGCGATTCGCGAGTACGTAAACGCCACCGCAGATGAATACGGCGTTCGTGAGCACATTCAGTTTCAACATAAGTTAACTGCGGCAAATTGGTGCAGCGAGCTTGGTCAGTGGATTTTGTCGGTAGAGACCCCCGGTGGCTTGGCCGAATACCGATGTAATGTGTTACTGATGTGCGCCGGATACTACAGCTACGATGCGGGTTATCAGCCTGACTTTGCAGGTAAGGATTCCTTCGAAGGCACTTGGGTGCACCCCCAGTTTTGGCCTCAAGATCTCGATTACACCAATAAAAAAGTGGTTGTGATTGGCTCGGGTGCGACGGCAATGACTCTGGTACCCAACATGGCGTCAAAGGCTGAGCATGTCACCATGCTGCAGCGCTCTCCGACCTACGTTATTTCTCGCCCCTCGATTGACGCGGGTGCCAATTGGTTGCGTAAACACCTACCCGAAAAAATGGCCTACGCATTAACCCGTTGGCGCAACACCGTGTGGCAGCAGTTTTTCTACGGCCTATCGCGTGTGGCCCCCAGTATTTTGCGACGGAGCTTGCTGAAAAAGGTGAAATCTGAGGTGGGCGATATTCTTGATGTCGAAAAGCATTTTACGCCCAACTATAACCCTTGGGATCAGCGCCTTTGCTTGGTTCCCGACGATGACCTGTTTGAGGCTCTGAAGGCACGAAAGGCCGATGTTGTCACCGACCATATTGCCCAGATTGACGCGAAGGGGATTTTACTCAAGTCGGGGCAGTATCTTGAAGCCGATGTGATCGTCTCTGCGACAGGTCTGAATTTACTGGTTCTGGGGGGGGCTGAATTCTCCGTGGATGGTGAAGCTGTAGATTTCTCTAAGGAGTGGACTTACAAAGGCATGATGTGCTCCAACGTGCCCAATATGATTCAGACCTTTGGTTATATCAACGCCTCTTGGACACTGCGTGCCGACCTAATTGCGCACTGGACGACGCGAGTTGTGAACCATTTAAAGGCAACGGGTAATCATCAGTTTACGCCTCGCATATCTGCTGAACTGGATCAATCTATGCCCAAGCGTCTATGGATAGATGATTTTTCCGCAGGTTACATGCAGCGGGTAATGCACTTGTTTCCCAAACAAGGTGATCAAGGCCCTTGGGTGAATCCACAGAATTTTCGCAAGGATCGACAAATGTTCCGCGATGAGCCCCTAGAAGACGGTGCGTTAAAGTTTGAGCGTGCTTTCCCTGCGGACGCGCAAAGCAGCGTTGAGTTGCAAAGGGCTAGCTGAGACTTTATGAACAACTGGGCGCTACAGGAGCAGATGGTGTCTTGCCCCTACTGTGGAGAGGGTATATCGGTGTTGCTTAATCCTGAGGATGTTGGGGTAAATTACATTGAGGATTGCCAAGTGTGCTGTAGACCCATAGATTTTTTAGTCAGCGAAAATGGCCAAGGTTTGCTAGAGGCGAGGCTACAATCTGAGTTCGACTGTTGATCGCGACCATCTTGAGTGACCTTTTGGTATTGATAGAGGAGGGGCTGTGAAGGCATCACGTAAGACGGTTCAAGGTCTAGGGCAAGGGGTTGTTTTAATCATCGGGTTAATCGGTGCTGCCACGGCGCAGTCAGATGAGACCATGGCTGCCATGAAGTCCATCACAACCGAGGTGTTGATTAAATCCGACGCATCTTGGAATGGCCGTCCCCTGCCGTCATACAGTGCAGGAGACCCGGAGATATCGGTAGTTCGTGTAACCATACCTTCAGGATCAGCACTCCCAATGCATATCCACCCCTATGCTACTGCGGGTGTTCTGTTGCAAGGGCGCTTGGAAGTGAGAACACCTGAGGGGGAAACTTTGCAGGTTAATCCGGGTGACGGGGTTATCGAGCTTATAAACCAACCCCATGGGGGTGCGAGCATAGGCACCGAAGATGCTGTGATCTTAGTCGTTTACGCAGGCATTAAAGGGGAGCCGGTCACCAAGTTGGTACAGTAGTGATGTGCCGGTAGTGCGTGAATCAGGCGCAATAGTAAGCTGAATGCCTAAATTAGCTTAGCGGCCACAGCCGATAGCGTCATGAGAATGAATAGTAGTGTGAAGCCCAAGGCATTGGGTCGAACAAAGTGCCATTGATCCTTGCTGAATAGCTTTTTCGTGGAGAACTTCCGCAAGTCACGGCTCGGTTGTTCGGTTTTCAAAAGTATTTGTCGACTGTTCCAGTCTTCAATCCAGGGAATAACGCTGTCGGAAGACTGGGCCCTACCCACAAACCAACCCTGTACTTCGTCAACTTCTGCTCTAGCGACCGCCTCCCAGTCAGCCCGAGTTTCCACCCCCTCGGCAACAACGTTTAAGCCTAGCCCGTGTCCAATGCGCACACTGTTGCCTAGCAGAACGGCGGTCTCTTCTTTGTCAGACGCTCCTGATACAAAAGACCGGTCGATTTTTAGCTCTGAACAGGGCATGCGGCTGAGTTGCAGCAGCGATGAGTAACCTGTCCCAAAATCATCAAGGGAAATCCCTAGCCCTAGAAGCCTTAAGCGGGTGAGATTTTCGACGACCTTGCTGGCCGTTCCTGCTACGCGAGATTCAGTGATTTCAATGATGATTGAACTGGGTGCCAGTTTATGAGCTTCAAGCTGGCCTTGCAGCCACGTTACAAAATTTTCAGAATCCAGTACTTCAACCGTTACATTAATAGAGACCTTGAGATGGAGGTTGCTGCGTTTCCAGTTGCTCAGTTCATTCATGCTGTCAGCGATGAGCTTTCGAGTGAGCGGGACAATGACCTCGGACTCTTCTGCTGAAGGTATGAACACACGTGGCGGTAGCATGGAGCCATCGGGCTCAATCCACCTCGCTAAGGCCTCAAAGCCCGTAACCCGTCCGTCGGCCATGCGTACCTTGGGTTGGAACCAGGCTTGTATTTTTCCCGCATCAAGTGCCGCACTGACTTCTTCGGCAGACATAGGTGCGCTGTCAGCACTGTTTTCATGCGTTTCCGTCGTCAATCGCTCTACGACAGCTTCAAGACGTTCTGGTGGACAAGGTAATGGCAGTACTGAAACCAGATTAACGTTGAGACGTCTGGCCTGTTGATCTAATAAATGTGCGTTTACACCGCTGTTAGCATCAAACATGATCAGGCTGGTATTAGGCTGATGGTTATGAATAAGCTCTAGTACGTCGCTGCTCAATTTACTGGGATTACCCAGAATGATGACGTCGTAGCGTTTAGCGACTACATATCGTTGGAACTCAGATTCGCTGCAGGGCTGATAGTTGCCTGATAGTGTTCGCCCTACCATCCTGCTCAAGCGCGTTCCTTGAGCTTGTGATTCGGCGATTACCAATACGTCAATATTATCCGTAAGCACCATGCGCTTAAGACAGGCCTTTAACTATACATACTGATGCTATTACCACTTTGGTACACCCCAAAACTACAAGCCTTTTTCTCGAGGGCCGGTTACGGTCGTAGCCCCTCGTATTAGAGCGAGAATAGGTCGTTAACGCTCCGACATTACCTTTACCAATGAATGCATAGTACCTGTTTTTCCCCTAAAGTAATCGTTGTTTGCCTATGCTAGCAGCGCTTGTGGTATGGCCGGCGAATAGTCACTCTATGAGCGACCCAAGCCACTTTTGGCAAACGCGATCTTCTTCGTATTAGAGCATATCCAATGCCCCAATTTGCGTATCGGTTTTTAGATGTTGATCGATGGCTATCCGTGCGGGTGTTTTCTTAGTGAAAGTCGCGCGACTTAACCTGCAGTTCAGCCAATGCAGGGCTATGGTCAAATAATGCACCAGCAATAACATGCATTACGCCGTCGCGACATTCGAGGGTTCCCTTGACGAGGAGTAGTTGTGCGGTCATTAGTGCCTGTCTGAAGCGGTCTTGTACTTTGGGCCACACGACAACGTTGTGATTGCCTGTTTCATCCTCAAGGGTCAGAAAAACCACGCCAGAGGCAGTTCCGGGGCGTTGGCGACAGGTAACTATGCCAGCAATGCGCACGAAGCGATTGTTGCCTAAGGCTGAAAGTTCGCTGTATTTTCGACATTGGTTAAATGGAACCTGTTCCCGCAGTAAGGCCAGTGGATGATCACGTAACGTCACTCCAGTACTTTGATAGTCTGCCATGACATTTTCAGCAACAGAGGGGGTTGGTAGCTCGATGTGATCGCTTAAACCTTCAGGTCTGTTCTCATAGGGGGTGTCCTGTAGCAGGGGGCTGGGCGTTTGCAATGCCATGACTTGCCACTGCGATTGATGTCGGTGTCCACTTAGACTTTTTAAGGCGTCGGCGCTGGCCAATACTTCCATGTCACCCTTATCGATCTGTGCTCTGCGTCTGAGATCACTGATATTTTTAAATGGCATCTGGCGCTGGCTATCGGCGATTCGGTGTCCTGCATGCCTACTTAATCCTTTGATTAATCGTAACCCTAGGCGTATCGGAGGCTGCCCCTGATCAGTCTGGCTGAGTAGTTGATGGTTCCACTCGCTGTAGTTGACGTCTGCGGGTAATACGGTGACGCCATGACGTTGGGCATCTTGGATCAGTTGTGACGGGGTATAAAACCCCATGGGTTGGCTATTGAGTAAACCCACATAAAAAGCCGCTGGGTAATGGCATTTCAACCAAGCAGAAACATAGGCTAATAGGGCAAAGCTGGCTGAATGGGACTCGGGAAAACCATAGCCGCCAAAGCCCTTAATTTGATCAAATAAGCGATCGGAAAACGCTGCACTGTAGCCACGCTCGCGCATGCCATCCTTGAGCTTCTTCTCAAAGGTTAAGAGTTTACTGTTACGTCCCCAGTTGGTGATCGCCCTGCGCAGTGAGTCTGCCTCCCCTCCGGTAAATCCAGCGGCAACCATGGCGAGGCGGATAACTTGCTCCTGAAAAATGGGAACGCCCAATGTCGGTTCGAGTACCGATTTAATCGCCTCATTGGGGTAAGTGACTGCCTCTAGCCCATGTTTTCGACGTAGATAGGGATGCACCATGTCACCCTGTATGGGGCCTGGTCGAACAATCGCTATCTCAATGACAAGATCATAAAAACAAGCAGGTTTAAGGCGTGGCAGCATCGACATCTGGGCCCGAGATTCAATCTGAAATACCCCCAGAGAATCAGCCGACTGAAGCATTTTGTAGGTTGCTTGGTCTTCCCGAGGAATATCCTGAATGCGCCTAATCTGAGGGTTTTCCCGGTGTACTAACGCGAGAGTTTTACGGATCGCCGACAACATACCTAAGGCAAGTACATCGACTTTTAGCAACCCCAGAGCTTCGATATCTTCCTTATCCCACTGAATAACCGTTCTGTCATCCATGCTGGCATTTTCTACCGGAACCATATTAGAGATAGGTCCGCGGCTAATGACAAAGCCGCCAACGTGCTGGGAGAGATGGCGTGGAAAGCCAAGTATCTCTTGTACCAGCTCAAGGAAGATTTGTGCTTGTTTGCCGGGCATTCCCATGCCCTGCTGTTCGAAACGTTGCTTGAGTTCGCCCTCTCGGTTCCACCACGCTAGGGATTTAGCGAGATCTTCTACCAAGGTGGCATCGAGCCCTAGGGCTTTACCAACGTCACGAACTGCACTTCTAGACCGATAAGTGATGACGGTTGCGGCTAAAGCGGCTCGTCTGCGCGTATATTTTCGATAGATATATTGAATAACTTCTTCGCGGCGTTCATGTTCGAAATCCACGTCAATATCCGGGGGCTCATCGCGTTCGCGAGATATGAAGCGCTCAAACAACAGGTTGACTTGCTCGGGATTCACTTCGGTAATGTGCAGGCAGTAGCAAACAACAGAATTGGCAGCTGAGCCTCGGCCTTGGCACAAAATCTGTCTTTCCCGAGCAAATTGAACAAGGTCGTATACGGTCAAAAAATAGTATTCATAGTCGAGTTCAGAAATGAGTATTAACTCATGTTGTATGCGACTCTGAATGGCACTGGGTACGCCGTTAGGCCAGCGTTGCGCAGCACCTAGGGCAACTTGTTCCCGCAGATAGGTATTGGCATCTTGGCCAGTGGGGATAACTTCTTCTGGATATTCATAGCGGAGTTCGTCAAGGCTGAATTGACATTGTTGACTGATGCGTAAGGTTTCGCTGATCAGCGATGGTGGATAAAGGGGAAGTAATTTATCGAGAGTGCGCAAGTGCTGCTGGCTATTAGCCAGCCTACGCAGGCCCAGCTTACTCACTGTGGTGTTGTGGTGCAGGGCGGTCAGCACATCATGTAGGCGTTTTCGTGATGCGCTGTGCATTCGAACATCACCACAGGCGACCAACGGTAGGTTCAACTTTTGTGCTAAATCCCAGCGCTGGCGAAAGCTTCGTATCTCGTCATTACCTAGCAGGCGACTACAGCCAACCCATATTCGACCGTTACACAGTCGTGCCAGTTGCTGGCCTGTACCCATTTCATAGTCAGAGTTGCCTGGTAGCCAGATAATGAGGCAGCGTTTTAAGTGAAAGATGACGTCGCGTAGACGAGTCGTGTATTCCCCTTTTGGGCTGCGACGCCTTGAGCGACTGATGAGGCCTGATAACTCGGCATAGGCCTCTCGGCTGGGTGCAAGTGCAATAAGCCGAATGCCTTCCACCAAATTAAACTCACTGCCAATAATAAGTTTTATGCCGCAGCGCTTTGCCGCGACATGGGCCTTTACTACACCGGCAAGGGAGCATTCATCAGTAATGGCCAGTGCGGAGTAGCCGCAGGCAGCGGCACGCTCCACTAATTCTTCAGGGTGGGAGGCTCCGAGTAGGAAACTGTAGTTGCTAAGGCAGTGGAGTTCGGCGTAAGGCATGCAGCCATTATACTGTATATTTATACAGTATAATGAATGGGTATTTGGATTTAATGTATTAATGGTGCAGGGTGATAACGGCTGCACATTTTTAACTATCTTTGAAGGCGGGTGGCTGTTTTATGTCATCAAGAGCGCCATAGATGATTGTTGGCTGGCACACCTTCCTTCACAAATGGTGTAACGGTTACAGTGCACACTGATGGCTGTGCAGCGGTTTTTCACAGCCTTGAAAATAACGATTTCACAGGGTAGTACTATGATGTTGAGCACAACCACATTTAAATACCTGAGTTTTAGTTTACTCATTTTGACTGCGTTGTCTGCTTGTACCGGTATGCCGGATGGCGTTGAGCCGGTGACGGGTTTCGACAAATCTCGCTATCTGGGAACTTGGCATGAAATTGCCCGTCTCGATCACAGTTTTGAGCGAGATTTGGTTGATGTGAAGGCGGAATATTCCTTACGTGACGATGGCGCAGTCCGTGTTATCAATAGTGGAACCGACTCGGAAACAGGAGAACGCAAAGTCGCCGAGGGCCATGCCAAGTTTGTGGGTGATGACGGGACAGCGCATCTTAAAGTGTCATTCTTTGGGCCGTTTTACGGTAGTTACATCGTCTTTGAATTAGACCCTGACTATCGGTATGCCTTTGTGGCGGGTTACAACACAAATTACTTGTGGCTATTAGCTCGGGAGACAAATATCAGCGAGGACATTCGCAAGCGATTTACTGATCGGGCCGGAGATTTGGGGTTTGCGGTAGATGACTTGGTCTGGTTGCACTGACAGCATGCGCTACAGCGGAGTGTGGTTTTTTGTATGGGAAACGGTGCGTCATGTGGTAAGTCGAAGATAGAAAGTGTTCAGTTAATGACTGAGACTTGGGTTTCCCTTGCTAAGGTATGAGTCCTTTAAACTGATGCAGGCCCACCAACGATAATGGCTAGCCCAACTAACTCTAAGAGACTCTGAGAGTATTGTGGGTGACGACGGTTGCGGTGCTTATGGCAGTATTCCTTGTACGTACCACTGCTTGCTATAGCGGTCTTCGAAAATCCAGATAGGTTGCCCTGCTTGGGTTTGGGCAATGTAATAGTCCCGGCTGGCGGGCTTTTGCCACCAGTTATCCTCAAGGCGCTCAGGTCCTAGCAATAGCGTTAATACACCGTTCCAATGCAATACATCGTCTTTAAGTCGTATGGGATGGGGCTCATCAAATAGCCAGAAGGGTCGTTGTGCCAGTCCCGTTAAGAGCGGCGGCAGCGATGCGACATCTTGACTTAAGTGCTGACTGTGTTCAGGTAAATGTGCCTCGCGTAGAGCAATTTGGTTAATGGCTTGTAGCCCTAGACGTGATCTGAGGCGGTCAACCAGGTTATGCAGGGGTTCACGGTTGTGGGCTTCGCCAAACAAGTCGGCAACAACGTCGTGTTGAGCTTGTAATTGGTGAACATGGAGTGCCAATCCCTCTATGTCGGTACCCAGTGCATGCTGCTCTAGGCTCAGTCGTGACAGCTCAAACCAGACCTCGGGATTACTGTGTGCTTCACTGCTACGCACGTCAAAAAGATCGTTATTGCCACGCATCCGTAGCATCTGCCATTCAATATGGGTTGCCTGATGCTGTGTTGCACGGCAAAAGCGCGTTAAAGCCTGCAGCAATTGCTGCATGGCGGGGTGCAGCTCGATCTGGCTGCGAATTTCAAAGCCGAACCATAGGCAATCATAAAACCGGGGGGGCGGATGAAAGTCTTGGGTAACGGTGTCCGAAGTCGCCGTGACATCGCTCAGCCATTTTTGAAACCCCTGACCACAGCGGCGTCCCAATGCGCTTGCGGGCATGTTGAGTATTTCTCCCAGTGTTTGAATCCCGGCTTTTTCAAGACGGGTAATGGCGCTAAAAAATTGATCTGCTTGAGCGTTGCGCAGTAAATGCAGGGGAATCTCATCGAGCCTTTGTCGTAGGCTTTGCTCTGATGCGTATAAAAAATTCTGGTCCCAGTGGCTGAGTAGCCAGGCTGCGCAGCGATTGGGCGCTAAGCCTGATCGAACTGTAAAGCCCCGCTGTTCGAGGTCACTTTGGATGTTGTTGACGAGTTCTTTAAGACCGCCATGCAGTTTTAAGCATCGACCCACTTCAAGCTGCAGTCCCTCATTTTGCCAGCGTTCCAGCGTTGGTGTGATGCTATAAGCCCAGCATTCTAAACGTTCCAGTGCACGTGCCTCTTGGCTTGGGTCACGTTCAAGGAGTTGCAGATGAGGTGTTTCGACGAGGGCGCGAACGGTGGCGGTACTTTGCCCGGGTTTAAGGCCTGCCGACTGTGCTTCGTCGTTAACGGCAATCACGCGCTGTCGCTCTATGACAACGGCAGGGTGATCCTGTTGTAGTGGTTGACACTCAAGGGGGAGCCGGGGAAACCGAAGGTAGAGCCAAAGAGACATAGTTTAATAATACTGTATATATATACAGTATTGGTAATTCTTTTTAATCGACCTCAGAACACCTTCTTTATTGAAGTTGTTGTTGTCTTAAGGCTTGTTATGAGTCGCTCACGACAACTGGAGGTGCCATGGGGTACCGTAATGTGGCCGGATAGATTTTGAGTAAATCAGAGTCTTTAATGAGACAGCCTGAAATTTGGGGCGAGGCTTTTTTTGGGGTGTGTCTTTATTATTTTGCCACGCTTTTAAAGTGGCGCCATCTTGACGTTGTGATGAGCAATAAAAAAATCGCAGCTTTCCCGAAACCGGCGTATGACACAGTTTTTTAGAGAAACGTTCCTTTAAATTCTAGTTAGATCTAAAGACCACCCCCTTCCATTAAATACTGGATAACACCTTTAATGGCAAAGCCCAGCAAGCCCATAGCGAGGGCAATAAATAAAATAAAGGTGCCGTAACGCCCGGCATTGTTACGACGGGCAAGGTCCCAAACAATAAAAACCATAAGGGCCATGAGTGCCGTTATACCTAGGGTAACCCCCCACTCGCTAAGCCAAGTGTCCAATGACATTAGGCGAACTGAATATCGCTGGTCATAGATACGGTTGCGCTTAATGAATTGGTAATTAAGCAGCTGTCTTCAGCCTTTTCGAGAATACGTTGTACGCGCTCTGTGCTGATATCGCCTTGTGGCGTTACGGTGACATGCAGCTGAATCTCCGTAAATTTGGGTTCGCGATCGATACGATCAAGAGTTCCCGTAGCCTGGCATTGGATTTGATTCCATTGCACTCTGGACCCTTGCGCAATTGCACGAAACGTTAAAATAAAGCAGTCGGCTACTGCGGCCATGAATAGTGATTCAGGGCTCCATTGATCACCCGGGCCGCCAAACTCCGAGGGTGCATTTGTGGTGATATCAGGCAGGCCCGAGGCAGCAACCGTAATGTGGCTATTAGTCTCTTTACCGCTCGCAGTGACGGTATAACGGTGAGGAAAAGGTTCCATGAAATGGCCTCTATAGGGGCTGTCGGCAGGACAAATAAATTAGTTTAGCTTGCCTGTTCATGCAACGTCATTTGAGCATTTTTGACCGCCCCATTTTAAGCAACTGGTGTCAGTATTTGCCCGGTATGGGTCCGACGCATTTTTCCTGTGGGAATCTCCCAGGGTTGTGGTGTGTTGATGATATCCTCTTCGTCGGGCAGTCTGATATTACTTGCCGGTCTTCCACCACGTTGCTTAAGGATGTCAACGGTGTGATAGCGATTGACCGTTAGGCGCAAACTAAAGGGTGTATGTTGTTCGGTGGCTTGATGAGCCCGAAATAGAACGACAAGGGTGTCGTTTTCAGTGGCAGCTAACTGCAGTTTTCGCAATTCAGCATAACGGTAATCACTGGCCCCCAGCCAACTGAAAACTACACTACAAGTGGTGCTGCGAATGGCTTGTTCGGTGGCCCATAGTCGCTCTTCACGGTCTTTGGGGTGCACCATTAGGATTTGCTCCGTAGCAATACCTCGGGCAGCGAGTAGCGGGGCGTAAGGTGCATGGGGTGGCGCAATAAAAGCCTGCCACCGGTGTTGGTCGCTGAGAGCTGCCATGGTGGGTAGAAACAGGCCCATAGAGTCGGTACCGCTGTCCTTACTAAGGACTTCAACACCACCGCGTAGCGGCCAGCCAGACATGGCTATTTCAGCGTCGAGTGCTGCAAACCCGGTGGGCAGTGTATCGACACCGTGCAGGTCACTGTTGGCAGATGTACGCATTGCGAATACATTTTCGCCAGTATTCATACCGCGCCAGGTATCAGGACGATTGATGATGTGTTCAAGTGGGTCAGACATGTTGTACTCCTCTGCGGCTAGGAACGTACAGCTGACTTGCCAAGAGCTGTACGTACTGCTGTATAAGATACTGTATAAATGAACAGTAGTCTGCTAGGCCCACAAAATCAAGGGGAGGTTGTTTGAAGCGTCGTGAAAAGCGACAGGTAAGGCGGTCAGCTTTAAATGAGGTGGCATTTAGGCGTTATTTTCCGGCGAGCTGGTTTTCCAGTCTCGGTTCCTGGATGTTGCGCTTTTTACTGGGTTGGAGTGCTTGGGATCTCACCGCATCTGCAAGTTGGGTCGGTATAACCGCCGCCTTAATGCTGGCCCCTGCGCTGCTCTTGTCACCTTGGTTCGGTATTTTGTCAGATCGAATCAATCCCCGTTATGGCCTGGTGGCTTCAATGCTGGTGCATGGAATCATTGCGCTTGGCGGTGCCGCGGCGCTGTGGGCCAATGCTTTTGGAATTCCGGTATTGCTGGCCTTAGCTTTGGCTATGGGAGTTGTGACATCGGGTCATAGCCCTATGCGACTCGCCCTGATACCGCTTTTAGTTGAACGGGCGGCACTGCCCAGTGCCGTAGGGCTTTCCGCCACAACCTTCAATATTGCTCGTATTCTTGGGCCCGCTTTAGGCGCGGCTCTTATTGCCAGTTCTGGTCCAGCATTGGCGTTTATGCTTGCCGGGGTCATGTTTGCGATTGCGGCAGCTATCTTATTAAAAATTCATGGAATAGGTATTCGTGAGCCGCGACCCCGGGAGCCATTCCTGCAGCAATTTACAGCGGGGCTTCGTTATGTGCGAGCCGAGCCTGCTATTCAACTGATCTTTGCATTCACGGTACTCAACGGCATGCTGGGTAGAACAGTCGTGGAGCTCTTGCCTGCATTTGCCGGTGGCTTCTTGGGTGGAGGGGCAAAAGAACTGGCTACGTTAACAGCATGTGCAGGCCTGGGTTCTATCGTTGGTGGTCTAATTTTGACCCGTCAACAGGCCGATACGGCGAGCCTGCTCAACCTTGTAGCATTAGCTATCGCTGGCGCCGCTCTGTTAATGCTGGGCTTGTTTCTGGGCTCTGATTTATACCGATTGGGGGCGCTGATCTTTGCGTTAAGTTTATTCACGACTATTGCGGGTACCGGTTGCCAAACGATTATTCAGCTGTGCCTAGAGGAGCGTTATCGCGGTCGTGTGTTGAGTTTGTGGACCCTGTTTGCCATGGGAGGGCCGGCGCTGGGGTCTGCTGCGCTGGGTGCACTAACCGATATTTTTGGCTATACCCCTGTTTTCACAGTAGCAGCCGGTGCTGGATGGCTGGTGTTACTGCTACTTTATTCACGCCGGACCAGCCTGTCGGGGTTATAAGCGGCTATTGCGTTCTGGAGGGTCTTACAGATCTGTCACCAGGGCCCCGGGCCAGCAGCACCACAAGCTGGTCCAAAATGTCCCAAGGGTTACCTTTTTCAAAACCTTTCACCGTCGCGTCAGTTTGAAAAGCCAGTTTTTGGAGCCGGGCAATCCCACTGGCGTTCTGTCGTTCTGCGGCCCCCTGAACGAGGGCCATGCGGCTGCGCCAAACACCTCGTTGATTCATGGCCCGTGATAGTGCCTGACCCTTCGCACAGTCGTCATGTAGACCTGCGAGCAATGCGATATCTCGATTTAGCGGCCATAGCACCGCAGGGGGTTGGGTCGATTCAGCCTCTAAGCCCCGTAATGTTCTAAGGGCGGCCACAGCATCACCACTTAACGCGGTGTCTGCCAGACCAAAGGTGCTGTATCGGGCGTTGGCAAGGACGCTATTTAAAACTGTGTCGACGGTGACATGCTCTGATGTGGTCAGCAGTTTGAGTTTGTCGACCTCCTGCACGGCCGCCAGTAAATTTCCCTCAACACGCTCGGCAAGAAGTTGTACTGCATCACGATCAGCGCGTAATCCAGCGCTCTTAAGCCGCTGCTGTAGAAAGCCGGGAAGCTCGCGACGTCCTATTGGCCATATTTGTACCGCCAGCCCATCTTGGTCGATTCGGGTAAACCACTTGGCACGTTGCGACTGTTTGTCCACTTTCCCCGCAATGATCAGAAGCACGTCTTCCGTATCCAGAGAGAGGTATTCCTGAAGTGCCTTGCTACCCTCAGTTCCAGGTTTCCCCGATGGCAGTCTAATTTCAATAAGCTTGCGATCAGCAAATAGTGATAAAGCCCCGGCGCTTTGCAACAGCTGTTGCCAGTCACCGGCTCCCGAAACCTCGATAATTTCCCGCTCGGTACAGCCGGCAGATCGGGCAGCGGCTCGAATCGTATCGGCACACTCTTCAACGATCAGTGTCTCGTCACCGAATACCAGATAGCACCGCTTTAACTCGCGGCTAAGATTCTGTGAGAGTTGCTCCGGTTTGATCGGCATCTAATTGCCAAGGCTATGAGTGATGCGTCGGATAATCTGAGCCGCGAGATCTTGCCGCATTTCTTCGCGCAGTAGCCGAAGCTCTTCGGTCTTGCCCACCACATTTAGCGGGTCATTCAGAAACTGGCGCACCACCTGAGCATCGCTTTCCACAATAAGTTCGGTAGCACCTTGGCTTAGGGCCACGCTCGCTATCATGGTGAGCTCCACTTCAGCGGCTCTCGCTTGGGCTGTTAAAGACAGGTTGCGCTGTTGAAAACGTTCCCCGCCCAGGCGAAGAACCAGCCCTTCAGTGGTTTTTTCACCAACCACCACACCCTGCAGGCGCAACTGCTCGCGCAGCGCGGTGGTGAGTTCGCCTCGAGGCTGACTGCTGATTAGCACCAGTTCAGTACCGGCTAGCGATGGTGAATCTGGGGACCCTGGGGTTCCTTTTAGTTGGAACCCACATCCCATCAAGGAGCAGATCAGTAAAACGGCTGCGCTATGCAGACCAAGCTGGGATATTTTCATAATGTCTGCACTCACGACGATAGCCATTAATTAGCAACGACATTGACGAGTTTACCTGGCACAACGATAACCTTTCGTACGGTTTTTTCCTCGATAAAGCGTATGACGTTCTCTTCTGCCAAAGCGGCCGCCTCCAGCGTTTCTTTGTCTGCATCTACCGCCACGCTGAGTTTGGCTCGCACCTTGCCATTAACTTGAACCACAATTTCTAATTCGTCCCTGCTCAATGCGGCGCTATCAACTAACGGCCATCGTGCCAAAATAATATCTTCGCCACACAGCTCGCGCCATAGATGCTCGGTAGCATGGGGCACGATGGGGCAAAGTAGCAGTAGGGCCGCCTGTAAAGCCTCGCGTTCTACGGCAAGACCGTTGGCAGAGCTGGTATCGAGCTTGCTGACTTCGTTACAGAGCTCCATAACCGCCGCGATAGCCGTGTTGAAAGTTTGTCGGCGACCGTAATCATCATCGACCTTGCCGATGGTTTCATGGGTTTTTCGACGGAGATTTTTCTGTGCCTTGTCGAGCTCGCTGATCTTTATGTCAGCCACGGGCCCTCGGCCGATATGCTCAGAGACCATTCGCCAAAGGCGTCGCAGGAAACGGTTAGCGCCCTCAACACCGGAGTCTGACCATTCAAGGCTTTGTTCAGGAGGGGCGGCGAACATGCTGAAGAGACGCACCGTATCGGCACCGTAGCGATCGATCAGCTTCTGAGGGTCCACGGTATTACCGCGTGATTTTGACATTTTAGTGCCGTCTTTAAGCACCATCCCTTGGGTAAGCAAACGTTTAAACGGTTCATTAGAGGTTACTAAGCCTTCGTCGCGCAGCAGTTTATGAAAGAAGCGTGCGTACAGTAGGTGCAAAATGGCATGTTCAATGCCGCCTACGTACTGGTCTACTTCGAGCCAGTAATTGGCTTCATCGTCGAGCATAACGTTGTTGTTACCGGCGGAGGCATAGCGCGCGTAGTACCAAGATGATTCCATAAAGGTGTCAAACGTATCGGTTTCCCGTTCTGCTGCTTGGCCACAGCGTGGGCAATTTGTTTTGGTAAAGCTGTCCAGTTTATTGAGGGGTGATCCCACGCCCTCCAGTGCAACGTCGGTGGGAAGTACGACGGGAAGATCATCAGCCGGCACCGGAACCGACCCGCAGGTTTTGCAGTTGATAACGGGGATTGGGGCTCCCCAGTAGCGTTGCCGAGATACACCCCAGTCGCGCAGACGGAAATTGACCGTACTTTCCCCTAGATCGTGCTCAGCAAGGCGCTCGACTATAGCGGCGAAAGCCTCTGTAAAGTTTAGGCCATCAAATTCTCCGGAGTTAATAAGACAGCCTTTTTCGGTATAGGCAGCCCGGGTGATATCTGCGGGCAGGTCCTCCACGTCGTCAATGACCTGGACAATCGAAAGGCCATATTTAGTGGCAAACTCCCAGTCCCGTTGGTCGTGGCCCGGAACCGACATGACAGCGCCTGATCCGTAGCCCATCAGGACGAAGTTGGCGACCCAAAGAGGCAGAGGCTTGCCCGTGAGGGGGTGCGATACCGTTAGCCCTGTGTCCATCCCTTGTTTTTCTAGGGTGGCCATGTCTGCTTCGGCGACCTTAATATGCCCGAGCTGTTCAATGAAAGTCGCCAGTTCAGGGTTGTTGGCGGCAGCCTCGATAGCCAGTGGGTGCTGTGGGGCGACTGCTAGGTAGGTGACCCCCATAAGGGTATCGGGGCGTGTGGTGTAAACCTCGATAGCCTCGCCGTCATCACGCGGGAATCGCACCGTAGCGCCCTCGGAACGACCGATCCAATTGCGTTGCATGGCCACCACTTGCTCGGGCCAATCAGTCAGAGAATCTAGGTCATCAAGGAGCTCTTGAGCATAGGCCGTGATGCGGATGAACCATTGACTGATCGCCTTCCGCTCTACTGGGTTGTCGCAGCGCCAACATTTGCCGTCGACAACCTGCTCATTGGCCAGAACCGTCTGGTCATTCTCACACCAATTGACCTCCGCCTCTTTTTTGTAAGCCAACCCGCGCTCTAGAAGCCGGGTAAAAAACCACTGCTCCCATCGATAGTAGTCGGGCTGGCAGGTAGTGACTTCTCGCGTCCAGTCGTAGGCAAAACCCAATCTTGACAGCTGTGCTCGCATTTCCGCGATGTTGTCTAGGGTCCAGTCAGCAGGTGGAACCTGATTGGCAATCGCCGCATTCTCGGCGGGTAGGCCAAAGGCATCCCAGCCCATGGGTTGGAGTACGTTTTTCCCCTGCATCCTCTGATACCGAGCAATGACGTCGGCTATCGTATAGTTCCGGACATGCCCCATATGCAGCTTGCCGCTGGGGTAGGGGAACATAGCCAGACAGTAAAATTTTTCAAGGGTGCTGTCCGGTGATGCCTTGTAGGTTTCCTCGGATGCCCATCGTGTTTGGGCGTTGAGCTCAATTTGCTCGGGGTTGTATTCCTGGTTCATAGGGGCTCTATTTACTTGCCCCATCGTTTAGTCGGGGACATAAGGTCTAAAAAATTCAAGTGTACCAGCCTGAGAGAGAGCTGGGGGTAGTCAACGTTGTCTGCGATAAGCTGCGGCAACAATTAATAGCCCACAAAAAGCGAGAATCGGTGTACTTCCCAGCCACATGAGTGGCGTTAAACCTGTTTTTGGTTGTACCTCACCCGTAATTACGACCTCCTCAAATTGCGGAGTCGCGACCAACAAGTCACCTTTGTGGTCGATAATTGCAGACACGCCGTTATTGGTACCCCTCAGGAGTGGTCTACCGGTTTCAAGCGCGCGAAAGCGCGCCATTTGCAGATGTTGCAAGGGCCCTATTGAGTGGCCAAACCAACTGTCGTTACTGACAGTGACGAGTAGCGCCGCGTCGCGTGCTCCCTGCCAGACAAAGCCTGGATAAACGATTTCATAACAAATGAAAGACGCCACTTTTACGGGGCCTGCTGACAAGATTGGAGGCACATTGGGGCCCGGAATAAAATTGGACATGGGTAAGTCAAAAAATTGAATCAAGCCACGCAAGTTCTCTTCGAAGGGCACGTATTCGCCAAAAGGCACCAGCTTTTGTTTGCGGTATTCACCGGCACCCAAGCCCAGCGCAACAATACTGTTATAGCCTCCCTGGGCGTCACGGGTGGGGATGCCGGTAATCAACGTGGTGCCTGTTTCCGTTGCCTCGGTAGATACAAGACTCAGATAGTCTTCGATGCGATCTTTGTAGGTGGGAAGTGCAGATTCGGGCCAAAGCACCAGGTCAGTATTTTTGAAATAAGGGCGTGAGTTGTCGGTGTATTGCTGCTGGATAGCGCGGAAGTAGCGGCGGTCCCATTTTTTCTCTAAGGGAATGTTAGGTTGATAAATGGCGACGGTAAGCGGGGCTGACCTGTCCTGCGTCCAGGAAACAGCGCTCAAAGGCATGCCAGTGAGGATGATGATTACCCAAATTGAAGCTTCTGCCCCTCTTTTACGCAGGTCGCTGGCGGTATTTAGCGCCAGTGAGCCTATGGCGGCGGAGAGTCCTGCGATAAGGAAGCTCAGGCCGTAGACGCCGACGACGGGTGCCCAGCCAGCTGCTGGTGTATCGAGTGCAATGTAACCCGCATAAAGCCAAGGGAATCCGGTAAAAAGCCAACTGCGCAGCCATTCAAATAAGACCCAAATAGCGGCAAAGAGAAGGGGGCTGGGAGTTTTTCGACCCCGACTACAGCGGCGGTAGAGTGACATTTGCAAGCCTGTCAGAGTGGCGAGCCCAAGGCAAAACAGCGCGGTCAGGGTACCGGCTAGCAGTGGCGGTGCTTGGCCATGAACCTGAATGCTGACATAAACCCAAGAAACCCCTGCACCAAAAAGACCCACGCCATAAAGCCAACCGATAAAAAAGGCAGACTGTTGTGACTTGCGGTGCATGAGATACAGCAGGGCAGCAATGCTGAGTAAGGTTGAAGGCCACGCCGACATGGGCGCTAGGCCGGGTACGAATAGAGCGCCGGAAATTATTGGCACCAGTAGGCTTGCTAGAGCTTTAACTCTAGACTCCATGCCGGTCAGTCGGCAGCGTCGTGGGGTGGTGTTACGCGAAGGCTAAGCAATCGACGTTGGTCAGCATTAACCACTTTAAATTCGAAGCGCTCAAGATGGGTGGTCTCGCTGCGCGTGGGCACGTGACCAAAGGCATTGACGACGAGGCCGCCAATGGTATCGAACTCTTCACTGCTAAATGCCACGCCAAAGTGTTCGTTGAAATCTTCAATAGGCGTTTGAGCCTTCACGAAAAAATCCGTTGGGCTTATTTTTCGAATATCGTGGCCTTCATCTACGTCTGTTTCGTCTTCAATTTCACCAACGATTTCTTCTAGAACATCCTCGATAGTCACTAGGCCGGCTACACCCCCGTACTCATCGATCACAATCGCCATATGGTTGCGGTTTTGACGGAATTCTCGGAGTAAGACATTCAGGCGCTTACTTTCGGGCACCACGACCGCGGGCCTTAAAAGGCTGCGTAGATCAAAGTCTGGCTCGCGCTCCAAAATTAATGGCAAAAGATCTTTGGCCAGTAAAATACCCACGACATTGTCGAGATTGTCATCAATAACGGGGAACCGCGAGTGAGCGGCATGAATAATTTGGGGCAGTGCTTCGTCGAGCTCGGCATCAATTTTAATGACGGTCATTTGAGCGCGGGGGATCATAATATCCCGAACCTGCATATCGCTGACTGATAAGGCGCCTTCCATAATGGTTTTGGCGTCGTCATCGATTAACTCGTTATCAACGGCAAGCTCGAGTAGACCTTCCAGATCTGCGCGGTTCTGCGGTGTTCCAGACAGAAATTGCGTCAGGCGCTCTACCCAAGAGCGCTCGTCGGTCTCAGAGGTTTGTACATCGTTCACGGCAGGTCAGCTCGCTGGGTATCATCGACAGAAAGATAGGGGTCAGGGCAGCCAAATTGCTGCAAAATCTGGGTTTCAAGGTGTTCCATATTCTCAGCTGCATCGGCTGTTTCATGATCATAGCCGAGTAAATGTAAGACGCCGTGCACGGTCAGGTGCGCCCAATGACAAGCAGGGGATTTCCCTTGTTCCCGAGCCTCTTTCAAGACTAAGGGGCTGCAGATGACAATATCGCCTAGCAGTTCGCAAGCTACATCGGCTGGAATGTCTGCGGGGAAAGACAATACATTTGTGGGTCCCGGTCGATCACGAAAACGCTGGTTCAATTGCGTCATTTCGTCGGTATCACTAATTCGTATACTCAACTCGGGGCGTGCATTAGCGTCTGCATCTATGGCACTGCAGGTTGCATTGACCCAACGTTTGAAGCTGTCGTCTTCTGGCGCTTCGATGGTGTCATCGCGCTCGATATGCAGCACAGGAGTCATGGTTCCCTTCGCTCTAGTTTGGGGCTTCTCGCCTCGAAGTCATCGTAGGCCGAAACCACTCTTTGAACTAACGGGTGTCGAACGACATCTTTATTGGCAAACCAAGTGAATGTAATGCCCTCGACACCTTCCAGAACCTGCGTGGCGTGTATGAGGCCGGATTGCTGGCCCCGTGGTAGGTCAATTTGTGTGGCGTCGCCGGTAATGACTGCAGTTGAGCCAAAGCCAATGCGCGTGAGGAACATTTTCATCTGCTCCCGAGTTGTATTTTGCGCCTCATCCAAAATTATAAAGGCGTTGTTGAGAGTGCGTCCGCGCATAAAGGCCAGTGGAGCAACTTCAATGATATTGCGCTCTATGTATTTGGTGACGGTTTCAAATCCCAGCATTTCGTACAGAGCGTCGTAGAGAGGGCGAAGATAAGGGTCTACCTTCTGACTGAGATCGCCCGGCAAAAATCCGAGTCTCTCGCCGGCTTCCACGGCGGGTCGAACGAGTAAAATACGACGCACTTGCTCGTCTAAAAGCGCTTGAACAGCACAGGCAACACCTAGATAGGTTTTTCCCGTGCCTGCAGGGCCAATGCCAAAATTGATATCGTGTCGTTGTAGCGCCCGTACGTAGGCTTGCTGGTTTTTGCCCCGGGGCTTGATCGATGTTCGTTTGGTGCGAATGACAGTAATGGGCTCGACATCGTTACTGGAGCTCTGCTGGCGATGCTGTGCTAGATGTTCAAGGTCCGCCTCCTGCAAGTGCAGGTGAATGCTCTCCGGGCTGATGCCAACCCCTTGGCATGCTTCACCGTATAGGGTTTCCAGTAAGGAAATCGTGATCCCCGTCGCATCGGCGCTGCCGGAAACGGTAAAGTGATTGCTGCGATTGCGAATAACTACGCCAAGACGCTCTTCGAGTTGACGCAAGTGTGCATCTAACTGCCCGCACAACGCGGCCAGATGACGGGCATCATTAGGTTCGAGGGTAATGCTGAGTTGTGAGGCCGATTCCGGTGAGTTGTCCGATTCGGGGGCTGCGCTAACGGTGTCCAACGCCTGTTTGTTCGCTCTTTTCGCAAGTGGGAGAGAGAAGATACAGACCTTACTGTGGGAGTCAACCGCGTTTTTTGATTCAAATCGGCGTTGCTATTAGCTGGCCTCGCAGCGAGTTGGGCAAAGCTTCGACAATTTCTACGTCGGCGAATTGTCCGATAAGACGACTGTCGTCACAACTAAAGTTGACCACACGGTTATTCTCTGTTCTTCCGGCAAGCTGTCCGGGATCTTTTTTAGACACTCCCGTCACTAAAACACGCTGCTTGCTTCCTACCATGGCGATTCCAATAGCGGCGGCTTGCTGAGCGATTCTACCCTGCAAGATTTTCAGGCGCTGTTTCTTCACCTCCATGGTGGTTTCGTCTGCTAAATCAGCAGCGGGCGTTCCTGGACGGGCGCTGTAAATAAAGCTAAACGAGTTGTCGAAACCGATCTCATCGATCAGCTTCATTGTGGCGGCAAAGTCTTTTTCGTCTTCACCCGGGAAACCGATAATAAAGTCAGACGACAGGGAAATGTTTGGGCGAATTCGGCGTAGGGCTCGAATTTTAGCCTTATATTCCAGCGCGGTATGGCCACGCTTCATAGCCATCAAAGTACGGTCTGAACCGCTTTGCACCGGCAGATGCAAATGGTCAACCAAGGCAGGAATGTCCGCGTAGCACTGGATAAGGGCTTCGGAAAACTCGACAGGGTGCGAGGTTGTGTAGCGAATACGTTCAATGCCGGGCACCAAATTTACCAGGTGAAGCAGCTCGGCAAAGTCGATGTTTTCGCCCAGATAATTAGGCCCTCTGTAGGCATTGACGTTTTGCCCCAGCAGGTTGACCTCTTTCACCCCGCCACCCGCCAAGGAGGCAATTTCAGCAATGATGTCGTCTACCGGACGAGAAACCTCTTCGCCGCGGGTGTAGGGTACAACGCAAAAAGTACAGTACTTACTGCAGCCTTCCATAATTGAAACAAAAGCGCTGGGACCATCAACCCGGGGTTCGGGTAGTCGATCAAATTTTTCGATTTCAGGAAAGCTGACGTCTACAACAACGGGGGTGCCATCCCTGCGAGCTTCAATCATTTCGGGTAAGCGGTGCAGGGTTTGGGGGCCGAAGATCAAATCGACAAACGGTGCGCGCTTACTAATTTCTGCACCTTCCTGACTCGCAACACAGCCGCCCACGCCAATGATCAGGTCAGGCTTAGCCTGCTTTAAAGGTCGCCACCGCCCCAACTGATGAAACACTTTTTCCTGTGCCTTTTCTCGAATTGAGCAGGTGTTCAGTAGAAGAACGTCAGCTTCCTCGACCTGGTCGGTAAGCGTGAGTCCATGACTTTCACCCAGCAGATCGGCCATCCGCGCAGAATCGTACTCATTCATCTGGCAGCCGTGGGTTTGGACAAACAGTTTTTTCTGGGGTGATGTTGTCAAAAAAGTCTTCTCATTTGCAGTGGATACAGCGATCGAGCGGGAGTATACCGTTATGAATCATACTCTGCGCGAGAATCCACTGGCAGATAGCGTCAGAAGTGGTACCATTCCCGCCCTTTTTTTCCTAACCGCGTCCTTTGCCCATGACAACTCAGCCCGTCTACAAGGTGATCTTCCAAAACGGAGGCCAAGTCTTTGAGGTTTTCGCTAGGCAAATATTTCAAAGCGACATGTGGGGCTTCATAGAGATTGAAGAGCTGGTTTTCGGCGAGCGATCGGCGGTACTGGTGGACCCCTCGGAAGAGAAATTAAAAACCGAGTTTGCGGGGGTTAAGCGCAGTTATATCCCGCTGCACTCGGTAATTCGTATCGATGAAGTTGAAAAAGAGGGTGCAGTTCGTGTATCTGAGGCGTCGACCACGGGTTCCAAAGTCTCACACCTACCGTTCAACGGTATCCCGTCCGCGCCCTCGGGGGGCGATGACTGACTGGGCTTAAGGCCTTGAATTGCAGCCTGTTGATCACCACATCTTGGTAAAGCGAGTCACAACGCCAAGGAATGAGGCAGGCTGTAATGAGCAGCGAAGATAATCAGAACCCAAACAAGCCAGACGGTAATGCCAATGACGGCGTCCTCGAGGGGGTGTCGGCGCACTATGAGCTGGGTGCCGAAGACGTCATAACGGTAGAGCAGGGGTCGACCCCAGCGGTAGCGGAAGACGTGTTGCCCGAAACACTGGTGCTACTACCTTTACCTGGGCGTCCCTTTTTTCCCGGTCAAGTACAGCCCATTGGTCTCAACCCCGAGCAATGGCAAAAAACACTGGCCGCAATATCTGATCAGGGCAAGGGGGTGCTGGGTTTGGCTTTTGTCGGCGACGTTAACCCTATCGATGTCGTGGCCACTGATTTTCCAGATATGGGATGTGTAGTCAGGTTGCACCGACCCCAACAGCAGTCAGATAACCCGGGACAATTTCTTGCTCAGGGCCTAAAGCGGTTTCGTATTGTGCGCTGGTTACGTGAAGACGGACCGTTTATTGCACAAGTCGAGTATCCCCGATCCAAAGGTGAGCGTGACAGCGATGAGATCAAGGCATATGCCATGGCCATTATTGCTGCTATCAAAGAGCTGCTGCCACTAAATCCGCTTTATTCGCAGGAGCTCAAGCAATACCTTGGCAAGTTTAATCCGAACCAGCCCAGCCTACTGGCCGACTTTGCCGCCGCGATGACGACGGCATCGGGAGGGCAATTACAAGACATCTTGCAAACGCTACCCCTTCCCGCGCGTATGACTCAAGTGCTGGAATTGCTGCGACGAGAGAAAGAGGTTGCCGAACTACAGGGGGAGATTAGTCGTGAAGTGAACGACAAAGTTTCCGATAACCAGCGTGAGTTTTTTCTTAAGGAGCAGATGAAGGTCATCCAGCGTGAGTTGGGTATTTCCAAAGATGACAGAACTTCAGATGCCGAAAAATTTGCTGAACGCATGTCAGCACGTAATCCTCCCGAACACGTGTCCACTCGCTTCGCAGAGGAGTTGGACAAATTAAGAGTGCTGGAATCAGGCTCACCCGAATACGCGGTGACGCGTAATTATCTTGACTGGATCAGCGCTGTTCCATGGGGTGTTTATTCCGACGATAACCTCAGTCTGGAGCATGCTCGAGGTGAACTTGACCGGCATCATGATGGGCTTGGAGACGTTAAAGAGCGCATTGTAGAGTTTTTGGCTGTAGGCAATTTTAAAGGCACTATTGATGGCTCAATACTGCTGCTTGTAGGCCCGCCTGGTGTTGGAAAAACCAGTATTGGCAAGTCTGTTGCTGATGCTTTAGGCCGAAAATTTTTCCGATTGAGTTTGGGTGGGCTGCGTGATGAAGCAGAGATAAAGGGACACCGTCGAACCTATATTGGCGCGATGCCGGGTAAGCTGGTGCAGGCTCTGAAAGATGTTGATGTCGCCAATCCGGTCATTATGCTTGATGAGATCGACAAGGTGGGTCGCTCTTATCAAGGGGATCCGGCGTCAGCACTTTTGGAAGTGCTGGACCCGGAGCAAAACAACGAATTTCTGGATCATTATCTCGATTTGCGTGTCGACCTGTCCCGGGTTCTTTTTATTGCCACGGCCAATCAACTCGACACGATCCCTCCCGCACTGCTAGATCGCATGGAGACCATTCGCCTTGCGGGTTATATCGCCGAAGAAAAATTGGCGATTGCCCGGAATCATTTGTGGCCCAAATTAATCAAGCGGCATGGTGCGAAGCCATCACAAGTGCGAATTAATGACGCGGGCCTTCGCTTGGTGATTGATGGCTATTGCCGTGAGGCAGGAGTTCGACAGCTGGAAAAGCAGCTGGCGGCCCTAATTAGAAAAGCGATTGTCCAGATTGTTGACACTGGCGTCCCCCGCATTCGATTGGCCAAAAAAGATATTGCAGAGTTACTTGGGCAACCTCGCTATCGTAATGAGCGGCCCCTGCGTGGCAAGGGCGTAGTGACGGGATTGGCCTGGACAGCCCAGGGTGGTGTGACCCTCGCCATTGAATCGAGCAAAATTCATACTTTAAACCGCGGTTTCAAACTCACAGGCCAGTTGGGCGAGGTCATGAAAGAGAGTGCCGAAATCGCTTACAGCTACATCGTTGCACACTTGGCAGATTTTGGCTGCGATGAAGATTTTTTTGATACCTCAATGGTCCACTTACACGTCCCTGAAGGGGCTACGCCAAAAGATGGGCCTAGCGCCGGTATTACTATGGCGACTGCACTCGTATCTTTAGCGCGAGATCAGCGAATAAAGCGCCCGTTAGCGATGACTGGCGAACTGACATTAACCGGCCAAGTGCTTCCCGTAGGGGGCATTCGGGAAAAAATTGTTGCGGCCCGCCGCGCTCAGATAGCCGAGGTTTTAATACCTTTTGCCAATCGTGGTGACTACGAAGCGCTGCCTGACCATCTAACGGCAAATATGACCGTGCATTTCGTACGCAGTTTTGATGAGGTTTTTGAAATTGTGTTTAGTGGGGTTCCGGCCAAACGTCCCCTTCATTGAGAAAGTGCTATCAAGGTGCGTCGGCAGTCAGTATCGCGCGTACCGGTGCCGGGTGTCCTTCGGCAGTTAACTTTTTATTGTCGCCATCAAGAAATTGCTCCAGAGAGTGGAAAGTCATCCAGGGCGTTGTGCGCTGTTCTTCCAGCGAGGTTGTATTGATGTCGACAATTTGCACATTTTGAAAGCCTACCTTTTCAAGCCATCCATGAAGCGTCACAGGGCTGGGTAGACACCAAACATTGCCCATTTTGGCGTAACGGTCAGGGGGAATGAACACCGTGTTGGGCCCGCCTTCAATGACCAGCGTTTCAAGTATTAGTTGACCACCACTTTGCAACGTATTTCGAAGGTCGATCAGATGATCAAATGGTGACCGGCGATGGTACAAAATTCCCATTGAAAAGACGGTATCGAAAGCGCGCAGTTTGGGCGGAATTTGCTCAAGTGTGACGGGTAAAACATTGATGCTTGGCTGCTGTAAATAGTGTTGTATTGCTCGAAATTGCACGTTAAATAGTGGGCTTGGATCTATGCCAATTACTTCCTCTGCGCCGGCTCCCAGCATGCGCCAGCTGTGGTAACCACTGCCGCAACCGACATCTAATACACGACGCTGAGACAGGTCTTTCAGTGCACCCTCCAGGCGATTCCATTTCCAGTTGGAACGCCATTCGGTATCAATGTGGAGACCAAAAAGCTCAAAGGGTCCTTTGCGCCAAGGGTGTAAAGCTTTTAAGCCGGTAGTGAGTTGGTCTCGCTGACTTTCTGAGAGAGGCCCCGTGCACCCGACGCGTTCACTGCTGAGATTGACAGCTTTTGCCTGAATTTTAGGCAGGGACAATAAAGCTTGAGACCAGCGAGGGATGTCGCCATAACGTGCACTAGAGAAGCCTTGGGCAAGTTGGGTGGGTAATTCCGCGAGCCAGGGTTCTAAGGGTGTATTTGCCCAGCGCTCCTGCAGTTGCTGCAGGTCTTGCGCTATAAATTTATCCATCCATTTATCCATTGTAAAAGCCCAAAAGCTTAATGCCTGGTCGCGTCGTTCTTTTTACAAAATTGCAATAACTTCGAGTTTCTTGATATGGCTAAAACCGCCTTTTCTGTCGGCGATATCGTGCTCAGTCGCTACCTGAGCCATTTAAGCGTTACCTGTCGCCATAAATAAGTCGGATTAAAACTCATTTTGTGTCTGAATCGCCGCATTGTGCTACAAACCTCTATCACCTAAGGGTGGCGTTCAGGGTTACACCCTATGGCCTTTCAGAATACAGCTCAGTGGTTGGCAGCGAGGTTGCTGCTGATTCATAATTCACCCCCGCTCGCTAACGGACCTCGAGAAATTATCATGTTTGAAGAATTACCCATATTGCCGCCCGATTCCATACTCGGCCTGGCCGCAGAGTGCCGAGCTGATCCTAACCCCGACAAAGTGGACCTGACCATCGGTATTTATATGGATGAGTCCGGGAACTGCCCTGTGTTTAATGCTGTTCGATTGGCTCAACATCAACTTATCGATGAGGAGCAGACCAAGTCCTACATCCCGCCGCAGGGTGATTCTAGCTTCATAAGTGGGCTGGTCGAGCTTGTTGTAGGCGCCGATGTTTTAGCGGCCCGAGCGGGATGCGTTGGTGCCGTTCAGGCTCCGGGTGGCTGCGGTGCCGTGCGTTTGGGAGCAGAAGTTCTCAAAGCTTCGGGCACAAAGGGTAAAGTCTGGGTGAGCGATCCTACGTGGCCGGTGCACGTTCCATTGATTACCAGTACAGGGCTCGAGTTGGCTCAGTATCGTTATTACGATCCAGCGACGCATGGCGTAGATTTCGTGGCTATGACCGAAGATTTAGCGACTGCGGGAGCTGGGGATATTGTATTGCTTCACGGTTGTTGTCATAACCCGAGTGGAGCCGACTTAACGCCTGAGCAATGGCGTGAGATTGCCGATATGGCAGCCAGTCAGGGTTTCACTCCAATGGTCGATTTGGCGTATCAGGGATTTGGTGAAGGTCTCGATGCTGATGTTTACGGACTGCGCTACCTCATTGAGCACGTCCCCGAGGTGGTTATCGCAGCTTCACTATCCAAAAACATGGGCTTGTATCGGGAACGTACTGGCTTGGCCATCTTTGTAGGCCCCGATACGCGAACCGCTGAGGCTACTGTGAGTCAGGCCAAGGCGGCTGCCAGACGCATTTACTCCATGCCACCCGCGCACGGTGCGTTGTTGGCGGGGCGGGTTCTGGGTGATCCGATTTTGCGAACGGATTGGGAGACAGAGTTGACTGAAATGTGCGCCCGCATTAACGGGCTGCGATCGGAATTTCAGCGCCGCCTTGAGGAGGCTACGGGGCGAGATTTTGGGTTTATCGCCAAAGAGAACGGCATGTTTTCTTTTTTGGGTCTCTCGGAGGAGCAAGCCCAACGCGTTAGATCTGAGCGCGGCCTTTATATGTTGAATTCGTCACGAATCAATATTGCCAGTCTGAACGCTGCGAATATGGATCGGGTGGTGGCTGCTGTGACTTCTGTTCTCTAGGCAGCTTGTTAATCATCCAGCTCTGACCAGCGCTCAATAGCACCGTCCAGTTGTTCCGTTAGCTGTTCGAGATGATCGAGGTGCTGGCGAACAACGTCTTTGGGTTGCTGATAAAAGTCAGGTGCTGCCATTTGTTGTTCTAGCTGAGTCTTTTGTTCTTCTAAGCCCTCTATGAGGGCCGGTAGGCCATCTAATTCGCGCTGCTCTTTATAGCTCAGTTTTCTTGTGGACTTAGTTTCTGATAAGTCGTTGTCAATAATGGTCAGCTTTTTGGCGGGCGGTGTTGGGTTTCCGTCGACGGATTCGGCCACCAGGCGGCCACCCCGCGACTCCCAATCGCTATAGCCCCCGGCTTGTTCTTCGATAGAGCCGTTCTCCCCCATGACCAGCAGGCTGGTCACGACACTATCCATAAAATCGCGATCGTGGCTGACCAGCAAAAGTGTTCCTTTGAATTCGGATAAAATTTCCTCCAGCAGTTCAAGGGTCTCTATATCCAAATCATTCGTGGGTTCGTCGAGTACGAGTAGGTTTGCAGGTCGAGTAAAAAGTTTCGCGAGAATGGCACGGTTACGCTCGCCCCCCGATAGCGCCTTGGCGGGTGTACGAACCCGCTCAGGTGTAAACAGGAAATCGCCTAGGTAACTGATGGCATGCCGTCTTCGACCATTGATTTCAATAAATTCTTGTCCCCCACAAATGTTATCAATCAAGTTTGCCTCGGGATCCAACTGACCCCTTAATTGATCTGAGTAGGCCACCTCCAGTCGTGTGCCGACCTGCACCTCACCATTTTCGGGGGCTAGTTCGCCCAATAGGAGTTTTACCAGCGTTGTTTTGCCAATACCGTTGCGACCGACGATACCAACGCGATCACCGCGTTGAATAATGGTGGAGAATCGATCAACGATGGGCCGCGAGGACCAAGAAAAGCTGACGTCTTTTAGTTCGGTCACCAGCTTTCCTGAGGCTCTGGCATCTTCCACGCCAAAGCTCGCAGTTCCTTGTCTCTCTCTACGCTGGGAGCGTTCCTCTCGCAGCGCTTCCAAGGCACGCACCCGCCCTTCATTGCGGGTTCGCCGAGCCTTAATACCCTGGCGAATCCAGACCTCTTCCTCGGCTAATTTTTTATCGAAGAGGGCATTGGCTTTAGCCTCGGAAGCGAGTTCCTGCTCTCTGAATTGAAGAAAACCCCTATAGTCACCCTGCCATACCGACAGGTGCCCGCGTTCTAGCTCTGCCATGCTGGTCACGCAATTTTGCAGGAAACGCCGGTCGTGACTGATGATGACCAATGCGCCTCTGAAGCTTTTAAGATGACTTTCCAGCCACTCGATAGTCGGTATGTCGAGGTGGTTTGTAGGCTCGTCGAGCAAGAGTATGTCAGGTTGGGTAACCAGGGCTCTTGCGAGGGACACTCTGCGGCGCCAACCCCCAGAAAGTGCTGCCATCGATGTGTCTGTCGGCAAGCCCAGCTGAGAAATCACGGTTTCAACGCGCTGCTGTAACTGCCAGCCATCTTCAGCCTCCAAGGCCTGCTGAATGTTGGCCAATTCATCCATATCGGCTTCTGATCCAGAAGCAATAATCTGGTGGTATCTAGCCAGTAGTCGTCCGGCGGCTTCGAGACCGCCAGCGACAACGTCGTACACGGTGACATCTTCGCCATCGGGTAGTTCCTGCTCTAGTCGGGCTAGTCGGGCCCCTGGCTTGAGCCACCGCTCGCCGCCATCTGGAGTCAGCTCTCCGGCTAAAATTTTAAACAGCGTAGTTTTACCCGCGCCGTTACGACCCAACAGGCCCACACGTTGCCCTTGGTCTAAATTCAGGCTGACTCGATCCAGAATGACATGACTGCCAAAGTGGAGTTCAACCTCGTCAAGGCGCAGCAGGGGCATAGTCGTGTTCCAAATTTAGGGGCGGGCAGTGTACGCCATCCCATACCAGCGTTCGAATCGGTTAAAATAGGCGGACAAACAAGGAGAAAATGCGTGTACCCACATGTTACTGATAACAACGATCGCTGGATCGCTAGCTGGCTAACGGTTTGCGCTATCGTTATTTTTGGAATGATCCTCTTGGGTGGTGTTACGCGGTTAACCGACTCAGGTCTGTCTATGGTCGAATGGCAGCCCATTATGGGCGTGATCCCTCCCTTGAACGAAGCGGACTGGTTGGTGGCGTTTGCAAAGTATCAGCAATACCCTGAATTTCAGAAAGTTAACTACGCTATGGACTTGGCTGGTTTCAAGGTCATCTTTCTCTATGAGTATTTGCATCGTGTGCTCGGGCGCTTGATCGGCTTATTGTACTTAGCTCCCATGGTGTTTTTCATGGCCAGAGGCATGGTGCAGCGACCCTTAGTGCCCAAATTGTTGCTGTTATTTGTGCTCGGCGGCTGCCAGGGGTTACTCGGGTGGTACATGGTGAAGAGTGGGCTGGTCGATCGTCCCGATGTATCACAGTATCGACTGACCGCGCATTTGGGACTCGCGGTACTGGTTTATGGCTATATGGTGTGGCTCATTCTTCAGATTTCCTCGCCTCACCGGCAGCTAGTGGTTAAGCCATCTCTTCAAGCTTTTGGTCTTGCTGCCCTGGTCTACCTCATGATTTTGAGTGGCGGCTTCGTAGCCGGAACAGATGCCGGGTACAGTTATCCCACTTGGCCGTTAATGGGTGACCACCTAGTACCGCCTTCTATTTACGCCGAGGGGTTGAGCTCGGCGTTTGAGCAGGTGACTACGATTCAGTTTAACCATCGCATGTTTGCTTATGGTCTCGTTTTGCTCGTGGCTGCGGTGGCGTTTAGCAATTTTCGGGCAAGCTCAGATTTGCGGGTAAAATGGGGGTCGGTTGCTCTGATCCTCGCGCTTTTTTGTCAGGTCACGCTAGGCGTCTCGACGCTACTAACTCATGTGGCAGTACCCGTGGCAGCGGCGCATCAAGGTGGTGCGGTTGTGCTGTTGACGGCAGTGCTATTTTTTACTCATGCTCGGCGGACAGAGCCTTTGCGTCTCTAGGCACAGATGCACATGGACACGCTGCGCTCCGGGGGAATGGAAATGAGGGTGTCTTTGGCAGTAAACCCTATCCAGGCACATTGCATCATAGCGAAGTACTGACATACCCTAGGAGATATGCGAGTTTGCGAAATTTGCCTTGATTGGCGGGGGTTTCATGGGTAGTGCCGAAGACGACGTGCTACTAGCGTGTCTGGTTATAGTGGCTAGGCACCACGGGCTCCCAGCAACTCCAGACTCCCTCAGTGCCGGCCTGCCGCTAACAGAACAGGGCTTCACCGCAGCTTTATTGCAACGTGCAGCAAAGACTGTAGGGCTGAACAGCCGGCTTCGAAAACTTGCGCTCAACGATATTCCAGATAGCGTCTGCCCAGCTATTTTGCTGCTAGAGGGTGGCGATGCCTGTGTCTATTTAGGAAGGTCAAAAGGCGGCAATGTTGAGGTGATCTACCCGCGACTTGTGAGCGCGTCTATCGAAGAAGCACAAGCTGATTTAGAGGCTAAGTTCACAGGCTTTGCGTTACTAGCCCGACCCAAATTTCACTTTGATAGTCAGGTCGCGGCCAGTGATCATAAGCGTGAGGGGCATTGGTTTTGGTCGGCAATTCGAGGAAATATACCGGTTTATAAGGATGTGCTGATTGCGGCATTTTTTATTAACCTGTTTGCTCTGGCTGTTCCTATTTTTATGATGAATGTGTACGACCGAGTCGTGCCCAATGCGGCCTTTGACACCCTATGGGTCCTAGCGACGGGTGTGGTCATTGTTTTAATCGCTGATATGGTCCTGAAGTCAATGCGCGGCCATTTTCTTGATCTCGCCAGTCGCCGGGTTGACGTAGACTTGTCCGCAAAAATTATGGAGCGCACTTTGGGTATGCGCTTGGAGTACCGACCAGCGTCGGTTGGTTCCTTTGCCGTTAATCTCAGATCCTTTGAGACTCTCAGAGATTTTATTACCTCTACAACGATTACGACGATTGTTGATCTGCCTTTCTCGGTACTATTTTTGATCGTTATTGCGTGGATTGGCTGGCCACTGCTGGTGCCGGTGTTGCTGGGAGTGGTGGCCATATTGGTGTACGCCTTTATTGCCAAAGCAAAGTTGCAGCGTCTGGCTGAAACCACCTACCAGGCCGGGGCGCAGCGCAATGCCACACTTATTGAGTCGTTGACCGGGCTCGATACTTTAAAAGCTCTGGGCGCTGAATCAGTGATGCAGCGCAAGTGGGAGGAAACCACTCGATTCCTCGCGGGTGTTGGCGTAGACCTTCGAATGGCCACTTTGTCGGTGACACACTTTACGATGTTTGCTCAGCAGTTAGTCACCGTCGGGGTTATCGTCGTCGGCGTGTTCTTAATTTCAGAAGGCCAGCTGACGATGGGTGGTTTAATCGCTGGGACCATGCTCTCACGGCGGGCTATGCAACCCTTTGGGCAGGTAGCCGGCCTAATTACGCAAGCCCACAATGCCCGTATGGCACTTGACACCCTTAACGGTCTTTTTGAAACGCCCACCGAACGACGCGATAGCGGGGCATTTGTGTCTCGAGATAGCTTTCGCGGTGACGTCACGTTTAATAATGTCTCCTTTGCCTACCCTGGCAGCGAGACGGCTTCAGTATCGGGGGTCTCTTTCAGTGTGAAGGCGGGCGAACACGTTGCGATTGTGGGGCGTGTAGGTTCGGGTAAGTCAACCTTAACCAAGCTTGCCATGGGCCTTTATGAGCCTACAGAAGGTGCGGTTCTTATTGATGGCATTGATTTGCGACAACTTGATCCTGGTGAATTCCGTAATGCCGTGGGTTATGTACCGCAGGACGTGACGTTATTCCATGGGACTCTGCGGGAAAACCTCACGTTGGCACATCGCGGAATCGAAGATTCTAGTTTAGTCCGTGCTGCACAGCGCGCAGCACTTACCGACTTCGTTAATCGTCATCCGCGTGGTTTTGATATGCCCATCAGCGAGCGCGGTGATTCTGTTTCTGGAGGCCAGCGCCGTTGCATAGCCCTGGCGAGAAGCTTAGTCCATTCGCCGGGGATTTTGTTGTTTGATGAGCCTACCGGTTCAATGGATAACACGACCGAAGCCATGATCAAAAAAGAACTTACTGATTATCTTCCAGGCCGCACGCTATTACTCGTAACACACAGAAACTCCCTTTTAGAGCTGGTTGATAGGGTTATTGTTGTCGATGGTGGGCGGATTGTTGCAGATGGTGCGAAAGACGCTGTGTTGGCTGCATTAAAGGACGGCAAGATAGGACGGGCACGCTAATGGCGATTTGGGTTCTTCGTCCAGAGGAAAGCGATCAAGACAACGAGCCAGTTCAGCTCGGGCCCCGACTGTACTTGCCAACACCTCAAGGCGACGTAAATCTGTGTCAGGTCGATGACCTTGAGGTTATGCGCAGCACCCTCAATATGCTGGATTCGAGCTATGACGAACAGATACTAGCGGCTGATGTACAGGTAGCCTGGGCCTTCACCCATTGGCTATCGATTGCCGATATTGTGCTTGTTGCTAGTCGTGAGGCCGATGACCTTATTTCTGTCGCACGTCTGGAGTCACGCTGTCAGTACGCACCGGAAGAGGGCATGCCGTCGCACTTTTGCGAGGTTACTTGGCTGGCTAAAAATATAGATCGATCGATTATTCACGCTGAAGTGGCGAGTGTTTTTTTGGCAGGCGGAGATTTTTTTCAACTCCGTCGTGAAGCTGATGTCGCGCACATAAAAGTCATTGACCAAAATGATTGGGAGCCCCTCCCCACACACTTGGGCTACGCCGGGCGCGCCTCTAATACGTCGGTAAATGAGAGCTTAAAGCTCGACCCATCGATAGATTCTCAGATTAACCAGCAATCGGTCTGGGATTTAATGGCTGAAGAGGCCATGTTGGAGCAGGAGCCGCTCAAGACTCGACGGTTGCTGTATGCGATCGCAGTATCCGTTGTAGTGCTAATAATTTGGGCGTGTTGGGCGGAAGTCGATATCGTCACCCGGGGGCAAGGCAAGGTAATACCCAGCCGACAAGTGCAAATTTTGGGCTCTCAGGATGGTGGCGTCATCACCGAGATTCTTGTGCGCGAAGGGGATCTTGTCGGGGAGGGTGATTTGTTACTGAAACTTGATCAAACGCGTTCTCAGTCTAACCTAGGTGAAAACATGGCGGAGCGATCGGGCCTTATTGTTCGAGCGGCGCGTTTGAGGGCAATGGTAGATGGCCAACCTTTTGAGCCGACTGATGCGATGCTGGCTGAGACCCCAGACATTGTTTATCAGGAGAAGCAGTTGTACGACAGCAGACTTGAAGAGCTGGAAGTGCAAAAAGATATTGCTAGAAACCAACTCAAGCAACGGCGTGAAGAACTCAGAGAGCTAGGCGTTCGCCGAGGACAGTTGGGTCGTGAGTTAGAGTTGGCCACCGAAGAACTTTCTAGGACCACCCCCATGATTGAGTCGGGTGCTGTTTCACCGGTGGAAGTACTGCGACTGCAGCGAGAGGTCAATAAAGCCGAAGGCGAACTCAAGCAAACGCGCGCACAGCTTTCCCGTGTGAGTGCATCTATCTCGGAAGCCGAGGGCAAGCTCGCCGGCGTGGATTTGGAGTTCTCTAACGGGGTTCGGGAAAAGCTCGCGGATACCGTCAATCGCATTAATGCCTTAACAGAGGCGGGTGCGGGGCTGTCTGACAGGGTGCGACAGACAAACTTACTGTCTCCGGTTACCGGTACGATTAAACAGCTTTTTTATAACACTGTTGGCGGCATTGTGTTGCCGGGGCGAGATATTATTGAGTTGATACCCTTTGACGACTCACTATTAGTGGAGGTTCGCGTGCGCCCTCAGGACATTGCTTTCATGGCCCCAGGACAGACAGCCAACGTAAAAGTTACCGCCTATGATTTTGTCGTTTATGGCGGGCTAGAGGGTAAGGTTGAGCAAATTGGTGCTGATACCGTTTTAGATGAGGAAGGCAACGCTTTTTATGAGGTTTCAGTGCGCACGACCACGGTGAATTTTGGCCAGGATAAACCCATCATTCCGGGTATGACGGTGGAAGTCGATATTCTGACGGGCAAAAAAACCGTTATGGCTTATTTAATGAAGCCAGTACTTAGAGCACACCAGCGGTCTTTGTCTGAACGTTGAGGCATGTGTTTATCAGCGCCGATGAAAATCCATCTCAGCGATGGTATGGAGCCTTCTCCAACCTGAGTTTGTTTAGCTCTGCCAAGGCTTACTTAGCTCAGGTTCACAGCCGGGCAGATTTCTGTTGGTTAGACAGCTTTTCCCTCGAATCCTCAGAATTGTTGCGGGTGGCAAAGTCGTTGGTCAAGGAGCAGGCCCCGGTGGTCGTTCTGAGCGCTAAACCGAATGAATCAGAGGCCTTTGGGGTTTTATCGGTGGGTGTAAGAGGCTATTGCCACGTAGAGTCGGTTCCCGAGCAATTTATCGAAGTGGCACAAGTCGTGAATGCCGGAGGGTACTGGGTGCCTCCGGCTTTGGTGCAAAGATTTGCCACTGCCGCCTTATCAGCGGGTAGTGTTCAGCAGCAGTCACTCCCTGAGGGCTTTGATCGGCTCACAGAGCGCGAATATCAGGTCGCAATGGCTGTTGGTAAAGGCCTCAATAATAAAGAAATTGCGACGTTGTTAGGGTTAGGTGAGCGCACTATTAAAGCGTATTTGACAGCAACATTTGAAAAGCTGCACGTTCGAGATCGTGTTCAGCTGGCGCTGATTATTAATAGATTGCCCCTGCATTAGCTGCGTCTTTTGTTGCCGGGCGCTGTTTCTCTGGTTCAAGATTTTCCCCGCTAATCCTGATGCGCCTCGTGGCGGTTTTTTTTTGGCCATGTGTTTGCCATTTCCAGGTTTCTTTTCGAGGGTTGGCGCAATTTAGTACCTATTAGATTGTGATATATCGCACAAAATAATCCCTCTGCTATGCCCTTTTGTCTATGGTGCGTTGCTGGTGTGTGCCTGATGCTGACACGTCTGAAAACAGTTTTTCCAGTTAGGGAATATAAATGGCTCAGTTTGTTGGCACGATTTCTAAGCTCACAGGATCTGTTATTGCGCGCGCGGAGGACGGCAGTACGCGTGAGCTAAAGCTTGGAGACGATGTCTTTGAAGGCGAGACACTGGTCACCGGTGAGGGAGCGCTGGTTGAGGTGATGATGCCAGACGCACCTTCAGTGGTACTGCCTGGCGGTCGCGAGATATTTCTTAATGGCGAGATGACGGTCGCGGGCCGTAATACTATTACCGAGGCGGTTTTAGCAGGTGAGACGCCGCAGCTACTGGCGACGGCAGAAGACGGTGAAATTGACTTCAACCTGCTGCTAGAGGAGGAGGCCACAGCTGCTGGAGCTGGGGGAGAGGGCAGTTCCTTTGTTCGGCTGGGGCGAATTGGATTTGGACCCGAGCCCCTGGAGTCACCCGAAGGAGGTGCCCCTGCGGGTGATGAGGCGGGAGATTCCAGTGCCTTTGACAACGACTTAGGCCTATTAGATGACGACGACGACCCAGAAGACCCATTAGATCCAGAAGATCCCCCAATCGTTGTCGACGTCAATCAAGGTCCAGATGCTATTGACGACACGGTAAGCACGCCTTTCGGTGAGTCAGTCACAATTTCGGTGTTGTCTAACGATACCGACCCCGAGAACGATCCCCTCACGGTCACAGACGTTGGCGTTGCAAGTTTTGGGGCGGTAACTATTAATGAAGACGGCACGGTCACCTACGAACCCAATGCCGATTTTTCAGGCGAAGACCAGTTTTCTTACACGATTAGCGACGGCAATGGGGGTACGGACACTGCGACTGTCTTTATCAATGTCAACGATCCACCGCCGCCCCCAAACCTGGCGCCCGATGCGGTAGATGACAATTATGTGGTCGCTTTTGAGGGCTCAGTCAGTGGCAACGTCGTTTTAGAGAACGACAGTGATCCTGAGGGAGACACGCTAACAATTAGCGGGAATACGGCGCCTCAAAATGGAAATTTAACCCTCAATGCCGACGGAAGCTTTATTTATGCGCCCAATGTGGGGTTTTCTGGAGATGATCAGTTTACCTACACGATCACCGACGGTAATGGCAATGAAGACACCGCAACGGTCACCATTAGTGTGGAAGCACCGCCTCCACCACCGCCAAATCTGGCGCCCGATGCGGTAGATGACAATTATGTGGTCGCTTTTGAGGGTTCAGTTAGTGGCAACGTCGTTCTGGAGAACGACAGTGACCCTGAGGGCGACACGCTAACAATTAGCGCAAATACAGCGCCTCAGAATGGAAGCTTAACCTTAAATGCGGATGGCAGTTTTGTTTACACGCCTAACTTGGGGTTTTCCGGAGCTGACGCGTTTACATACACGATTACCGACGGCAACGGTAATGAAGATACGGCAACGGTACAGCTCACGGTAAGTACAGCTGAGAATAATCCTCCCGTTGCTGCTGATGACACGGCGCTAACGGGCGAAGACACTCCCGTCACATTTTCGATCACCGCCAACGATACAGATCCTGATGGAGATTTAGACGTCAGCACGGTCACTGTTGTCTCAGGCCCGTCCAATGGGTCTCTGCAAGTTAATGCAGACGGCACTGTGACTTACACGCCAGATGCCGACTACAACGGTGCGGATCTGTTTACCTATACAGTGGCCGACGCCGGCGGGCGAGTTTCCAACACGGCAACGGTGAACCTCCAGATTGGCGCAGAGCGCGAAGTGGCAGCATTTACTGACAATTGGGTCGATGGCGTTGAATACGCGGCCTATGCGAGTGAGGCGGCATACCTCAATGGTGAAGCAGCCGTTGCTGCAGGATTGACCGGTGACCAAAACGGTGTTCCTGGTTCATTTTCCTTTGAAACCGGCGAATTTATCGTTTTCAAAGTGGGTGATGTGATTGTTGGTGAGTTCGATGTCGATCAGCTTTCCGGCGAGATTTTGTTTATTCATGACATTGCCGGCATTGCAATGTCCAATACCAACTCTGATCAGTTGGAAAATACGGCTATTTTCCTCCAGGCTCTAGACAACAACCTCGCGGGGGCTGTAGACGGTGAGGGCGATCTTCTCACCAATGCAATTACCAACTCAGATACGGCCTTTACTGACGGGATTACGATTACCGCAGATGTGAGAGCCGCCTTTACGGGTTACCTAGACCCGACGACGGGTCAGCCTCTCGATTTGCAATCCTCAGGAAAAGTACAAATTTCTGATGCGCTGGCAACGCAAGATATTGAGTTTACGCGTGAAACCGAAGCCGACCCGAACCCGGGCGATGGGCTGCAAAATATCTTTGAAACTCAGGCGATTGATCACGTTACCGAGACGGTGACGCTGCTCGATGGAACCCCAGTCGGCGGGTTCGATGCGCGGGAAGAAGACAAGCCTGTAGAAGGGCTCGCCCCCGTCATTAGTTACGTGGTGACACCTTTAACGACGGAAGACGGCAACGACGCCACGTCACAAATTTCGTTTACCCGCGGTGATTTGCTGAAAGATGGGCAGCCGAACCAGGTGATTTTTGACAACTTGGAAATCGAGTTTCGCGGGGCGGGCGCTGGGCCCGATCAGGAACTTGGCGGGGTTGTTTACCAGACTACCGATGCCCAAATTACGGTAGATGGCGTTACTCGTAGTGTGGGTACCGTGTTTTACAGCAACGAGACCGGGGAAGGCTTCATTCAGTTGGATCCCTACGACAGCCAAACCGATACGGGTATTACAACGGCTGAAATTCAGAGCGGGGCCCTTCTAAATTTAGAGTTTGGTTACACGGTTTGGGATTGGACTGCGCCTTTAGATGTGACTGTGAATCCCATGGGGGACAAAGCTTTCCTGTCTGCGGAGCTGACCAATGTCGTCGAGAGTGCCGACTACAATATATTCGAGCTGCAGAGCAGCATCACTTTTGAGACTGATGAAACGCTGACGATCAAAATTGCCCCAGAGGGCAATGGCTTTAATTTTGCCGAATTTGCTGATGACTTTTATGTGCCTCTGGAATACTCCACCGATGGTGGGCAGACCTGGCAGCAAATGGCGGCACCGACGACTTACTTTGCTCCCGGTTACGCGCCACCGCTACCCGTGTTTGAATTTGTCCTACCTGCAGGTGCAGATTCCGTACTCATTCGAATTGAGATCTTTGACGACCTCAAAGATGAAGACCCCGCCGGTTCCATCGATCCGGTTTCTGGGCAGGGCATTGAAGTTATTGATCTAACGATAGAGGGCGATAGCAGCAAGTTTTATCAGGGTAATTTTGAAAATGGATTCCCTCCGGCACCCACATTTCAGCCCGGAATCATTGATAACGACCCCAGTACACCCGCGCCCTACATCGATATCGATTTTGTGCAAGTTTACGAGCACGACGGTAATGCGGTGTTTACAGTCACGCTATTCGACGCCGATGGCAATGTTGCAATTGCGGACAGCGATGTCACCTTTAATTACTTCTCAACAGACTTAAGTGCGCAGGCGGGTTTGGATTATCAGGCCGTTGCCGGGTCGGCGACCATAGTTGCGGGATCCTCTTCGGTGACCCTGTCGGTCCCGATTATAGACGATCAGTTTATCGAGCCTACTGAATTGGCAGTCATGACTGTCGGTGACGTTTCAGGTCAGTTGGGTGGTATTGATGTCGTCAACAACGACCCTCAGGGCTCGTTGCGAATCATCGACAATGATCAGGGTGTGTTCAGCGTTAGTGATGTCACTGTTGTCGAAGGCACAGTAGTACCCGGAGAAGGTGCTGGTGTGCTTGTGACCGTCACTCGGTTTGGCGCCGGTCCTGAACAGGGAAATCAAACGGTCACGATTTCAACGTTGCCAATATCGGGTTCTGATACCGCTCAGGCTGCAGACTTCACTGCGATTTCCAACGTGGTTTTGACCTTCGCTCCCGGAGTCACCACGCAAACAGTATTTATTCCGATTACCGATGATCAGCTCATTGAGGCTCCCGAGACATTCCGGGTTGAGCTAAGCAATCCAACGGATGGAGCGATAATTGCAGAGCCAGGCTTGGCAGCTGACGATGGTGTCGGGGTCGTTACCGTTATAGATAATGATTCTGCATCGATTGTTATTGCCGATGCAGAAACAGAAGAGGGCAGTTCTGCCGTTTTTGCCGTCACTATCACGAAGGCGTCGACCGAACCCGTAGACATAACGTTTACAGCAGCGGTTTTGGCAGGAAATACGGCCGAGGCCACAGATTTTGACGCGTCTAATCTCGTTGTCACTTACGATAATAGCGGGCAGCCCGCAATAATCAGCCAAAATGTTGACGGCAGTTATACAGTGCCGGCGGGGGTGGTCGAGCTAAGTGTGGCCGTGCCAACAATTGACGATGATGTCTACGAAGGTGAAGAAACATTCACCTTGTCTGCAGCTACCGATAATGCCGAGTACGACACCACTGACGCGGGTACCGGCTCTATTTTCGATGATGGATCGCAACCCGATGGCGATGACCCTGACGATGAGTCCGATGATGATCGGCCGATATTCGGCATTGACGATGTTGCGGTCGATGAAGATGCAGGCACCATTGTCTTCACGGTAACGCTGGTCGGCGATTCTGAATTGCCAGCTAACGTCAGTTATGTTGTGGCTGAGGGCTCAGCTACTGAACCCGAGGATTATTCTGCCGGCCCTCTTGATGGCTTGAGTGGCACGCTCACTTTTGCACCCGGCGTTACGACACAAACAATTACGCTGAACGTGACCGACGACGCACTGAAAGAGCTTCCCGAAACTTTTACGGTCGATTTGTCTAATCCCATCAATGCCATCATTGGAGATGGTCAGGGGATCGGTACGATCACCGATGAAGATGATCCTGATTCCGAAGATACCATTACGTTAAGCGTGATTGCGGTCGATGCAGGCGGTGATGAGATTGGGGCTAGTGAAGCGGCAGAGGGCGAAGCGCTTTATTACAAAGTGATTGCCGTCGACAGTTTAGGGGCGACGGTTTCCGGTCTGGATGGAACTGCTGTTGACGTTGTCTTTAACAACCTCACCGCAGCATCCACAGATTACACGCCTTCAGCCACGACCGTTGCAATTGGCAGTGTATTTAGCGCCGCCTTGATTGACGATTACAGCTTAGAGGGTGCGGAAACGTACACCGTTGGATTGGTGCCAAACGCGGGGTTTGATGCCGCGCAATCGGTTTATGAAAAAGTAGAGATAGGTACGTCCTTAGTGACCTCAACCATTCTCGACGGCTCTGATGAGCCCGATGGGGGTGATGACCCTGCAGACACGGTCTATGCGGTCATTAGTGTTGATGAAGCATCGATAGAGGAAGGCGAGCAGGCGATCTTCACGGTATCGCTGCAGGATAAGGACGGCAATGCGGTGACGGCGACGTCGGATATCGATGTGACGCTGGAATGGACGGGCGCTGCGGCGAATGCGGGAGATGCGGCACCGTTGCCGACGACGGTAACGGTGACCAATGGCAGTACGACGGCGACGGTGATTGCGGTTGATGATTACTTTAAAGAGACGCCAGAGGACCTGGTAGCGACGATTACGGGATTGGTGGATCAGGATGATCCGGATGCGTTTGAGAACCTGGCGATCGGTGATGTTGCTGGTAACAACACGAGTGCGACCACGACGATCACGGATGAAGCGGATCCTGGTATCGACGATACGGTGATCTTGAGCATCGGCGGGCCTGCCACTGTTGTAGAGGGGCAGGTGACCACCGACTATACGGTGGCTTTGACTGACGAAAATGGCAATACCGTTGTGGCAACTGAAGATATAGCCGTCGACATCACCTACACGGGTACTGCGAGTGATGGTAGTGACTACATTAGCGAGGCTCAGGTTATCGTTCCGGCCGGCAGCTCCAATGTAACGTTTAATTTATCCACCCTTGACGACGCTATTCCGGAGGATGATGAAACGATCATCCTTACGATTGGCACGGCTAGTGACGGCGGGTTCGAGGTGCTTGAGCTGGGCGAAGACTCAGTAATTACAACTATTACGGACGATGATCCTACCGGCGACGACGACGACGATGACGACGACGACGACGACGATGACGATGATGACGATGATGACGATGATGCCGACGACGACGACGATGATGACGATGACGATGACGATGCCGAC
>ENA-OQVM01000309-OQVM01000309.1-marine-metagenome-genome-assembly--contig:-NODE-309-length-79715-cov-4.313280_pt1 | contig 79715 bp, 72 predicted proteins | sample MGYA00237776_ERZ505498 | MGnify/ENA primary metagenome ERZ505498 (study PRJEB26159, sample SAMN06265151) | marine metagenome | isolation source: Helgoland LTER site | place: Germany:Helgoland, sampling... | reverse complement strand
ATTAAATTTTATTACCCCCTGTCTTTAATCTAGTCAACTTCAAACTACAACAACTTGGTAGCACCCTTTATTGACTGGGAGTGAATAGGTCGCAGGTTTGAATTCTGTCAAAACGACTAACGAATGTTTCTTCCTATTCAAATCTTTGTTTAATCGCTCCACTCCTCTGTGTTTACAGAGTCCCTCTTTCATATTTGTTATTTATAGCCTAACTACTTGCCACTATTGTCATTAAGCCAAATATGTAGAGCTATTTGACAATATTTAAAATGGGTATGTTTGTAATTTAGAATTAGCATGTGTATATCTCTAATTCTTAAATGCTTATTAATCAAACAACTTGGCCCCAAGCTTTTAAATATTGGTTTGCAATTTTTCTGGAAAATACTGAATTGTGTTAATCCTCATTGCCTGAGCGGCTAATCGCTTTATTGGCAACGGAATACGAGAATCCTTGCCCAATCAAATGTCTCAATGCTTTTTGTTTAAGCTTTTCATCTACAATTGGGTCTTCACCGAATTTTTTAAATTTAAGTGTGAGTGCTTTACCTAAATAGTCTTCTTCAGTGTTATCTAATGCTCCTAAGCATTCATTGATTATTTGGGATGTGAAGCCTTTGGTGTAAAGTTTTTGCTTTATTTTGTTGGGACCAATATTCTTCTCAGAATAACTCTGGGTCAAGCGTTTTGCATACCGAAGATCATCAACAATTCCACGTTCGATAAGATGGTTAATCGCTTCCTCATTAAAGGAGGTATCTTCTTTAAATAATATGTTTGCCTTTTGCATTAAGGTTTTTGATGCGTAATCTCCATATTTGCCAATCAACCACAAAAAATAACTTTTCACTCGTTCGTATGTTATCTCCTTGGGCTTTGCATCTTGCTTTTTTTTAAACATATTTTTGTTGTTCTCATTTAAAATATCATCACCAGAATCAATGAAAACTTCGAGCGTATTAATTTTTTATCGATGATCAATAATTCTTCATATGTTGACCTGCGAAGGGCAAAGCTTACGTTTATGCTTTGGTATTTAACCAAGGGTATTTTACCCAAGGTATTTGAGCAAAAACCCATCACAACCTTGTTGTTCAGATTAATTGAAAAATTAATATTATTAACTGAATTAGAGTCACTCTTTAATTTGTCGATTACGATACTTGTTTTTATTTTTTCGGCCCTTAGCGTACAATTTTGGACGAAGATAGCGACGCAGCCAAGGAAACAGGTAACCTAGATTAACCATTTTGCCGCTGGCCGCTGGCAAGGGAATTTCTAATTTTTCACCTGCTGCGATGCTCAAAACCGCATCTGCTACTTCGCCAGCACTGCTCATAGGCTGCGAGAAAACGATGTCTTCAACGTTATCAATCTCATCCATAATAAAGCCAGTATCAACTGGCCCGGGAGAGACCACTCCAACATGTATGCCTGTGCCTCTCATCTCATCAGCTAGGGCATAGGCAAATGCGCGTAATCCCGCTTTTGTGCCAGAGTATGTTGCAGCGCCTTGCAATGGAGCCATGCCTGCAAGTGAGCCGACCATCACAATACTACCGCCACCCGCTTTACGCAGATAAGGAATAGCTGCACACGACATCATCAAAGGAGCGCGAATATTGATATCAACCATAGCCCCTACGTCTGCTGGAGAGACAGTCTCTAGGTTGCCTCGGCTGTGCATGCCAGCATTGTTGACCAGCACGTCAACAGTTCCAAATTCTAGCTCGACCTTGGCAAACAGGGCCAAACATTGCTCGGTATTGGCTACATCCATAGCCACAGTGAGGACTTTAGTCTGAGTCGACAGTTCCTCTTTAATTATGTCCAGGCCTTGTTGACCTCTAGCCACTAATGCCAGATTAGCTTTTTGAGCCGCAAAAGCTCGAGCACAAGCGGCGCCTACACCAGCAGATGCACCCGTGATAATAATTGTTTTGTCTTTAAATCTTGAAGTCATGGTGTAACTCCTTTAGAGCTTGTTGAGTTGATTTTTGGTTCATAGATCACCACCTGAGTATAGCCTTGTACCCACTGGTAACGATCAATGTTGATCGCAAAAATTACCACACTGGGATCAGATAATAGTGGCTCCAGTGTCGTATTACGCTGCAGCAGCAAGTGCTGCGCCGCTCGAGCCGAATCGCCTGTTAGTTCGCGGGCCTTGCCAAAGCCACTCATAGCTAAGCCCTTGGTATGATCCTTATTGTTGCCTGTGCGATTATCCCAAAGACAGGTCACATTAGGGTTAGCACGCATGTTTTTTACTTTTTGGGTGTTTTCTAAAGAGGCAAGGTAGATTTCATCCAAATCTGTCGAAATAGCATAAGCCATTAGATGTAATGCTAGCTCTTTGTCAGCGAGGGTGGCTAGCACGCACTGAGCTTGCTGATTTAATAAAGAGGCTACGGTATTTTTCATCGGATAATATCCATTCATGGGCCTGATTATTGAAACAAAATCGTTAGTCAGTCCATATGATTGTTTCAGTTATACACACTAGAGACGACGATAAGGCAGTTGTGCTCAGTGTTCGTAGTCCCCTTCAGCTACTGATGTCTGCATAGACTAATGCTGCCACCGGGGGGAAATATTAATGTAAGTTTACTGGCAGGCTAACGAGTTACTTTTCACTCATTCCAACTTGCCATCGACGTGCCTTTAAAGTTAGTGCATTTCGTAACTGCATCCTGGGCATCGCACAAAAGCATATCACAGGGAATAATGTACTTTCTAAACAAAGACACCTAAGAATTGCACTTTACGGATGCTATTTTTGCTTGAATAGTTCTGGTGACAGCAAGATAAGGAAATCATCAGTAAACTGATCGTTAGGCTCCAGCCTCGCGTAACGAAGTGATGATAAAAAGCACGAATAATTGTTATAAAATAGGCTTAAAATTTAAGGGGTTTTTATGATCATCACCATTATTATCATCCTGACATTGGTTCTGGCACCTACTCAAATCCAGGCCGACACTGCTAACAACGCGTCCTATTACCAAATAGGGGAGGCCAGTCGCGATGGTATCGGAAAATTTTATAAGGGTCGTGAGATATCCCGTGTTATGGGCCATCTTGGTGCCGGTTGGCTTGAGCGTCCTAGGCGCGAGCGTGAGGAACGCACTGATTTATTACTTCAAAACTTGTCTTTAAAGGCCACCGATCATGTGGCCGATCTCGGTGCTGGTACTGGTTACTTCAGCTTCCCTATGGCTGTTAAATTAACCGCAGGCAAAGTACTTGCGGTCGATATAGAGCCTGAAATGCTGAAATTGATTGAGCGACGAAAAATAGCTGACAGTGTTAACAATATTGATACTGTTGTGGCAAGTGAACGGTCTCCTAATATCCCTAATGCCAGTGTCGATGTGGTGTTATTGGTCGATGCTTACCATGAGTTTTCGTATCCACGTGAGGTGATGGCTGGGGTAGTGAAGGGATTGAAACCGGGCGGCCGGGTGGTACTGGTTGAATACCGTGGTGAAGACAGCAGTGTGGCCATCAAGCCGCTTCATAAAATGACACAACGGCAAGTCAAAAAAGAAATGAGTGCGGTTGGTCTACAATGGTTACGCACCGACGATTATTTACCACAGCAGCATGTCATGGTATTTAGCAAACAGTGATAAAAAGATAAAAATAACAGCGCTAGAGTTTATTTAAACGTACCGTCCATTCATTATTAAAATGGCCAAGTGTCTGGTAAGTGCAAGCATTTTAATGTCACGATATTTTAAAAACCTTTTGGATTGTGTAAACTCCGCAACAGAAAAAAATCAGACTGTGAACTACTATTAATGACTCTACTTAAGTTTAAAACCCTTTTTTACGCATGTCTTTGCTTGATATTGATCCAGGCTTGTACGCTTCAAAAAGCGACAGAGCCCACGCCAACCAAAATGGTTGACGTACAATGCATTTGGGGTAGTGCACAATTTGATATCTGTGCATACGATAGCAAAGAAGCGATAATAACCGCTTTCTTAAAAGAGATGACACTGGATGAAAAAATTGGCCAAATGACACAATCGGTTTGGCACAACAATGTTTCGCCCAAGATTATTCAAGATAGAACCATCGGCTCAATCATTCATACAGAAGGAAGCACGCCAGGCCCTAAAATCAGTGATTGGGTAACAACGTTCGATACCTTTCAAAGTTATGCTTTAAAAACTCGCCTCGGTATTCCGCTACTCATTGCGGTTGATGCTGTGCATGGTCAAAATACCTTTGAAGGTGCAGTTATCTTTCCTCATAATCTTGGAATGGGGGCCACTCGTAATTATGATTTAATCCGCCGTGCTGCTGAAATCACTGCCATTGAAACCGCTGGAACTGGCTTTAATTGGACGTTTTCTCCAGTTATTGCCATGCCAGAACATGAGCATTGGGGTCGAGTTTACGAGGGCTTTTCTGAAGATGTTAATGTCACCACCAAAGCGCTTATTGCTTCTATACAGGGCCATCAAGGTACGCATTTAAAACAGCGCCATACCATAGCGGCGACCGCCAAACATTATTTAGGTGATGGAGCAACGACTGGCGGAAAAGAAGGCGGAAACGCTATTATCAGTGATCAAGCATTAAAAGACAGATATTTACCCCCGTATCAAGCGGCCGTAGATATGGGAATTGCTTCAATAATGGTGGGGTTTAATTCAGTAAATGGAACCAACATGCATCAACATGAATATTTGGTGCAAGATGTATTAAAAGGTCAGCTGGGTTTTGATGGCGTCGTGGTAACTGATTGGTTAGGCGGAACTCGCTGGGGGGAGCCTTACACGGTCATTAATGCGGGTATTGATATTGCGATGCAACCTGCTAACCATGACGAGTTTATGGCAAAACTTAAAGCAACAGTTCTTGATGGTACCGTTAACATGAAACGGATCGATGATGCGGTAGCACGGATATTAGGATTAAAATTTGACCTCGGTTTATTTACAGACCCTTTCGTAAAAAAGGAGCTTTCAGCATTAGTGGGCTCTACTATGCATCGTGAGGTTGCCAGACAGGCAGTGCGAGAATCCCTTGTTTTACTGAAATCTGAAGCAAACGCATTACCCCTTAAATCTACAGACAAGATAGCCGTTGTGGGTGAGCATGCTAACAATAGCGGCTTGCAAAGTGGTGGTTGGTCTATTCATTGGCAAGGCCAAAAGCACGGTTATGCTAGTGCAACAACAATATTAGATGGTATTCATGGATTTGCTCCCGAGGCACAATATCAGCCAATGGGATGCACAGCAGACATGCAGGCCAGTAAAGTCATTGCCGTAGTAGGTGAATTACCTTATGCAGAATTTATGGGCGATTCAACCAAGCTGAATTTAACCCAAACCCAGCGAAAGATGATTACACACTGCAAGTCGTTAGGGAAACAGGTCATAGTCGTATTGATTTCAGGGCGAGTAATGACGGTTACCGACATTATTAACCAAAGTGATGCGTTTATTGCAGCATGGTTACCAGGCTCTGAAGGCGCAGGGGTAGCTGATTTTTTGTTTGCTGCTAATGGCTTTATACCCGTTGGAAAATTGCCAACATCATGGCCTGATCAGTATGAGGATTTACCTTTGGCACAGGATGCAGAAGAAGCATTGTATCCATTTGGATTTGGTTTGAATAAGTATTAACAATTAACTGGTGCGGTTGGCTTAAAGCATAATCCATAAAGCTGCGACTTAAAAAGTAGAGGCTTTTTAAGCTTCGCCAGAACTGCATGTTGATGGGTCTCAACTTAATTATCTTTTCATTTCATTTTTGTAAAAGCCGTCAATCTCACTATTTTTAGCTAAATTTTAACAACTGAGCCTGCGGGGCAGGTTTATTGGAAATAGACATTATTCGATAGTTTATGCGCTTAACACCCTGAGTCTTTTATAATAGTCTTCAGGTATGGGCGTCTTGCTTATTTTTGTTTATTTATTTCAGTGCAGATCAGCGGGAAGCTATTCTTTAAATCGAATACTATCCATTTTATTCCTTTTATTAAAACCCTCGGTTATTTCCGAGGGCTTTAATATCATAGATTAACTGATGGTTTAATCCTCAAAGTCTGAGGCTTGCGTCTTATGAACACCACCATAGCTTGCCGGTGAGTAATGAGCACTTTTGATAACCCAGTTCCCCTCTTCCTTTATCCAGTTCATGGTGACTCGAGTTCTGTAATCATACATTTTTTCTTTGGAGCCTACCATGCCTTCTGAATAGAAGCGTACATGGACTACACCCTCTGCAATCATAGTAGCTTCAGGAAAAAAGTATTGTGTTAAGGCTTCGCCACTCTTTTTCCAATCGTCGACAGATTGTTGGGTAAGTGGTTTATGAAAACTTCCATCAGAATTTGTATCCAATGTGCCACTTTTACTAGACATGTCGACAACCGTCTTAAAATCTCGACTATTTCTAGCATCCATGTAAGTAGATAAAGCTTTTAGAACTTCCGATTCACTCGAATTCTCATGGTGGCCAGCAAACAAAAATGTACTGAAACTTATCAATAATGCAGAAAGCGCTAATTTTTTCATACGTTACTCCTAGTGATTAAACACATGATATTGTTGCATAATTGCAAACTTCCATAGACTACATGTTTACGTATGTGCTTTGCAACTCAAGTTTGAGAGCTAAGGAGTCAGGTCATTAGATTTAGATGCTTCTCCACTTTGCTCAGGCCAGAAGCCAGTTTTTTAACTTGGCAACAGCAATTCAGAACGAATAAAGATTGTCTCCAGTATCTGAAGGAAATGAAATGGCCAAATGGGTTTATGTGTCCTCACTGTGGTTACGACTATGGTATTGACCTTCACTGTTGAGAATTAACCGAATGCAGCCATTGCCACAAGCAAACGTCGGTGATGTCAGGTACTTTATTTCATGGTAGTCATCTACCGTTACTTAAATGGTTTTGGGCACTGTATTTTATCGGCTCAGACAAAGGCAGTATTTCAGCGTTAAGGCTAAGCAAGCTTATTGAAGTGAACTGGAAGACTGCTCGGCTTATGTTAACGAAAGTGAGAGCGGCTATGGGACACAGGGGTAGCCTCTACCGATTGTCGGGCACAATAAGTGAGTTAATACCTTTGTTGGCGGTAAGCACAAAGGCAAGCGAGGTCGTGGAGCTCAAGGGAAAACCCCCGTTATCATTGCATGTGAAAACAAGCATAAAAAGGCAGGGTTTATCGCGATGAAAGCGGCTAAAAATGTGAATTTTAAAACAATAAAAGAATTTGTATCACATCACCTTTTAGCTAATCAGCATGTCAGAACGGATGATTATCCTGCGCTGAATATTATAGATAAAACTCAGCAACATGAGCCAAGAGTCACGCCAAGTGAAAAGGTAGACGAATGGTTGCCTTGGGCTCATATCGCGATAGGTAATTTGAAAACGTTATTGTTGGGCACGTTTCATGGCGTTACGGGTAACTACTTACAAGAATACTTAAATGAATTTTGTTATCGCTATAATCGCCGTTTTGTGGAAAAACAAATACCTAATCGATTGTTAAACATGGCAATTATTCATGCTCCTTTAAAATTAACCAGCGTTAAATGGAGAAGTATTTATTATTTTAAAGGCAGTTCGTTAAGAAAGTATACCATTGGTAGTGATTTTAAAGCTGTAACGCTGCTCATTAAAATCACGACATAAAACTACGACATGTTATCAAATACGAGCGTGTTATCCTTGCTTGATTTAAGCGGTATTATGAGTCAAACCAAGTGTGTCAGCAGAGTAACGGCAGTGGAAAAAAGGGGGGAAGGAATAGGGATGGAATTCACTTTGCATGCATTTACTGTTGCCTTTAATAGGAGTTAACATCTCGCCGATGTCACAAAATGCTGCACAATCAGCTAATCTCTGCTTATAATGGTACCGATAATAAATTTTTTCATTACACCAATAAGCAAAAAGTCAGTTACTGTTGGTTTTTATAATAAATCTATTTCGTTTTGTTTCCTGATTTAGAGTCTATTTGCTAAAGTTGTACTTCAATTAGTTGCTTTTGATTAATCTGCTCAACAGCATGGGCATCTGAGTTGGACAAGTTAGTGAGTGTGTCAGTTTTTATTCGTAGTACAGGATTGTCCAATGGAAAATGCTTGTTTTCAGATGAAAGGCAGCGCTTTTACAGCGATTGTTATGGATCTTTATAATTATTCAAAGGACCAGTTTTTTGAGCAGTTAAGGCAAAAAATTGATTCAGCACCACAGTTTTTTAATGCATCTCCTCTTGTGCTAAACCTAGCTTCCTATTCTGGTGAGTTTCAGGCTGAGCAACTGAATCTAGTTGTCGGGTATTGTCGTGAGCTAGGATTGCAACCGATTGCTTGTAGGGCGGTGCCCAAAAAGTTGGTCTCAACCGTCATCGGATTAGGTCTAGCCTCCTTACCTGCTTCAAATACCCGAACTACTAATATTCAGGTTGAGCCTGTTCAACCAGTTGATGAAAAAGTCGCCGTTTTTCACCCCAGTAAAGTGATTGCCAAACCGGTTCGTTCCGGTCAGCAAGTGTATGCAGAAGGCGCGGATTTGATTTTGATGGCGGGGGTCAGCGAAGGAGCTGAGGTGTTAGCGGATGGTAACATTCATGTCTATGGCCCGTTGCGTGGACGTGCTTTAGCGGGTGTTAAAGGCGATAAAGGCGCACGCGTCTTCTGTCGTCAGATGGAAGCAGAATTAGTTTCTATTGCTGGTTTTTTTATGATGAATGATAAACTACGTCAGCAGTGTTGGAAACAAGCAGCATATGTATTTTTAGAAGATGAATCCATTCAAGTTAAAGCTATTTAGCGCACGGTATTGTGCCGATGAATGGGTTTATCAAAACTGACAATGAGGAATAGTGTGGCGAAAATTATTGTAGTAACATCTGGTAAAGGTGGCGTAGGTAAAACGACGACGAGTGCTGCAATCGCAACAGGTTTGGCGCTGCGGGGTTGTAAAACTGTGGTGGTCGATTTTGATGTGGGTTTGCGTAACCTTGATTTGATTATGGGCTGTGAACGACGAGTTGTGTATGACTTTGTTAACGTAATTAATAAGGAAGCTAGTTTAAATCAGGCACTGATTAAAGATAAACGCACGTCGGGTTTGTATATTCTGCCTGCATCACAAACACGTGATAAAGATGCGTTAACTACGGAAGGTGTAAAATGCGTTTTAGATGCTTTGGCTGAGGACTTTGAATATATCATTTGTGATTCACCAGCAGGTATCGAGCAAGGTGCGCTGATGGCGCTATATTTTGCAGATGAAGCGATTATTGTCACTAACCCGGAAGTCTCTTCTGTACGCGACTCGGATCGTATTATTGGTATTTTGCAGAGCAAGTCTCTTAAAGCATCGCAAGGCGGCTCAGTTAAAGAGCATCTACTATTAACGCGTTACAACCCTGAACGTGTTGCGTCAGCCGAGATGCTCAGTGTGAGCGATGTTGAAGATATACTGGCTGTGCCTTTGTTGGGCGTTATTCCAGAATCAGAAGCTGTACTAAAAGCATCGAACCAAGGTGTTCCCGTTATTTTAGATCAGAAGTCAGAGGCAGGACAGGCTTATCTTGATGCAGTATTACGGTTACTGGGCGAAGAAGTTGAACATCGTTTTATTGACGTGAAGAAAAAAGGATTTCTGAAGAGATTACTAGGAGGCGAAAAATGAGTATTTTTAATTATTTTTTAAAGAAAGAACAAAAGAGCTCGGCTTCCTTTGCCAAGGAGCGTTTGCAAATTATCGTTGCCCACGAACGTCATAAACGTCACCAGCCTGATTATCTACCGAAGATGCAGCAGGAGATCATTGATGTGATCCGTAAATATGTGAATATTGATGATGATCAGGTGACTGTGCAGGTCGAGAACGATGATTCTCGTTCCGTATTGGAATTGAATATTACTTTACCTGAGTAGTTGGTTTTTAGTTTGCCTTGATGAGAGCATTAATGGCTTAGTAAAGATACTGTAATAAATGGCATTTGTAACTGTGTAATAACAGGCTATAAGAGTTGCCTTATTGTGGTTCTATATCAGGAGTAAGTTACATAATCCTCAGTAACAGCGCCAATGTCACGATATTGTCACTAAATTTATAATGCGTTAAACACCTTGGGTCTTCTGCCACTGACCTAAAGCTGGCTGTCATATTTATTTTTGCGAAGACTGGCCGGAAGCTATTCTTTAAATTGACTTCACCCTTCTATTCTGAAAAAAAGGGCCGTCAATAGAGTCAAGAAAAACAGGTTAAGATGATGGGCATAATCCTTAAATTTGACACTGCCCCTTTTTTTATATTCCTTAATCAGTGAGGCTAAAGCGTATCCAGTTTATATTCCAATCAGGTCCCACCGCATTAATGCGCAGGGTTTGCGTGCCTGACGTCAAGTCAACATTTGCTGATTTAGTTATCCATGACTGCCAACCACCGGTGTTAGGAACTGACTGCCTATCAATCTCTGTGCCATCGCTAAGAGTAATAAAACCGCTGCTCCCGATATCACTGGCAAGTCGGTATTCAATAATGTATTGACCAGGAGTCTGCACATCAATGTTGTACTCCAGCCAATCACCGGTATTGATATAACCTACATTGATACTCCCACCAGTACCGCCACCGCTATCAGAAGAAGCCTCAGTCTGAACGCCATTCATGGCTATAAATTGCTCTGCCTCAATAGTCCCTGGAACTGAGAAAACAACGGATGGCTGACCTGTGCCGTTGTCGCCAGTGTCCAGATTGTCACCCAAAGTATCTGTATCTTGATAGGTCAAGCCAAATCCATAAGCAAACAACGGATCATAGTCTGTGTCGTTGCGATTAATCACAATCTGATCAGTACGCTTTGGCCAGGAGAAAGAGAGTTTCCCAGTAAAGTCGTAATTGATGGTGTCTGTTGCAGTTTTAAAAATAACCTCCGCTATACCAGCGCCTTCACTGCCTGGCAGCCAGGCGACAACAAAGGCATTAGAGGCGTTAAGCTCCTTATTTACCCACAGTGGACGACCTGTTAAAAAAATGGATACCACAGGAATATTCTGCGCACGCAGAGATTCCAGCAATGCCAAATCTGACTTATCCCCAGCCTTATACTCGATATTGTTTAAATCACCTACACCCTCTGCATAGGGTGTCTCACCAAATACTACAATAGCCACATCCGGAGTAGTGCCGCTAAAAGCACCATTAGTACTGAGTCTTGTGGTACCTCCACTAGCATTAACTAAGGTTTCAATCCCGCCGTAGACTGATGTGGCACCAGGGAAGTCAGCATTGGAATTCCCTATACCTTGCCAACTCAAGGTCCAGCCGCCGCTTTGCATGCCAATATTATTGGCGCCACTACCCGTCACCAGTACGTTAGTATTGGGCGCTAGGGGTAAAATATTATTACTGTTTTTCAATAATACCAATGAACTGCGCACCGCCTCGCGAGCGATATTTCGATGAGGCGTTGACCCTATCAATGTGCTGTCGTTAGCGTATAAACGAAGAGACGGTTTAACTTTTTCGGCAAAACCCGCGCGCATTTTCACTCGAAGAATGCGGGTGACCGCATCATCAATACGTGACATCGGAATAGTGCCATTTTCAACCTGAACAATGGTGTTCTGAATAAATTCCTGCCACGCAAAGGGCACCATAATCATATCGACCCCCGCCATAATTGCCTGCGCACATTGATTGTCGGTGCAACCCGGTACCTGACCATGACCGTTCCAATCGCCAATAACAAAGCCATCAAACCCCATCTGCTCTTTTAGCACCTTGGTTAGCAGGTAATTATCACCATGTAACTTTACGCCATTCCAACTGTTATAAGAAGCCATAACCGTCTGCGCGCCAGCGCCTAATGCAGACAGATAGCCCTGGGCGTGGATATCACGTAACTCGGTTTCACTTACAACAGTATTACCTTGGTCGGTACCATTTTGCGTACCACCATCGCCAATAAAATGTTTTGCTGTGGCAATCACATGGGCAGGGCCAAAGCGATCTGCATCCGTTCCCTGCAGGCCAATAACCACCTCACCTGCATAGGCTTTTACTATTTCTGGGTCTTCGGAGTAACCTTCGTAGGTTCGCCCCCAGCGATCATTGCGCACAACGGCCAGTGTGGGAGCAAATACCCAGTCGATCCCAGTAACCGCAACTTCCAAAGCCGTAGCCTTACCAATCTGGCGCATCAACTCGGGATCATTGGCTGCACCCAGACCAATATTATGAGGGAAAATAGTGGCCCCAATAACATTATTATGTCCATGTACCGCATCAGTACCCCAAATAAGCGGAATACCAACCCCACCATCGCTAATATCAGTACTGGCTTCATAGAAGCTATCAGCCAGCGCAACCCAGTCTGCAATACTGGAGTTTTTGCCGTTAGGCCAGCTCCCACCACCATTTAGTACAGAGCCCAAATCATATTGTCGAGCTTGAGCGACACTCACTCCACCAATTTCAGCTTGCACCATCTGTCCTACTTTTTCGCCAATCGTCATTTCAGCTAAAATGAAGCCAACCGTGGCGTCTACATTAGCCGTTATGACACTGTTGACTGCAGGCCACGAAACAGAAGCATTGGCAGCGATAACAGTGATAGACACCACGGCAGTAGACGCATCACCATTGGCATCAGTTACCACATAGACAAAGCTATCGGTACCACTAAAATCTGTGTTGGGAATATAGCTTGCAATGCCGTTACCAGTAACAGTAACCTCGCCATTACTGGTAGGTGTATCAATACTAAATGTGACCGGACTGTCATCAAGACCAGTATCGTTGGCAGCAAGGTCACCAGTTAAAGTGGTATTTTGATGAGTACTAAAGCTGTCTGCCACGGCCAAGGGCATCGTGTCGACAGGAGTCACAACGGTTGCAATAACGGTGATAGAAGCCGTGGCTGTGGACTCATCACCATCTGCATCAGTAACCATATAAATAAAACTATCGGTACCACTAAAATCCGTCCCAGGAATATAGCTTGCAATGCCGTTACCAGTAACAGTAACCACACCATTGCTGGCAGGTGTATCAATGCTGAAGGTGACTGGACTATCATTAAGACCAGTATCGTTGGCAGCAAGGTCACCAGTTAAAGTGGTATTTTGATTAGTACTAAAGTTGTCCGCCACGGCCAAGGGAATAGTATTGACAGGAGTAGTAGTCTCGACAGCTTTTGTGGACTGGCTGCTGCCACCGCAGGCGCTAAGGGTAATAGCAAAAAAGGCCATGCCAATATAATGTCTAAAAGAATTTAAATTAACTCTTAATATAGAATGGTTATCTAATTGTTGTTGCATCGTTGTCTTTCCCTAGTAGATTAGTCATGTATTTTAATTTAATTACACTTCTATTTCTAGGTAATTAAATTTCCATCCTCAGTTAATAAAATTTGAAGATTTTTGAGCGCTAATGAGAATAGCAGAGGGCATTTTTAGGTATATAGCCAAGCGATTACCAATGTTCAAGGTAAACGAATAGGGGGCAGGGCCAGCTAACATTAACCAAACTTGTTTTGAGCGATGACAAACGTTTAAAACAATATGTGCACCCTAATTAGGCCACAGTTGTCTAAGCTAAATCTCCAACAATTGAGCCCAAATTGTTCTTTACTTAAGGTGCTTGAAAACTCCTTTTAAGTAATCCCATGTTTGTGTTAGAAGAACTGCCCTTAGCCAGTTAATAGGGGCGTTTATGTTGATATATATCATTAACTTGTTTTTGGCAGTTAAGTCACTGCGAGTAGATATTAAATTTTGTTCCGACCCCCAGTGATTCAATTGGTAATGAATAAGTCTAACAAACAAGCCAGTGAAGCAATGCCAAATTCAGCCCCTTTTTTACCTTTTACCTTGGCGCAAATCATATTCATTAACCACGTTAAGCCACCATAGGCTTTCATCAAACCGACAATGCCACCAATGGCGAGTGCAATATTCACTCGCCTACAACTCACTCCATTGCATAAAACTCACCACCGCGTGATACAACCTGAACCTTGCACTCTCTAACAAGGCAGCATGGTCCGCATTTGATAAAATGACCCACTGCTTGTCCTGAGTAGCCAGCTTTTTAAAAAACAGCGCATCCGCATCCAGATTGGCGAGAGGATCGTGCTCTGCCTGCAAGAGCAGGGTCGGAACAAGAATGTTGGCAGCATCAAGTTGGTTCCATTGGCTCAGCCTATTCCAATCGGCGCGCACAGGATCAGCTGCGAGAGCGGCTTTAACATAGGCATCGATCGCTTCTTTTGAAATGGTGCCAGGTACAATGAAATCTTCAGCGGCAGCCTCGGCTGTGGTTGGTTTTTTGTGCGGTATTTGGCCTGTCAGGCTGTCTTCAAATGTCATCTGTGTATCAATTGGAAACCCGTATAGCACTAGGTTTTTGACTTTATCAGGATACTTTTGTGCCGTTAGCATTCCGACTAGGGAGCCGTTAGACCAACCGAAGACTGTTGTACCTTTGAGTGTTTTGTGACGACTGTCAATATAATCCAACACCATCGAGGTATCTTTAGCCGCTTGCTCAGGCGTATTCCAGCCACTTTTATCCCTGGGTGTTTTGCCATATCCACGTAAATCAATTGCGTAAACGGCCATGCCTTCTTTTACTAATGCATTCATCATTGATAAGTCTTCTTGTGCCGTGACCAAATCAAAATCCGGCAGGGCACTCCAAGTACGGCCATGAATTAATAAAATTGCTGCTGTTGGATTTTCAGCGCTTCGACTATATAAGGTGAGTTTATGTCCATCATCCATTGTGACCCGTTGTTCAACCAGCGGCGCTGCAAAAACCTGTGTCTGCAATATGAAAAACGCAATTAAAACGATAGAAAAGCGTGCAAAAATCACGGTTATTAGTTTTTTATTAGGCATGAGATGTGGCTTTTTATTAACTTGTTAGTAAGGGCACAATAGTGGCCATTTTTATGGAAGTCCAGTAATAGCTAATTAAGGGGGGGCACCCATTGAGATAACGTTTAAAATTGAGTGCTTTGTTACGGTTGCTGTATCAATTGAGTTTTATGAATTTGATTGAGAGAAAAGTGATAAAAGGGGGCAGATTCAAATTCAACGACCATGTCTCTGTCATTTGTGAACTATTAACGACAGCAATTACTGGATAAGGCTGTCAACTTGTCTCAACCATTGTATAGAAATTCATGCCATATTGGATGGCAGATTCTGTCGTATTCAACCATAGTGGTGAGTAAATTTTGCCTTGCCGCTACGTCCACCATCTCTTCGGGTAATAAGGGGTCTTGGTTGATGTGACGTATGACATGTTCGCCAATTAAAAAAGACTCTTTGGTGGCCTGTTTGACATCAAGATCTACTAGTCTTGCTGCACTTTTTTCCATGAGTGATACCAGAAGTCCATAAGTCTTTTCTAACTGCTGTGGTGACCAAAGAGACAAGGGACTTGTGGCTAGGTTATCGTTGAAATGATCGACTCTCATCAAGATCGCGTTTTCTTCGAGCCCAATATCGACGAGCCTAGTAAATGTTGCATCGGTTGTTTCTATAAGGTTATCCGGACGACACCAAAGGTTTTTCTCAAGAGGTTTAAATCCTGTTAGTCTAAAAGCGCGCTCACGCAATCGGATGCTTTGTTTACAGGTGCGTCCAAGATGTGCAGTATAGACACTTAACCATCCGCCTTTCCATGGGGCAACTCTTTCCTGTGAATGGCGCCATGTTGCTGCGAGCTGATTAATCGACTTGTTTGTTGTGCCTGCGGTGTAATGCCCACGTTGTTGTGCTGCTAGCAATCTTTGTTTCACTAATCGCCCAGCAGCCACGCGGATTGTTGCGGGCTCATGTGCAAATAACGCCCCCCAAGCGATCAGTTGCTTAATTGACATATGCGTTAGGTTAGGTTGGCTGAATAGTGAAAGCAGTAATCGATTTGACGAAGGATAGTCAGCTAATATCTTTGTGTGATAATTATTATAACTATCATTATCATTATCCAGAGATGTCTCCATAAAGGAGGTTGGGGGAGATGGGGGCATAACTATCAATGACCCAAAGGTTTATCTAATTGTTCAATTTCTCTTGTTAGATGGGTATGCAGCCGAACGATGGCAGCCTCAAATAGACCAAATTCTAGAAATTCGTTGGCCCCACTCAACAGTCCTCGTTGCGCTGATAATACTATCTGTTGGTCTTCAATGGCGCCTTTGGCTGCGAATTTTTGCCCTTCGAAAACCTTATTAAGTGATTCAGTATCTTTCTCATCAATATCACTCACAAGATAAGTATGTTGTCGGGTGGTTGACTCATCAATGGGTTCAAGCACCACCACTTGCATACATCCTGGGAAAGTTGAAATGACCACGTTTGGAAACAAATGATATACGTAGGTCAGTCGTCCATCAACGCAGATGTCAGTGCCTTTCTTATTGCGTAATCCTTCTATTGACTGGTAGGGAAAGGCCACACGGCTATTTTCTCCAAAGGCTTCAACCACGGTTAGGTTGTCGTATTGCACGGGGAAAAAAGTATTTTTGTGGGTTTGCCGAATATGATAACCCTCGAGCGAACTTTCGAGATGTAATTTCCAGTTCGCTTTGATTATCTGGCTACCCGAATTCAGCAAACGGAAGCCGTCAGGAATGAGTTTTGGCACACACGCAACATCGTGCTCTATGTTGGCTTGGGAAGTTTGGTTGATGAACACTAAACCATTGCTCACCATACACGCCACAGCAACCAGCCCTCGTGTTGCCTTATCAACATCAGGAAACCCATGTTCGTGGGGAATACTTCGCAGACTTCCATCAAGACTATAGGCCCAGCCATGATAAGGGCATACTAAGGCGCGGGCGCAACCTTGGCCATTGACAAGTTGCACTCCTCTATGGCGACAGGCATTCCTAAAAGCACGCACAATTCCGTCTAACCCGTGTACCGCTATCAAGGGTATTCCCGCTACATCGCGGGCAATATAATCACCAGGTTTGGCAAGGGCGCTCGAAGGACAAAAAACAACAGTGCGGCTTTGCAATATTTTTAGTTCAGCATCAAGTCGTGCTTTCGATCGGTAGTTATCCACCGGCTCCTTCCAGCTTTGATTACCCTTATCTGTCGTGGCGTGGTCGATATGATTGAAAATCTTCTGTACCACTTCAATGTCACTTAAAAGTGGTTTTTTGTCATGGGTATTCATTATCACCTCACACGTTAAATAAAGCAGGATCCCATGCTTTTATAACATATAAATAAACTATGTGTTTAAAATAGTTATATATTGAGTTTTTAAGTTTATCTTTTTAAGGTTTTATGACTATCAAGGCTGTTAGTCATCATGGGTTTTTGAACTTTGACAATAAGCTCGGGTGTTTGGATGTATTTAAAGTGTACTTTTGGGTGGTATTAACTCTCAGGCCTTAAAATCTGCTATAACTAGCTACACACAATTTCATACACTACGCTAAAAAATATTATTAAAAACATGATTACTATTTCAATTAAAAAAACAGCATGTTTTATTTATTCTTTGATGTGTTATTGCGCCGGAATCGCATCACTGATTTATTTTATTCTGTTTGTGAACGATCTTTGGCTGCCACAAACAGTCAACAGTATAGAGCCGTCTGCTTCTTGGGTGACTGTTTTTGTCGTCAATACTTTTGCACTTTTGCTGTTTGGTCTGCAGCACAGCATCATGGCAAGGCCTTATTTTAAAAGTTGGCTGACTCGTTTTATCGATCCGAGTATTGAACGTTCAACCTATGTGCTTGCGACCGCTGTGGCCATTGCAGGTATGTGTTATCTGTGGGTACCTTTTGGCTCAGTTATCTGGCAAGTAGAGTCTGAAATGGGCGTGTATGTGATCCGCGGCATCGCAGTTTTTGGATGGTTATTCCTGTTTTTAGCCACGTTTATGCTCAATCATTTTGAATTATTAGGTCTACGCCAAACCTTTGACCCTTTGCAAGGCAAGGCCGCGCCTGTTGCTGCATTTAAAACGGCAGGGTTTTATAAGATAGTTCGCCATCCTATTCAGACAGGCATACTGATTGGCGTTTGGGCCATACCAGTGTCCACTGCCAGTCACGTGGTTTTTGCCGCAGGCATCAGTGCTTATATATTTATCGGTTTGTATTTTGAAGAACAAGATCTCATCAAAGAATTTGGTGATACCTACTTAGATTATATGCAGCGGGTTAAAAGAGTGGTCCCATTTATTGTTTAGCAGTAAAAAAGCGGATAGCGATATAAGCATTGATTCACTTTATTGATTTCTGTAAGAGCACGCTGCTGCTTGATAAAATTATTAACTGCAAACAACCAAACCAATTAATACCTGTACTTGAGCTATTGATTGGGTATGATCTTAATCTCACTCAGTCATAAGGTTTTTCCACGTTTTGTCAGAAACTTCCACTGAAAATGCTGCTGTCGCCAAATTTGCATTAATCATTGTTTGTATGGGATCCATTATTGGGCCTTTGGGAATGGCTTCTGTGAATATCGCAATCCCAGATTTAGCCGCTGATTTACAGGCCAATGCTAAGATGGTTTCGTGGCTACCCACTTTGTTTATATTAAGCAGTGTGATTTTTATGCTGCCTGCGAGTAAGTTAGCAGACAATTACGGAAGAAAGCGGATATATGCCTATGGACTGGCTTTAAATGCGTTTTCCTCTTTGATGTGTGGACTGGGAACCAGTATCGAGTGGGTGCTGTTTTGGCGATTTGTTCAAGGTGCTGCGTCGGCGATGATTTTTGGTCCGGGTGTGGCGATTATTACATCAGTTACGCCTTCCCATAAACGAGGGGCAGCTCTTGGTATCGCTGCTGCATGTGTTTATGTTGGATTAACCGTGGCACCAGCAGTCGGTGGTTGGCTAACTGAATTATGGGGCTGGCGTTCGGTCTTTTTCTTTCAGGTACCCATAGTAATGGCACTTTTATTGTTGATTAAAATGCGTTTGTCAGGTGAATGGAAAAATGATGAAAAAACCCGATATGACTGGTGGGGAACATGTATTTTTGCTGTGTTCGCGTCATCCTTAGTATATGGGTTAAGTATGCTACCTAACAGTTTAGGGGGGGTGATACTTGGATTATCAGCTATCAGTCTGACACTTTTTATTTTTCATCAGAGTCGCAGTCGCCGACCACTTATTCGTGTACAAATGTTCCGTGATAATCGTATGTTTTCGATGTCATTAACCACATCATTGTTGATGTATGCCAGTAATTTTCCGCTGATATTTTTGATGAGTTTATATTTACAATATGTAAAAGGTCTCAGTCCTTCAGATGCTGGGCAGGTTATATTGGTTCAGGCATTGTCAATGGCGATAATGGCACCGTTATCTGGCAAGTTGGCTGATAGATTTCAGCCACGGATGGTGGCAACCTTAGGTTGTGTGATTGTTGCATGCGGGCTGTGGGTGTTGAGCAGCATGAATATCCAAACCAGTGTGACTTTTATTACCAGTTCGTTTTTATTAATTGGGATAGGCTTTGGTTTATTTTCTACTCCTAATAATAACGCCATCATGGGCGCTGCTAGGCGTCACGAGGTGGGGGCGGCTGCAGCATCGATGAATCTTGCGCGAACCATAGGCAACCTTTTGGGAATGAGCCTGGTGAATCTTATGGTACATTTTTATTTGGGTAACACTCAGTTTACACCAGAGCAGAATCCAGCACTTATCAAAACAGTAGAGATGGCATTACACATGTCTCTAGCATTTGTTGTCGTAGCATGCGTTATATCAGTTTTACGTGGTCAATCGAGAGCTGACTAATACTTCACTCATTTTGATCTCCTATTGATCTCCTTATGGGGTTCTGTGCGTAATCAAATTTATGAAAAAGCGTGAATTAATTAAACAGCACCTATCTAAGCTCAATTTAAATGAGCTTCTAAAGTATCGACTATTGTTTTGCTCTAGTGAACCGAATGAAGATCTAGAACTGGACATTACCGACTTATTTAAGTATCCAACGCGACTAAAAACCAGCTATGTTGATAATTGGCAAAAGGATGTCCTGAAAGCTTTATTTCACCATATTAATGGCCAGTGTGAGTCATCCAGTCAAATGAATGAAGCGATAAGTGATTTACTATTGAAGCAGATGTTTTCAGAAAAAGATAATCGCATATTGGGCCTGTTTGAACACTTCTTGGCTAGCTTGCAAAGCAGTAATGTTGAATTAATTCATGCTTCACTGCACCGTAAATTGGATACGTTAAAATTTTAGTGTTCAGCATAGAATTTCCTCTCCGTTTTTATTTATGGCGGTGTTAAAAATAACCTGACACTCAAAAGAACTCTTGTCATCACTCGAGATACACATCCTTAAATGGAGTCTTATCAATCATTTCCCCCGGTAATACTTCATTCTGACTTCTGACCTTTTAGATAATTAAACGTCCGGCGCTATGGAGCAGCCGAGAGCTTTAGTGCTCAGTAAGGTACTTGGTAATAACGTGTTTTTATCTGGGCAAAATTTGCATTCTGCCTTTTAGCTAATGCGCATTTAGTCTTATATTAAAAAGTGATATGGATCAATATCAGTAAAATTTCACACCATACAATGGAGTTACAAAGAAAACTGACATAAAAGGTTTATCACATGCAATTAGACAAACATACCTTAGTTAACGATTTCCCCAAACACCAGCACACCATCCGCCACCTAAAGATGAACGATAATCATTTTGCGAAATTGTTTGACGCTTATCATCAATTAGATAGCGAAGTTCATCATATTGAAGAAAATAATGAGCCTGTTGCGGACGATTATTTGGACTCTCTAAAAACGCGAAGGGTCCACCTCAAGGATCAATTATTTAACTTAGTAATAAAAGCAGAAAAAGCACTGTAATAAGCTATGTTTGAACTGTTATTTTTGGGATTATTCTGTGCCATTAGGACCTTTTAATATGGATTGATATTATATGGACTTTTCAATGGTCTTGATGCATTAATGGCTACAAGGATAGGGCACAGCATATTTAGCCAGATAAATCACCACGCTGTGTTTTTGCTCAGCTAGGAGTGGCGGGTATTTGAAAATTCAACTAGGTAGTCCCAACGGTAAACGGAATTTGACTTATGAATGAAATCGAAAGCACTGCGTTTTTTCATAAAAATACTAATACAATCAGCTATTTAGTAGTCGATGGGGAAACATCTTACTGTGCCATTATCGATCCTGTACTGGATTATGACTCTGCATCAGGTCGCACTAGTACCGTGTCTGCTGACAAAATTGTCAATCATATTGTCAAAAATGGCTATAACGTAGAATGGATATTAGAAACCCATGCTCATGCTGACCATTTATCATCAGCGTATTATTTACAAGGTATTTTGGGGGGCAGTATTGGTATTGGAGAACACATATGCCGTGTTCAAAAAACCTTTAAATCTCTTTTTAATTTAGAAAACGAATTTAAAACCGACGGTAGTCAGTTTGATCATCTTTTTACACATGAACAAATCATTAAATTAGGTCATGTGGATATCACAGTGCTGCATACACCAGGGCATACTCCTGCGTGTGTATCCTACCTAATCGAAGATAATGTTTTTGTGGGTGATACTTTGTTTATGCCAGATTATGGCACCCCGAGAACTGATTTCCCCCTTGGCAGTGCAACGATACTCTATCATTCGATTCAAAGAATTCTGTCACTCCCCAGCTCAACAAAAATGTTTGTTGGGCATGACTATAAAGCCCCAGATAGGGATGTGTTTGCATGGGAAACATCAGTGCTTGAACAACAACGTAACAACGTGCATGTTAAAGCTGGTGTGTCAGTAAATGAGTTTGTCGATATGCGAAATACCAGAGATGCTACCTTGAGTGTACCGCGTTTGTTGCTACCTGCGATCCAGGTTAATATCAGGGCAGGAGCAATGCCACCAAAAGAGTCGAATGGCCATGTCTATTTAAAAATCCCTTTAAACATAATGTAGAGTCTCTGAATTGAATGTTTTTATTGTACTAGGCGCTGTTTTGATAGGTTTGAGTTTAGGTTTGCTAGGCTCGGGTGGTTCAATTATTACCGTACCGCTGCTCATTTATGTTGCAGACGAACCTGCCAAACTTGCCATTGCGGAATCACTTTTTATCGTAGGCTGTATATCTGCCTTTGGCAGTATCTCTTATATCAAACGCGGATTAGTCAGTTGGAAATTTGTTTTGCTATTTGGTTTGCCCAGTATGTTCGGTACATACTTTGGGGCGTGGACATCACAGTTTGTTTCTGGTGAATTTCAGTTACTGACCTTTTCAATTGTTATGCTAATTGCCAGTCGTTCAATGTTTACGCCGGTAACGTCAACTAGCAGCGAGGTGGCGGCGTCGCGTAATCTGTTTGTTATCAGTGCTGGTATCTTAGTGGGTGGTATCGCTGGTTTTGTTGGGGTGGGTGGCGGATTTTTGATTGTACCTGCTTTGTTTTTACTTGGGAAATTAGCCTTTCAACAAGCTATTGGCAGCAGTTTAGTCATCATTATGATGCAATCCTTTATGGGTTATCTCAAATACCAAAATGTGCTTCAACAATTTGCTTTGACGATGAATTGGAAAACCGTTTTGGTGATCGTGTTTATGGGGATTTTAGGCTCAATGTTAGGCGTGCGCATCGCTGATAAAATTCCGCAACAACAGGTAAGAAAGCTTTTTGCCATAGTGTTAGTTGTACTGGGCATATATATATTTGGCACAACAATTTACGACATTTTCTAAACAGGCATTAAGTATGAAAAAAGTATCAAGTAATTTTTCTATATCCGGTCCCATAGATGATGAGGCATTAGAAGCGCTCAAAGCGCAAGGTGTCACCAAAATTGTCAATGTTAGACTGGATGATGAAGAGCCAGGGCAAGAAAACGCAGAACAGCTGGCTATTAAGGTGCGCTCCCATGGTATCGAATATGTGCACATACCGGTAAAAGCAAACAGTTATTCACAGGAAGATATAGCTGCATTTTTTAAACAATTAGCCACTGGCGATGACAAGGTACATGCTTTTTGCCGCACCGGTAATCGTGCCATTCATCTTTGGGCATTGGCTAACGCTCATTCTGAAACATTGAAATATATCGAAAACCAGTGTGAGAAAAGTAATTGTAATATCAGCGCTGTCAAAGCGCTAATGCAAGACATAGAGCGTGAAAAGGTCTGGCTTGGTGCCAATATTTAATCATAACGACAATACTTGTTTTTTTATGATGGTTTGCCAACCGGCACATCATCACTGAAAGCCTATTTTAATAAAGTTGTGTTGCGGCTTAGAGCATACTTATTTAATGCCTATTCTGACATTAAAGATTAACAGCTCATGATTACAGCCACACAAATTAACCTCTATGCTGTATGCGCGGATGTGCGGTTTTGCGGATGTGCGGATGTAAGTAACGGGTTCAATGAGCCATATCTTCTGTTGGCGGGGAGTCCACTTGTCTTTGAAAGTGTTCGACTGCGGTTCAACAGAACATGTTATTATAACATCCTATTATTGAATATTTAAATTGATATCTATGAACGATAATACCCAAGATAAAAGCCATAAAAGTGCTCAGCAATCTGCTAATTCCAAAATTCATGGCGTGGGTCGTTTAACTATTGATGCAGTATTAGCTGTCACTGACATAGTTGAATCATTGCATAGCCGCATAAGTCCACTTTCAGGGTTACATAAAAAATCTGAAGAGGAACAGCTTTCAGGCATAAGCGGATTGGTGTATCGCAATATCCGCAATGTGACGCAATGGGTAGGTAAGAATATTGATGTACCTCTTGGGGCTATAAACAAAACCTTAGCCTCTGAGCCTGATTCTGCCTCGGCACAGACTCTACTTGCGGCATTAAACGGTGTGTTAGGAGATTATCTGTTTGTGCGTGATAATCCTTTAGCTATTCCTATGCATTTTCGAAGAAATGGCCAAATCCTCACTGATGAACAACTCATAGAGATCATCAATCAAAGTAATGGCACACTGCTGATCATGGCTCATGGTTTGTGTATGAACGACATACAGTGGTGCCGAGAGGGTCATGATCATGGCGCGGAGTTGGCAAAAGAGTCGGGTATGGCAGCCATCTACTTGCATTATAATTCTGGGCGGCATATTTCTGACAACGGCAAACAGTTTGCCGTTTTGTTGGAATCTTTGGTGCAGGTAACAGATAAAAAGTTAGACATCAATATATTAGCCCACAGTATGGGGGGATTGGTATCCCGCAGTGCTTTTCATGTGGCACAAAGTAGTGGCCATAAGTGGCCCGAACGACTCAACAAATTAGTGTTTTTAGGGACTCCACACCATGGAGCTGCTCTTGAAAAAGCCGGTAACTGGATTGATTTAATTTTAGGGGCTCACGCATACACTGTTCCGTTTGCACGCCTGGTGAAAGTGCGCAGCGCTGGGATCACTGATTTACGTTATGGCAATGTGCAGCAATCCGATTGGCATACTACCGAACGCTTTGAGTTTAGCGGTGATCAACGGCAACCTGTGCCCTTGCCTGATTCAGTATGCTGTTTTGCAGTAGCAACGAGTGCTAAGGAAAGTATCCATTACCCCTTAGGTGATGGGCTGGTCAGGATAAAAAGTGCATTGGGCGAGCACCGAAATTCAGTGTTTCATTTACAGTTTCCCGAAACGCATAAATGGGTCGGTACTCACATTAATCATATGCAGCTGTTAAATGATCCTGAGATTTACCAAGTATTGAGAACCTGGTTTGAGATACATTAATTCGTCATTTTTTATATCTGATTCTTATTTTTTAAAAACATGGCATTAAATAGAGATTTTACGAGTGATTGACGTTGCAATCTTAGCGACAGCATTGAGTATGGATGCATTTGCCGTTTCAATCGGCTTGGGTGCGAAGCATACTGATAAAACCCTATCTCTTGCCATTATGGCTGGACTATATTTTGGTTTTTTCCAAGGATTAATGCCGTTGATTGGCTACCTAGGAGGCAAAGAAGTGTTTGGTTGGCTTGAAGCATATGCAGCCTGGATAGCATTTTTTCTGCTTCTTATCATTGGTAGCAAAATGATTTATGAGTCTTTTTCAGGGGGCATTGAAAAAGATATAGTCAAAATAACCCATAAAGTGATGTTCGCTCTCGCTGTAGCAACCAGTATAGATGCTTTAGCTGCAGGTTTTACACTTACCATACTGGATGTAAATCCATTTGTGGCCTGTGCAATAATAGGACTGACCACACTGGTTTTTAGTGGAATGGGCATCTTTGTTGGCGCAAAAAGTGGCACTTGGCTTGAAAGTAAAGCTGAGCTATTCGGTGGCATAGTGTTGGTATTAATAGGTTGCAAATTGCTTTTTGCTTGAGTGATTAAAGGGTAACCTGGCAACATCAAATTATAAGGCTATTAACAAGTTCCTGCATTTTTCAGATCCTATCACCAATTTTATTCTAACTTGTGCCAAATTGCATTAAATCAACGCTGTTCACTTCTGTGCTTTATTGTAATATCTAACGAACTAAAAGACTTATTTTACCGTAGTCTTTCATGGATTTTTCTTTTTTAATTTTTAGGAGCCGCTATGCATCTTTGGCGTTGGGTATGGACATTTTTGTTTTGTTTGATTGTGGTCAGTATATTGGGTTTTGTGAAGTTTAATCAGATAAAAGCGGCCATTGCTTTTGGTGAGTCTTTTCCCGAACCTAGTGAGACTGTGCATAGTATTGTAACCAAACAGAGCCAGTGGCAATCTAGTTTAATTGTTATGGGTGAGGTTGTGGCGACTCGAAGCCTAGATCTGCGTAATGAATTAGCTGGCGTCATAACCAAGGTGGGATTTGTTTCAGGTGGTAAAGTGACCAAAGGTTCGCTGTTATTACAATTAGACGTGGAAAATGAAGAGGCACAATTAGCTGCGTTAACCGCACAAGTGAGTATAGCGCAGTTGGAGGTCAATCGATTTTCAGAGCTGATCAAGAGTAATGCTTCTAGCCGCGAGCAACTTGACAGAGCTAAGGCCCAATTAGCTATCGCTCAAGCCGATGTGCAAGCTTTACAGTCTACTATTACCAAAAAGACATTGCTGGCGCCTTTTGATGCAATGGTTGGGTTACATCAACTTGAAGTCGGAAGTTATTTGTCAGCCAATACTTTCATCACTCGTTTGGTGAGTGATAGTGACGCTGTTTGGGTGGACTTTTCAATACCTCAAGAGCACGCTAATTTAGCCAAGGGAGATGTTGTTCAAGTAAGCTCAGACGCTTTGTTAACTGATGTGTATGACGCTAAGGTTATTGCACTAAGTCAGGAAATAGATGTAACTTCAAGAAACTTGCGTGCAAGAGCTTTGTGGCTTAATCCCCCTAAGCTGATTAAACCGGGTGCGTTAATTGAAGTGAAACTATCAATTGGCAACAACCTTAATATAGTCAGAGTACCCAGTGTAGCGGTGCGTTACGATGCGTTTGGCACCTATGTATTTATCTTGAATAAAGATAAAAATGGGGATTGGCGTGCAACACGTCAAAGTATAGTGGTGCAGGCCAACGTTAACAAAACTGCCATCGTCTCGGATGGCCTGACCCTTGGTCAGAATATTGCCTCAATAGGGTCATCTAAACTCAGAGAAGGCATATTAGTCAATATCGCTCCCTCAGAGGAAGGGAATGCCGTTAATGAATAAGAACCAAGGCGAGTTGCTGATTAGCGAGGAAGATACCCAACCTTCTATTATGGATGTGTTTTGTCGGCGTCCAATTGTGGCCATTGTTTTATCTTTGGTATTAGTGCTGGTGGGTATTCGTGCATCAATCGATTTACCCGTTTTACAATTTCCTAAAATCGCCAGCGCTTCATTACAAATTACCACGCCTTACATCGGTGCATCCGCTGATGTGGTGCAAGGCTTTATTACCGAGCCTATCGAGCGTGCGGCTGCGTCAGTTCCCGGTGTCGATTATATCGACTCGAATACTACCCTGGGTTTAAGTACTGTTAACGTTTGGCTGAAGTTGAATGAAGACAGCACCGATGCATTGGCCGAGCTGTCTGCAAGACTTGATCAAATTCGCTTCGAGTTGCCAGAAGGAGCTGAAGATCCCTCTGTACAAGTTGTCAGAGCCGACAGACCCTTTGCGGTATTTTATCTCAACGTTCAATACGATGAAGAAAATGCGGGGATGTCACGCTTAGAAGTGACCGATTATTTATCTAGGCGTGTTGTGCCAAATCTATCAACCATTATCGGTGTGCAAAGAGTGGGACTTGAAGGCAGTCGTTCACCTGCTATGCGAATATGGCTTGATACTAAAAAAATGGCCGCGTTTAATGTGGCTGCCGATGATGTGGCCAATGCACTGCGTAATAACAACTTGATTGCCACCATAGGTGCAAGCGAGAACAATCAACAACGTATTGCCTTAGTTACCGACAGTTCTTTGACCAATGTAGAGGCATTTAAGCAGCTTATTGTGCGTGAAGTGAATGGTGCACAAATTCGTATTAGCGATATCGCTAAAGTAGAACTGGGCGAAGTAGAAGGGCAAGTGACCGCACGTTTTGATAAAGAAACCACCATTTTTATATCTGTCTGGCCATTGCCTGGTGCAAACGAAATTGATATCGGCGATAGGTTGTATAAAAAGCTCGACAGTATCAATCAAACATTACCCAAGGGCCTGTCTATTACCAGTGGTTTTGATGGCACCTTATACATGCGAAACGCGCTGCAAGAAATTTTTATCACGCTAGCCGAGACCATTCTTTTAGTCGGTATTGTGGTGGTGGTCATGATGGGCTCTTTTCGTACCGCCCTTGTACCACTGATTACTATTCCTATCTCAATTTTGGGCGCCATTGCGGCCATGACACTGATGGGGTTCACACTTAACTTATTAACCGTCTTAGCCATAGTGTTATCGGTGGGGCTGGTGGTAGACGATGCCATAGTGGTGGTGGAAAATGTAGCTCGTTACATGCGCAGTGGCATGAGCAGAATGCAAGCTGCGCTAATTAGTTCGCGGCAATTATTAGCTCCGATCATCAGTATGACCATCACCTTGGCTGCTGTTTATGCACCCATTGGTTTGTTGTCTGGGTTAACAGGCGCCTTGTTCAAAGAGTTTGCTTTTACCCTAGCGATTGCCGTATTAATTTCAGGATTTGTGGCGGTGACCCTGTCGCCCATCATGAGTGCCTATGCTTGCCCTGAAGGAGACAAAGAAGGCAAGTTCACACTAAAAATCAATGCTGGTTTTGCACGTTTACAGCAGTGGTACGGTAAAGTGTTGTTACGCACCATAGATTTTAAAGCGCAAGTATTAACCGGAGCGGTGTTTTTGGCTCTGTTGAGTGTGCCTTTTTATTTATTGTCGCTCAAAGAACTTGCACCCACTGAAGATCAGTCGAGTATTACAGTCATTGTCGAAGCAGCACCCGAGTCATCTTTGCAATATACCACTGAACATATGGACGATGTGGTAGATATGATGAAGCAACTCGATGGTAGTCAGTTTATGTGGCAAATTATCAATCCTGTTGGTGCCTTTGGGGGAATTGAATTTGTACCATTAAAAGACCGCAGCGAAGGGGTACAAGATATATTTTGGAAGGCTTTTGGTGCACTGTCATCGGTGCCCGGTTTAAAAGCATTTCCAGTATTGGACTCAGCTTTACCTACGTCCGGTAATTTCTCTGTTGAAATGGCGGTATTAAGCACTGACACATACCAAGACATGAAAGTTTACGCTGATAAAATGGTGGCCGCGGCTATGGCCAGTGGTAAGTTTTTATTCGCCGAAACAGATTTGAAAATCGATTTACCCCAAGCGCGATTTTTATTAGATCGACAACGCATAGCGGATTTAGGCATGGATCTGGCGAGTGTCAGCCGCCAGTTAGATGTGATGTTATCTGGCAATTTTGTGAATCGATTCAACAAAGATGGTCGTGCTTATCGCGTTATACCGATGGTGGATGAGGACCAACGAGTGAATCCCGACGCTATATTAGACTTGCAAATCCGCACACCCAGCGGCGCCCTGGTCGCTATTCGGTCTATCGCTAAACTTGAAACCGAAGTGGCGCCCAGAGTGTTAGTTAAGTTTCAACAGAAAAATGCCTTTCGTATTTATGGCGAGGTTATCCCAGGCACAACAAAAGAGCAGGGGCTCAGTGCCCTAGAACAAGCCGCGGCTGAACTATTACCCACAGATTACAATATTGACTATGCGGGCGAGTCACGGCAAATTCGCTTAGAAGGCAATTCTCTAGAAGGGGTGCTTCTAGTGGCATTGGTATTTGTTTTTTTAGTTTTGGCTATTCAGTTTAATAGCTTTCGAGACCCCCTTGTGGTGTTGCTGGGCTCAGTGCCTTTGGCACTTGCCGGGGCGATGATGTTCACGTTTCTTGATTTCACCACTATCAATATTTACTCCCAAGTGGGCTTTATCACATTGGTCGGTCTGATAGCTAAAAATGGTATTCTGATCGTGGAGTTTGCCAATCATATGCAGATGCAAGGGTACGCTAAAATTGAAGCCATTCAGCTCGCGGCACAAACACGATTACGTCCTGTATTGATGACAACTGCCGCTACAGTACTAGGACACTTTCCTTTGGTCTTAGTGAGTGGTGCAGGGGCTGAAGCCAGAAATAGCATTGGCATAATTTTGGTTGCTGGTATGTTAGTTGGCACCGTGTTTACGCTTTTAGTATTGCCAAGCGTGTATATGGTTTTAGCGTCAAATCACACTAAAGATAAGCACCTGAAAGTCGCTGCTGCAGAGGTGGCATAAGAGGCATAAGTGGCATAAGTGGCATAATTCACATAAATGGCTAACACTTGATGAAGGTTTTATATCACTCATTCAACTGATGCCTTTTTTGATAATGCGCGGGGTGTAATCAAGGTTAAACTAAACAAATTGCAGTCTCACGCAGACTGTTATTTGGGGCTTGGTATATGGTCAACGTGTTCTTCAACGCTGTTCATATTCATTGAGTATGAGCATTGATAAAAAATGGCGCGAGGGCTTGCTAGGTTATCGATAAAGTTTGATTTCTGACTGCTGTTGGAGTTTGCTTAGACCAACGTTTGAAAGCTCTTCGGAAGTTTGCCGCATCACTGAAACCCAAAAGTGACGCTATTTCATTGATGGTTAGCTGTGTACCGGTTAAATATTCATGAGCAAGTTTATTCCTAACTTGATCGAGTAATTGTTGGAACTTATAACCCTCTTTAGCTAAGCGGCGCTGCAGGGTGCTTTCACTCATATGTAATTGATTGGCCACTCGCATACTCGTTGGAAATTCTGTTCCGGACTGTAAAAGCACTTCTTGTACTCGCTCGCTTATCATCCCTCTATGAGTATCTCTGGATAATAGCCTGTCACACTCTCTTCGAAAAATATCTCGCGCCACAGGATTGGCGGTCACAATAGCCAAATTTAGACTGGTTTCATCAAAGCTCAACACACTTCTAGTGCTGTTAAATTTTACCTTTGAACCAAATAATTGTTGATAAGGAGCTTTGTCGTATGGCACATCATATTGAAATTCCACATGCACTGATGCTCTGCCTTTTGGAATGAGAGTATTTCCGCTTCGCATAATGGCAGCATAAAGCAGTTCAATATAAAACCTTTCTAAGTTATCGGGTAAATGGGGGGCTTTAATGATGACTTCTACGCGGTTTTCCCGAGACAACATTTTGACATCTATACTGGGTAATAATGCTTTGTTATATCGCAGCATCAACTTCAATGCGTCGCCGATCGTGGTACTGGTAATAATCGCATATCCAAAAATGCCCTGGGATGAAATATCCATGCTCGATCCAACCAGTAAGCCAAGTTGACTATCTCTGCTCATTTCAATCGCATTGTTTGAGATGATATCCAGTTGTTGAGCCGTTAGATTCAGCTCTTTTTCAAGATCAACGTCCCTAATGCCTGAATTATATAACAGACACTCTGCCTCTGGTTTTCCTGCTTTGAGCACTTTAATTAACGTTTTTATATAATATGCATGCATGTTGGATAATCAATTCTATGCGTAAGTTGATGGTATTTAACACCATGATTGATGGTATTTAACCCTTTGTTTGTTAATGGGTCAATTATAATCACTATTAAAATTTTTGAAAGCTACCGAATAAACACAGGTAAACAGCATGCCAATATACAAAGCACCTTTAAGAGATATTAAATTTTTAATGAGGGATGTATTAGATTATTTTCCTCATTATGAGTCGTTAGCAAATGGGGCAGATGCAACCCCCGAAATGGTCGACGCTATTTTAGACGGTATCTCAACCCTAAGTGAAGAAGTCTTGGCACCACTCAATTTGTCTGGTGACAAAGAAGGCTGCCATTTTAATGAAGGCGTGGTGACAACTCCCAAGGGGTTTAAAGAGGCGTATAAAGCCTATGTCGATGGTGGTTGGCAAGGTTTATCTTTCCCTGAACAGTTCGGTGGTCAAAACCTACCCACATCAATCAACTTAATTAAATCAGAGCTCATCGGCAGTGCCAACTGGTCTTTTTCGATGTACCCAGGGCTAAGTATGGGGTGTATCAATACCATTTTAGAATATGGTTCAGACCTACAGAAAAAACAATTCATGGCCCCACTAGTGAGTGGACAGTGGACAGGTACTATGTGCCTCACTGAACCCCAATGTGGAACTGATCTGGCGCAAGTAAAAACAAAAGCCGAGTTAAACGCAGAAGATGGAAGTTACCGATTGACGGGCACCAAAATATTTATTTCGGCTGGTGAACATGATTTAACAGATAATATTATCCATATTGTTTTAGCGCGTATTCCTGGCGCGCCCAAAGGGACAAGAGGCATTTCATTATTCATTGTTCCAAAGATAAACATTGATCATGATGGGCAGTTAACCGACAGAAATACCGTACATTGTGGCTCCATAGAGCACAAGATGGGTATTCGTGCTTCATCCACATCGGTGTTAAATTTTGATGGCGCCACGGGGTACTTGATAGGCAAAGAGAATGAAGGTTTACAAGCCATGTTTACGTTTATGAATACGGCTAGAATTGGTACTGCGCTTCAAGGCGTGTGTCATGCTGAAGCCTCATTTCAAGGCTCACTCGCTTATGCCAAAGAGCGCCAATCTATGCGGGCTTTATCAGGTAAAAAACAACCCGAATCCACTGCCGATGCGATTATCTGGCACCCTGACGTGCGTAAAATGTTATTAACTCAACGAGCTATTGCTGAAGGCGGTCGAGCGATGATTTTTCATGCCGCAAAAATTGCTGATAAAATGTTTAATGCGACCGTTGCTGGTGATACTAAGAAACAGCAAGCTTATGATGATGAGTTGGGGTTTTATACGCCTATCCTCAAAGGCTTTATCACTGAATTAGGATTAGAGTCTGCAAACCTAGGTATACAAGTGTTTGGTGGGCACGGTTATATTCATGAACATGGCATGGAACAAATCGCTCGTGACGCTAGAATAGCGACTCTCTACGAGGGCACAACAGGTATACAAAGCCTCGATTTATTAGGCCGTAAAGTGCTGATGTCAAACAAAGGACAATCCATTCGTGACTTTAGCAAAGTGATATTTTCATTCGCTAAACCGCACTTATTCTCACGTGCTCCTGTTGGTAGTATGGCTCGTACGTTATGCAAACGTGCAATAGAGTGGAACATCATGACACTGCGAATTATGCTAGGCGCGGCTAAAGACCGGGAATTGGTTGGGTCGGCGTCAGTGGATTACCTCATGTATTCTGGTTATGTGATGATGGGGTATTTTTGGGCTTTACAAGCTGAAAAATCGGCCGCGTTACTTGAAAATGGTAAAGGTGAAGAATCAAATGATTTTTATACCTCAAAAATTCAAACGGCGGAGTTTTATTTTGACCGTTTACTTCCAAGAGCCTCTGCTCATAAACAATCTGCCGTGTCTTCGACAAAATCATTGATGCAAATGGACAACGAGCATTTTAACTTTTTATAAGGCGTCAATTTAGTATTCTAAAACGCTTACATTTGTAAATCACAGAATAATGACTGGCTACACACCCGCCATGGAATGTATTTCAAGGCGGGTGCTTTCGATACCGCATCAATGACCAGGAAGTTAAAACAGGTAATCTTAAACACAAGCATTCAAAACCTGCGGGGTCAGGTTTTCCAGGTTTTGACACCGATATTCACCAAAATCAAATGACTTTTACTGTTCAACGAACTTGATCCCGCAGGTTTGGTGGCAATTGACACCAACATGCCTTTATGACTGTAAAATGAGTCCGTTATAAATGGTGTGGAATATCCATGTTCTGATGTAGCACTCTAATTATTTGTATATGACTGATTGTATCTATATAAATAACCAAGTGGCTTCTAAAGGGGGCTAATCTTACAGATGGCTGAAAATCACGCCGCATCGCAAATTTTTCAGGGAAATCAGTCAATGTCTGTATGAATACGCCAAGAGAATCTAGATAGTGATCTGCGCTAACCGCGCCCCAATTACTTTCTTCATATAACCATATAACCATATGTCTATGAGATCTTCTTTGGCGATCTTAGATAAATTTACGGTCAAGATTTTTTCCCAGACCGGGCTCGTGCCAATACTTTAATAGAGTCCATATCTAGTGTACCGGCGTCGCCGCTAGAAAGACCCTCGCTTATTGCTGTTTGGAGAGCTTGCTGTTTAAGTTTTAGGTATTCTTTCGCAGATATTAGCACGCCTTGTTCTTTACCATTGCGTGTTATGGCAATAGGTGTAGATTGTGCATTCATTAACAAATCCCCAAAATTATTTTTTGCTTGTGTTGCAGTTATGCTTTTCATAATACCTTCTGTATTTACATGATCCGCTTTAAATATTAGCTAAAATAGCTAAAATAGCTAAAATAGCTAAAATAGACAATAATTTGTTTATCAATTAACGGCAGTTTACTGCTAGTTTAAGCCAAGTAATGGGTGGCTCGGCTGCGTCTGTTTATGGTACAAAGTGTTGATTCAATAGAAAGCCCTGACTGTTGGCACATGCAGCTTTGTTGGCACTGTTGGCCTTGAAAGGCAAGTGAAAGGCAAGTGAAAGGCAATTGAAAGGTGGAGCTTGTCCCACCAAATTGCTTCCTGATATCGTTAAACGTTAGATTGGATGTGTGAGTCGCTTCAGGTCATGTCACTATTGAACCTTTATACAACATAGCCACGTTACAGCGTGCGTATTTCTGCCCGTAATCTTGCATGATCGTTTTGTCATGCTCAAAGCCATTCTTTTCGTATAGATGGATAGCCGCTTCACATTTTGAGTTAGTCAATAAAAATAGCTTTTTGATACCCAGTGACTTAGCTTCATTGAGTACGTGCTGTAGTAAAATTTCGCCAACTTTAAGCCCTCTTGTAGATTTTAATACTCCCATTTTAGTCAGCTCAAAGTGGTTGTCGCCCTTATTCAAAAACGCACATGTACCCACAATACCGAGCGCAGGGTGTTTGGCAAACCAAATTTTACCGCCTTGATTGATAATATGGCTCTGTGGATCTTCGAGTACTTGTTTATCGACAGTTTCTAGCACAAACATATCGTCAATCCATTGTTTGTTAATGATTTCAAAATGGTGGGCGAGGGCAGATTCAAACGGCTTAATGACGACTTGGGCTTGCATATTGTTCTCTATCATTCAATTACATAATCCAATATATAAGTCGTTATGTGAAATGCAAGCAAACGCTATGCGGTGATGGTTCTTTTGCATTAAAACGTGGCTCGGATGCCACTTAACCATCCTGGCATCATCTTTAAACATTGGCTTGCTGGTAGTTTACTCAACCTAGACGAGATTGACAGGCGCTGGCATTGATAAGTGAGAACATTGACACCTTAAAAATCACGGCCCCTTTCATGTTTTATCCATCACATACCTAAATATCTACAAACGATTATTTATTATATTGGGCGCTTGAAGGGTAACTAAATAACACTTTTAGTTTTGCTTTAAGGCCTTTTGCATTAAGTGTGGTTTTAGCCAAATAAGCCCATTGGTGAAAGGTAATGGTGAATGGGTTATGAGTATTTAGCTGACCAATAATGCCGTACTTGCAGGGTTTTGATGCGTCTTCCTCAGCAAAAGTACCAAATAATTTATCCCAAATAATAAGCACCCCTGCAAAGTTTTTATCTAGATAACCTTTATTAATCGCATGGTGCACTCGGTGGTGCGAAGGTGTATTAAATATCTTTTCAAACCAGCCTAATTTATTCACTGTTTGAGTATGCACAAAAAATTGATAGGCCAAATTAAGTGCCACGACCGTAAAGACAGTGATGGGGTCAAAACCCAGTAATATCATAGGCATCCAAAACACCCACATACCCGCAATGGGATACATTAAGCTTTGTCTAAATGCAGTGCTAAAGTTCATTTTAGTCGAGCTATGATGCACCACATGCGCAGCCCATAACCAGTGAATATGGTGCGACGCTTTATGAAACCAATAATATAAAAAATCTTGCAATATAAAGGCAACCAAAATACTGATGGCTGAAAGCTCTATATCAAATAATCGATACCCATACAGCCAATAAAAAAACGGCATTAATAAAAGTAGAGCAATCGCCTCTGAGCCTTGGTGCATAAGTGCGAGTGCAGTATTGGCCAAGCTATCCTTTATATCGTAATAGCGCCTATGTTTAATAAATTCATAACTGATAAACAGCATAAATACGGGGCTTAGGGCGAGTAAAATGATTTCAATGGTCATAGGGCACCATCTTTAAAGTGAGAGGCTAATTTTTTGAGTGCTTGGGTGGTATCTTTTTTAATGAAAAACCCAAGTACAATACTGGGTATCCACCATGGCGCTTCACAGCTTATGTTGTAGGTGATGTCAGTTGTCGGCACTGCACTACTATTGCTGGTATTAAAATATATATCGCCACGGTGATGGGCCACAGGTTTATTGCCCATTATTTGATAACTAATATGACAGTCATCTGCGCTAATGATCTGCTCTTGAAATTGACTGCCTAGCATACTAACTTGCCTAATCGAGCCTTTGCCACCGCTTATATCACCTGCATTTTGGGTTTTTAAGAGTAAAAACCTAGCATTAAAAAACCGATGTAAATGTTCATGTTCAAGCAAGGTGTCTCTGACCTGTGAGGGCATTGCGGCAACACTTTGTTTTAAGCTTATCGATATCATATTGACAACAGACACTATTTTTCAATCAAACTAGCATAAAAAGATATGCCATAACAGTTTTGCTACTTCGCTAACATTTTTTAGCTTTAGGCGACATGAGCATATTTGCCCATGCTTTGTCTCAATATTGAAAACCCATACTTGCTAATGGGTTTCATTACCCAATTGAAAATAATGTCCAATATGGCTACATTGCGTTCATCAGAAACTACTCAGCGCTACTTTTTATAGCTGACAGCCAATACCGAACTGTAAAACCGCAACCTTGATGGTGGAATGTTAATGGACAATCGTTCACCCAAACGGGTTGGTTTTCATTTCAACATATCTGTTTGAAATACCCGCCAGCGAGTTTGGGTAAGTTGATTGCTTCAGTTATCTAGTTATTTAGTTACTTATTATTTACTTGTGACTGCCGTCACACATAGGCTGAGATGCTGTCGATTTGCAGCCACAAAAAAACACTTTCTTGGAGTCGGTTGCCGTGTACTTCACGGGTGTAAAACCTGTACCGCCATGTGAGCCATCACAAAAAGGTTGTTTGCCACTTTTACCACAAGAGCACCAAAAGTAATTTTTACCCGATTCTACTTCTACTGCATATGGTGTATCAGATGCTCGAATTGCCTCACTCATCATTCATTCCTCATCATTGTTGGATAGTGTTACGCCACGCATATTGGCATATAAGTTGTACTTTTTTAATCATATTGTTAGTCAAACTGATATAACGTTAATCTTACTGCTGCTTTGCATAGTTTGCATAGTCTGCATAGTTTGCATAGTTAGCATGATTGTTTGGTAACAGCGGCCTTGTCTCGCCCACTTTCATGGTCCACAGCTCGTTGTTGGATAAACCCTTATCCGCTGCTGATTGTTTAAAACGTATCCCAGCAGAAAACATGGGTTCGTCTGACAAACTGCTGACTGTTCCCCAATGAGAAGCAATCAAGGTCTTTGCTCGCACATCTATTCCAATGGAAACCGCTTCTTCGGGAGTGGTATGTGACATCCACATCAACTCCCTAGGTTCATAAGCCCCTATGGGTAAAATAGCATAATCAAACGAGCCATATTTATCACCAAGATTTTTAAATATGCTGCCTGAGTACCCTGTATCGCCAATAAAAAGAATACGTTGTTGGGCACTATTAATTACCCAAGAAGCCCATAAGGTTTCATTATGATCCGCTATACTGCGAGCAGAATCATGTACTGCCGGCTCTGCAGTCATTTCTATGCCTTCAACAGATACCGACTGTCCCCAATCTAACTCAGTGACCTTACTATACCCTCGCTCGATAAAAAAAGGTTTAAGCCCTAAAGGCACCACTATATGAATATCATCTTTGTTTTTTAAATTACTAACCGTTTCATCATCCAAATGGTCATAATGGTTATGTGAAACAATCACAATATCTATTGAAGGCAATGAATTGATAGGGAGCGGCGACGCAACAAGTCTTGTTGGCCCTGCCCATGAAACTGGACTGGCGTATTTTGAAAGAAAAGGATCAGTCAAAATCGTTTTGTTAGCCACTCTTATGAGAAAACTAGCGTGCCCCAACCAGGTTATACTGTCGCTTTCAATTGAGACTAGAAGCTCAATCGACTCCCGCTCAGACAATGTATGTCCATCAGGAATATCAGGCACAAATACCGAACCCCAAACCCTTCGTAAATAGAAAAGCAAACCTTTAGGCGCCGCCGTTTCCACAAACGGATAGTTTTGATATCCAACACTAGTATGATGTTTTGGGATATGACTGGATGAAATTGGCTCTGAACTTTCAAAGGGTGTTGAGGTACACGCAAACAAGATAGCCAATGCTAAAATTGAACAAATAAACACATTAGCGTATTTCATTATCGCTCTCTAAAAATTGCATCATATTAATATCTGAAAACGTCATGTGTTTAAATTTCCGGCTGTTATTATTTCATCATACGAAATTTATCGTACACATTATAAATGCGAATTTTACATGTAAATGATATTTTTATTAGGGGTGCTCTTCGGGTTGCAGATAAAGGATAAAAAACTAGGCACATAATAAACTGTTTTTGTCAGACAGTGGATAGACTTACTATGCCTTTTACACCGATTAATTACATTTTTTGACCGTTATCTGTTCTCAGTTTCATTTGCACATTGCGAGCGCGCTATCCAAGTGGTACAAATTCATCATTGTTAATAATTCAATTAAATTCAATTAAATGATCCACGTGCCTAAACAAATACTGACCACTGAACAAGCCATGCGTTACAACCGGCAAATAGTCTTGCCTAACTTCGACTTAGACAAACAAGAAGTGCTACTTAACGCCAAAGTGCTCATTGTTGGGGTAGGGGGCTTAGGTTGTGCTGCTGCACAGTATTTAGTTGCCGCGGGGGTTGGTGAGATGACATTAATCGACGATGATCACGTTGAAAAAACCAACCTCCAACGTCAAGTGTTACATGGTGAAGCTGATGTAGGCGTCAATAAATGTGTGTCGGCTAAAGCATCATTAGCACAACTCAACAGTGATATTAACATCCATGTTATTCAAAACCGTCTTGAATTAAGTGACTATGTTGAGCTTATTCAGCCCCTGGATATGGTACTAGATTGCACGGATAACTTGGCTAGCAGGAACACTCTTAATCAGGCTTGTTATCAGGCAGGTACGCCTTTGGTGTCAGGCGCAGCTATTCGTATGGAAGGCCAGCTGATGAGTATAGTGCCGCAACAACACTCTGCCTGTTATGCTTGTATTAGCGCTTACTTTGGCGAGCAAAATTTAAGTTGTGTAGAGTCGGGTGTGATGTCACCTGTGGTAGGTGTTATTGGGGCGATGCAAGCATTAGAGGCAATTAAAGTGTTGTGTGACTACGGACAAAGTCACGTTAATAAATTGATGCTGTTCGATGGCATGACCTCTACTTGGCAGACCTTTAAAGTGCCTAAAAAAGTCAACTGCACCGTGTGTGGTTAATAAGCACGTTTCCTTTCACCTTTAGGACGTGACCAATCCATATTATGGTTAAAAGTAATAGAAACTCGACCTAAGTAAAATACAAATGTAACAAACGATAGCCTTGTTCTTTAGCCTAGATTTCAGCTGCTTTTATGCTTTGCTCTGCATTTGTTAACGCTATAAATCCAATATCTTCCATAACGCCGTAAGCCGCAGGTAAAACCAGCAGCACTAACATGGTTGACGTCAACATACCGAACACGATACTGGTCACCAATGGGATCAATACTTGTGCTTGTAAGCTGGTTTCTAATAGTAGTGGTGCCATACCCGCAATAGTGGTTACTGAGGTCAGGAAAATGGCACGAAAGCGGTCATGCACCGCCTGACTGGCTGCATCATGTAACACCATGCCTTCCTTAACGCGGTATTTAACAAATTCAACCAGCAAAATGGAATCATTCACCACCACACCTGCCAGTGATACAAAACCAATCATGCTTGGCATAGTGAAATCGAGTCCCATAATATAGTGACCCAATATAGCGCCAATCAATGCCAGTGGAATATTTAGCATCACCACTAATGGCTCTCGGTAATTTTTAAACTGCCAACTCAATAATAAAAACACCCCAGTAAGCGCTAGAAAAAACCCCATAAATATTGAATTGTTGGTTTGGGTACTGCTTTGTATTTCACCTTTTATATAGATTTTTAGGTTGGGGTAGCGTTTCTGAAGCGCAGGGAATAAACGCTTTTGGGTATCATTTAATACTTCTGCTGTGTTGGCCTTAGTAGAGTCAATATTACCCAAAATATTCACCACACGTTGATGGTTAACATGACCAATACGCGCGTAATCCCGGTCTTGCGTTATGGTGGCGACACTTACCAAAGGTATGCTTTGTCCGGTTTTCGAAAAGATAATCATGTCGTCAAAATCAGCAAGGGCATATTCAAGACGGCTGTCTAATTTAACGTTAATTTCATAGGCTTCTCGACCTTGGTAAATATCGTTCACTTTTGCTCCTTGATAGGCTGAGCGTAACTGTGCCGAAACCATTTTCGCATCCACTCCCGCTGCAAGTGCACCCGGTAATAAGGTCACTTTGTATTGCGGTTTACCCGGACGTAAATCATCAAGAATATTGGACACACCCGGGTAACCGATTAACCAGTTTTGAATTTCATAAGAGGCTTTGGATAACTCACTAAGATCATCACCACTTAACTGAATTTCAATAGCACGTCCACTGGGCCCAAATGAAGGCTCTTTAAATTGTAGGCTGATGATGCCTGGCACTGCCCCCGTATTTTTACGCCACGCCCAGGTATAATCTAGCAGTGATGTATGCCGTAATTCAGTGTCTAACATATCGAGACTGACGGTGGCTAAGTGGGCACCGGATCCACTGGCGTCTTTATTCTCGCTATAAGCAACTTGGATATTTTTAATTAATGGGGCTGACTCATTTTCCTGAAATTGCTGCTGTGTTTTACGTGCGGCTGCGATGAGTTTTTCAACCAAGGCTTCAGTCTTCGCCAGAGGTGTTCCTTGTGGATAGAGAACACGGGCTTCAAGCCTATTACCCTCCAGATCAGGGAACGCTTTGAATTTGATCGTGCCTGTTGCCAACATTCCGATAGAAAGTATAAACAACGCAAAAGCAATGCCTACCGTCATGTAGCGATAGGTAATGGCTGTTCGGGCAAACGCTGTAAAGTTGTCACGCAGTGTTAAGAAATTAGCATCGAAAATAGTGCGCCAATGTGGTGTCTTTTTTCCATGCGAATGCTTTAAAGAATGGGTTAAGTGATGGGGCAAAATAAGAAAGGCTTCGAGTAAACTAATGGTCAAAACAGCCAGTAATACCACAGGCAGCACCCCCATTACTTGGCCCATATCGCCTGTCATAAATAACAAACTGCCAAATAATAAGGCGGAGGTTAGAAACGACGAAAATACACCGCGGGCGACTTTTTGTGTACCCGAAATTGCGGCTTCCATGGGCGTTTTACCATGGTTATATTCATCAGAGATACTTTCAGACAGGACAATGGCATCATCCATCAAAATACCGATGGCCATTAACAGGGCAACCATTGAGATCATATTGATGCTGATACCTAGTATGCTCATCACGGCTAACCCACCTAAAAAAGAAACGGGTAAGCCTAGTGCAATCCAAAAGGTATAGCGGTAATTAAAGAATAAAAAAAGCGCCAACGTTGCCAGCAGCAGACCTTGCCATGCATTTTTTAATATTAACTGCAGGCGATCTTTAACAATACTTGCCGCATCTTGAGTCAGTGTGAGCTTGGTACCATCGGGTAAACGTGCATTTTCTTGAACAACAAATTCTTTTACCGCATCAAAAATAGTGATGGTGTCATCGCGGGTGTTTTTATTGACTTTTAGCAATGCAGCTTGCTTACCATCAAGCTCTACCCGTTCTTCTACATTTTCAAATTGATCGACAATGGTGGCAATATCACCTAAGCGTATTTCCCCTCCTTTGTCAGTGTTAATAATGACCAACGACGTCAGCTCAGCTACTGTTTTACGTGCATTGTCAAAGCGAATTTGATACGCCGTATCTTTGGACTCGAGGACTCCTACAGGCAGATCCAATGCCTGTGATTGAATCAAATCAGCAATATCTTGAATGCTTAAATTGTACTTAAGCATCGCCTCAGGTGTGACTAAAACAGTCAATTGATGGGTAGAAAAACCCGAAATGGACACAATGGGGACTTGCGGTAAAGCCAGTAAGTGATCGCGGTAATACTCTGCTAGCATTTTGAGTTCCGGCGAGGAGAGGTTTTTTGCGGTTATCGCTACCGTGACAACAGGTTCAGTGCGACCTAATTCCATGATCACCGGGTCTTCGGTGTTTTGTGGAAACGTTATGATGCCGTCCACCGCAGATTTGATGTCATCAATAAACTGGCGTATGTCTCCATCTTCCTGCATCTCCATGGTGAGCATGCCCATGTTATCCCGTGCTTCACAGCGCTGCTCTTTGGTGAAACCAATGCCATCTGTGGCATCTTCCAAAGGGTGACAAATTCCTTCTTCCACATCAGATGGGGAAGCACCAGGATAGGCAACAGTCACCTGCACCTGATTAAGGTCTATCTTGGGGAAGGTTTCTTTATTTAAGCTAGGCAGGACGACTAAACCCACGGCGATGATCGCCCACATTAAGATGTTGGCGGCTGTGGGATGACAGACAAAATAGCGGATCACTATTTTGAGCCCAAAGCGAGTGCGGCTATTTCTTTTTGGAGTGCATCAGATTCAATCAGCTCAAGTTTAATGCCTTCAATAACGGGTACAATATCACTGGTGATAATTTTATCACCCTCTTTGAGGCCCTGTTTAATCACCACTAACTGGCCTTGTGAATAACTAACTTGAACAGGGCGTATGGATAGCGTGTTTTGCTTACTGACCACATAAACACGACTCTCATGCAGGGCTTTGCGTGGGATCACTAACAAATCTCTAGGTTGAGCTAGAAATTCTACCGAAGCATACATGCCTTTGAGCAAGGGGGGACGCACACCAGGGATGACACCTTCATAAGGCTTATTAACGGCAACAACCATACCTAACGTGTCGCGCGTAGGGTCGACGGACTCACTTATCCTCAGTAACACGCCATCCCATACAGTTTTTATATCCCCCCCCACAATACGCACTTTTGCCTCTAAGTCCCACTGTGCGACCGCTTTTTGCAAATTGGCACTACCCTGAAAGTTGACTAACTGCGTGCTATCGTTATCGTTCATTGTCGTCGCGAGAGGGCGCACATGTTTGATGGGTAATTGTGCATTAATTTCTACCGCCTCCATTCCCAAGGCTTCAAATAGCAGCGCACCTGCAGCCACAAATTCTCCTACATCTACTGAAACAGATCCTATTCGAGCATCAAAAGGGAGTACGATTTCGGTCCGTATCAGGGAATCTTCACTTTGGTCAACCTGACTCTTTGATTGTTTGATTTGGGCGTGTATTGACGCTTTGCGGCTTGCGTAAGTATCTACTTTACCTTGTAGGTCTTGCACAGTAGAACTCAGTTGCAGGACTTTTTGTTCTTCAATAGCCAGCTGGTTTTTAGCCAGTGTTCGCGCCTTTACAAGCACCTTGACTCTTTCAAGCTCTGCTAATTCTAAATTTAAATTTTGTTGTGCAATTTGCAATGAACGTTTCGCACTTTTTTCTTCTGCTTCTATTTGCTGCAACGAAGACTGGCTGCTTGCCAAGCCTGCTTTACTCGAATCCAGTGAAATCTCAAAGGTGGTGGTTTCTATCTTTAGAACCGTTGTACCTTTAGATAAACTCCCCCCTGATTTTAGCTCAGGGTGTATATAGCTAATTTTGCCGTTTACTTCAGATTTAGCCTTTAGCATCGTTGCTGGCTCAACATTGCCATAAGCCACAGCACGCGTGCGAAAGGGAATGTATTTAACGGTTAACACTTCAACTGTTTTTACCGGAAACTCAACATTTTGATGCTCAATGGCTTGCTTGGACTTGAACTGTATAAACACAAAAACTAATGCAGCAGCAATAATAAGGGGTAAAAATATAAAGTTTTTCAGTCTATTTTTCAGTCTGTTTTTCATCATTGACATGTTTTACTAAGATTAATTCGGTGATCGCTCGCGACATAACATAACTTTTTATCTGACCTGCCACTGGCGTCTTGTATAAAAGTCTGTGTGTGGTTCATCAATCATCACCTTTTGGTAGTAGGATTAAAGCTTGGTTACACATTAATCGATATAAACAAAAGGCAGCTTATTCAAATCTGACCTACGAGTATTGATGGGTATCAATTAGTTCTAATTTTCAATCAGTATCAAGATGTTTGTTGATAATGTTTACGAGGCATTAGAAATAAGTGCGCTAGCACAGCTATGGAAACAGTTTTATTATTGTTGGGGTGATGTAGGGTAGTTTGCACGCAGTCTTAAAAAATTATATTAATATTTCAACTTAATCTGAAAGGTCTCTTCGTAGTCATAACGGCCGGTGATTATCTGATAAATCAGCGTTTCTGACCACGCAGATTAGAAATAGTGGATATATCACACCAGCCCCGTTAGGCTTTTTGATTAAGCATGGCGCTAAAAGCTAGTAGGCTTGCATAAGACCTGTTTCTGCCAACATCTGCACACTTTTTAAGCGCGCTTGCATATCATGTATGGGCATAGACACGATGACTTCGTCTACGTTAGTGGCTTCAATAAATTGGCTGAGTTTATCGGTGACCGTCTGCTTTGAGCCCACCATGGCGTAGCGTAAGATATTCGATAACATGGCTTGGTCTGCTGCAGTACAGATGGTTGATATATCATCTACTGGTCTGGCAAAAGCTCGGTTCGCTCCTTTACGCATGTTCATAAATTGTTGTTGTACTGACGTAAATAGATATTGGGCTTCTTCGTCACTATCGGCAACCACTGCCATCAGCCCTGCCATCATATGAGGCTGTTGGGATTGCTCTGACGCTTGAAAGCTCGACCGATAAAGACTGATTGCGTCGAACAGTTGATCCGGCGCAAAGTGAGAAGCAAAAGAGTAGGGTAGACCAAAGTGTCCTGCTAATTTAGCACTGTATAAACTTGATCCTAACAACCAAATGGGAATGTGTGTATTCGCCCCAGGAACAGCAATAATATTTTGCCCTGATTGCGGTGCGGCTAGATAATGTTGGAGTTCACGAATATCTTCAGGGTAATTTTCTGCATCAGCATTGAGATTGCGTCGTAATGCTCTAGCGGTTGCCATATCTGTTCCGGGTGCACGCCCTAAACCTAAGTCCACTCTGCCTGGAAACAAGGTTGCCAATGTACCAAATTGTTCTGCAATCACTAAAGGAGAATGGTTGGGTAACATCACCCCGCCTGAGCCTATTCTAATTTTAGATGTAGCGGCGGCAATATGTCCCAACACCACGGCTGTCGCAGAGCTAGCCACGCCAAACATGCCATGATGCTCTGCTAACCAAACACGGTTGTAACCAGATTGTTCTGCCTGTATCGCCAGTTTACGGGAGTTTTCAAGTGCGTCGGCAATACTTGAACCTTCAGCAATAGGGGCAAGATCAAGCAGTGAAAATGGTAATGGCATAGATAACCTGATGGATATAATATAATTGAATTAACATTATCATAAGTGCATCAGGCGAGCTGTTATTTTCATATTTTTTGATGAACACTTAATTTTTTTCTGGAGACAGAATAGTGCTTTTTGCTCAATTATATCAAATCAATAAAGGATTGGTTTGTTACATTGTGTCTCGCTGATTTTCTGGCTTGGCTATGATGAATGCGTCCAGTTGATTACAGTTTTGGTAGGCATTCATGATTTTGGGGAATAACGTTATATCAACCTCGAATCGCAGCGCGTTGTAGACCTGAGGGATCAAATAAACATCTGCGAGGGTGGGCTGTTCGCCAAAACAATATTGTGTTTTATCTAACAGGGTTTCCAATGCTTCAAACCCTATGACTATCCAGTGTCGATACCAAGCTAATTTTTGCTCACTGTCTACTGTTAGAATTTCGGTTAGATAATTGAGTACCCGTAAATTGCACACAGGGTGGATGTCACAAGCAATCATATCCACAAAGCTTTGCATTTTTGCTGCCTCAAAGGGATCAGTCAGTATTAATGTAGAGTTAGGATATAAAGCATCTAAGTAACTCAAAATAGCACCTGATTGAGCTAAAAATTGCCCTGTATCGGTTTCTAAACATGGCACTAACCCTTGTGGTTGTTTCGTTAAGTAGTCAGTGCTTTTATGTTCTTTTTTTAGCAGATTGACTGGCTCGATACTATGCTCAATCTGCTTTAGATTTAAGGCTATTCTGACTCGGTAAGCTGCAGATGAGCGATAGTAACTATATAGTTTCATGTTTAAGGCCTATACCTTTGCTGGCAAAACAGTCGCAACCACTTCCCCAAAACCAATTCTGACCGCGCCTTCTTTACTGCAAGATGCGCGCATTATGATACTGTCACCATCTTCTAAGAAGGAGCGTTTTTCGCCATTGGGTAGGTCAATAGGGGTTTTGCCACCTTTACTCAATTCAAGTAACGACCCGGCTTCTTCATATGTTGGCCCAGATTGCGTGCCTGAACCCAATAGATCGCCCGAACGCATCGCACAACCATTGCTCGCATGGTGAGTTATTAGTTGTGCAGGGGTCCAATATGAATATTTAAAATTAGACTTTGATAGTTGCGCCATCTGTTGCTTGTTCTCAAACATCGCTTGGGTCTGTATAAAACAACTTAAGTCGATATCTAGACCGCCATTTTGAGTATTCTGCTCACTGCTTAAGTGTGGCAATGGCTGAGGATCTGTTTTTGGGCGCGTGAAATTGCTGCGATAGGGCGCTAATGCTTCCATGGTGACTATCCACGGTGAAATAGTCGAGGCAAAATTTTTCGCTAAAAATGGCCCTAATGGCTGGTATTCCCACGCTTGAATATCTCGCGCCGACCAGTCATTAAAAATACACACGCCAAACAGATGTTTCTCGGCGTTTTCGATGTTTATTAGTTCACCCATCTGGGTGCTTTTACCTACGAACAAGCCCATTTCTAATTCGTAATCTAAACGTTTACAGGGGCCAAAACTAGGCTCTGTGGCATCAGGTGCCTTGGTTTGCCCTACTGGACGGTGAAACGTTTGGCCAGAGATGCCAATGGTAGAAGAACGGCCATGATAACCAATCGGTATCCATTTATAGTTAGGTAATAATGGGTTATCTGGGCGGAACAATTTACCAATTGCGGTGGCATGATATATGGAAGTATAAAAATCAGTGTAATCGCCAATCTGGCAAGGCATACCAAACTCTATCTCATCTTGAGCAATCAAGGTTGGCGTTAATGTATTTTGTAATGGGGAGTCGGTGCGTAGTGCCTTAGATAATGCCAGTCTTAGTGCAGAGTTGGCTTCAACACCTAAGTTCATTAAAGCATTTAAAGTCGTTTGGCTGGCGGCTTCTAATGCTGTTTGAGCACTGCCACTGAAGAGGTTCATTTTTGCTACAGCGGCTAAATCAAGTACTTGATTGCCAATGGCCACGCCGCCTCTTAGAGCTTCTTCTTGCCCCTTTCGCTTAAATATAGCAAAAGGTAAGTTCTGAATAGGAAAATCACTATCACTATTGGCAGAACTAACCCAACTGGTAAGGTCGATATCATGTGTTTCGTTGATCATTAGCATATTTTTTTCTCTCAATTATTTATTCACATTAAGCTCGTAGCTAGAAACTCGCAGCTGCTCTTAAGCTTTCCCATCAAAATGTTTTTTTAGATTTCCCCAACAACCGAGGTAGTTTTTTTGTCTCGTTGCTGTGTGTAACGCAAATTCTGTCGGTGCAATCACATAACGCGACTCAAACATAAACGCTAAGGTACTAGCGTATTTCTGTGGCGTAAGCTGGTTATTGGATGCTTTTTCAAATACCTCAGCTTCGGGTCCATGGGGTGTCATGCAGTTATGTAAACTCATACCACCGGGTTCAAAACCTGTTTCTTTTGCGTCATATACGCCATGGATCAACCCCATAAATTCACTCATCACATTACGATGATACCAAGGTGGCCTGAAGGTATTTTCAGCCACCATCCAACGGGGAGGGAAAATGACAAAGTCCATATTGGCGGTACCTGCGGTATCTGATGGAGAAGTGAGTACCGTAAATATGGAGGGATCAGGATGATCAAAACTCACTGTATTGATCACATTAAAACAGGATAAATCGTACTTATAGGGAGCACTATTGCCCACCCATGCCACTACATCTAGTGGGCTGTGACCTAACTGAGCTTGATACAACTCACCCATAAACTTAGTGACTAAACAACTGGCTTGTTCTGTGTCTTCAAACCATGCCACCGGATACTCAAAGTCACGTTGGTTAGCAAGTCCGTTAGCACCTACTGGGCCTCTTTCTGGCAAGGTAAAAGGCGCACCGTAATTTTCACAAACGTAACCACGGATGGGCTCATCAATAGGGTCTATTTGAAATTTTATGCCTCGGGGGATCACCATTATTTCGCCAGGTTTTACTTTGAGCAATCCTAACTCTGTGCGAGCTATTAATTCACCTTGCTGTGGCACCACCATTAACTCGCCATCTGCATTGCAAAAATAACGATTTTCCATGCCCTTATTGGCTGAATAAAGATGAATGGCGATGCCAATATGGGTATTCGCATCACCATTGGCAGCGATAGTGGTGAGCCCATCAATAAAGTCTGTGGGGGTTTCGCAAATAGGTTGTGCGTCCCAGCGCATCACATTGGGTGGACATGGTGGGCCAGACAAAGGGGCGGTGCGTAGCAAACCTTTATCAATAGGAGAATAATCCCCCATACTGATTGATGGCCGAATACGATACATCCATGTGCGGCGATTTTCATGTCTAGGGGCAGTAAAGGCGGTGGTACTAAATTGTTCTGCATACAAACCGTACGCACACTTTTGTGGATTAAACTGACCAATCGGTAACGCGCCTTGCAACGCTTCAGATTCATGTTCATTGTTAAACCCATGGGAATAACAAATATTATTTGGCTCAATCATCGATTTATCCCGAAGCATCTTTTTAATATACTCTCATATGAAACTATATGACTGTTATTATCAACCTTTATTCAGTTTGGCTGTATTGTATTTTATTCTTTACGCAGAACAAGTGGCTAAGAAAACATGAAACATGAAGACATAGATAATGACTGTATAGAAAAGGCACAAATTGATTCAGTGCAACTGAATCAATTTGTGCCTTACAGAATGGTGCATCTGGCATCGAATATAAGCTTGGCATTATCAAAAATTTATAAACAAACATTTGATATCACCATCCCAGAGTGGCGTGTGTTGGCTCAGTTAGCCGAACAACAAAAATTGTATTCCAAAGACATTGGTGAAATCACCTCTATGGATAAGTCCAAAGTATCGAGGGCTGTGAAGGCTTTAGAAAGTAAAGACTATTTGATAAAACAAACAGACAAAAAGGATAACCGCGCGGTTTACCTATCTTTAAGTGTTAAAGGCCAGAGCCTGTATCAAAAAATCGCACCTAAAGCGCTACAATGGGAAAAGCAATTTATGAGTGTATTGGAAGCCAGTGAACACAGAAATTTAATGAAGGTTTTGGATAAGTTAGACAAACAAGTTTTGTTGATGGGTGATGATTAAATCGGGGTATAAATATATCAGAGCTTGACCTCAGTTGTTTTAATGTTCAAATGACTTGACACCTAAACCTCACAAGAATGAAGGCCAGCTAAGTGTGTGACGCATTCACTATGGAGATATGGCAACGACAACCAAAGGAAGGATTGATTGTGCATTCAGCCCAAGGTGTGCAATATGCCAGTAACACTTATCGCCGCCTTATAAATACACATGACTTTGTCGGCGGTATGAGTAAAAAAAGGTGCTGTTGGGACAATTCTCTAGCAGAAAGTTTCTTAAGGAGTCTAAAACAAAAGCGGGTAAATTATCGCAATTACTCTACCCGATTTAGCGCCCAACAAGATATATTGAATTACATGGCCATGTGGTACAAAAACCATAGACTTAATTCATACTTGGATTACCCAAGTCCTAGTGACCTTGAACAACAAAATAATCAATTACAAAAATTAGCTTAACTGGGGTGGTCGTATTAGGTTGTCTAGCCATTATTATAGGAATAAGCGTGAATCATTCCATACCCGAAGTAAAACAATAACCCTAACTAGCGATAATGCATGCTTAATGTTGTCTATATCATTCACACTATGCAAATTGTTTAATATCCGAATTGCCTGGTCGAATTTTTGATCCACATTACTATGCTCCATTATTAATGCCGATTCTAAATTATTCGCAAAATAGAGACCATAATTAACATTCAGAGCTTCCTGATAGGCAATGTCAAAGTAATTATTTAACCCAGTATTAAGTTCTAAGAGTTTATCAATCTGTACTAAATATAATAAATCCCAAGTTTGATATGTGGCTTTAAAACTTGGGTAGTTAGAGTGGTTTTTGTCAATTATATACGGAATTTTACCGTTAAACATGGGAAGCCTTTGGTAAAGCTCCTGCATTTTTATTGCTACTATGTATTTAAATTCAAAATCGTTTTTTTGCTGATAATTCAGGCAATTTAAATAACCGATTACAGATGTAGCCCAATGATTATATACCCCTTCGCTGGAATGGACATAATTCTCACAAATAAAGGTTAATTCAGCTCCTATATTGGTATATTCATCAGCCTCTATGAGAGCTTGAACGATTTTTCCTTGATTAAAACCTGAGTAACTAGCATGTGATTCATTCATAAACCTTCGGCTGTATTGCAAGTTACTATCCAAAAGGCTCAATAAATGGTCTGTTAGTCCTTGAATTTCGTGATCGTATGCAGTTTCATAAGAAAATTGTTTGTATTTACTTAGTTGTCTCAGCAATTCAGAATTATTATGAAGGTATGCAAGTTTGAAAAAAGCTTTATAGTCTTTGGCCTGCCAATAGATCCAGTCAGCCCGGCCTTCAATGCTTTGTTTGGGATGGGTTAATTTACAATTAGAGAAATCAAGAATTTTTGACCAACAGAGCGACTTATCCTTTAGACCAACAAAATAGTAATCTAGAACTTTTGTAGCGCCAAATCTTACGGTGTTGTTAGGATATGCTGTGACGTTATTCACATTGTCCTTTAATAAATCTATAGCAAAGGAGTGAAAAGGGCTTTCAATATCACTAACCCAAAAATAATTAACATTATATTCTGATGTTTTAAAGTAATTCATTACAAGTGACATTTTTTCACTAAGTTGTTCATTTGTTATTTCTGCCGACTTAACATTAAATGTTAATATTAAAGATAAACATAGACCGACAGGCATTGAATAATGCATATGAAAGAAACGTGCATAGAGTGAACTGATGAGCATGAAAATCCTTTTTAATTACTTAGTTCTTCTTAGAATCATAGACATTCTTTATTTAATTTTAACGCTTGTCTTAAGTATGCTTATTGACTAGGGTCAAGACAGTGGTTATTTTTTTGAACGAATAACAATAATTTGTCTGGAGTTCACGACTGTGAACTTATACTTCCTTTTGCGGAGTTGTAGCATGTTCATTAACATTTATGCGCATCATTTTTCCAGTATCAACGATCCTCGTCCAACAGCAAGAGTCAGCTATTTCTTATTCAATGCACTGTTTTTAATAGTGTATGCTGTCATCGAGGGGCAGCCGGAGCTGGTAGAAAATTGAAAGTTTTGGTACGGCTAGACTGAAATGGCTAAACTATTTTCGATGAGAAAAAATATGAGTCGACCATTAAGATTAGAGTTTGCCGGTGCTCTCTATCATATTACTTCATGGGGTAATGGCAATAACCGAATCTATTTTCAGAATAATGATTTTGAAAATAAAGTGGGTCAGGTACTAAGGTACATACACGATATAAACAGGTAAGTCATTTTAAAATAATTTGGAATATTCACGGTATTTGGTGATTAGTTCCATCGCCAGAAATCGCCAAGAATCGTCAAACATCTCCAAACATCTCCAAACATCTCCAAAGACCATTACCATTAATAAAGTTCTTATTTTGAAGAGTTCCTTACAGCTGTCACGTCTAAAATGCATAAAGTTAGACGAGCGTCATTAACGAGTTGTGTGAGCAGTTTGTTAAATGGAGCTAAAGTCAGTGTAACCGTCATGGGACGTGGGATTTCATCTTCTGTATATGAAAAATATCGCATTAAACATGCTGACCGTTTGTTGTCTAATAAAATATTGTGAATGAACAATTACCTATCTATCGAGCAATCTATACGCAATAAGCGAATACTTCATCACGTCCTATTATTCTAATTGACTGGTCGGATTTAGATACGCATAAAGGCTGCTTTTTACTAAGGGCTTCAGTCGCTTTTAATGGTCGAGGAGTGGCTATTTATCAAGAAGTCTATGGTATGAGCACAAAAGAAAAACGGTAAACACATAGGCGTTCTTGGCAAAATTAAAGACGATTATCGATGAAGATACTAAACCGATAATTGTTACAGATGCCGGTTATAAAACCACTCGGTTTAGAGAATTCATCGCATTGAGGTATGTTAATTAGAAAGGGGACTGTGAGCATACCTCTGAGTTATATAAGCGAGCTACCATTTAACCGATAGGGTTCACTAGCCATATTTGCCGCAGCCAACCTTTAGCATGCACCTTGGTGCTATTTAAAGGTAAAAGCAATGGGCGATATAGTTTAACGCAGCATAACATTACCCGACAATCTAAGTTTTCAAAGGTCATGCAAGAGGCGCTACAGCCCCTTAGTTAATTGCCACTTCACTTCTTCGAACCAAGAGTTTAGGTAAAAAGATAGTCGCTATTTATCGACTGCGTATGCAAATTGAAGAAGAGTTTAGGGATATCAAAAGTAGTATATTGGGACTAGGTTTTGAACATCATAAAAGCCGATACGTACACAGTATTGCAGTACTCATCCTCATCGCCAAGCTTGCCATTATTTTGGCTAACATTATAGGCTTGGCCATGTTCATGGTTGGTTTGCACCGTCGTTATCAAGCGAACACGGTTAAGACAAGACGAGTATTATCGTTTCACTATTTAGGCTTGCGAGGAATCGTAGACAAGCGTTTCCAATTGCTCTGCGAGCAATTGGAAACTGCGGTGTTTAAACTCAGAACTATGATTGTTGGCAATTTTAATGATTGAATATTCGTGGGGATCCCTCAGGGTCAGAGTCAAATAAAACTCGTAACATGTTGATTTTAATTGATAATAAATAATAAATAAACTCATCATGTTTATCTCTGCGAGACAGGTTCGTTGAAAAATGAATGTTAGACCTGCAAGGTTAAAATAGATGCTTTTGTTTGGTGGCTTCGCCACTGCTTTTGGTTTTGAATATCGGGGTCAGAACAACATTAAATTATCTTATTCCGCCATCCGAACTTTCTACCCGGTGGAGGATTACGACAAAGTTGACGTTGAAAATATCGCTCAAAAATTCCTTGCAATGTTCGTGACCTACGGGGGCAGTATCTTTTGATCAGCAATGGATGTGCCTAAGGTTTTCCTGTCGATTTGTTGATGCTCGCTATAATCTTAACTGCAGCACCGCTACTGCTGACGAAACTATTGAGTGCATGACCAAAAACGACCATCATTCTTGGCCATTTTTTAAGAAGTATAATTCAGTAAAACCCATTTTTACAAATTCGGCATCTCTAAAATTTCTTACGGTCGCTTTGCCTTTACTGATGGTGGCAACTCGCTGCTCAGTTTGTAAAAAGTGGGTAAGGTCTAGTCCTTCAGCATCGGCCACTGCCTCATGCATATTGCGATAGCGGCTGTAAGAAAAACTCATTTCCTTTGCCACACCATTAAACTTATAACGTACTTTATGTGTCATTTTATACTCACATGAGTTCATCAATTGCGAAAACTATTTGACCGCCATTATAAGCTCAAATAGCGGTGCTTATTCAATAAGCTTAACAAAAAGTATTATCGCGGTGAGCCCCATTAACTAAGCAACGCCCTTATATACCCAAGTGACCTCAAAAAGCACAGTTCAGCGGGAATTCAAATCGTCAAATACAAGGTATTTGTGTTGAGACATAGTTCCACGCCATTATAGCCCTGAATTAACAAGCCACCCATGATATAAACTCAACAGCCAATGATAATTTTAAACAACTGATTTTGTTATTAGAAATCTTTAATCGTACAGTACTTAGAGTCGAGGGCAAGAGCATCGGCGTTGCTGACTAAAGGGGTTGCTTCGCAATTGATTATCATGGATGTCCTGTTAATTTCTATCCTATTTCTATTAATTCATCCTTTCCTATTTACTGAGTGAAATTAACTTTTTAGTGGACATAGGCCGTTTTTTTTATTTCTTGTGGTGAGATTACATCAGATAACATTATGTCGATACTTGCCTCGGTAATAGCATTGGAGCAATGTTCAAAAAATGCGACTTTAGTGGCATAATCTAAGGCACATTCGATGGCACATTTCATTTTATTTTTGAACCGTTGTAATAAGCTTTTGGCTGCATCGACTTGATTAATGGATACATAAGCATGGGCCAACATAATTGCTAATGAAGTTAAATTTGTGGTGAGTTGCGGTGATTCTAAGCGGTTGTCAAAAATGATCTCTGCTGTTTCAAATGCACAGCCTAAGAGCGGTATCGCTTTGTTTGGTTGGTTTCTGTGTAGTAAATGTTCAGCTAGTTTAGTCATATTCTGAACGCTAATAAAAGCTTCTTTTGGGTTGGCATCTATCCAAAATCTGTGATTAGGACAAATGTATCTGTATTCTGACATGGCAAACTCCTGTTATGGATGCGCTGCTTAAGACTGTTTTTTATACTGAGTAAGTTTTAGGGTTGCGAATTTTGCAGTGGATAATTATTTTGCTTATCTCCGATGTAGTAAGCGTGTAATTTATTAATTTCTTGGGTTTTTTGTTTGTATTGCTGTTGGTCTAATATTTCGTATAACAGTGGTAACAAACGTTTTATATAGCGATAACATTTTTTACGCCAAAAACTAGCGATACAGTGATCGCATATTGTGTCAATCAGAGTGTTGATTACCCGCATATGTGCTTGTCGCACAGCAGCAAGATGTGTGAGTTGTTTGGCCCGTTCCAACCCTAAGTGTACATAACAAGCTATGATGTCATCGTTGTGGGTATTGCAATCGCAATCGCCATAACGCACAGACATTTCGACAGCGGTAAAAGTAAAACAATATTTGAAAGACATAAAGCCCACCAATCTAAATAATAATGGTTATCATTTAGATTGGTGGGCTTTAGATATGATGTCAATATAATTAAATGGTCTCAGGGTCTGAAGGATACCCCACAAAATAAACAGGTAGTAATTTTAAGATGATTTGGAACATCCACGTTACTTAGTGATCAGATCAATCTCCAAACATCATTAAAAATCAATACCATGAATGAAGTTGTTATTTTGAAAACGTTCTTTACGGCTGTTTCGCCTAAAATGCATCATCGGCGTTACTTACTCCGTGTGAGGCTATTGCTACTCTATTACTCATTCATTATAGTTTTATAGTTACGCAGGCGTAAATTTTATCTAGTAGAATTAGAAGTGTCTTAAGCGGGGAGTATTTATAATTGCTGTATTAGTCAATACATGGTGTTCTACAGAATATTGATAACATGTTAAAATCATTCTCGATGAGGCAAACGAATTCCAAAGCGATGGATTTGATGACGATGCAGTGTTTTAAGGAGCATAATGGCTAAGAAATTTTACGCAGTCCTCAAGGGCCATAAGGTTGGTATTTTCACTACATGGGCAGCTTGTCAGTTATCGACCAAGGGTTATTCTGGAGCTGCATTTAAATCGTTCACGACTCAGAAAGAGGCTGACGAATACCTTGGGAATGCGGTTACGTCACCGGGCACCTCACCCAAGAATTCTATCCAAGCGACCTCAGCTGTCAATAGTCCTGAAGGATTAACAGTGGTGCTGGCCTATCAGTTCCCCATACAGATATACACAGACGGTGCTTGCGATCCCAACCCGGGTGCGACGGGCTCTGGCCTTGTAATTTACGAGTATGGAAAGTTAACGACTTTAAAGTACGGTTACCACGTCCCTAACGGCACAAATAACACGGCCGAATTAGTTGCATTAAGAGAGGCCATTAAGTTAGCCCACGATTACATCGAAAAAGGTCAGCCAGTAGAAATTTTAAGCGACTCGGATTATTCCCTTAAAGCTGTCTTTGTTTGGTCAAGGGGGTGGGAGAAAAAGAATTGGACCAAGGGTGGCAGCGCTCCGATACAAAATCTTGAGTTGATCAAAGAGTGTTACGCCTTAAGTCGTTCTCTGATCGGAAAGGTACAGATGACACACGTCAAGGCTCATTCAGGGACAGAGGGAAACGAACTCGCAGACCGCTTATCAGTTCAAGCTCAATTGCAACAGGTAACAGGTTGGCAGGACTTCACAGATGAAACGTCTCCCGAGAAAATACTCGCCCTGAGTCGAGGCTAGAGTGATGAGTAAGACTGCCTAATAATAGATAGTCGCTATGGAGTATCAAAAGGTTAGCAATCACGACTTATGGCAAGGTTTGGTATCCAATAAAATATCTTTGTTTCTCAACTTTTGGACAACCTGTGGCTATCTAGCCTGTTTATCTGGAATAAGCATCAACAGCTCTGGTGGCCTTTAAGGCGAATTACATGGATGTTATGTATTAGATTCACTTCTAATGAATTTGTCATGGTGGTTTTGTGTGGGGCTATCCGCGGGGTGGCCACTCCTAGACAGTCGTTCGGTAACGAGTAATAATAACAGTGGCTTAGCGAAATAAGGTCAAATAAACATTGCCGACAGCGCAGAAAAGCCGCTTTTAACAGCGAATATTGCTAATAAAAAGTAGAGGCCGCCTCAGACAACTCTGTTTGGATAAAGGCTAGTTCATAACCAAATCTGACGATTGTCAGCCATAGATTCAAGAATGAAAATTGTGGCTTCATCAGCCGGTAGCGGTTTACTAAACAAATATCCTTGTATAACGTCACAATCCATCTCTTTAAGAATGCTGAGCTGTTCATTTGTTTCTACACACTCTGCCACTACGGACATTTCCAAACCTTTTCCCAGCATAATGATCGACTGCACTATAGCTTTGTCAGCTCCGCTTCGTCCCAGTTCTTTTATAAAAACCCCGTCTATCTTAAGCTTCTTAACGGGTATATATTGCAAATAAGCTAGACAAGAGTAGCCCGTTCCAAAATCATCAAGGGCAACACTGACACCTATATCTACCAAGGAATTTAATACCGATACTGCGTTTTCCCTGGCGTCCAAAAAGGTATTCTCAGTTAGTTCGACTTCCAAATATTCAGGGGCAAGTCCTGTTGCAATAATAATTGCCAGAATTTTTTCCATAGATTCTGGATGCAAAATAAAAGATGCGGGCAAGTTTACCGCTATGCTTAAGGGTTTAAAGCCCGCTTGTTGCCAGCTTACATTTTGCTCACAAGCCTGCCTTAGCACCCATAGACTCAAGTCATACATGAGCCCTATTTCTTCTACTACAGGTAAGAATTCTTCTGGCGATATAAATTCACCTCCACTTTTCCACCTTATCAATGCCTCAAATCCCACAAGGGTTTTAGTATTCCCTGACAATTGTGGCTGATACACCAAAAAAAATTCATTTTCTTCAAATGCTTTACGCACCTTCAATTCTAGTGTTAGACGCTTTACAGACCCATCAAGCATGCTGGTGTTGAAGTACTTAAACTTGCCTAGGCCTTCTGCTTTCGCCTTGTACATACTAATGTCCGCATGTTTTAATAAACTCATCGCATCTCGACCATCATTTGGATAACAGGCAATACCTATGCTGGTTGAAACATGCAACGAATGGTTACTTATGATGTTTGGGAAACTCAACGCATTAGTAATTTTTTCAATAACAAATTGTACATTTTCAAGTTTATTAATATTGTCAAGGAGCAAAACAAATTCATCTCCTCCCCAACGACAGACCGTGTCAGATAGTCGAACCGTCGAGAGTATCTTAGCGGTTACTTGCACCAGCAACTGATCGCCTACACTATGGCCAAGGCTGTCATTGATAATTTTAAATCTGTCGAGATCAAGAAATAACACAGCAATGCCTTTTTTATTTCTATCAGCATTCTTTATAGCCTGAGATAGCCGTTCCATAAATAGATGCCGGTTGGGTAACTTGGTTAATTCATCATAGTTAGCGCGTTCATAAAGTTGTGATTCATTAATTTGTATAGTATCAAGCATGGCATTGACACCTAAAATGAGAGTACCTACTTCATCAGTTGACTTGTTACCAAGTCGTTTGTGGTAACGTTTATATTTTGCGACATAGACAACCAAATTGATTAAATCTTTGATCGGAGCGGACATTTTTTGCTGTAATTTCCAGTTAAATATACAAGCCAACAAAAAGCTACATAAAAGTAAAATAGTAGCTATTAATACATAGCGCTTTTTCTGATCAGCTAAAGTATTTGTATTTGCAGATATCAGAATAAAGCCCAGATATTCATTATTTCTGATGACCTGTTGTAAGTTATAAAAATTATTTCCTTTAAAAAAAGATGTATTCTTAAAATTTTCAGGGATCAAATCAATAACTTCGCCAGTGCTTATGTACTCTGCAAATAATTGGTTATTCTTATCATAAATTTGTGCGTATCGAATACTGGGATTCTGTTCAAGGCTAAACAATATATCTTTGGCTGACTGCTGATCATCAAATAATAATGCTGAGGCACTGCTATCGGCCAATAAATTGACTTTGCTAGCCATTGAAGCCATCAAATTATTCTTGTAATCATTAATAAAATTTGAATATAACAAAGCTGTCATAATCGATAATGTGATAATGTTAATTGCAACAGCACCGATAAGCTGTTTACCGAAGAAACCTATTTTAGTTTTTTTTTTCTCAGTCATTTTCTGATTTTAGCCAGTTTCAATAATTCAGAGCTAAAATTTACTTCAAGTGAATTTATGTAATGCAAATCAATTTCAAACCGCAGTTTTTCATCATCCTTGTAAAATACGATAGCCGCACCAGGAAAGTAAGTTTCTCTTGAATTGACTACAATAACGATGTTTTGAAGGTCGATAGCATCAACATTTTTAATTGAGGTTACATACATTAAGTCACATCCACTTGTTGTATCCCATTTTAACGATTTCACTTCATACTCCCTATTATTGAATATAGGGTTGACAGCCATTTCACTCAAAAATGCAATAAACTCAGCTGATTCTTCAACACATATCTTGATTGAAGTTAATGATTTTTTTTCACCTTCAGTTGGCCATTTAATAAATTTGGTAAAGTTCAACAAGTAAGCAGCTTTTAACTTATTCTCTTTGCTTATTGTGGCTGAGGCATTGCCCACAACACAAAATAAACAAAATAAACCAACCAGATAACCTCGTGTATTTCTATCAAATAGTCGGCAAGCTAATTTTGCAAAATTGTATAATTGCACTAGAAAACTTTTGAAAGAGAAATACTGTTTCGCCATTGCTCTTTGGGTTGTGGACCATTGAGATTTTGATAAATAGGCTTACCTATTTCTACATTTAGTTGATATTTTTCTGCAAATTTCCAAGAAAGTCCCAAACCAGCATCAATCTTTTTACCACCAAAAAGTTTTGGATTCGTTATACTAGCAGGATATGGAATAGGTGCATCAACCAATAATGAATCATCCTGCCCATGAATAGTATTACTATATATAAGACCTAATTCAGCATAAATTTGAAGCGTCGGAGATAGCTCATTTTGATAGCGTCCCTTTAGGCTGAAATTATTTCCTAACCGATAGTTTCTGCTATTGTAGCCGGTGCGTATATTGGCTGAAAAACTCACATTAAAATCATGTAAATCACTATTTTTATAACTTAATTCAATGGGGAAGTCATAGGTCCCTGAGCCTAGCTGCATCGTGTAAGGAAGCTCCTGATCACCCGGTGCTCGCGGTGTATCTCCCACTTCGTCGACAGAACCAATTGGTAAGCTTACCCCAAATGAAAAGCGCCAGACGCCTGTCCCAGAGTTGGACCAATTATAACTAGTTGAAACGGCTATATCTCCCACTCCTTCAGTTTCAATAACAAAAAAATTATAATTACTAACGATGCTAATGTGGTCGGTTTTTTGTTTGAGGTAGGGGATAGAAATTTGCCCTTTCCAACTTGAATTGAACTGATATCCCAAAGAAATGATATGTGCTTTTTGATAGATCGTTGTAGGTACAACAGGAAAGTTTTTAGTCGTGCGGTCTTCTTCTCCTGGTCCATTCCAAAGTACATCATCAAAAGTGAGTGCTTTGTCACCATCAAGATAACCTTCAAATTTCACAGATTTCAACTGATATCCTAATAACCAGGGAGAAATTAGAGAACGATCTGTATGATTTTCATAAATACTCTGCTCAAACAACTCTTGAAAATTCATTTGAGCAAATTCTGAAGGGGTGCTTTGTGCGAGACATTTAGAGCAAAAAACTACTATCACTACTAATAAATATTTCAACATAATCTAATACCTTCGGTAAAGATAAAGTGTTAGTGAATTCAATATATTATTTCATTAAAACTAATTTCATAATCCAACAAAATGAATTTTTATGAAAGTAATTTTTTTATATTTCTTTTTGTTTAAATTTATATGCAATAGCCAAGTCAAATCAAATTTGAATACTGCGTAACAATAACGCTCGCTAAACAGCGTTGCCAATATGCCAGAAACAATAATTTCAAAAGAGCCCCGTTGATGTTCTGGGTACAAAAACTTAAGTTTTTTTTGGAGGATAAAAATAGAAGCCTTTGAGCAATACGCTTGTGTGAGGGTTATAGCGAGCATCGACAAATCGCTGACTTTCACTTCCAAAAGGATATATAAGAGAGGTAAATATAGAGAATTTGAGGCATTGAATATATCATTTTATAAAAATTGATGTTTTATCTTACTCATCCTCATCGTTCGACCTTAGCTTATCACTATTTACCGATATTCCTTTGGTTATTCTTTGGTAAATTACTATAGCTTTGCCGGTGCCGGTGCTCCAGTTGGAAAGTTAAATACTTTGTCAGACTTTATTTTAAACAAGGAACATCAATGTCGAATATTTTTTCTGAAAATCAGCCTGCAGTTACTGGCGATGGAAAGTCCAAAGACACCGCATTTCATTTTAAGTGTGCAAAAACTAGTCAAGATGCAATGAAGTTATGCTATCGATACCTAGACAAAATTGGTTATAAAGTTGACCTTAGAGATAAACAAAATGGAGGGGTTGAAGACGGGTATGCCTTTGATATTTGGAAAACAGATGTCGGTACTATTTGGTTTAAAATTCCTTTTTTTCAAGGGTTCTAGGAGACTCCTTAATACCTATAAACTAACACTGTTCAGGTTTGTATGAAATACGCTTGACATTTTAACAGGCATCACCTGTTTACAAATTTTCATTTATTTAGAATGCGCCCCAAGGGAATTTTGCACTACTTTAGCATTCAGTGAATAAAGCTATCATCATTTTTGGACTTCTCTCAGGTTCGCAGTGTAACTAAAAATGTGGACTCGCAACTTCATAGATAAATATTGTCATTCTTAGACAATATTTATAATGTCTATATAAATAACAGCTTTGTGGTGTATAGGTGACTGGATTGTGCTCTGATAGGGGATTAACAGAGCAATTATGTTAAGTTAAAGCGCCGTGATTTACATGAACACTGACACTGATGATTTTGTCATTGCCTCGCTTATAGATATCGTTTATTAATAATTTTGACTTTACTTGAGTAATAACGAGTTCAAAGTCGAAAATTGAAAGTAAGGCATTTATTATTTCACCACTATCACCATCCCCCAAAAATAGACCTTCTAAATTCAGCTTGATGATAAACCTGTTCCAATTTTTGATAGGTCTTTTTTTATTGAGCTTTTTATTTTTTGTGGCGCAATATCTGCTACTCCAAGTTCAGATAAATGTGCCACCTGCCTTGCTTGGTATAGCGGTATTGTTTTGTGGCCTGTTATGGATTAAAGGTGTCCCAAAGGTAATTTCTAATGCAGCCAACCCATTGCTAGCGCATATGTCTCTATTTTTTATTCCTGCCATTGTTGCCATTGTGAACTTTATTGACTTGATCGCGGCGTTTCCTTTGGCTTTGTTCTTTTCTATCGTGGTGTCGACATTAGTGAGTTTGGCTATAACCGCTTGGATTAGCCAAAAATTAATGCATAGGTTGGATAATACAGATGTAAACCGTGATAAACCGCCAAGAGAAGGCGGTTAATATGCTTACCTTCCTAAACGATATCAATTGGTTGGCGACGTTTTTGTGGCTGATGGTCACAGTAATAATTTATATTGGCGCATTGCACCTTTATAAAATAACCAAGCCATTATGGTTTATACAGCCCGCTTTACATCCGCTTATAGTGAGTACACTGCTTATTATATTGTTGCAATCATGGACCCATACAACTGTTTCTGAATATCAAAATTACACCAATTTATTGTCTGCTTTATTGGGTCCTGCTACTGTTGCTTTAGCGGTACCTTTATTTAAACAACTCAATATTTTGATGAAAATGAACTGGCGCGTATTAGTGCCTTTATCGGTTGCTGGGATCGTATCACCGGCCTTATCATGGACATGCCTATATTTACTTGATACGCCCCTTAACTTACAAATGACTATGTTAGTAAAATCTATTACCACACCATTGGCAATGGATGCGGCAAGTGCAATAGGTGGCATTCCCTCATTGGCCGCTGTTTTTGTTATTAGCACGGGTATTGTGGGCGCTATTTGTGGTCCGGCTTTGTTCGTGTTAATTGGGGTGCACAATCAAGCCGCTCAAGGCACCGCCTTAGGTGCTGTCTCGCATGCAGTAGGTACCACCCGAGCTATTTCAATTGGCGAGCAGTGTACCGCCTTCGCTACTTTGGCGCTTTGCATGAACGGTATTGCCACTACTTTGATACTGCCAATGTTGTTTGGGTAAATTCTATGTTAACGGTGGCTTTTGATAATCGGCTATTGCCGTATTATTTGACCAGATAAGCCAAATGGCTGATTCAGTCAATACTTTTTCTAGAATATAAAATGGTAGACCACTGACAGTCTTTCGTTACCTATTGTTTAGAGTAGGGGCAAGTGTTGTGAAGGTCTTCCCTTCCTCCCTCCCTTCTTCCCTACATGTCATATCTATTTTTGATAAGTGATTTTCCCGCCTACTATGGTCATTAGGTTTTCTGAGGTCAAAATATCTGCTTCTGGGACAGTAAGCCAATCACGGTCAAGTATTGTGAAATCGGCATATTTCCCTACTTCTACAGAGCCACGAATACTTTCTTGAAATGCCCCATAAGCAGGCCATATGGTAAACATTTTTAGGGCCGTTTCGCGTTTTACCGCAAGCTCGGGATGCCAGCCTGCGCCAGATGTTCCATCAAGCCTTTTGCGTGTTACTGCCGCATAAAATTCAATCCGTGGATCTCCTTGTTCTACTGGCGCATCAGAGCCACCTAGAATTATCAAACCGCGGTCAATCAATTGTTGCCATGGGTAAGCGTGAGCAAGGCGGTCGGGACCCAGTCTATCGGGTGCGAAGTTAAGATCACCAATTCCGTGACTTGGTTGCATAGACAGCAGAATACCTAGGCTAACTAAACGTGCTTGGTCTTGTGGCGGAATAATTTGAGCGTGTTCAAGTCTCCAGCGAGGTTCAGCTATCGCCCATTCTGATTTTGGCACAGCATTAAATGCCTCTTCGTACCAATCCAAAAGTGTGCGAACTGCTCGGTCTCCAATTACGTGGGTTTCGACTTGAATACCTTGACGCAGTGCAGCACGTAAGATTGGATCAAGTGCTTCTTTGGTGGTGCGGTTCATAAACCCGTTATGATCTGCATCCGCATAATTTTCAAGCAGTGCTGCACCTCGGGAGCCCAGCGTGCCATCGATATACACTTTAATTCCGCGCAAATCGAACATATTATCGGCCGTTGTTTCGCGGCCTCGCTCCAGCATTGTCGCCGCTTCTTTCACATTTGCCGCCGCATAAATACGGGTAGACATATTACCTTCCGCATGAATTTCCTTGATAATTTCAACGTTAACATAAGGCATTCCCGCATCTTGAGTATTGGTCCAACCCACCTTGGCGTTTTCATACATGCCTTGCACTAGGCTATCTTTTTTATATTCCCTTGTTTTTGGCGGGATGAGACCCCGGAAAATATTCATGGCAGTGGCAAGAATATAACCGTTTGGAGTACCGTCTGCGTCACGCTCAAATTTTCCACCCAGTGGATCAGGATAGTCTTTGGTTATGCCGGCAAGCGCCAGAGCTTTTGAGTTAACAAGGGCAGAAACACCGTCGGCACGGGGCATAAACAAGGGTTTGTCAGCAGTAAATGAATCAACATCATGTCGCGTGAGGAATCTTTTTTCGTCGGTCCATTCCCGTTCAATCCAACCACGACCCTGAACCCATTCATTCGCAGGTACGCTTACTGAGAAGGTTTTAATGGCATCAACGGTTGCTTTAAGTGTCTCTATACCAAACAGGCTTAATGTTTTTGGGCGTTGTCCAACCCCTTCCACGTGCTGGTGGCTATCGGTGAAACCTGCATAGACATATTTTCCTGTCATATCCATTACTTGTGCATCTCCGCACATATATTTGGAGGCATCGGCATTTGATCCCACAAATATAATTTTATCTCCAAGCACTGCTGTTGCTTCAGCGGTCCACTGTGCATCATTTGCTGTATAAATTTTTGTATTGTGCAGTACCATATCTGCGACAAGACATTCCTTCGTCATTTCTGCAGTGGATACGTCATTTTCAGCACATGACATCAACAACAAGCTTAGGCCAACGGTACCGGTTATTTTTAGTTTATTTTTGAGGTTCATCTTTTCCACCTACAGAAGCCTTTTTAAAGAACAATAATCAGATATTGCTACATATATGTTGATGTCTTATGGTGATTAGATTAATAGGATATAAAAATCATGCAAGCAGAAATACATCTAAATTAACAGATTAAATTAGCTGGGCAGCCATGTTGATCTACTGCCTAATAAAGCCCACAGATATAATATCTAAAACCAAGCTTTCTTAATCATAACTGGGAACCTAAGAAAAAGGTAAGCTTGCTGATATCACCGCAGTATCCAGCAACCCATGAAAAGATATCTCTAGTTTACGGAATATGAATTTTATTATGAAGGCAGGCATGGTCATGAAATCGATTCATTAATGGCGTTTTCCTTGATTATTCGTAGCAATATCCATATTAATAACTACTGGCTAACCATGGTAACTGTATCAAAAGACGCACTTTTTAATTACTTAAAATATTAATTTTTTGGAGGCTTATTGTCTAAATCACGTACATCTTTTGAGATGACCAGTTACGGTATTTATAAAAACTGGGATGAAAAAGGTAAAAGCCTTCCAAAAATAAAAACATTGACTACGCAGATCCCAGCACAATTGGAGGTTGAATTTGGTTTTATTCTTAACGCTAAAAAAGCCAAAGGAAAACGCTTAGATTGGAGCATCTTTCATCCCGACGTACCCGATGAAAATGGACATGCAATGCCACCCTTTGAGGGAGTGGTATATATAAGAAATAATGATTGGGAATTTTATCTAGGTGACACAGTATGGGCACCTATTCATAATAAATTCGGAGATTGGCGAATGGTGATAGAGTGTGATGGCAAAGTTATTGCGCAGAAAACCTTCAGTTTATTAGTAGAAAACGGAGACGGTGAGATCCAGTTCTGAAAAAAAGAGGTTATTAGATTTGTACTATGGCACAGCTTGTGGCAAAACGGCGATTGATGATTGTCCGTGACATAAATTTTAAAGAAAATGGTCGACAAAACTTTACTTAATATAGTGACGGAACTACAAGATAAGCACAAACGCCTAGTACAGCTAACGTAATAAGGGCAGGCATTAAAGATAAAAGCGCTTAACATTCCAAATAAAATAAGCTGCAATTTAGGCGTATTGACAGGGCACAAGCAAAGCAGCTTATGCAATGACTCGATTTAGTTGTGGATGATTTAACCGCTCTTGCTTAATTTTAGAAATAATGAGGAATCATAATCATGTTAAATTTTAGTTTTCAAAATACGACTCAAATTCGTTTTGGTGAAGGTCAAATCGCCTCCTTAAGCAAACAGATCCCCAGTGATGCAAAAATATTAGTGACCTATGGCGGTGGCTCAATAAAAAGTAACGGCGTTTATGATCAAGTTGTCGCAGCGTTAGCCAAACATACCTGGTTTGAATTTTCAGGTATCGAGCCCAATCCATCTTACGATACGTTAATGAAGGCACAAGATATTATTAAAGAAAATAATATCGATTTTATTTTAGCCGTTGGCGGTGGTTCGGTGGTGGATGGTTCTAAATTTATCGCAGCAGTGGCGCTTTACGAAGGTGAAGAGCCTTGGGATATCGTGAGCAAACAAGTACGTATCAAAAAAGCGTTACCCCTTGCTTGTGTACTGACTTTGCCAGCAACCGGTTCTGAGTCAAATACTGGCGCGGTAGTGACCCGCAATGGTAATAAGCTACCCTTCGCAAGCCCTCTGGTTCGTCCTATTTTTGCGATACTTGACCCTGCGGTAACACTTTCATTGTCAGACCGCCAAATCGGTAACGGTGCGGTGGATGCGTTTGTGCATACTATGGAACAATACCTTAATTATAGTGTGAACGCTAAGGTGCAAGACCGTTTTGCTGAAGGGTTATTACTGACTTTAATTGAAGAAGGGCCAAAAGCATTGGCCCCTGAAACGTCTAAAGACTTAGAAGTACGTGGCAACATTATGTGGGCAGCAACGATGGCGCTTAATGGTTTAATTGGAGCCGGTGTACCGCAAGATTGGACAACTCACATGATAGGTCATGAACTAACAGGTACTCATGGCATCGACCATGCTCGTACTTTATCCATAGTATTACCTGCAGTGATGAAAATACGTAAAGAAGCAAAGCGTGAAAAATTATTACAGTACGCTGAACGTATCTGGAATGTGACACAAGGCGACGAAGATGCACGTATTGATCGGGCTATTGAATTAACCGAGCAGTTTTTTGAAAAGATGCAAGTGCCCACTCGTTTATCCCATGTTGATTTAGGTGCCGCGGATATTGATTTATTAATCGAAAAATTAACGCAACACGGTATGGTTAAGCTGGGTGAACATAGCGCAGTTACACCTGATGTCAGCCGAGAAATATTAGTCACTGCACTTTAATTTGATTCGGGGATAGGACAACGAGTATGACAAATACAAATCAACATCATTCGACGCTTCAAAGTGTGCGGGTTAATCGCCAGTGGACTTTAGCTTCACGCCCAATAGGGGCTCCGACTTTAGGCAACTTTCGTTTTGTAGAAAATACCAAGCCAAGCCCGCAATCTGGTGAGATTTTATTACGTACGGTTTTCTTATCCCTTGATCCTTATATGCGTGGGCGCATGAATGATGTTAAGTCCTATGCGGAGCCACTTGCTATTGGTGCTGTCATGCTTGGCGGTACCGTTTGCCGCGTGGAAGCATCGAATCATCCTGACTACAGTAAAGGGGAGTGGGTTGTTTCATCTTCGGGATGGCAAGATTATGCTATTTCCGATGGTGTCGACTTATTAAAACTAGGCAAGAGACCCTCTCACCCTTCTTATGCGTTGGGCGTAATGGGAATGCCAGGTTTAACCGCTTATATGGGATTACTGGATATTGGTCAGCCAAAAACTGGCGAAACCGTTGTTGTTGCTGCGGCAACGGGGGCGGTAGGCAGCTTAGTGGGGCAAATTGCTAAGTTAAAAGGCTGTAAAGTGGTTGGCATTGCCGGTACCGAAGAAAAGTGCCATTCAGCCGTTGCAGATTTGGGTTTTGATCTTTGCCTGAACCATCAATCAGCAGACTTAGCACAGCAATTAGCAAAGGCCTGTGATGGGGGGATTGATGTTTACTTTGAAAATGTTGGCGGTCACGTTTTTGATGCAGTATTACCACTATTAAATACTTGCGCACGTGTTCCGGTATGTGGATTGATTTCTCAATACAATACGACCGATTTACCTCCAGGGCCAGACCGTTTGTTTATGTTGATGGGCAACCTACTCGTCAAGCGAATTAGGATGCAGGGTTTTATTGTGTTTGATGATTATGGTCATCGATATAATGAGTTCAAAGAAGAGATGTCACAGTGGTTAGAAGAGGCAAAAATCACTTATCGTGAAGACCTAGTCGAGGGTTTAGAAAATACGGTTGAATCTTTCATTGGTTTATTGGAAGGCAAAAACTTTGGCAAGCTTGTAATGCGTGTCGGTCCTGATGATTTGTAATTGATAACAACCTTTAAAGAAAAATATTATGATAACAGTACACCATTTAAATAAATCTCGTTCCAAACGCGTATTGTGGTTATTAGAAGAGCTTGAGATGCCGTATCAACGTATTGATTATCAGCGCAATGCAAAAACGAATCTAGCCCCTGAAAGTTTGAAAGCAATTCACCCTCTGAATAAAGCCCCCATTATTGTGGACGGTGATATTACCTTGTGTGAGTCTAGTTCAATAATGGAATACATTTTAGATCAAGACATTGAAAAACGTCTACGCCCTGAAAAGGGCACCAAAGAATATTATCAATATTTAGAATGGTCGCATTTTGCTGAAGGATCCTTGGCATTACCGGTGATGTTTACGTTATTTATGGGCATGGAAACGCGCAGCGGCGACCAAGAGATGGACGGTTATATTGCTAAAGAAGTGGCTGTAGACTTTGGTTATATTGAATCCGTTTTGGCTGATCGCGATTATTTTGCGGGGGCACAATTCACAGCTGCCGACATTATGATGCAAGTCATGCTAGAAATTGCTGGTATTCTTGGCTTACTGAAAGGTCGGGATAAAACCTTGGCTTATTTGGCAAAAGTACAAGAGCGCTCTGCTTACATCAAAGCGGCGAGCTTTGGTTAGACAGTCAGACTTCAACGACTTAATATCAGCAGACTTGATTGGTTTATGTGAAACCCGCATAAAAGTGGATTTTATTTTGTTGAGGTTACGTCATAGTAATAAACGTCCTACATTTACACATGTCTAAAGCCTAACGATTGGCTTAATGGCGCTAAACTGAACTGCTAAAAGTTTCAGGTGTATTTGCTATTCAACAGGCGTTAGGCATTTTTACTCATCATTATTTTCTAATTGTTAAAATACAACTTACAACACCCGCTGCATAAACGGGTGTTGTTTTTATATTTATTTTATTTCTTTATTGGTTAGCCGCAATATGAATGAATGCATGGTGTGTGCCTCATTCCTGTTTTATCTACTGCTGAGTTTATAAATGAAGCATAGCTTCCGTGTTTGATTATGATTAATACATAATGGAGTAACCATTTACGACCTGCATCGCTAATTTTTGATGTGCAGATTAAGCCCGTTTGCTGTTTAGATCATGCTGTAAGAAAGTTTGTTATAGTTAATTTTATTCATTAGTTATTCTAATTGAAATAATCAAAAAATGTTCGTTGCACCAAGCAGTATCTATCACTAGAATCCCCGCCCTGATTATCACCTTGGTATATACAAGTGGCTTTTTGTTACTCCTTGTATGACCTTTATTTTTGAAGTAGTAGCATAAAAATGGACCAGTTAGAGTTTATCCAAATACGTCGTTTTATCCTTAAGCTAGGTAAAATGCTGCACAAGTACGGTTCTCCCTCTTTTCGTTTGGAAGCGTATTTAACTGAAATCGCTACACATTTTGGTCTGCACGCGTCTTTTAACTCCACACCTACCACTTTATCTATCGTGCTGTGGAGTGATCATCATGAAGAGGAATATAACCATTCTGCACGTATGCAACCTGGAGATCTGGATATGAATTCTTTGTCTCGAACTGATGAGTTAGCGTACGAATTATTGTCTGGTGATATCTCACTTGCAGAAGCTAATATGCGCTTGGATAAGATTAATATTATGCCGAGTCCTTATGGAAAAAGCTTAACGGGCATCGCTTTTGGCTTGTCTACCAGCGCATTTGCGATGTTGATGGGAGCAGGTTGGTCAGAAATTATTTATTCTGGGTTATTGGGGTTGATGGTGTATTTCTGGACACTTTGGGCATTTAGTTCAAAACGGGTTAGTTTGATGTTAGAGCCATTGGCTTCGTTTTCGGTAGGTTTTGTGGCCTGTGCCATCAATCATTATTCTTCTTCAGGTTTTAATATTTGGCTGATCATCCTGTCCTCTTTGATCATCTTAGTGCCGGGCTTGTCATTGACTATGGGGTTAGCTGAATTGTCCTCAAGGAATATGGTATCTGGAACGGCGCGGATAATGGATGCCACCATGCAACTATTTAAACTGTATTTTGGTGCTTTTTTAGTAGTGAGCTTGGGCTATCAATTATTTGGTCAACAAGATCTGGCAATCGCCGTCACCTTGCCTGTTTGGGTTAACTGGTTGGGCGTACTCTTGCTTAGTATAGGGCTAGTCGCCATATTTCGTACTCGAATAAAACATGTACCTTGGGCAATGACCTCTACTTTTATAGCGTATGCAACATCGACGTGGAGCTCAGGTTATCTTGAAAACGGACTTGGCGCCTTTGTGGGTGCATTTGCACTGGGAGTATTTGCCAATCTATTTTCACGCATTGTTAACGCGCCCTCTACCATAGTCGCTATGCACGGTTTAATTGTGCTGGTTCCGGGTTCAAAAACCTATATTGGATTGAATTCGTTTATCTCAGGGCAAGATATTATTAAAACAGACCATATTGGTCAGGAAACCTTCTTGATCTTGATGTCGCTGGTGGCAGGATTAATATTCGCTAACGTGGTCATGCCCACCAGAAAATCGTTGTAATAGGGTCAAGGCTTAAGGTGCCAACTAGTATAATAACAATATTGCTAACAGCTAAAGTAGGCACCTATACCCAAGGACCCCCCCCCTTCTTTAAATTGCGTTTTAGCATTTAATCCACGCATTTTAATTTTTAATCCAAACTACAACTACAACTACAACTAAAACTACAACAGCAACAGCGGTTAGTGTAACAATTTGACACAGTGACAACTCAAAAGTGGTAATGGTGATTATTGGAGTCAGAACGCTATAGTTGATGACCCCAATAATGAATGCTCTTCGTTAATGCACCGTATATTTTACTATTTTAACTGTGTAAATTAACCAAATAACGCCCCACAACCTTAGCTTGAATAAAGCGGTTCAGATATTCTGGGGTTTGTTCTAAGGATATTTCTTCACATAGATTTTGCAGATTGGGTAGTTTCATATCGCTAGCGACGCGTTGCCAAATATGTTGTTTATCACTAAGTGGTATGTATACCGAGTCCACACCGAGTAACGACACACCTCTTATGATAAAAGGAAACACAGTAGAGGAAAATGAATCAGAAGACGCCAGTCCACATGCTGATACGCCGCCACCTGATTTAATTTGTTTTAATAAGTTACTTAGATAGTCACCGCCTAGGGTGTCTATTCCATGAGCCCATCTTTCTTTTCCCATTGGCAGACTGGCTACTTCATTGAGCACATCACGATGTAATACTTCATCGGCACCAATAGACTTTAAATGCGCAGTTTGTTCAGGTTTACCTGAAAAGGCTACTACGCTATAACCTAACTGCTTAAGCAGGGCGATACTGATACTGCCGACCCCTCCAGTCGATCCTGTAACCGCGACGGGTCCATCTTCAGGACGTGCACCCATTTTTTCTAGTTTTTGGACACAAAGAGCTGCCGTTAACCCCCCCGTTCCGTAACTCATAGCTTCTTTTAACGTTAAATTATCTGGGCGTTTAACTGCCCAGTTTGCGGGAATGGAAATCATCTGACCTAATCCGCCGGGGGTATTCATACCCAAGTCATAGCCAAACATCACGACTTCATCTCCGGGTGAAAAGGTGCCTGACTTATCGCGCACAACAACGCCTGCAGCATCTATCCCAGGAGTATGTGGAAAGTGTGCGCTGACCCGTTTATTGCCGCTTGCAGATAAAGCATCCTTATAATTCAATGATGAATAGTGAACATTAACGAGTAAGTCATTTTCTGGTAAGTCACTCACTGAGCGATTGACTATATTCAAAGTAAATTGTTTATTATCCGTTTCTTCTACTAGCAAAGCTTTAAAAGTATTTAGCTCAATCATTGTTACAAGTTATCCATATTAATTAGTATGTTACTTACCTTAACAAATAGGAATTGTTACGGCTAGGATAGTTGACTTCGATCTTTTGATGAACAGCTGAAGCCGGCAAACCTCATAGTGAAAGGGTTCAAAATGCTATTCGATTGATTGACGATGACAATGCTGAGTTTTTAACAACATAATAGAAGATTAGAAAGGTGTTTAAGCCTTGTTATTTTGGTCACCACCTTAGTCTTTTTTCTGGGGTGCGTAAAAGCTAGGCAAAGCAGATCTGTTTGATTAATCGAGCTGTAATTCATGCGATGCGTGACGGCTAAATATATTTGAAACACAAATGAGATACCTGATACTGCAACTATATTTTTGCTATGTACATCATGATCTGAGAATGGACATAACGTAATTTGTTAATCTAACTTGTATCAAGCAGACTATCAGTCATCGTATTGACAGGTATCTACTTCATTATTGGATGTCTAAAAGGGTTACTTCAAAAATGAGTAAAGAGCCTGAGGTTATTTTCCCTGTGGCTCTATTGCCATATCCTAATTCAGATGGAATAAAAAATTTAAATTTATCACCAACAACCATTAATTGAACCCCCTCGGTCCACCCCTTTATGACTTGGTTTAAAGGGAAATTGATAGGTTCATCCCGTTCTACTGAGCTATCAAATACAGTGCCGTCCAATAACGTACCGTGGTAATGAACCTTTACCTTTGTGCTCGCACTTGGGTGCTCACTTCCTTCACCCTTTTGTAATACTTGATATTGCAAACCAGAAGCCGTTTCAATCACACCTTCAATAGTTTTATTTTTTGCTAAAAAATCCTTTCCTATCGCAATATTTTCAACCGCTTCTTTTTTATTTATTGAGTTTCTAGCGAAGTAGAAAATCGTCAATGCAATAGCAACAACTAAAATAATAAATTTCATGAGTTTTCCTATTAATGTCTTATAGGGGTATTCTAACACTCGATTCTTTTTGAGTGGGAGCATAGTAAGCAAATTAAGAACAAATAATACGCTGGCTCTTAAATGATTACTAAGGGTTGTCATGAAATAAACCCTCGTAATATTAAGAGTCGCAACTGATTATTTCAAAAAGAGTCCAGTCGAAAATGTAAACGTATTGGGCCATATTTAGAGTGAAAACTGAAATGGCGACACATCATAACCCCACCCAGAATGTTTAAAAATAGCCGAAGAAATGAGTATGTAAACCACTTTATTTCTGGATTTTGATTAAAGCTAGTTCGTTAGTTTATAGACCTTTTTTTCTAAAATGTTCCAGTATGGGTCACCCACAATGTATACCTGTATCATTGTGTGAGAGATGTGTTGTGGTGCTGTTTGTTAGTGCGTTTTATGTATAAATCGATAGCTAACACTTTAGAACAAAAATAAGTGATTGCTGCAGAGTACTCATTTTCCCAATTATTAGCATCAGGATAATGTATCTAATAGAGGAAAACTTCACTGCCGGTCTATTTAAGGTAACCGTGTATATTTAATTGGGAGATATCCCCAGATTTAATAAACGATCATAATTGAGGCGCGAATATCTGATCTTGCGAAGCGGTAATAATGGGCGTTTTACTACCACACAGTCTTGCTCGAATATGAAAATAATATCGGGGCAATCTATGATCACTATTGATGATTTATTTATTTTAAATGCATGGCCTGTTAGCCTAAGAAATTCACGAAATCTAATGAAATATTTATTTTTCACCTTGTACTCCTTAATTGCTGAGACTTAACATGCCAATACAATCTTCAGTAATATTAAGTCATTAGGTATTACATATAGTTCATTATTTTGATAAATAAAATATTTAAAGGAGATATTCTAATGAGTGTATTTCGGCAAGAATGCACCTGAAGTGTCATCATGATGCAAAATTAGCATCGGAATATATTTGGGATGATGATATAGGAAATGTATGGTTTAACTGGTCTAAACTTGAGAGTTAGCTCGTACCCAATCATGAATAGTTAAGTATACAAGGGCAGTATGGATTCATTAACGCAAGCAGTATTAGGAGGGGCGGTTGGTTATGCAGTACTAGGCCGCAAAGTGGGTCGCAAAGCGGCTATCTATGGCGCGATTCTGGGTACTTTGCCGGACTTAGATGTATTTTTGCCTTATGCAGGTGAAGTTGAAGCTTTCACTTATCATCGAGGATTTAGCCATTCTTTACTGGTGCATTTGTTGATCAGCCCATTGATTGTATGGTTCATAACCATATGTCATCAAGGGGCAACACAATATAAAAAACACTGGTTTTGGATGATATTTCTGTGTTTATCTACCCATGGTATTTTAGACAGTTTCACGGTTTATGGTACACAATTGTTATGGCCTATCACCGAGTATCCCTTTGCTGTATCTAATGTGTTTATTATTGACCCTATTTATACCTTGCCTTTATTGATCGCTTTTATTGTTGTCTTGTTACCTAACATTAAACCTAAACGCGCCTTTAAAATGAATATGCTTGGGATAGTAATTAGCAGCTTTTATCTATGTTGGTCTTTGGCAGTAAAAGTTTATATAGACGACAAAGTCGCCATAGCCCTAAACGATAGGCAGATTAAAGCTAATCATTATTTGAGTACGCCTGCACCTTTATCCACCTTGCTCTGGCGGATATTGATCATGTCAGATGAACAGTATTATGTGGGCTATGTATCTATTTTTGATGCAGTATCTGATGTGAGTTTAGATGTTTATCATTCGTCAGATTATCTACTCGATAATATTCAAGATGAATGGGGCGTGCAGAGACTTCAATGGTTCACGAAAGGTTTTTATTCGGTTAAGCAGGATGAACAGAATATTGTGTTATCTGATTTGCGTATGGGTGCAGAGTGCAGTTATGTTTTTAACTTTTTTGTAGGCAAGCAAACAAATAATGGGATTGTTACTGGCACTTTCGAGAAGGTGAGTGATCGGCCTGATTTGAGTCAGCTTGGCAGTATTTGGGATAGAATTTGGGATGCTTCAGTTTTAATGGCTTCCAATAAAAAAAACGCAGTGTGTGTCACCAGTGAATCTTAATTGCTCACTAATTTACTCAATTTCATAAGGCCCATAATAGGTATATTCGTCATGAGGCACCTTATATTTAGGTTGTAAAAATGTGACTAAATTGATCAACTCAGTGACGGTCATCACATCATTAAAGACCAGCATTTTTGACACCCCGTCTTGTTGGATTAGTGTAAGTTGATAGTTGCGGGCAAGCTTATGTGAGGGGTTAATGACAGAGGTTACCAAATCAGCATAGGTGGTAACCCGAATCGAGGTAACGCCCAATAGTACAGGGGGTTCAAATTCTTTGTTGACCATATCGTATGCAAATCCCTCAAGATTATGACAGGCTAGGCACTGATATTTCATAAAAACCTTCTCACCCGCAACGGCATCTCCCTTGGGCAAACTGAAGCCTATCGGAGACTCGGGGCCAGGCTTACAAGCTTGCAAACCAAGGGTTAAGACAATAGATAACAATAACGTATTCATATTTATGTCGCGTTTATACCATGCCTAATATAATTCCTTTTAAGATAAGAGAATATTGTCGTTAATAAAGCGTCTAATGTGCGACTTATTGATACGCGTCAAGTCCCGATAGAATAAGACTTATTGAGGTTAGCAACCATTGCCTTTTTAAGTTACTTTCCTCAGGCTAGATTTACGGTGAGTCATCTTGAAACACACTAACCCCCATTCCCAATCTGAACGTCGAAAATCGGTAAGACCTGAAGTTACCGCTGGTTTACCTGGTGCTCCGTCAGCACTACACAAATATTTGCGTAAAACAGGCATAGACCCCGACAGGTTATCCATCTTACATCTAGGCCGACCTGCTAATTTGCACAAGTATAAAACCCCACCTTGGGTAGTACGGATGGCTGTGGGATATCTGTTATGGATAGCCTTATTTCTTCTCGATGTCTATTCGATTGAGCTACCTCACTATCTCGAAGCCATATTTTCACTTGTGGTTGGACTGATTATTATTCAGGTGGCCTGCCAGATTTTGGTGACTGCCACCGAACGTTTTGCTGCACGAATGAGATGGACACACTATGTAGCAGGGACGGCGTCAGAGATCCTGTCTACTTTGCCTGAACTGGTAGTTATTGGGTTTCTTGTACCGGTGAGCCCTTTGACGGCCTTCATTATTGCTATGATCACTATCTACAACAATGCTTTGGTGTTTAGTATTTATTCTTATTTCCTGCCAAAAGACTACAAGGGCAAATATCTTATGCCTAAACCCATTACAGATGCTGGTACGCAAGTGTTGATTGCTGGTGGGGCATTGGGGATGGTTATAGGCATTGTCATGTTGATTTTATCTTCGAATGGGCACCCTAAACAAGCTTTTGACGCTATTGATTTGGGGGTTATTGCATTTTTACTGTTGGCTATTTTTGTGGCGTATCTCTATAAGTTGCTCAGAGACCTTGGAAAAGAGGAAGATGACGTCCAGGCCACACTAAAGTTAACCGAGGACGAAATGATTGAACGTCAGCAACTGGCTTTCAAAAATGTTGAGCGAAGTAGTCTTGGTCAAATCATGTTATTGCTAGCGTTAGGTGTGTTAAGTGCATTTTTGGGAGGCGAAAGTATTGCTGATTTTGCGTCATTATCTATACAAGACATGGGGTTGAGCGGGATTGTAGCGGCAATGATCCTTGCCGGTTTTGCGGGCATGAGTGAATATGTAATATTGTGGACATCCCATCGTAAAAAAGAATACGGAATAGCCCTAGCAAATGCCTTTGGTGGCATTGCACAGTTGATGTTTCTGATTGTACCTTTTACCTTTCTTGCCATCGCTTATTACCAAGCATTTGTTAACCCTAATCATCCTGAGTTACCTATTTTGTTTTCGGTGCCCAATATTTTATTGTTAATATTCCTTTTCCCTACTTTACATACATTAGCGTCACTATTAGAAAATGACCACACAATGGACATTCTTGACACTACAATAATGGTTACGCTGGTGGGTTTACTGCTTATACTGCTGGTAGTTTATGGGACAGCGCCGGAGTAAAAACCCATACACCAAAAAATCAGAATTAAGTTACTCTGATCTTTTTCCTGAAAAAATAAGCAAGACTATAAGATGATAAACAGTGAAAAGTACTTGTCTTCAATACACTCATAAACTGCTAATATTGGTCACAAGTCTTAATATATTAAATTCAAAAATGAAACATAAAGTATCACCTGAAGTTGCAGTGCAAGCGATAAAAATGGCCAAAAGCACCCAAAAAATGGGGCAAACTAAAGAACAAACTAAGTTGATTGCCCAAGGTATTGAGAAGGGCATTGCTGAATATAAAAAACAGCAGGGTAGAAAGTTACGTGAAATAGATAAACAGCGTAAACAAAAAATAAAACAGCGAGATAATGCATCTACCGAAACGGTGAAAGAGGCATCTAATAATTCTATAAAACCTTTGCCATGGGTTTTACTGACGTTAAGCTGGTTAGGTTTTTTCGCTTACATTATTTTGTAACACTTAACGTTTCAGATCAAGGTATAGAGGATCGTTGTAAGCAATTGTCAGTGCAACAACAGGTCAAATTCTGAGCGGGATTTGATGTGTTTTACATCTGCCTATATCGTTTTTATATACATACATTTGTTGGCAGACTAGGAGTTACTTACTGAGTCATCAACAACAAATGACCGTTAATATTGTAACAAAGCATAATAGCGTTATGCGATGTAAAGTTTACACAAATATTAATAGTGCTCTGTTAAAAGGGTATTACATTGTTGTATTTGAAGAAACCAATGAAACAACATTTTAAGTCGATAACTTTTTCAAGCTTACCGGCACACCCTTTGAAAATATTGCCAATACTTCCCACGAAAAATCGATACATTTAATTCATTTTTATAGGTAATACATTCCTAGAAAATGTTTGTTTGAGCACCACAGTAGACTCAATAGTAGCAATGTCATCTATTCTCCCTAAAGATTTTTTAACAAAACCTTCATAGTCTTCTAAGTCTTCGGCAATAATTTTCAGTAAATAATCATATGCGCCTGTTACCACAGAGCACTCTAACACCTGATCTAAGCTTGCAACCGTCTGTTCAAATTGTGTTGCTAATTTATCTGAGTTAGCACTTAATCTTACAAAGGCATAAACCAAGACGTTCAAGTTAAATGCTTGTCGGTTAAGCGTTGCTTGATAACCTTCTATCACACCCGCTTGTTCCAATTTTTTTACTCGTCTCAAACAGGGTGTATCAGACAAGTTCACTTCTTGAGCCAAATCGGACATAGATATGCGGCCATTGCGTTGCAATATTTCAACAATTAACCTGTCTTTTTTATCTAAAATCACTATATATCTACATTTAATGGGTGAAATTTTTTAATATATTAGCATTTTTAATTGAAATTCACTATTAAGCTGATTTTTATCATCGAGTTTTAGCGAATTACTGCTTTATGATCCTGCTAGTCTAGAACCTTGATACATCAATAAGTTTATTCTTAATTCAGGATAAAAACGTGACCGCACATTCCCAAGCATTTGACCGATGGATTAGAAGCGACTTTTGTGATTTAAACACAGAGTTAGAGCAGCTTTATTGGCAACAAGAAGATAAGGCCAACGTGGTTAATGTAGGTGACAAGCTAAAACAACAACTTGAAAGCGAGGGGCGTCGTTTAATACTGCCATTGCTGAATGAAGGCAATACGGACAATGGGTTTGATAATGCCTTTGATTTATTGGGAAATGTTGGCCTGTATATGGGGGCATGTAGACGCCATGAAATCACTGAACCTTCTAGAGAACAATCGTCTCCTTTGATAGAAGCGTCCGCCCTAGCGATGCATATTGGTGCGTCAATTGGTGTGACACCACGATTTGCCACTGCCCATTTAACCACACATAACAAAGCCCTTAACGGACGTTACAAGCGGTTTACGCATTTAGATGATGAAAAGGTATTCATCGATTACAACACTAAAGCTATTCTGGCCTATAAGCGCGCCGCGGATGCATTGATTAAAATCCAACCTCTGGGTATTTCCCATCCAATGACTGCTGACTTGTTACAGCTGGCTAAGCAGGGCTTGAAGGACGTTATTGAGTCCAACAAATCATTATTTCAAAAACTTGATACCGGTCGATTTTTTAATTGTGTACGACCTTATTACAAGCCATATCGAGTAGGCAAAGAAGTCTATCGCGGAGCTAATGCTGGGGATTTTGCCGGTATTAATGTTATCGATCTGCAGCTTGGATTGTGTTTTGCCAATGAACCTTCGTATTCACAAATGTTAGTTGACAAATTTTTGTACATGATGCCCGAAGATCAATTAATTCTTCGTGAATGTATGCGCAGCACCAGCTTAATGGAGGACTTTTTAGAGGCGCACTCTTTGGGTGTTCATCATGGTCACCCACAACAGTGGTATCAACAAAACTTGGGGTTGTTTTTAGACGTATGTAAACTTCATGGCACTACGGCAATACAGCACCATAATCAATTGGTTGAGCGATACATCACAAAACCATCAGCTGGTATTGCACAACAGCATATGCAGAAACTTACCGCCAGTGGTCCACCGTTGCATGAATTATTAGGCACGTTGCAAAAGTTACGAGATAGA